>Ga0209086_10000658_pt1 | contig 29559 bp, 30 predicted proteins | sample M_130207_XF_Meta_FD_187312 | JGI IMG/M metagenome (GOLD analysis project Ga0209086, IMG submission 187312) | Freshwater microbial communities from Lake Montjoie, Canada to study carbon cycling - M_130207_XF_MetaG (SPAdes) (version 2) | ecosystem: Environmental > Aquatic > Freshwater > Lake... | reverse complement strand
TACCGCGTGTTCGAAGACATGTTCTGAGCGGGAGGGCACGCGCAGCCAGATTTCTGCCGCTGCCTCCGGTAGGTTAGAATGAATCGTCCGCGGCGCCAGCCGCGCGACCGGTCGGGGCGTGGCTCAGCCTGGTAGAGCGCTCGCTTTGGGAGCGAGATGTCGCTGGTTCGAATCCAGTCGCCCCGACCAATTCCCTTCTTCTCCATTCCGCAACGTCGCGTCCAGGTTCAGCCGCGCGTTCGACACCGCGTAGTGTCCGGCTTTAGCCGGACCGTCACGTCTTCAGAAGCGGAAACGCACGCCGAGCGTCGGCAGGCGCGGAATGCCCTGATCGCGCTTCTCGACGATAACTGGCCGGTCGCCGGCGGGGTTGTACTCGAGTTCCGGCGTCAGCGCGCCGGCATTCTTGCGATTCAACAGGTTGATGACCTCGACGTACAGCTCCCAGCGGCCGGGCGCGCCGCGCGGCTTCCAGGTGGCCCGGGCGTCGACGCGAGCGAACACCGGCAGGCGCGCGTTGTTGAGGTTCGGCACGCCGCCGAAGTCGACGGCGTAGTAGTAGTGGCCGGCAGCATCAACCTGCGGCACGAACTCCGTCACATTCCCGTCGCGGTCACGGTCGAGGACGTCCGAGGTGCCGGCCACGCGAAGTCCCAGCGGCGCGGTGCGCGGGAAGCCCGACGCAATGCGCGTCGTGGTGGCCAGTTCCCAGCGGTCGGAGAGCCGGTACGACGCCACGGCCGAGAAGGCATGCCGGCGGTCGTACTCGAAGGCGTAGGTGCGACCGTACGACTCGCGCTCGGCCCGGCCCCAGGTGTAGCTCGCCCACCCGCGCAGGCGCGCCGACGCGGGCGCCGAGGTGCGCGACACGAACAGGTCGAAGCCGTAGGCGCGGCCACGGCCGTCATTGGTCGGTGCCGTGGTGATGATGGCGTTGGCGGGCAGGTTCGACTGCAGCGAGGCCGGGAAGTCGTAGGTGGCGAGGCGCGCCAGGCGGGCGGTGTCGGATTCGAGCGCCCCCACCAGCAGGCGCGACGACCGCTTGTAGTAGCCCTCGACACGGAACATCGCACTGCCCACTTCGTGCTCGAGGCCGAGCGAGGCCTGCACCGCCTGTTCGCTCTTCAGCCGCGCGGCGTTCGCGCCGCTCAGATCGAGCACGTAGTCGCTCTGCACCAGCTTCTCGTAGCCCGGACTCTGCGTGTAGCGGCCGACCGCGGCGCGCAGGCGGGTGCGGGGCGCGACCGTGTAGGACGTGGTGAAGCGCGGCGACAACTGGAGGTCGTTGTTCACGCCGCTCCGGTCGAACCGCACGCCGGCTTCGAGCGACAGCGACGACCGCGCCTGCCAGCGGTCCAGCAGCCACAGCCCGCTGCGCGTGACGTCGCGCGTCGACAGCAGCGAGTCGGGCAGGCCGGCACCGCCGCGCTGCGACGAGCCGTTCACCTCGTTCGGATTGCGGTCGCCGGTGATCTGGTACGACAGCTCGGTGCCAAGCCCGTGCAGCTCGCCGCCGGTCTCGACGATGTGGCGGCCGAGCGCCCAGGCCACCTCCTGCCGCAGCGACAGGTCGCGCAGCGCCAGGCGGCGCTCGAACGCGACGTTCGCCGTGTCCAGCCCGCCATCGCCAGGCGTGTTGGCCCGCTGGCTGCGGTTCTCGAAGGCGGCATCGACGCCGAAGGTCGAGGTGCTGTCCGAGTACGACGCGATGGTGTGCGCCTGCGCCGTGGTGCCGAGCGCGGCGTCGAACCGTACCGACAGCAGATCGTTGCTGGTCTTGTCGTTGAACTCGCCGCGCGCGTTGTCCTTGTCGATGTTCACCGCGGCGTCCTGACGGCTGCGCAGGCCGAAGACCGAGAGCGTCCTCCCTGGTGCCAGTTCCCACACGCCCTTGGTCTGCACGTCGGCAAACCGCGGGAAGTCCTGATCGACGATGCGCGACGCCACGAGGTCGTAGTAGGTGCGGCGGGCGCTCACCAGCCACGACCCGTTCGCCCTCTTCGGCAGCTTCCCCTCGAGGACGACGTTGGTGTCGGTGATGCTGAGCGAGGCCGAGCCGGCGAAGGCGTCAGACCGGGTGCCCTCGCGGTTCTCCACCACGAGCAGCGACGACAACCGATCGCCGTACTTCACGCTGAAGCCGCCGGTCGCCAGTTCGAATCGCCCGATCGTTTCCGGGTTGAATGCACTCGTCAGCCCGAACAGACGGTAGGGGTCGTGGATCTCGACGCCGTCCATCACCGTCAGGTTCTGATCCGGTGCACCGCCGCGGACCGACAGGCGGCTGCCCACCTCTTCGGCCGCCGACACACCGGGCAGCGTCTGGAGCGTGCGGAACACGTTGTCGAGCGAGCCCGGGGTGCGCAGCACCTCGGCCGGCATCACGGCCACGGCCGACGGCGCCGAGGTCGGCGGCGGCGCGGCCACCACGTCCACCGACGACGAGTAGCTGGATCGAGGCACCATCAGCAGTTCGACGTCGGACAGGTCGGTGGCCGACAGGTCGAGCGTGGTGGACAGCGGGTAGTAGCCTTCGATGGTCAGCTCAATCAGCACCGGCGTCGAAGGGACGCGCAGCGTGAAGCGCCCGTCGCGGCCCGAGGCGGTGCGTCGGTCGCCGACGGCGATGGCCACGTCGGGCAGCGGGGCGTGCGTCTCGCTGTGACGCACCAGGCCCGACAGCCGACGCTCGGGCGAGGGAGTCTGGGAAGCAGCAGGACCGGTGAGCAGCGCAAGAGCCAGGGCGGCGAGCGTGCAGGAGCGCAAGAATGAGGAAAAAGTCATAACCGGAATCTCCAGTGTAGACGTAAGCCCGGCCATGAACGGTTCCTGCGCGAGTCCTTGGGATCCGGTCGAGCATGGCGGTCGTCCAAGAGGCCACATGCCTCCACGTCCGCTTCGGCGGTGGCCCTTGGTGCTCGTGATCGTCGGTGGGATTTGGTTCTTTCAGGGGATTGGCGTCCTACCGGGGAGCTTCATGAGCGGCGACCGCACGTGGGCGTACATCGGCGGGGCGATGGTTGCGGTCGGGGTGCTGCTCGCGTTCATCTGGCCGGTCAGACGGTCCGGCTGAAGCCGGACACGACGGGACGGCGAACGGGCCATGACGCAACGTAGCACCGCCGGGCAGAGTCTAAGCCAGTGAGCCGGTACGTCAGGTGGCTGCACTCCCGGAGGCCGTTTACTATGGATCTGTTCTCGAAGTGGGCGCTGGTCGTGCCAGCGATTCTCTATGCCGGACTCGTCTACACCTACATGGCGTTTGCGCGACTCGAACCGCAGACGGCTCGGGCCAGCCGCCGGTTCCCGCTCTAACCCATCCGTCGTGAGCCCTGGCACGGGTCAGACTCAGACGGCACCGTTCGCTCGACCATCGCGATCGTGACCGACACCATCATCATTGTGGGCGGCGGCGTGGCTGGACTGTCGCTGTCGCGCGCCCTCCATCGCCACGGCGTCCCGTCGCTCGTGCTCGAACGCGCCCGCGGTGTGGGCGGCCGGTGCGCCACGCGCCGCGTTGACGGCCATCCGGTCGACCACGGCCTTCCCTTTCTGCACGGCAACTCCGACACCTTCTGCGCGGAACTCGCGTTGCTCGACGACGCCACCCTACTGGAGGAGTGGCCAACCGTGCGCGATGGCGACGGCTCGCCGTGCCGGCCCGAGGCGTTCACCGATGCCGGGCACCGCGCAGCCATCGCCGAAGGGGTGAACCGCTTTCCGGATCACCTCGCCCGTGGCCTCGATGTGCGCGTTGATGCACGGGTGACGACCCTGACCGCACCGGCGGACCACGACCCGCGCTGGACGGTCACCCTCGAATCGGGCGAGCGGTTGCAGGCACGCGGGCTGGCGCTGGCCGTCCCGCCGCCGAACGCCCTCGACCTGTTGGCGACGGCGCCGTTCCTTCCGGACGCAGTGCGCGGCTTGCTACCGCTGCTCGAACTCGTCCGCATGGTGTCGTGCCTCACGGTGATCGCGACCTACCCAGAGGGGACACCCGCGCCGGCCTGGCAGATCAGCTATCCGCGCGCCAGCGAGAGCGTGCACTCGGTGATTCACGACTCCAGCAAGCGCGCACCGGGCACGCCGCTCACGCTGGTCATCCAGGCTCGCGCCGCCTGGTCGCGGTTGCATCTGGGCGACGCCAGCGACGTCTGGGCGGCCGCGCTGCTTGCCGAGGCCGCGCGCCTGCACGGGGGCTGGGTGGGTCGTCCCCGCGCGACGCAGGCGCATGCCTGGCGCCGCGCGCGCGTCGCCCCTGGCGCCGAACTCGTCAGGCCGCTCGCCCTCCGTCTGAACGGCGGCGCCCTGTTCGGCTGCGCCGGCGACGGTTTTCATCGGGCTGGAGGGGTGGAAGGCGCCTACCTGTCGGGCCTTCACCTCTCCGCACAGTTCCTCGAGCTGCGCGGTGCGCAGTCCTGAACGTTCAACAGGAGTTACCCCCGTGTCCCTGCCAGCCAGTGAAATCGATCGCATCCTCGCCGAGGAAGCGGACCATGAATGCGCCGGCTTCGGCGAACAGAAGATCTGCGTCCGCATCGCGGCCATCGTCGACCTGCCAAGCCGCTACGGCCACTTCCAGGTGGTCGGCTTCTGGAATAACCGCGACGGGCGCGACCACGTCGCGATCCTGCACGGCAATCCGATCGGCCAGGCGAACGTGCCGACGCGGCTGCACTCCGAGTGCCTGACCGGTGACGCGCTCGGGTCGATGCGCTGCGACTGTCGCGACCAGCTCGAGGTGGCGCTGCGGGCCATCGCCGAGCAGGAGTACGGCATGGTGCTCTACCTGCGGCAGGAGGGGCGCGGCATCGGCCTGCTGAACAAGCTGCGGGCCTACGGCCTGCAGGACCGCGGCATGGACACGGTGGAGGCCAACCTGGCGCTGGGGTTCCGCGACGACGAGCGGGAGTACTCGATTGCCGCGCACATGCTGCACAGCCTGAAGGTGCAGTCGGTGCAGTTGATGACGAACAACCCGAAGAAGGTGGCCGAACTCGGGCAGTACGGTGTCGTCGTTGCCGGACGGCTGCCGCACGTCATTCCGCCGAACGAGTTCAATCGTTTCTACCTGGAGACGAAACGCGACCGCTCGGGACACCTGCTCGACCCGTCGGGACACGAGCGTTTGCTGGAACAGGGCGAGGCGGTGCAGGTAGCGACCGACCGATAAGGATATGCACGGAACGGCGACGTCATCCGAACGACCTTGACGTGGACGCGGCAGGTAGAGTCGAATCAATGTTCACGAGGCCCGGGTGACCAAAGAATTCAAGCCACGCGCAGTACGCATTTCGATCGCCGAGGCCGTTGTCACCTTCACGGGGAAGCAGGCGACGCTCGTGAACATCAGCCGGACCGGCGCCCTTCTCCAGCTCCACGCGGCACTGCCGGTCGACACGACCGGTGAGCTGACGATCTCGCACAACCACACCACCGTGCAGATGGAGGGGCGCGTGGTGCGCTCCGGCATCGCCGGCGGCCCGAACGACGACGACTGGACCGTGGGCCTCACCTTCATCGCACCGCCGCCTCCGGAAATCACCGCGCTGCTGCGGCGCATCATCGCGCTCGGCTAGCGCGAGTCCCGTTCGAGATGGCGTAGCCTGTGGTGTCGAGCCCTCAGGCGCCGGCCAACTTCGTCACGTAAGCCCGCTCGGCCGGGCCGAACCACGGCGCCTGCCCGGCAGCGGCGTTCTCGCGCATGCGCGCCGGCTTCGACGTCGCGGGGATGGACACGTGACAGCGCCGATCGCTCAGCCCCCACTTGAGCAGCGCCTGCGCCCAAGTGGAGACGCCGAACGGCGCCAGCGGTTCGAGCGCTGACGCGGACGGCGTACGGCGGAACAGTCCGCCCTCGCCGAATGGCCGCATCAGGATGACGCCGAGGCCGAGTTCCTCAGCCAGCGGCAGGATGGTGCGTTCGACGTCGCGCTCGAGCGGGTTGTAGGGAATCTGCACGCAGCGGACGCGGCCGCTGCGCATGACGGTGGCGAGCTCACCGAAGGCACTGGCGCTGTAGTGCGTGGCGCCGATGAGGCCGACGCGCCCTCGCGCCTGCTCGCGCTCGAGCGTGTCGATGTGCGCCGACCAGTTCACCAGGTTGTGCACCTGATACAACTCGACGTGACCGCCGTAGTATCCCAGCGCGCGATCGATCTGCCGTCGCCCCTCATCGGTCGACGTCGTCCACACCTTGGTGGCCACAATCGCCTGGTCGCGGCGGCCCGCGACTCCGAGACCAAGCACGCGCTCCGCCTGCCCATACATCGGTGAACTGTCGAACACGCGCGCACCACCGGCGAGGGCTTCGTCGAGCACCTCACGGGTGACCGCTTCCGCCGACGCGCCCGTCACGTCGAACGTGCTCCAGGTGCCCATGCCGACGACCGGCACGCTGAGGTCGGTCTGTCCGAAGCGGCGCAGGTCCATACAGCGCCGGGATTATAGGCCATGGGCGGTGCCCCCCCCAACCTCCAACCTCCTACGCGGCGTTCGCCGCCTTCGCGGCCAGCCGCGAGTGCACATGCGACAGCAGCATCGCCCGCGTGAACGGCTTGGCCAGGAAGGTGCCCGGCTCGTTCCAGTCGAGCGCCTTCGGCAAGCCCGACATGAACAGCACCGGCAGGGTCGGCCGCACCGCACGCAGCGCGCACGCCAGGTCGCCGCCGGTCATCTCCGGCATCATCACGTCGCTCAGGAGCAGGTCGATGCGGTCGCCGATGGCGTCCATCACCGACAAGGCCTCGCCTGGCGAGGCGACGGCCACTACCTCGTAGCCCTCGGACTCGAGCATGTGGCGCGTGACCGTGCGCACCGGTTCGAGATCCTCGACGACCAGAATGCAGCCGCCGGCCCGCTGCGAGAATCCGCCATTGAACAGTTCGTGTGCCACGGTTGCATCCTTCGGAAGTGCTGTAACCGGTAGTTCGATGGTGAAGGTCGTCCCGTCGCCCATGTCGGACGCTACCCAGATGAAGCCGCCGCTCTGCTTGACGATGCCGTAGACCGTCGACAGGCCGAGGCCGGTGCCGTGCATCCCCTTCGTGGTGAAGAACGGCTCGAACACCTGGCTCAACAGTTCTGGCGCAATGCCGCTGCCGGTATTGGTGACGGTCAACTGCACGTAGCCGCCGGGCGGCTGCATGGCGCGGCCCGGCTCAGGCGTCTCGACCGTGATGCCGCGCACGCGAATGGAGAGCCGTCCGCCATGCGGCATGGCGTCGCGCGCGTTGATCGCGAGGTTGAGGACGATCTGCTCGAGCTGCGACGGATCGGCGCAGACACTCGGCAGCCCGGCCGACACATCGAGCTCGAGCCGCACGTTGTCGCCGATGAGCCGGTCGACCATGCCGCCCATCGCGTCGACCACCGACGCCACATCGACGACGCGCGGCCGCAGCACTTGCTGTCGCGAGAACGCCAGCAGCTGCTTCGTCAAGTCGGCAGCGCGCGTCGCCGCGCGAATCACCTGGTTCAGCGATTGGTGATCGCCGATCTCGCGCTGCAGTTGCTCGGCGAAGCCGAGCATCACCGTCAGCATGTTGTTGAAGTCGTGCGCGATGCCGCCGGCCAGCCGGCCCACAGCTTCCATGCGCAGCGCCTGGCGCCTCTGCTCCGAGCACGTGCGCAGTTGGTGCACGTCGGCATCGCGCAGATCCGCGGCACGATCGACCGGACGGAACCAGACCAGCCGGCCGGCCTCGTCCTCCGCCAGGTCGATCACCTGTTCGGTCCGCTCGAAGAGACGGCCGTTATGCGCCGTGACAATCACCCGCGACGCCGCGATCGAGGCGCCGAGGGCATCGGTCTCGATGCGGGTCAGGCTCGCCTCAATGATGTCGATGGTGGCCGTCACCATGACGTCCACCGGCAGCGCGCTGACGCGCAGCATCGCCGGGTTCCAGGACCGCACGCGGCCGCCGGAGTCGACCAGCAGGATGCCGTCAGGCGATCGGTCGAGCAGCGGGCCGAGCCAGTTGGCCACGCCGATGGTCGTGGTGCGCGCGGTGCTCATCGCCGTTCCAACCGCGCCGCGGCCGTCGCCATGACGCACTGGTTACGCCCGTGCGCCTTGGCCGTATAGAGGGCGCGGTCACCGGTATGGCGTTCCCAGGCGGCGGTGAGCACAGTATCGAGCAGCGAGCGGCGCGCGACGCGTGTCGAGACATCGTCGAGCGCAGTGCCCAGTTGCACGATCGCGTCAGGCGCGGCCACGTCATCCGTGGTCACGCCTGTGGCGCGTGATGCGTTGCGCACGTCTACAGTTGCAGTCACGTCGTGGTTCACGATGCACTCCCGAGGATCAGCGCTGCACATACGCGCCCTCGAGGACAGGTATCGACCTGCTCACCTGAAAAGATGATGACCAACGATGAGTCATGCACTGCCCCGTTCTGAGCTGGTCAGCGCGCGGATGACACTGGCGTGAACGCATGTGTCTGACACGACGTAGGACTACATCACCGCGACAGTGACGCTCGTGTCACGCAAGTGTCGACAAACGCACGTCGAGGCGCACGTCTGCCGTCTTCGTGTCGGACTGAGCCCCATTGCTGTGCCGGATACCAGCTCCCCCTCCGACCTCGCTTCAGACAACGCCTCCCGACGCGCTGGGATTCATAAGCTAAATGGGTTGAACCCCTGACGCGGGTCAGATACAGTGCATTGGCCAGCATCTAACCGGCCGGGGTCCTCCCGCCGGGACGTTGGAACCGGAGGCTGTTGTACATGAAGCGTTTTACCGTCCCTGCACTCGCCGCCATTGCGATGGCGGGAGCCCTCGCGCTCACGATGTCGCCTGTGAAGGCCCAGTCGCGCGCGAAAGCCACGAACGTCCCGACCATTCCTCACGAAGCGGTGCCCAACTTCTTCAAGAACCCTGCTGGAATCTACACGGGCGAGAACATGGGCATCTCGACCGACTCCAAGGGCAACATCTACATCTACCACCGCGCCAACGAGACGCGTCTGTTCCAGTACGACCCGACGGGCAAGTTCGTCCGTGAGATCGGCCGGAACAGCTACGGGTCGTCGTTCGCGCACTCGGTGCGTGTGGACGCCCAGGACAACATCTGGGTCGTCGACGAAGGCACCGACACCCTCGTCAAGTTCAGCCCCGAAGGCAAGATCCTGATGACGGTCGGACGCCGCGAGGACCCGGTGGGTTCGCTGGCGAACATGCCCGGCCAGGGCGTCTTCCATGGCCGCAACGAGAACTACCGCTTCGGCCGTGAGACCGATATTGCCTGGGATCAGCAGGGCAACTTCTTCGTGTCGGACGGCTACAACGACGCGCGCGTCGTGAAGTTCGACAAGAACGGCAAGTTCCTCAAGGCTGTCGGCAAGCGCGGCCCGGGCAACCTCGAGTTCAACACGCCGCACTCCATCGCCACCGACTTCCAGGGCAACGTCTATGTCGGCGACCGCGGCAACGCGCGCGTCACGGTGCTCGACAACGAGCTGAACCTGAAGGCCAACTACGACCAGACCGGTAATCCGTGGGCGGTCTGCGTCTCGGGCGGTCCCGGCCCGAAGAACCCGGGCAAGCAGTACCTGTACGTCTCGAACTCGTGGCCAGACAGCGCGCCGGCGGCCCAGGCCGAGTACACCGGCGAGGTCTACAAGATGGAACTCGACGGCACGATCATCGGCAAGTTCGGCAAGGGCGGCAAGGCGGTCGGCGAGTTCTCGACGATCCACCAGATGGACTGCCGCGACCCGAACACGATCTTCACCGCAGAGATCAACAACTGGCGCTCGCAGAAGATCCTGCTCAAGCCCACGGCGACCCCGTCAAAGACGAGCGGCGCGAACTAGGAGACGGGGATGAATCGTACAGTCAAGGGTTTCGTAGCAGCAGGCGTGCTCGCGTTCAGCGGCACGCTCCTCGCGCAGTCGGGTGCTCCGGCGGCTCCGGAGATCGCGTTCGACAGCGTCGACCTCCTCAAGTGGGACGAGTCGCACATCGTCGGTGAAGTCGGCGGCGTCGGGCAGGACTCGAAGGGTCGCGTGTTCGTCTACACGCGCACCGGTCACGCCTACGCGACGCTCGGCGACAACCGCACGTTCCTCCGCAGCGGCTCGCGCCTGTTCCAGTACGACGCCACCGGCAAGTTCGTGCGCGAACTGGGCCAGGACGTCTACGGGTTCAATGCGGCGTTCGGGCTGCGCATCGATGCGCAGGACAACGTGTGGACGATCGACCAGGGTGCCAACCAGGTCGTGAAGTTCGACCCGAACGGCAACGTCGCGCTGGTGCTCGGCCGCAAGCCGGAAGCCATCAACGTCCGTCCCGCCGCTCCGCGCGGTGAAGGCGGCGGCGCCGGCGCTCCCGCTGGCGGCGGTGGTCGCGGTGCAGCGCCCGCAGGCGCCCCCGCCGGTCCGGCCCCCGGTGCCGGCACGCCAGGCTCGACCTTCAACCAGCCCTCGGATGTGGCCTGGGACAAGGCCGGCAACATCTACATCGCCGACGGCGTGGCCGGCAACGTCAACCGCATTGCGAAGTTCAACAAGGAAGGGAACTTCGTTACGCAGTGGGGGGCGACCGGTTCGGAGAACGGCCAGTTTCGTGGTCCGAAGGCGCTCGCGGTCGACGCGAGCGGCAACGTCTACGTGGCCGACTCCGGCAACAAGCGCATCCAGGTGTTCGACGGCAACGGCACCTTCAAGTCGCAGATCACCAACATCGGTGCACCGCTGGCGATGTGCATGACCACCGGCGCGACGCAGTATCTCTACGTCTCGCACTCGGGCGACAAGGACGGCATGGTCGATCAGGCCATCCTGAAGGTGGGGCTCGACGGCAAGGTCGTCGGCAAGTTCGGCACGGCCGGCCGCCTGCTGAAGCAGATCGGCCTGGTCAACTCGATCGACTGCCGCAATGAAAACGAACTGCTGCTCGGCGAGATGACCAGCTGGCGCGTCCAGAAGGTCTCGCTCAAGAAGTAGCCCGCTCGACCGCCAGGCTCTTCCAGCACCCGGTACTGCCACGCGGCAGTGCCGGGTGTTGTCGTCTCAGCGGCAGCTTCCTGACCTGCCCTACCCGCCCCACCCCGCCCAGCCAGCTCCCCGCCTCGCTGCGGTATCATCGGCTTCTATGACACAGTCCGGACTTCTCTCAGCGCCCCGGCTCGTAGCCGTGGCATGCGCGGCGCTGCTCGGCGGCGCGCTCGTGGCAGCTCAGGGACCGCAGGGCAACGCCCTCCCGCTCGAACCGTTCAAGGAACGTGGTGCGAGCATCACCCCGGCCTATGAAGGCTGGTTCGCCAATGCCGACGGCAGCTTCAGCATGCTGCTCGGCTACTACAACAGGAACTCGCGGCAGCCGATCGACATCCCGGTTGGCCCGAACAACAAGATCGAGCCCGGTCCGGTGGATCAGGGCCAGCCCACGCACTTCGAAACGGGTCGTCAGTGGGGCGTGCTGGTCGTGAAGGTGCCGAAGGACTTCGGCAAGAAGACCCTCACCTGGACCATCACCGCCAACGGCGAGACCCAGTCGATTCCGTTTGCGCTGCTCAACCCCTACAACGTGGCGCCGTTCAAGGAAATCGGCATGAACAACGAGCCGCCCAAGCTGTCGTTCACGCAGGGTGGACCCGCGTTCGCCGGCCCGCCGATGGCGACGGCCGCGACGCTCACCGGCAAGGTGAACACGCCGATCGCCCTGCATGTCTGGGCGGAAGACTCGAAGGGCCGAGCCACCGAAGGCGGCCGCGGTCGAGGCCCGTCGTCGATCGCCACCGTCTCACTGCACAAGTACCGCGGTCCCGGCGCCGTCACCTTCGACAAGGTCCGGCTGCCGGTGCCGACGCAGGGCGCCCAGGTGAGCGCCACGGCGACGTTCAACCAGCCCGGCGACTACACCCTGCGCGTGCAGGCCAATGACGAGTCGGGCGAGGGCGGCGGCGGCTTCCAGTGCTGCTGGACCAATACTTACGTAAAGGTTACGGTCACCCCTTAAATTTTGGTATGGGTCGGCAGGCGCCGCAGCCCTACACTTGGTTAGCTGTACAAACCTGGTGCACTGGGGAGTGATCCCCGAAGGAGTTCGTTCATGTTCGAAGTACGGTCCAGCGCAATCGCCGCCATCGTTCTCGGCGCCGCCCTGGCGCTCCCGGCGGCGGCGTCTGCCGAAGTGCCGAAGAATCCAACATTCGCGAAGGACATCGCACCGATTTTTCAGGACAAGTGCGAAGCCTGCCACCGGCCCGACTCGATCGCGCCGATGTCGCTGAAGACGTTCGCCGAGGTGCGGCCGTGGGTCCGCTCCATCAAGTCGCGCGTCGAGAACCGCACGATGCCGCCGTGGAGCATCGACAAGTCGGTCGGCGTACAGAAGTTCCGCAACGACCGCTCGCTGAGCGATGAGCAGTTCGCCACCGTGGTGAAGTGGATCGACGCGGGCGCGCCGCAGGGCGACGTGAACGACATGCCGGCGCCGAAGGCGTGGCCGGAAGACCAGGGCTGGAACTTCGCGGCCATGTTCGGCCAGAAGGAACCCGACCTCATCGTCAAGTCGGAGTCGTTCACCATGCCGGCGGTGTCGCAGGATGCGTGGGACAAGCGTCTCACTGATGCCGGCATCACCGAGCCGCGCTGGGTGCGCGCCATCGAGATCCGCCCGAAGACGGTGAAGGGGCGTCGCATCACGCACCACGCGATCGCCTACCTCGAACAGGAAGACCCGGGAGCCCAGCAGTCGTTCCTCCCCACCCCATTCATGGAGTGGGCGGTTGGCAAGCAGGGCGAACTGCAGCGTCCCGGCACCGGCAAGCTGTTGCTGCCGGGTGCGAAGTTCCACTGGGACATCCACTATTCGGCCACCGGTGAGGAGATCACCAGCCAGGTCGAAATGGGCATCTACTTCTACCCGAAGGGGCAGGAGCCGAAGTACCGCACGTCGCTGTCGCTCGTGCCGGCGGCGCTCGGCACGATGGACATCCGTCCCAACACGCTGTCGATGTCGGAAGGCTTCTTCACGCTGCGCGACAACGCCCGCATCGAGAGCTTCCAGCCGCACATGCACCTGCGCGGCAAGGCGATGCAGGTGACGGCGCTCTCGCCCACCGGCCAGCAGACGGTCATCAGCTACGTCAGCAGCTTCGACTTCAACTGGATGACCAGCTACCAGTACGCGGACGACGTCGCGCCGCTGCTGCCGAAGGGCACCATCCTGAAGGTCACGGCGTGGCACGACAACACGTCAGCGAAGAAGAGCAACCCCGACCCGAACCAGTGGGTCGGCTGGGGCGACCGCACGGTCGACGAAATGGCGCACGCCTGGATCAACATCGTCTACATGAACGATGCGGACTTCAAGGCGGAGGTCGACGCGCGCAAGTCGGCGGGCAGCACGCAGCAGTAGTGGTCGTTAGTCGTTGGTCGTTAGTCGTTGGCTGAAGCCGGCGGCACGACACGGACCACTCGACGCGCACAGAAGAAAGGCCGGCGCTCCTTACGGGGCACCGGCCTTTTTTGTTACTTCGCCTTGCGCGTGATGGCCACGAGTTCCTTGCCGCCAATCACGGTCTTGGACACTGTCAGTCCCATCACTTCGTAGCCGGCACTCCCCGCTTCGCGCAGTTCGCGTTCGAGCGTCGAGGTCTTCGTCGTCGCCAGCAGCTTGTAGTCGAAGCCGCCGTTCGTACCGGCCTTGTCGCGCTCGAGGATGCACACGACCTCCTGCCCTCCGAACGTCGACTTGAAGACCGTCTGGTCGCGATACTGGAACCCGGCATCCGACGCTTCCTGCAGTTCCTTCTGCATCGTCGACGTCTTGGACGTCGCGAGCAGTCGATACGCATACCGGCCGGATGCTCCGCCCTTGGCCATCACGGCGACGCCTTCGCTGCCGCCAACCACCGTCTCACCGCCCATCACGAACGAGAAGCGGAAGCCGGCCTCGGCCGCCTCGTTCATCTCCTTCTCGAGGGTCGATGTCTTGGATGTGGCGAGCACGCGATAGTCGTAAGAGGTCTGGGCGCCGGCACGTGCCGGGACCAGCAGGCACACGAGTGCACCGGCGAACGACAGGGCAACCGCACGGGTGATGGCGCGCGAATCGGTAGAAGGCATCTTCACAAGGTCTCTCCAACGGGAACAGGTGGTGCCACGGCGAACGAACCGGGCATCGTCAGGATAGTTCGACAATACACGCGGCGCGGTGGCCCGTCGAACACATCACCGATGCGTGGTTTCGGCGGAGCGCTACAATTTCCAGATGTCTTCGCTCCCGTCAGCCCTTCCCTACGGTGTTCCCGCGCCCACCTATCGCCTGCCGGACGCCACGCACATCGGCGCCGTGCACCTCCAGGTCGCCAACCTGCAGCGTTCGATCGATTACTACGAGCACGTCATCGGGCTGCGCGTCACTGCGCGCGACGCAGCGCGGGCCACGCTGACGGCCCAGGGCGAGGTCAGGCCGCTGGTCGAACTGCACGAACGAACTGGTGTCTCGCCAGCGCCGCGCCGCGGCGTCTACGGGCTGTATCACTTCGCCATCCTGCTGCCGAACCGCGCCGATCTCGGTCGCCTCATCGCGAACCTGGCCGCCATGGGACTGCGCATGAGTGCAGCGGATCACCTGGTGAGCGAAGCGATCTACCTGACCGACCCGGACGGACTGGGAATCGAGGTCTACTGCGATCGGCCACGCGATCAATGGGACGTGCGAGGGCAGGAACTGGTGATGGCCACCGAGTCGCTCGATCTCATGGAACTGGTCAGGGCGGGCGAAGAGTTGTCGTGGGAGGGCGCGCCGGCGGGAACGACAATGGGGCACGTGCACCTGCACGTCGGGAATATCGAGGAAGGTGAAGCCTTCTACCACCGGGCTCTGGGCTTCGACAAGACGGTGTGGAGCTACCCGGGCGCCCTGTTCCTGTCGGCCGGCGGCTACCACCATCATCTCGGCACCAACACCTGGTCGCCAGGGCCGGCAGCGAGCGAGGAGCAGGCGCGGTTGCTCGAGTGGGAACTGGTGGTGCCGGGTGCCGCCGACGCGACGGCAGCGGCGGACAGCCTGTCGGGCGCTGGCTACGCCGTGGAAGCGGCCGGCACGTCGTGGACAGTGCGCGATCCGTGGGGCACGCGCCTCAGGATCGCGCCGTCTGCCTAAGCGGTTTCGGTCGTTTCGACCTTCGGCCCGACCAGCGCCGCCTTGATGGCGCGCTGACGGGCGCGGAGCACGAGCCGGCGCTTGCGATCGACGTTGAACCTGGAGCGGTTGCCGTTGCGTTTGGACATGAGACCTCGGCCTGAAGAGCTTCGATGAGGCCAGGGCCCGGGCGGCCGACGAGACTCAGAAAAGCAGGAGCTGTCAGTATAGCCCGCCTCGAGCGCCGGGTTCCCGGCGGATTGCCGGCGCTTCCCCGTCTTCGTCGTCATCATCGACGCGCCACACGCCCAATTCGAGGGGTGAGCCGGGGCAACGTACTTGCACGGACAGGATGTATCCGCAGCATCACGGGAGGGTGCGTCGATGGACCTCTCCACCACCTACCTCGGGTTGACGCTCGCTCATCCATTCATGGCCGGCGCATCTCCACTTGCGGACCATCTCGACACTGCACGGCGCCTCGAAGACGGCGGCGCCTCGGCGCTGGTCCTGCACTCGCTGTTCGAAGAGCAGCTCACGCTGGCCGCGCGCGGAGAAATCCACCACCGCGACCCGCTCGACGTCCAGTTCACGTCCGCACTCGCCGCGTTCCCTCCGCCCGACGACTACGCCCTTTCCCCAGAGGGCTATCTCGAACACCTGCGCCGGGTGCGGGAGGCGCTGCACATCCCGGTGATGGCGTCTCTGAACGGCACCACCAGCGAAGCGTGGATTCGCTTCGCCGCCGAACTGCAGGATGCCGGTGCGCACGCCCTCGAAGTGAACATCTACGACATCGTCTCCGACCCGCGCCGCTCGGCGCTGTCGATTGAAGCCGACCTGCGCAATCTGGTACTCGAACTCAAGCGAGCGCTGCGCATCCCGGTAGCCCTCAAGCTGTCGCCCTACTTCACGGCGCTCGGCAACGTGGCACGGCGGCTCGACGATGCCGGGGTGGACGGGTTGGTCCTGTTCAACCGGTTCTACCAGCCGGACATCAACCTCGACACACTGACGATCGAGCCGAGGCTGGAGCTGTCGACGCAGGCCGAACTGCGGCTGCGCCTGCAGTGGGCGGCGCTGCTGCGCGGCCGCATCCACGCGTCGATTGGCCTGACGGGCGGGGTGATGCTGCCCGCAGACGGCATCAAGGCGGTGCTGGCCGGCTCCGACGCGGTGCAACTGGTCTCGGCCATCCTGCGCAACGGCCCGGACCACTTCCGCGTCATGCGCGACGGCCTCGCGGCGTTCCTGCAGCAACAGCACGCGCCAAGCGTCACGGCCATCAAGGGCCGCGTGAGCTTCGCGGCCACGGAGGATCCGGGCGCGTTCCAGCGTGCCACCTACATCCGCACGCTCCAGTCGTGGTCGCTCGAGCACGAGCGCGCACGAGCCACGCCGGCAGCCTAGAAGCGGAACACGAGGCCGCCGGTCGCGCGGTTGAAGTCGAGCGTCAGGTCGGAGAGCGTTAGCACCGGCAGCGGCAGGTTGTTCAACTGCTGCAGCGCGTGCAGACGGCGCAGGTCGATGCGGAGCCCGAGGTGCGCGCCGCTGACCTCGAGGCCACCGCCGATGTTCCACCCCAGGCTGCTGTCGCTGCTGGCCAGCCCGGTCAGCGTCAGGTCGACGCGGGTCTTGATCAGGCCGGCGCCTGCCACCACGTACGGATGCAGGTGGCCGACGCGCGGCCCGACGACCAGGTTCGACATCACCGTCAGGACGTTGGTCTGCTGCCGCGTGTCCTTCCAGAAGTTCCGCACGTACGCGAACTCCTGTTCGAAGCCAACGAAGGTGCCGCTGCGCCCCACCGCCACGCCGACGTTCGACGTGTTGTGCTCGCAGCCTGCGGTCTGACAGGCGGCGTCACCGCCAAACGAGTAGCCGACGAACGGCGTGATGTACGGCTGTGCCACCGCCGATGTCGCCCCACCGAGCAGGCTCACCACGAGGACCACGAGGCGCAGGCGAAGGCGATGACAGGTCACGCGCGGTATTGTACGCTCCACGTTCGACTCGAGTCGGCGACCACGACAGACGGACGTGGATATGACTGAGACCACACTGACACTCGACACCGCCGACGGCCCCATGGGCGCTTTCCGCACGGCACCCGACGGCGACGGGCGCGCGCCCGCCTTGCTGATTATTCAGGAGGCGTTCGGCGTGAACGCCCACATCAAGAACGTCTGCCGGCGCGTCACCGAGCACGGCTACGTCGCGCTCGCGCCCGAACTCTTTCACCGCACCGGCCACGGCGTCGAGCTCGGTTACACCGACATGTCGCTGGTGATGCCGCACTTCTCGACGCTCACCAACGGCGGGATCCTGATGGACGTGCAGGCAGGACTGGCGGCGCTGCGCGCCGATCCGCGCGTCGACCCGGCGCGAATCGCGGTCGTCGGCTTCTGCGTCGGTGGCCTGGCCACGTTCCTCGCCGCCGAACAGACCGACGCTGCGGCGTTCGTGGCCTTCTACGGCGGCGGCATACTCCGCGCCCGCCCGAACATCGCCCTCGAACCGGTTATCGGCGATGCGACGAACATCAGCCGCCCCATCCTGCTGCTGTTCGGCGGATTGGACCAGTCGATTCCGGCCGAGGACGTCGCGGCCATCGACACCACCCTCACGTCGCTCGGCAAGGCACACCAGACCGTAACGCTCCCCGAAGGCGGCCACGGCTTCGCGTGCGATGACCGCGCCGCGTTCCACCAGCCGTCGAACGACGACGCGTGGCGGATCACCTACGAGTGGCTGGAGGCGAATCTCTGAGGGTCGGGTGTGGCGGTTGGACGGCGGGAAGGCCAGGAAGGACGTAGTGTCCGGCTTCAGCCGGACCAACGCTGACAGCCGCACGACGGCGAATGCAGCGAGTGGTCTGTCCCGCGTTGGCGACCGCGTACTGAACGTAGCCGCGCACCTTCAAGTGCGCCGTGTCACGGATGCTCGGTTTCGGTGAGCACGGCCGTGATCAGCACGACGCCGATCGCCGTCAGCAACTCGGCCCACACCGTCGCCGGCACGGCGCTCACGCCCTGCGAGCGCAGGCGCTTCCAGTTGAGACCGCCGAGCACCACCATATCGGCGACCATGGCCACCTTGATCAGCAGCGTGATGCCGTAGCGCGTGTTCACCAGGTTCGACCACGCGCCGACGTAGTGCCAGGCGGCAACCGATCCCGTCACCGCCACCACCGCCACCGATATCATCGCCACCGGCGCAAATGCCTCGAGCAGCGCCGGGCGCAGCGCCCGCGTCGAGGGTGACGAGAGCAGCAGCATGGCGGCGATGGCGCCGGCCCACGCGCCGGCCGCGGCCATGTGCGCCGCGTGCAGCAGCCAGCCCCACGGCAGCGTCGCGGCATGCCCCATCCGCGCCAGTTCGACGCAGACCGCCGTCGACAGCACCGCCACCGAGGCGGCGGCCAGGGTGCGCCGGTCGAACCAGGACCAGAGCGCGCAGCCAAACAGCAACGTCGCCGCCAGCAGCTGCTGGCGCCACGCGTCGCCCCAGCGGCTCTCGAGCGCGATGATGCGCAGGTTCTCGAACGACAACGCATCCGGCAGGTCGAACACAGAGACGGTGTGGCCGAACGCCCTGAGCAGCAGGGCGAGCAGCAAGACGCTCGCACCGGCGACCTGCGTCCCCGCCACCCGCGTCGCCGCATCGTCGCACGGCACCGTGCCTGGCAACGCGACGCGCGGCAGCAGCACCAGACGTGTGACCGCGCAACCGAACGTCAGCAGCACCGCGCCGTAGGCGAGGACCTTCGCGGCAATCTCGAGCCAGTCACCCATCAGTGTGTCGGCCAGGGATTGGCGAAGCGCGGGTCGGTGAGGAACGACTGGTCGGTGAGACTGTCGAGGAACGCGAGCAGATCGTCGCGTTCCGCTGGCGTCAACGTGAAGCCGGTGAGGAAGCGGCTCTTCAGCGGATTGCGCGACCCATTGCCGCGCCGCGGCCCGACGCCGATGGTGCGCCCGCCTGCCTGGTAGTGCGACAGCACATCGTCGAGCGTCCGCAGGCTGCCGTCGTGCATGTAGGGCGCGGTGACGGTGATGTTGCGCAGCGTCGGCGCCTTGAAGCGGCCCATGTCGGCCGGGTCGCGGGTGACGGCATAGACACCGGTGTTCGGCTCGGGATATGCCCCGCGGCCGTCGACGTTGTAGAGCCCCGTGTTCTGGAACACGATCTCCACCGAGGCGCGGCCCACGAAGTCGACCGGCTGCGCGAAGTTGAAGCCGGCGTGGCAGTTGAAGCAGCCGACCCGGTCGGAGAAGAACAGATCCTGGCCGCGGTGCGCGGCGAGCGGAATCGCCTTGTCGTCGAGGGTGGTGCGATAACGGTCGTAGGGCGACCGCCCCGAGAGCAGCGTGCGCTCGAACGAGGCGATGGCACGGGTGACGTTGGCGACGGCGATCGGCTCGCGCACCCCGGGGAACGCCTCGGGGAACAGCCGCTGATAGAGCGGTTCGTCGCGCAGCTTCGCGAGCAACGACGGATCGTCGCTGCGCAGCCCGAGTTCGATCGGGTTGTCGCCGAACATCGGGACGAGCGCCTGATCCTCGAGCCGCCGCATCGTCGGGTTGGCCCAGGTCAGCACCACGGCGTAGGCGACGTTGGCCAGGCTCATCGGCCCACGCGGATGCGCCGCACCGGTGACGCCGATGCCGCGCCCCTTGTCGTCGGCGAAGGCGCGTGCCTGCTGGTGGCAGGTGGCGCACGAGAAGGTGCCGTCGCTCGACAGCCGCGTGTCATAGAACAGGTGCCGCCCCAGTTCCACCTTCACGGCACTCATCGGATTGTCGGCCGGCACGCGTGGCGCCGGGAAACCCGGAGGCAACGACCACGCGTACGCCGGCTGCTGCGCTGGCGCAGAGGCGGGCACCAACACGAGCAGCGGCGCGAGCAGCACCGCTGCGCCGAGGTACCACCGCCCGCCAGGTCCGCGCATCGGCGGTCTGCCTACTTCCGCTTCACGGTGAAGGCGAACTCGCCCTTCTGGATGTGGCCGTCCTTGCCGGCGGCGCGCCAGGAGACGACGTAGGCGCCATCGGCAACGTCGCCGCGGAGCGACGCCTTGAGCGACTTCTCCACCGCTTCCACCGAAGCCAGCGTCACCTTCCCGGGCCCCTTGATTTCGAGGTCGCTCACCTTCAGGTCGGGTTCCTCGTTGAAGAACACCTGCACGGTGGCAGGCGGTGCGGCAACGACGGCATTGGCCGCGGGTTCGCTCTTCTCAAGCTTCATGTGGGCGTCGAGCACGGCGGTGCCAGCAACAATCAAGGCGACCGCGACGAGGGCGCGTGCGGTGGAACGGAACACTTTCATGACCATACTCCCAGAATGAACGGACCAAGCGTCGGGTAACTGCGTCCTATCGTGACATGAGACGCCCGCTTTACGCTGCCGGTCGCGGCACCGACACGACTGTCGGCGGCATCGCGCATTGTATGATGCCGCGCATGTCGACTCGCAGCCTCAGCCGTCCCCGCGTCCGACGCCTCCTCACGCTCCTGTCTGTTCCGCTGGCGCTGGCCGCGGCGCTGACCAGCACGGTGGACGTCGGCGCCCAGCAGCCGGGGCTGCGCATCTTCCGCGTCCGCGAAACGGTGGGCATCAGGCGGACGGAGTATCCGGTCAGCGTCTCGGTGCAGCTCCCGAAAGGGGCCCTCACCGATGTGTTGCACGCACGCGTCATGCACAACAGCGCGGAAGTGCCGGTGCAGTTCACGGCACGCGCCCCGTGGGACGACGGCTCAGTGCAGACGCTGGACATCGACTTCAACGCGAGCCTCGACCCCGAAGAGGACCGGCGCTACGAGCTGCAGTTCGGCCCCTCGGTCACGGCGGCAGCCACACCGGCGCGCGGCCTCACCCTCGACGACCAGGCCACCGCCATCGTCGTCGGCAACCTCACCTTTGCGAAGAGCGGCAGCCCGCTGCTGACCTCGGCGTCGTATCGCGGCGAAGGGATCGGCAAGGGCCAGAACGGCCTCACCATCACCGACGCCAACGGCCGGCGTCACGACCTGTCGAAGGCGCAGGGCGCGAACCTCGAAGTGGTGAAGGGCGGACCGCTGCTGGTGGTGCTGCGCTACACCGCCTCGATCGCCATCGACGAGACGACGAGCATCCCCGTCGAACTGGTGATGGAGATGCCGAACAGCAAGACCTGGCTGAAGACCACCGCCACCGTCACTGACCGGAGCCGCAAGCTGAAGGACATCGCGATCGAACGTCCGTATGCGTGGTCGGGGTTCCCCGTGCTGTGGGACTTCGGCACCGACAGCGGCACCTACGGCGTGTTCCGGGCCGCCACCGATTCGGTCACGCTGACCCAAACCGTCGGCCTAAGCGGACCGAGCGGTTGGAAAATCGAGTCGGGCCCGCTGAACCAGCGCCGCGCGATCGAGGTGTCGGCCGGACCGCGCGCGAAGCCCACCAACGGCTGGGGACACGTACAAGACGCGGCGTCAGCCGTGGCGTTCGGCTTCGCCCGCTTCGGCCGCGATACCGGCAGCTACAGCATCGCGCTCTCGGCCGGCGGGCAGTCGACGTTCCGCTTCGCGCCTGCGGCGCCGACCACGCAGCAGCAGGTCGTGCTGTTCGAGCACTTCGTGGCGACGCCGGTCGCCATCGGTGCGGCGACGAACCCGACCGCCATGCTCACGCCGCCGGCGGTGACGGTGGAGCGCTGAGCGCCCCTACGGCACCGACTCTGGCGCCACGCGCGTCTTCGTCGCCTGCTCGAACGCGTAGGCCAGCGCCAGCAACCGCGGTTCGCTGCAGGCCATGCCGGTGAAGCTGACGCCGAACGGTGCGGGCCTCGCGTCGAAGCGGGCCGGGAACGGCGGGGTCGGCGCGTTCGGAATGCGGGCGAACGGCACAATCACCGTCGGATAGCCCGGACGCGCGGCGATACCGGCGCCGGTGCCGCCCGGGAACAGCAGCGCGTCGAGCCGCTGCGCCTTCATCACCTCGTCGATGCCGTGCTCGCCTGCCAGCCGCAGGTCTTTCGCGCGGTCCGCCTCGTAGCGCGCGCGATCGCCCACCAGGTCCAGTGCATCGGAGCTGTCGAGCAGCGACTGCCCGTACTTGATGGCGCCGGCGGAGGCGTGCGCCGTGTTCCATTCGCGCAGCGCCGTCAACGACGCGACCGGGCGCGAGGCGCCGAGCGTCTCGAGCCACGCATTGAAGTCGCGCTTCATGCCGTACTGGAACACGGTGGAACAGCCGGCGTTCGCGCCGCGCCGCTCGTCGCTGCACATCGACCACTGCAGCAGGTTGGCCGACGCGGCGGCGGTCACCACACTCGGGATGTCGGCCGGATCGACGATGACGGCGCCCTGCGCGCGCAGGACCGCAATCGCCTCGGTCATCGCCGCACGCTGTGCCTCGCTGAGGCCGCCACGCGGCTCGGCACTGCCCGGCACCTTCACGGCGTCGTAGTACGCGGCGCGCGGAATGCCGATGCGCGCACCACGCAAGGCGTCGGCAGCAAGGAAGGCCGTGTAGTCGCGGTTCGGCGGCACCTGGCAGGTCTGGGTGGCGCGGTCGTGCGGATCGGGCGTCGCGCCCTCGAGCGCACCGAGCATGATCGCCGCGTCACGCACGGTGCGGGCGAGCGGACCGGGTGTGTCCTGGTCCGCCGTGATCGGGATGACGCCGTAGCGGCTCACGCGCCCCACGGTCGGCTTGATACCGACCAGCATGTTCTGATTGGCCGGGCTCAGGATCGACCCCGAGGTTTCGGTGCCGACGTTGGCCGCCCAGAAGCTCGCGGCCGTGCCAACGCCGGAGCTCGATCCGCCCGTGGCCAGCGCAGGGCGGCCGTCGGCGTCAGGCCGTGGGTCTCGCCTCGGGTCGTACGGGTTGAAGCCGTAGCCGCCCACGGCGTTGTAGTTCGCGGGCATCGGCGTCGGCGCCCCGGCCACCCAGTTGGCCAGCTCGGTCATGCCGGTCTTCGCGATGATGATCGCGCCCGACGCCTTCAGGTTCGTGACCAGCGTCGCCTCGTAGGGCGGCACATAACCGGCGAAGGCGAGCGCGCCACCGGTCGTCGGCATGTCGGTCGTATGGATGTTGTCTTTCACCGCCACCGGAATACCGTGCAGCGGACCGCGGAGCCGCCCGGCCGCACGTTCACGGTCGAGTGCTTCGGCCTCGCGCAGCGCATCGCGGTTGACGTGCAGCGCGGCGTGCAGCAGGTCTTCGTAGGTGGCAATGCGCGCGAGGTACTGCTGCACCAGTTCGACCGACGTGACGCGCTTCGTGTCGAGTGCGTTCTGCAGGTCGGCGAGGCTGGCGTCGGTCACCGAGATCGGCGCAGCCGCCACATGTGCCGTCTTCGGCGTCTTTCCCCCGGCCTGGGCCGCGTCCGAGAGAAAGCCATAGGCGGCGATGAAGCAGCCGAGGATGAAGGCGACGACAGGGACAGCGTTCCGAATCATGAGGGTGAGGCGATGTTAGTCCACTCACTGTTCACGGCTCGGCTAGAATCGCCAGACAGGCGTGCGTTTCCCGCACGAGGAGGCTGACATGGCACCGACGAAGACGCCGCTGACGGACCGGACCCCGAAGTCGACCGCCGTCAAGAGCGGCAACAACGACCGTCCCTCGTCCAACGACAGCATCACGCTGGTGCGCGCCGCGAAGCCGGTGGTGAAGAAGGAGCTCCCGCCGAAGAAGGACGGCAAGGGCGGCAAGAAGGTCGTCTAGACTCGCGCCTTCTTCTTCCTCTTCGGCGGCAGCAGGTTCATCGAGCCGCGACAGCCTGGTGCACCGCAGTAGCAGCGCATCGTGTCGGTATCGTGGTCGTAGCGGTAGTCGACCGTCAGTTCCTCGCCCTTCGCAATCGGCCGCGTGCTGTAGTAGAGGATGTGCTGCCGGACGATGCGCGTCTTGAGGTTGGGCTCGCACGAGTGGTTGATGTACTCGGCGCCGCTGCCGCCGATGGCGCCGTCGAGGTGCACCTTCTCGGTCAGCTCAAACAGATAGCTCCGCTTCGGATCCCAGCGACGGCCGCTCTCCCGCCTCGAAATCCGTTCGCCGGTGTACTCGATCACCTTGTGCCCCTTCGCAATCGCATCGTCCGAAAACACGCCGATGCGGTGAATGGCGGAGGCGCGTGCGATGAGCCGATAGGGCGTGGCCCAGGGATTGATTGTGCCGGTGGCGGCGACGCCGTCGTTTGTCACCGCATCGATGCCGGCGAAGATGCGCTCGGCACGGCGCGCGGCGGTCTTCGCGCCTGACACATCGCCTGTCCGCCGCAGCACCTGCGACAGATTCTCGAGACACACGCCGACGTGCGGATGGTTGGCGCCGAGACCACGTGAGAACAGCGTGACCGCCTTCCGGAATAGCACCGCCGCCGCCGTCGGGCGCCGGGTCTCCTTCAGCAGGACCGCCAGGTTGTTAGTGCTGTACGCCACCTTCGGGTGCGTCGGTCCGAGCACGGCGACCTCGATGGCCTGGGCACGACGGAACATCGGCTCGGCGTCGGCCAACTTCCCGCGCGCATGGAGGACCGCCGCGAGGTTATTGAGGGCAACCGCGACGAGGTGATGCTCGGCACCGTGCTCGGGCTCGAGGATCGTGAGGGCACGGTGGTAGAGCCGTTCGGCTTCGGCGAACTGCCCCTGCCGATCGAGCAGTGCCGCCAGCGCCGTGATGTCGACCGCCACCGCGGGATGCCGGCGCCCGAACAGCTTCGTGCGCAGCCTGACGGCGTGCCGCGCGAACGGCTCGCCGCGCAGCCAGTTGCCGGCCGCATGTTCGAGCCCGCCGAGGTTGTGGTAGATGTCCGCGGCCTCGTGGCCGTTACCACGTGCGTGCGCTTCGAGGATGGCCAGCGCACGCTGATAGCGCAGGCCCGCATCCATGAAACGCGCGAGGTAGTGATAGCTCATCGCCAGCAGATTGAGCGGTGCCGCCACCTCGAGATGCGAGGCGCCATGCGTTCGTTCGACGCGCGCCACGATCGATTCGAGCATCGTCGCCGCGTCCTGGTAGCGCCCCTCGGCCATCGCCGCGTGCGCGCGCGCCAGTTCCCCACCGGCCGTGCCTGCCGTCTCTTGTGCCACGCCTAGGTCCCCATCATCGAACGGGCCTGCACCTTCCACGTACCATCGCGCAGCGCCACGAGAAACACCCCGTCATCGGTCGACAGCACCGTGCCGTCGCGACCGATCCGGCTGATCGTCACCGTCAGGTTCACGCCGTTCGCGGTGGTCTGCGCCACCTCCACCTTATCGACGCGGGTCTGATACCAGGTGCGCTGGCGACCTGGTTCCGATCCCGCCAGAAACGCCTCGGGCGTCTTCCAGACGTCGACCTGCCCGTCGGCGATCCGCACGTGTGGATAGTGGATGGCCGCGGCGACCGCCTGCGGATCATGCGCGTTCCAGGCCGTGAAGAAGGCAGTGACCGCCCGCTCCCCCGCCGCACGGTTCTTGGCCTGCGTCGCGGCGTCGATGGTGCCGGTGCCAGCCGCGAAGCGGGCCAGCACGCCCCAGTGTCCGCTGACGTTGGTCACGACGTAGGTGATGGCGCTGGAGGTTTGCGCGGTGCCGTCAGCGGTAAACCGCTGCCAACTGCCGGCGATGTGCACCTTCGTGGCGCTCGCCTGCAGGACGTGGCGCGACACCCACTCGCTGTGATGCCAGCCGGAGCGCAGCGTCTGCTCGAAGTTCACGCCGGCGGCGTATTCAGCCGCGGTCTGACTGACCTCGAACGGACCAGCGCCGGGCCGCACATGCGGATAATGCAGCGAGGTGGCCCACAGGGCCGGACTGCGCGAGTTCCAGCTTTCGAGGTAGCGGTCGAGGGCGAGGATCCCCTCGTGGCCAGGGTCGACGAACGCCTGCGCTGACAGCGTGGCGGCGGCCGACACGAGCGCCGCGCCGAGCAGCAGCGCGCGGACCCGTGGCCGGAGTCGGTCGAGAAGCATCCTGATAGTCTAGGCGCATCGTGCACGGCGACCCGCGTGAAGTTCGCGCGGGTGACGCGCTCGACCGGCCGGGATACCTGGCCCGGGCCGTGCGGGAGGTCGGTAGCGACCTACCGGTCATACCCGTAATTTGGTACAGCAGGGACCGCCTCGGCCTGACGTCGAGTCCTATAGAATGACCATATGAAGAAACCATTCGCGGGGCTCGCCGTGGTGGCTCTGGCGTTGGCCTTCTCAGCGGCGCCCCACGCCGCCGGGCAGGCCGCGAGGACCGCTGCCGCGCAGAAGCTCCCGCCGCTGTCATACGTATGCACCATGCCGGGTGACGAAGATGTGCTCGAGGACCACCCCGGCAATTGTCCCAAGTGCAAGATGACGCTGGTGCCGGTGCGGCTCGACGCGAAGTACTGGTGCCCCGTGCATCAGGCGCTCGAGGTGCACGACGGCCCAGGCACATGCCGCCGCGACGGCCGCGACCTGGTGCAGGTGACGCTCGCGCTCTCCTGGAGTTGCGCCGACGCCGCGGACACGAAGCTGATGGAGCCCGGCCAGTGCGCCGACGGCTCGGCCCGCAAGATCGGCTACGAACTGCGCGCGCACGGCGACCACAACCCGCGTCATGGCGGGCAGTTCTTCATGGCGGCCGATGCGTGGCATCACGTCGAAGGGACCTACCCGCAGAACGGCCTCTTCAAGGCGTTCTTCTACGACAACTTCACCAAGCCGTTCGCGGTGCGCGGCAAGGGCATCACCGGCGTGCTGGCCGTCCGCGACGCGAAGGACACGGAGATCGCAACCGTGCCGCTGACGATCGGCCGTGACGGCACGACGATGGAGGCGAAGCTGCCGCCGGCGGCGACCGCGCTGCCGCTGCGTGTGACGCTGAAGATGAAGTTCAGCGCGAAGACGCCCGCGCAGCCGTTCGACTTCCAGTTCAACGAACTGTCGAAGGACACGACGGTTGGCGCCACCGTTGGCCCGACGTCGACCCCGCGGCCCACCGCCGCCCCGGCGGCACCGAAGCCCGCGGCGACCCCGGCAGTCGCGGACAACAACAACGCCGCGCCGCAGTTCCAGCCGCCGGCGCCGCCGCCCGACCTCTACGCTGGCGAAATCGCCCCGATGCCACCGGCGCTCGCCGCCGTGCTGAACGAGGCGGTGCTGCCGAAAGACATCACCGCACTCGTCGCCGAACTGATGAATCGGGCCGGCCAGATCGACAAGCTGATGAAGGAAGGCAACCTCGCGGAAGTGTGGCTGCCGGCGATGGGCACCAAGACCGTCGCCCTGGTGCTGGAGCAGCACTCGAGCACCTTGCCGGCCGCCAGGCGCGCGCAGGCCATCTCCGCCGTCAGGCGCGTCGTCACCTCCGCATGGGAGATCGACGGCTACGGCGACCTCGGCAACCGCACCAAGATCGTCGAAGCCTACAACCGCATGGCGACGGCCGTCGCAGACCTGAAGGCAGCATATGAAGGCGCTCGTTAGCTTCGGCGCGCGTCACGCGCGCATCATCACCTGGGGCACGCTCGGGCTGGTCTGGGCCGGTCTCGTGCTGTCGTCTACCTCGACCACCGTGGACGCGCACAAGGCCAAGACGTCGCCGTTCTCGTACAACGTCGACATCTTCCCGCTGCTGCGCGATAACTGCGGCCGCTGCCACGCTGACGGCGGCCCGGCGCCGATGTCGCTCATGACCTACGACAAGGACGGCGGCGCCATCGCCTGGGCCGAATCGATGCGCGAGATGCTGCTCATCGGCGCCATGCCGCCCTGGTATGCCGACCCGACCGGTCCGGCGGTGCGCAACAACCACAGCCTGTCGCCGCGCGAGCTCGACAAGATCATCACCTGGGCCACCGGCGGTACGCCGCACGGCGACCTGAACCTCAAGCTGCCGGCTGTGAGTGCACGCACCGGCTGGGCAGGCGGCAAGCCGGATCTCGAACTGCCGATGCCGCAGCCGTACACGCTCGGCCCTGGCGTGATGCAGGCCTCGAACGAGGTGAGCATCCCGACCAACTTCACCGACGCGAAATGGGTGAAGGCGGCCGACTTGCTTCCAGGCGTCGCCTCGGCGGTGCGTCGCGCCTACATCAGCGTCGACGGCGGCCCCATGCTCCAGATCTGGGAGCCTGGCGACGATGCGGTCGAACCGCCGAGCGGCGCGGCGTTCAAGGTGCCGGCCGGTGCGAAGCTGAAGCTGAAGGTCGACTACAAGAAGTCGTGGCAGGACGAGCAGAAGGCGGTCAGCGACAAGAGCGTCATCGGCCTCTACTTCACGGAAGAGCCGCTCTCGGGCAAGTCGATCGAACCCGTCGCGATCGACGGACCGACCGACGCGCCAGGTTCGCCCCGCAGCTTCTCGGGCACGCTCACCAAGGCGGGTCGCGTGGTGGCGCTGCGCGCCATGCTCGACGGTCCCTACGCCTCGGTGGAAGTGACGGCGGTCGCCGCGTCGGGCCGTAAGGTGCCGCTGCTGAAGCTGCACAACGCCCGACCGGAATGGCCCCGCCGCTACTGGCTCGTCGACCCGGTGGAGCTGCCGGCCAACACGAAGATCGAAGTGACCATGCAGCCCGGCGATCCGGACGTGGGTCCGCTCGGCAAGGCCGAGACGTTCCCGCTGCAGATCAGCCTGGACGTGGTGCCGCAGTAGCGGCGCTGCCGTGCCGCTACTGCGGCACGGCTACTGGCTCTGGGCTTTCGGCTCCAGGCCTGTCACGCAGTTCACGCTGCAGGCCCGGTGGTTCACTCCGCCGGGCCTTTTCTTTTTCCAGCCACGCCCAGAGCCCAACGCCTGACGCCCAGAGCCTGCCCGATTTCTGTCCGGCCGCCGGCAGCGGGCATCAGCGGTAGAGCTCTTTGATCGCCGGCATGTAGTGCATGTGGCAGTTGGTGCAGGTGTCGTACAGGTCGCTGCCGACGTCGAACATCGCCTTCGTGTCCTTGCGGTCGATGGCGGCGATCATCTTCTCGCCCTGGCCCATCATCGACTGGACGTTCTTCATCCAGCGGTCGCCGTCCTGCGCGCGCGGCGCCAGCATGAGCAGGTTGCCGGCCTCCACGAGGTTCACGGCCGCGGCCTTCACGGCGATCCAGTCCTCGTCGGTCTTCGGACTGCGCTCCTCGACACCGGCCTCGGTGACGATCGTGCCGGTTGCGCCCCACACGATGTCCGCCTGGCGCTCCATGACGAACTCCATCAGGTCCTTGGTCTCGGCAATCGGCTTGAACGGCGGCGCCGGCGGCGCGCTGTTGCAGGCGGCTGCGGTGACGAAGAGCGCGGCGGCAATCACAACTTTACGCATGCAGGGATCTCCCGTGAAGTCGCGCCCATGATAGTTCACGGTCGGCAACGACCAACCGACCAATGACGAACGACCAACGACCAACGACCAAGTGGTTGACTTCAGTGAAGGCCCGACGCTATAACACGGCACCCCCGACGCGGACACAACTCCCATGTCATTACTTCCGTTCTGCGATTGGCTCGCCGGCACCT
>Ga0209086_10000655_pt1 | contig 29593 bp, 29 predicted proteins | sample M_130207_XF_Meta_FD_187312 | JGI IMG/M metagenome (GOLD analysis project Ga0209086, IMG submission 187312) | Freshwater microbial communities from Lake Montjoie, Canada to study carbon cycling - M_130207_XF_MetaG (SPAdes) (version 2) | ecosystem: Environmental > Aquatic > Freshwater > Lake... | reverse complement strand
CCCAACCGTTCAATCAATCCTTCCTGTTTTAGTTCCTCAAGATTTTTAACGAATGGCGAATTGCTTTTTAAATTAGATAGATCTGCCGGCGAATGAAAAAGGTAAGCATAAAAGGAATTAATATTGAGTTTTCGTAAATTATCTTTTACATTTTTATTTAGATCCCTGATCTCACTTAAAGCTCCAAATTTATTTATGACATGAAAATTATGAGGGGTCTTTTTATGGTATTCGCCTATTAATTCTACCGCGTTTCCATAAGATTCCGCTGTATCGAGGAAAGAAATACCAGCTTTAAATGAAGTATCCAATATTTTGAAACTTTCTTCTAAGGCCGGTTTGCCTGAAATATTATTGATCCCATAATTTAAACCTAACTGGGCCGTTCCTAATATTAATTTTTCAGCGCCTTTCAATTTTTGAAACTGTCTTGTTTCTGAATTCACTATTACACAGAAAAATTTGAATCTACATGTTCTTTTATTAATTTTCTCAAATCTTCAACTCCAACCCATTCTGTATTTTCTCCTGAATTGTATTGAAAGCCTTGCTTTACAGGATTTGCATTAAAATGTTTTTTATAATCATCCACATTCCAAGTTGGTACTTGAGGGATAATTGCATAATATTTCCCTAAATCATATGTAGAAAAAGAATCAGAACTTGTAATCATTTCTTCGTGCACTTTTTCACCAGGTCTAATTCCAACAATTTCGTGTTTACATTCTGGACCAATTGCTTCAGCAACATCTATTAATTTATAGGATGGGATTTTAGGAACAAATATTTCTCCACCCCATGCAGTTTCCATAGCGTGTAAAACCATATCAGCACCTTCTTGCAATGAAATATTAAAACGAGTCATCGATGAGTCAGTAATTGGTAACACACCTGCTTTTTTTCGACTTAAAAAAAATGGAATAACAGAACCATTTGATCCCATAACGTTTCCGTAACGTACAACTGAAAACTTAATATCACGTGTACCTTTAATATTATTTGCTGCAACAAATAATTTGTCGGAACATAATTTAGTAGCGCCATATAAATTAATAGGTGCGGCCGCTTTATCAGTAGAGAGTGCTACCACATTTTTTACACCTGAAGCAAGTGCGGCATTAATCACGTTTTCAGCACCTAACACATTTGTTTTAACGCACTCCATAGGGTTGTATTCGGCAATATGTACATGCTTCATGGCGGCTGCATGAATAACAAACTCTATTCCTTCAAAGGCACGCGTTAATCTATCATAATCTCTAATATCGCCAATAAAGTAACGTAAAGCAGGGTATTTAGTGTCTGAAAAATCCTGATTCATTTGAAATTGTTTTTGCTCATCCCTTGAAAAAATAACTAAACGTTTAACATTAGGCCATTTCGATAAAATTGTTTGAGTTAATTGCTTACCAAGAGATCCAGTGCCTCCAGTAATTAATATACTTTTTCCGTTTAAGTCTATCATGTTATTAAATTGTTGGTTTATTGTTTTTTAATAATTTGTAACCAAAATTACGTGATGGTGATTCTAAAAATTTATATATAAAATGGCTTACTAAGAAGGATAAAATAAAAGAAATAGGTAAAATATATCTAATTTTTATACCAGTAAATAACACTATACTCCATACTAATCCGTGCATAAGGTATAATGAATAAGAAATTTCTCCAAGCCAACTTAAGATGCCTTTTATTTTATTTGAAACATAATTAAATTCTATTTTAAAAAAGCTTAGCGTTATAATAAAGCAAATAAAAGTAAATACTAATCTATTAATTCCTAAATATGCGTTTCTTAATTCGCCATTGCATGGATAATAACAAAATAATAACAACCCAACAAGACAAAGAATATTTATAAATACAGGCTTAAACTGTTTTTCTTTAAAAAAATATCCTATTAAAATACCACCAACAAATAATGCAGCTTGGTTTAATGGATTTTTATAATTTGAATCTTCGTTAGTACCTTCCATTAATGGATTAAACATAAAATAGGCAAAATAGATATAGCATAAAAACACTATTCCTGACAAACCTATACCTACATATTTATTCTTCTTGAATGATAAAAATATAAAAGGCAAAAGTAAATAAAAGCTGAGTTCATTTCCTATTGACCACACACCCAAAGGAGTTGATGCACTCCAATCAAAAACAGAAAACAAGCCGCTTACAATTATCAATTGCTGAGACCAATTGTTTTTAGTGTCTATAATAATGTAACTAATAATTATAACAAACCACATCAACGGGTAAATTCTATAAAACCGTTTAATATAAAATTCTTTAAAAAAAGTTTTGCTAAACGTAAAATTTTTATAATAGACTAAATACATGGTTAAGCCACTTAAAACATAAAATAAAGAAACTCCATAAATCCCTACTCTTCCCATAACACTATTTGCAGAATAATGCCCAAATGTCCATCCGGTATAATGGTATATCATGATAGAAAGTGCGCATATTCCTCTTAAAAAATCTAAAGATTCGTACCTTGATTTATCCATTGTTGTAATATATTTTTCATTAATACTTATATCATTTCAATAATTACACCGCATAAAACAGACATAATGTAATTTAAAGTTCAAGAAATTTTATGAATAAGATACTGTACTATAAATTTTAAAATATTCATCGATAACTTTTTGATTATTAAATTTTTTGATAGCGTCTGATTTTATTTGATCTAAATTATACGTTTCATAATTAGTCATCAAATTTAACATGGCGTTAAACAAGCCAATTTCTTTGTTTTGTATCTCTACCAACAAACCATTATTTTTATTAATCAACTCCAGTGGGCCACCCGATTTTGTAGCGATAACTGGTAAACCACGCAATAAAGCTTCAACTATTGTTAATCCAAAAGTTTCCATTTCAGAAGCAGAAATTAAAACGTGAGCCGTATCAAGTTGTTCAATAATTTTATTTTTATCCATCCAATTATATATAAATACACTATTTATTAAATAATGTAGCTGTATAAAACTTTTCATTTCTTCTTTTAAATCCCCTTCACCTATTAACACTAATTTTAAGTTATTATTTAGTTTATATAGTTTTTCAAAAGCGATTAAAAGTTCCATAAACCCTTTTCGCGTATCTAACTTTCCAATACTTATAAAAGTAAAATCAGAATTTTTAGATTTACTCACTTGCGATGTAAAAAAATCATTGTGGACAGTATTATAAATCGTTTGGAATTTACATTTAAAGTAACTTTGAAATAACTCAGATGCAAAATTACTAACAGCTGCTCTCACTGATATATTTTCAACTACTTCCACAACATCCTTTTCAGTAGAAAAAGGTTTAAAAATAGCACCTTTAGCTTCTTTAAAACTAGTATAATGTTCTGTTAAAACAATTGGCAGTTTCAATCTATTTGAAATATTCACGGCTATAAACGGGGTAACATTATTACAAACTGATTGAATATGAATTACATCGAATTGAATGTTAGAATGCTTAATTTTATTTATGGCTTTATCAGCGTATTGTTCTAAAATAAATTTATTAGACAGAAAAAAAAATAATTTACTTTTTAAATTATATATTTTTATATAAATGACATTATAATTAGAATCTATGATTGGTGACTTTTTAAACCAAAAAGCAAATAATTGTCTAACACTAAAATAATGCAAATACAATACACTTATATTTATACGCTTATCTTGATTTAATATTTCGCAAAATTCATGAATAAAAATGCCACTCGAATTCTTTTCATGATCAAACCATGCGGGGATTACTAAAACATTTATCGGCATCAATTAAACTTTAGCAGTTAATATAACCCAACGCATAATACCCGTTCTTTCATTAAAAAACGTTTTTACATCATTGTCAGTTAATTCATTTAAAGCGTTGATTTTCCTTATTTTTTGAAATGTATTTTCGCTATATATAAACCTAGCATCATGAGTTAAAGAAAACTGAGCAAGCACCGACGGAGAAATTGTTTCATCATATAAATCGTGTAACTCTATTAAAATATCGCATTCTTTTAATGAGGAGGATATATTCCCTGTAAATAATTCTTTTTCATAGCCTTCGCAATCGCAAATAATTAAACTTTTATTACCAAAATCTAATCCCCTCAATGTGTCTTGAGAGCAAAAATCTCCAAACTTAATATTTGTTACATTGTTTAGTTGCGCCATTTGCTTACAAAATGAAATTGCCTTTTCATTTATATCATAAGCCAAAACAATTGACGAAGGGGATAATCTGGCTGTACCAACTGCGTAAAATCCTTCTGCGCAGCCAATATCAACAATATATTTGTAATTATTTTTCAATAAATTACCTACTTCAAAATATAATTCACTTTCGTAAGAACCTAATAATTTTGGAAATATAGCGCTTCCAAATGCATTAAAATCTGGGTATAACATACCTTTAAAAAGACCATCGCTTACAGTTAAATCACTAAACTTTTTTTTCAAAACAGCTTCTCGTTGAGCCATCTCCTTATTTTTAATTTCAATTTGAATTAAATCCTTTTCAAACTTAAAACGATAAAAAACGCGATAAAAAAAATGTATAATTTTCCATATTAATTCTATACTTACTAATTTTCTGATTATTTTTCTCATTTTCATTTTTTTATTTAACTCTTAATTTGCTTCATTACACTTACCAATTTATCAATCTTAGGTTGATAATCGATAAGAGCAGTTCCAATTAATCTCATGTTATGCTTATAATAATTTGACAAAAGAACTTTATTTGAAAAACTTAAAACATCATTTATTTCAACAGCAGATTCGTCTGCTGGCACCTCAAAATAAAATTCATTCAAACTATTGCTTTTTATTAAATCAGTATCTTTATATCCCAATATAAATGGCAAGCCTCTTGCTATATACTCCCTAACCTTCAAAACTGAAGCCTCTTTTAAGCCCATTCGATGAAGACCTAAACTGCCAATTCCAATATGATTACTATTAAATAGTTCATCTAATTCATTTTTCTCAACCGATTTCAAAAAAACAATATTTATATTCTTATTTTCATAAGTATATGATTTATACTCTTCGTGAACAGGGCCAGCAATAGTCAAATTAATTTTAGTTAAACCTGAATATTTTTTTAATCCAGATAAAAACCGATCTAATCCATGCCAATAATTAATAGACCCAGATAAAAATAGAAAATTAACATAACTACCATCATATGGCATTGAATTACTGTAAGAAAATTTTGAAACATCTATTCCGTTACTAAGAGTATACTTAATAGCATTTGGATTAAATTTAGAATAATAATCAGTTAATTCGTCTGTTACACCAACGATTAAATCAGCAAATGACGCCACTTTTTTTTGAAAAAATTTTTCATTAAAATATTTATAAAAAGTAAATACACTTGGATTAGATTTAAAATTTATAACCTCGTCATTATAATGATGCCCATTATATTCAAAAATAATTTTAATTTTTTTTCTTTTTAAGAACTTCAATAATTTAAGCGAATGAAAATTTGCGCCACTGTATCTTATATATGCGTATTCAATATCATCAATACTAGTTATTGTGTTTTTGTGTATAATTTCCTCAGAGTATTTAGATAGTAAATATGGTAACATGCGCCAAATTATTTTTTTTGAATACCTTTTTCTAATCAAAGTGTCGTCAATTACAATTTGAAAACTTTTATCTGAAGCAGCTTCAATCTCATGAGTAAACAAGATTGGCTTTACCAAACAACCAGCTTTTTCAAATGCGGATATTTTATAAAACTGCTTTTTGAAAATACCCTTTGAGCTTTCACTAACAGAAGGAACTAGATATAAAAGATTTATCATATTACTTTTTAAATTTTGCAATGACTTTCAAAAAAGGTAAGCCTATTTTTTTAAAGTAATAAAATTTCCGGAAATTTGACTTATCCCACTGAGTTTGATAAAAATCATGAGCAACTATTGGGGCAACCATATATAGTTCAAATTGCTCGGCAGATATACCAAATTTTTTTATGACATATTGATAATCTTCATTTTGTAAACTTTCATTATAAGGTGGTTTTTCTAATTCTTTTAAAGCATCCTCTCTAGCCATTGTTTTTGAGGCTATTAAATTTGATAGATGTGCTCTTCTTTTATCAATATTAAATCTTTTGGGTAAAATATAGCCTTGATAAAATCTAGTAAATACAGATTCATAGTGTTTACCACCATAATCTTTCCATTCAAATTCTCTTATTAATAGCTCTTTCGCTTTATGCTTATCATATTCTAAAAGATCAAGCGGCAAGATAGAGTACATGCTATGAAAAGTAGCATTTATTGTTTGGGTAATTAAATCTAGCTTTGGAAAATTTACTAATGGGATTGTTCCAAAACGGTTATGAATATCTTTTAAATTATACCAATCAAACTTATCTTGCTGTATCCAGCTTTTAGGTAAAATAGCTTCAGAAGAAGTATTATGTCCTTTTATTAAACTTTTAATCTTAAACTCTTTCGCAATTTTATATAATGCTGCAAAAATTAATTGATCAGTTGGCACCTCAAGATCAACAACACCCGCTTTAATATAAGATAATTGCAAATCTTTAAATTCATCCCAATTAATTACATAAGTATATAAATCAAATCCGGTTTTTTCAATTATTTTTTCAATATTTTTAACTGCCAATTCACTATTCCAACCATTATCAAAATGAACAATTAGAGGCCTTAATCCTAGTTCCTTAGCCCAATAACAGATATACGAACTATCAACACCTCCACTTAACCCTATTAAACAATCATATTTATCATTTATTCCAAGTTTCTTCAAATTAAGAACACAATCTTCTAATTCTTTTAACCTAATATCTAATGGTCTCCAAATAGTTTTCGTTGCTAATTGCTCAAAATCTTTACAAAAATTACAAACTCCATCTAAATCAAAAATAATTTCTGAAGCAGTCGTGTCCATTACGCATTTGGTACATATTTGATATGTTTTTACTGTATTCATTTTACTAAGATTTTATTAAATTAGCCGACACTAATCCCCAAATTAAATTAAAGTCACTTTTTGTAAGTGAGTTGTTTTGATAACCTGTATCTAAATTTTTTACTATTTCTTTACCATCCCAATACTGGCTCTCTATAAATTCTTTTGAATGAAATAAATCTAGTATCATAGGCTTTAATTGATTAGTATACCATTCATCTGGGCCACCAATACCTACTTTAAAAGTTCTAGTTCTTATATCTTCGGGTAAAGTATTTTTCATGGCATCACGAAGTATTTTTTTTGTATATCCATTTCCTATTTTTGACGAGGTAGGTAACGAAAAAACATAAGAAACTAAACGGTAATCCATAAATGGCATTCTAATTTCTATTCCATGTTGCATAGACGCTCTATCAAAATCTCTTAAATTAATAGGTAAATCAGCATAATGAAAATCTTTATAGAGTAAATTTTCGGCTGGCGATGGATTGTTAAATACTATTTCTTTTTTTAAAATCGAATTTACAGTATCGTTATCAGGTAATGGTAGCCAATTTTGTTGAAACCCACTTACCTTATTAGCAGTAAATGTTTTTTTAACTGAAGATAAAAATTGTCTAGCTAAACTTTTATTTTTTTCATTACTAATTAATTGTAATAAGTCTGCCTTTTTATAATTAAGATTTAAACCGCATAAAGTATTAGCTAAATCTACCGCTTGTTTAAAATCGCGTAACTGCAAGGCGTAATAAAATGCTTTATATACATAAGTATTATATCCAAACATCATTTCATCTACACCATGCCCATCCATAGAAACCGAAGTGCCATTTGCTCGCATGGATTTATAAACATCAGAGATTGCATTAATAGGAGTAAAAATAATACCGTCAAATAATTTAGCTGCATCAATTACTTCGTCTGCTAATTTTGAATAATCTGGATCAATGTAAGTTGCTTCTCCTCCAACATATTGAATTACTTTTTCGGCATATTGTTTTTCATCCACTTTTGTATTTGGAAAAGTTGCTACAAATGCTTTTTGCCAATTATTTGGCAAACGTTCTTGTTGATTGTTTTTATTAATTTTATGTATTGTGGCGTAAACTGAGCTTGAATCTAATCCGCCCGATAAAGCAGATGCAATTGGAACATCACTTCTTAATCTTAATTTACACGAATTTTCGAAAATAGATTTAAATTCTTCTACTTGCTCATCATACTTTTTGGGAACTTCTCTTAGTTCATCTTTGGTATTCCACCATCTAATGGTTTTTAAATCTGATTTTAAATTTAAGAGTAAATAATTTCCAGAAAGCAATTGAAAAACATTTTTAAAAATAGTTTGATCTGAGCCCTCTAATAAAGCTGAATCATATAAGGCTATATTTAAGTTTTTACTATCTATTTCTCTAGTATATTCTGTTAAGTTTTTAAATCCTATTGTTTCTGAACAAAAAGCAAATATTTTTCCAGGTATAAATAAATAATACAAGGGCTTCACACCAAAACGATCTCTAGCAATAAATAATTCCTTTTTAATATTATCCCAAATAATGATTGCAAACATTCCATTAAACTTATTTAAACAACTTTTACCCCAATGTTTATATGCAGCCAAAACAATTTCGGTGTCGGTTTCGGTTTTAAATATAAAGCCTAATGCTTTTAATTCATCTCTAATTTCAATAAAATTATAAATTTCACCATTAAATGTGATACATAATTCTTTTGAATCATTAAACATAGGTTGCTTACCTGCATCACTTAAATCTAATATAGATAACCTTCTATGCCCAAATCCTATTGTATTGTTCTCTAACAATTCATAACCAGAACCATCAGGCCCACGATGCGAAATTGAATCCGTAAAACGAACTAACGAACTCATTTCAACCTTTGAAAAATCTAACTTAATTATACCTGCTACTCCACACATTTATATTTCACTATGCTGTTAATAATTCAAATTGCTTTAATGCCTGCTCTTCTGATGTTTCAATTTTATATTCTTCAGAGACTTCTAATGACTGAAATGATTGTATATTTTTTATAATTTTTTCAGGAGTTAATGCTGACACAAAAATCGATTGTTCTATTAAATCTAAAAAAAGATCAATGCCTTGTTCATGAATAATGATAGTTGGCAAATTAAATTGCAAGCCTTCTATAGCAACAGCAGATGAAGCAACAATATGCACATCCGCCAACTTGAATAGTTCATAAAGATTTAACGAACTTGTTTTTTCATATTCAATATTTTTATGCTTTTCCAAAGCTTCCACTACCTTTAGTTTTTCATCATTGGTGCTTAATGGATGAATTCGAAACATCCATAAATAATTTTCTGAACAGAGATCGATAGTTTTAGAAACCAAAGACAGCACGTGATCCAAAAACACACTGTATTGTAATGAAATAAGTATTTTTTTATCGTAATTTACAGATTCATTTCCAGTTAATTTTTTCATTAAGAGAGAATTATCTAATTCTTTAAATTTACCTAACCACCTATTTCCGCCGATTATAGGTATAATAAAAAAAGTTTTGTTATGAATAATAACTTCATTCAAATTCTTTTTACTCCAAACCCAATAGTATTCAGGCAAATAGTAAGACACAGATTTATAAAGCTCATTCCATGCTAAATAATTTATATCCACCACGCCATGTTGAAAATCAATAGTCTTAATATTTAATGTTTTACAAGCTGAAATTAATCCAAACAAGCAAGGAGAATAGTATCCTTCAAAAAAAACAGTTTTTGTTTTTGATCCCTGAAGTATTTCATAAAAAAAACTATCATATTGATTAACTTCATCTAAATGATCGATTAACCATGAATTAAAAACAAAGTTAATTTCGTTACTTTTACAATATAAATTAAGTTTATATAAAACATCAATAATATCTTTTTTAGTACCTAACTTTTTCCGGAAACGATTCAGTTTTTCCTTAATATTTATTTTTAAAAAGTAAATATCCTGATTTATTTTATGAACTGGCACAAATGTATCGCCTGTTAATTGTCCCGTTTTGACCAATTGAACTTTAATTACTTTTTTATTTTTACTAAAAGTTTCAAAGTAAGGGTCTAAATAGCGCGAGTACTTTTTATTGTCTATTAAGTCTGGATAGGGTTCAAATGAAGGGGACAAAAAAATAACTTCTGCATTTAATTTTTTAAAATCTTTTTGTTGCTGCGAGATTGTTTTATACAAAACTGGCAGTTTAAAAACTGAAAAGATATTTTTAAATTTTAAAGATCTACTGATTTTAGGCCATTTTGTTTGTACAAGTCCATCGTTTAATTCTACTTTGTCTGGTACTTTATCAGGATTCATTAAAACACGAGAAAGATAATATCTTAAGATTGGCCAAATGTTTTTGTTTTTATAATTAATGGAACTAATATCATATTCCACTTGAATTTTCTCAAGTATTTGAATAGCTTCAGACTGATTCATAGCCACTTATTTGGTTATAATATTTTATTGAATCTAATTGATTAGCTATGGAGCAAAAATTACCAAGATTATTATTTATAAATGCTTCTGTTTGTTTATATAAGCCCGGCTTAAAATTTTTATCTAATAAATCGTCAATCTCAAGTGGGTTAACTGCAACGCTTCCCAAGTTCTGAATTTGCAGACTTTCCATTGGTTTAAAATACAAACGGTGTTTAGCAGTTAATATTTCTACAGACCATCTTCCTGGTGCCTCCCAATTTGCATGATAAGAGAATAAAACATTTTTATCGGTAATTCCTGCTCCAGCATATTTTGAATGTTTGTGCCATGATAAATTTCCAGATCTATAAGTACTCAATTCTCTGGGTTGTCCACCTAAATAAAATGACAAATCAACAACGTGCGAAGAATTAGCAAGGAACCAATTATTTTTTATTGGTGTTGGTGTTTTCAAAGGTTCAATTACATGAGCCCATTCAGTAAACTCGAAATGAAAAGAAGATACTCCGCCATCTTCCTTAATTATTTTTTGGGCTGCAAGTGTTGAAGAATAAAATCTTCTATTATAAGCGATCAGTACTTTAGCATTCTTCTTTGTTGCTTCATTATTAAGGGTTTCAATTTCTTTTATGTTCATTCCACCCGGTTTCTCAACCAGTATATTTTTTATATTATTTTGTAAAAGTGTTAGTACTGAATTACATAAATGATCAATGCCTGTGGTTACAATTGAATGTGTGTATTTTTTATCAACGTTATTTTTAAAAAACAATTCGAGGCCACCAGTCAAAGCTGGAGTGCCAGTTTTTGAAGTGAATTCTTTAGCGGAATCATCTCCGCGCCCCACAACATCGAATTTAATTTCAAGCGAATGTAAAATCCTCGCGTATTCCTGAGCCATTAATCCGGCGCCGACTACTAATATTCTTGATCTTAAGTTATCAGGCATGAGCCCGTTTTATTTGTGGTGTTTTGCCCCATGAAATTTAAAAGCATATTCAAATATTGTAAATGAATATCTGAAGATTCTTTATAAGATGTAAGTTCACAATTCCCTGAATTCAAAAGTTCCTCAACTATTATATTAGTTAACTGACTTTGAAAAGGAATGGTTATAGTTTTTTCTTCAGCTTGAAAACCTGATTTATTTGAAAATGTAATTTGTTTTTTTGTAACTTCCGAAACAATAAAACTTTTTTCACCGCTTGTAACTGACATTACAAATGGAATTCCTTCCTCTTTATAAGAGGCGATGGTAAAACTATGATTTTTTGACTTTGTTGAGCCAGTAAATTGTCCAGTAAATTCAATGTAGCCTTCTCTTTTACTTTTAATTATGGTTTCATCCAAAAATTCGGAATTTAAATGAAATTCAAATTCGTCGGTTAAATAGGCAATCAGGTCAAGCATGTGAATGCCATTAGAACCAAGGCCCCATGAACTTCCTGAAAATGAAATAATAGAGATTTCTTTTATTTCTTTTTTAAGCTCTTTATAAAAATCAAACATTCTTCTTGGGCAATTAACCCATGCTTTAATTTTTTTTGATTCTAAAAGAATCTCAATGACTTTATAATCTTCAGTCTTTGGAAACAAAAATTTTTCAAGGACTAAATATTTTATTTCGCATTTAGCGCTTAACTCTTCAATCACTTTTCTTCTTACTAAGGAATTTGTAGCTACAATAGCAACATCAATTTTTTTTAGTTCAAGTTCGTTTATCGTATTAATCGTTTCAATACTGTGATTATTTTCTGTATTTAACCCGTTAAAAATAACAAGTGCTGTATTGATAGAATCTACCGACGGATCAATTAAAGAAATTGAGAGTTTAGTTTTTACAAGTGTTAAAGCTTGTAAATGCCTGCTTCCGAGTTGGCCTGCGCCAATAATGACAATATTATTCATTGATCTCGTAAAATCGGTTTATTGTAAGGTAAGTTCTCTCCATGTCTGAAATGTTGTAACGCTGATCGATATGAAAAGAAATAATTTGTTCTTTTATTTTGTCATCACTATCATGCCAATGAATTACAGGGAAGATTGAATTATCGAACATGAATTTTTTGAGTTCGTTTCTTTTTGCAGCTTTGGTAATAAGATACATGTAATTGCCTTGCAAAAGGGAAATGGTTTTTTCTGTGGATAAATTATTCGATAAAAAATTGTAGTTATTAACCCTGGTTTCAAGAAGCTGTTTCCAGTTTATTTTTTTTGACCTTTCAATTTCCTTAGTAAATGCAGTAAAAATTTCTTTTCTATCTAAAGCAGCTTCCGCTTTTTTAAAAAGACTAAGGTATCTTTTTTCCAGCTCAACGTTTCCATTTTCAAGAAAATTACTTTTAAGTAAAGCTGCTTCTTTTTTTATTTTGTAATATTCAGAAGGCTCATTTGATAATTCGATATTAGAAGGATTAGTGTAACAAATAGCCAATTCAATATCGGCCAACTTCCTGAGACTATTAATACTATAGTCTGCTTTTGTTTTTGATATATCTAAAGGTGCGTGAACAAAATCCTCAATGGTAATCCAACCATTTGTTTTATACTCATCTAATATTTCAGGGGCTGAATTATTATACCTATTAAAATGATTATACATCAATACATTTATTTCTTGATTTGTTTTTTTAATCTCTGCATAATTTTCAAAAGAGTTTACTGAAAAATCAACTAACCCGTTTAACTTATTTTTGAGACGATTAATTGTTTCGAAGCAATAATGTTTTGGAAACCAAAACTGAATTGAATTATGATGAATACTATTTATTTCGATAATAATCTTTGCGAGACCATCTGTTGCCGTTTCAAAAAAATTAAGAGAACGTTGTCCAATTTTTTTCGGAAAAAAATATTGAAAAGTTTCCGAATTATTTTCTTCAAAACTTAAAGAAGCCGAATTATCAAAATCTCCTCCGATTACTTTAGGCAACATTAATTAAAATTTGTTTTTTTAAAAATAAGTTCCTCAAAACTAACTGATTTAAGATATTTAAGAATTTTATCACATGCGTTTCCGTCACCAAAAATATTTGGTTTATTATAGAAACTGTTTTTAAAATCATCAGAAGTAACGTATTCGATGCTCCTTAAAACATCCTCGATTTTAATTTCAGAATGATAAACATTTGGATTAATTGTACGCCCCTTTTGTCTATTTCCGACATTAACTACAGGCAGATTAAATGATTGTGCTTCTAAAATACCACTTGAAGAATTTCCTAACATTAAGACAGTATTTTTCAAAATTGAATAATATCTTAACTGTCCAAGACTTTTAATATAAATTATATTCTTGTTATTTTTACTCAATTGTTCAAGCATTAAATTTATTTGATTTCCGCCATGGTCAAAGTTAGCTGCAGTAACTAATATTTGGTAGTTAGTTTTATCAATAATTTCTTTTAAAACTTCGTTAACAAATGCATCTGTTATTTTGTTAGTAATTGTTTCAGGATGAAAAGTGCAAATTATTGTTTTTCTTTCAATGTCTAATCCTAAATCCTCAAACAACACATTCTTTGGAATGTAACTAATTGTGTTAAGCAAATCCAAACCCGGCTCACCACTTACACAAATTCTCCACTTCTCTTCACCCATCTTCATAATATTCTCTTTATATTCCTCTGTTGCGGGAAAGTGAATATGCGCTAGTTTTGTTAAAGCATGCCTAATTTGATTGTCTTGAGCTCCTTCGGTAATTTCACCCCCTGAAATATGAGCTATAGGAATATTAAATAATGTACAAGATATAGCTACTGGCATTAATTCAAAACGATCTCCCATTAGTATCATCAAATCAGGCTTACGAATTTCAAGATACTCGCCAATTTGCTTTTGTAAAACACTTAAATAACCACTTAATGCTTCAGGCGTATTTTCTTTTCCTAAAAAATCAAAAGTACCGCTAATTGGAAAACCATCCTTTTGTATCTGATTTACAGTCATTCCATATTCCTCTCTCAAATGTGCTCCTCCTACTAAAAGTTGCAAATCAAATAATGGATTTTCGTGTAACCTTTTAATTAATGGAGATAATAAACCATACTCAGAACGAATCGAAGTAAAAACGGCTATCTTATTAATTTTCATTAGTAAGTCTATACTTTAAGAATATATTTTTCAAATAGAACTTCTTGAGTATTAATTTCAAATATTTTTAGCTTTGTTTCATTTGTTTTAGAAAAACCATTCTTCGCAAAAACCTTTTTAGATCCAATGTTGTTTTCTGCAACCCAAGCATCAATTAATTTAATATTTCGTATATTATTTCTGGTATAATTACAAGCAAAATTAATTACTTTAGTACCATAACCCTTTCCATTCATAGACTGATGAATACCATACCCTATATCAATCACATCTTTTTTAATTCCAATAATATCCATATATAAATAACCCAAAATACCTCCTTCTTTTATATTTTGATAAGCTAAAAAAAACAATCTATCTTCACGTACAATATTTTTGAGATACCAATCTTTTAATCTATCAAAATCAGGCTCTTGTTTATGTCCTGACCATAAAACATTATTACTATCGCATCTTAATAGAAAATAGTCATCAAAATGAATTTGCATAGCTTTTACCATTTCCATAATTAATAATCTAATTGTATATGTTTAGTATTAAACAAGTATTCCGCCCACGCTAAGTCAATTGGTAAATCAATATCAACAGAACTAAAATCATCCATTATCACTTTTTTAATTTTTGTGAACTGGTTTAGTTTTTTTTTATTCAATTCAGTAATATTTATCACATAAATTGCTCCGTTATACTCAAACGCTTTTGGCAAATCTTGTCTTCTTATATAATTACTTGGAATAAATTTTTCTAAATACCCATTTTCGTTTTCCTTAAATAAATTCCAATGTGGGTTTGTATGTGACTCTTTTACTGATACAACCATCTCAATATCATTTTTAAACAACGTTAAAGCCTCTTTTAAATGCTTTTTTAAACGTAAAGGTGATGTAGGTTGCAATAAAACTATTGCCTCATAATTTTTTCCTAACGACTCATAAAACTCTACCGCGTGAAGCATTACTTCATAAGAACCTGCAGTATCGGTAGATAATTTTTCTGGCCTTAAAAAAGGTACATATAAATTATTTTGCTTTGCTATTTCAGCAATTTCAAAACTGTCTGTTGATAAACAAATATCTTCGTCCTTAACAAAACATCTAGCAAGGTCGATGGCATAATTAATTAAAGGCTTTCCATTTAAAAGTTTTATGTTTTTATTTGGTATTCCTTTAGAACCAGCTCTTGCGGGTATTAAAAATAATGTTTTCATTAAAAATTAATATGTTTAATGTCTTCCTGTGCTTTAATATAATCTTCATGTTGTCCAATATCCAACCAATAACCACGAATAGGAAAATTAATAACTGTTTTATTTAATTTAATTAATTCAGTCATTAAATCAGTAGCATTAAAAAAACTATTTTTTGGAATTAGATTTAATAATTCTTTTTTAATTAGATATATGCCCGCATTTGAATGATAGGTATAGGTTGGTTTTTCCTTTAGAGTTAAAATTTTATCGCCATCTAATTCAAAAATACCGTAAGGCACATTAAATTGATAAGATGCCGATGCCACAGCCATATCAGCATTAGAAGCAAGAAATGTTTTATAAAAATCTTCGTAGTCAATGTTTGTTAGCAAATCTGAATTCATAACTAATACAGCATCATGATTAAAATCCGAAATTTTTGAAGCCGCACCAATAGTTCCTAATGGTTCAGTTTCATCTAAATACTCAATGGTAATTTCACGCTCTTTTCCATCACCTAAATGCGCTTTAATTTTATCTTTCAAATAATTAACTGAAATATAAAACCGATTAACTCCATACGATTCTAAGCGATCAATATTATAATCAATAATCGCTTTGTTATTTAATTTTACTAGCGGCTTAGGTATTTCTAAAGTAAGAGGTCTTAATCTTTTCCCTTCTCCTCCTGCCATTATAATTGCATCAATTGGAAGAAGAGTTTTCTTTTTACTAAAATCAATTATTCTGACTAATTCGTTTTTTTCGTTGAGTAATGGAATTAAATCAATTTCTAATTTTTTTAATTCTTCAAGGTATTCTATTGAGTAATTATTTTGTCTTAGATGTCTAAAACCTCTAAACATTATTTGTTCCACTGAATCATCAAGAGAAGATCCTTTTAGAAGTCCACGTCTAACATCCCCATCTGTTAAAGAACCTACAACAACGTTTTTATTTATTACAAAAATGGTTAACGCATGCCGCGAGCCAGTATGGCCGAGTTTTTCTAGTACCATTTTTATTGTAGCATTACTTTCAATAATATTATTTTGTTGTAAACTCATTAATATTTATATTTCAATAAATGGTGTTTGTATTTTTCTTCTTTTTCAGGATTAAATGAACCCCAATTTGCAATAACAGTATTATATACTTTTTGATTATGAATTTTTTTTCCTATGAAGAAACCTGTTGTGCCGTCTTTTGCAAAACATTTTTTGTATTTGAATATTCCATCATCAATCGAAGTTCCGCCACCCAGGCAAAAATAATCTAAGCCGTTTTGTTTTAAAGCTAGGATAATATGATTCTTTAAAATGTCGTTTGCTCTCAAAGAGAAAAAATCAGGTAGTGTTCCGCCTAAGAAAGAATAGCCAATCTGATTTCCTGTTAAAACTAATTCGCAGGAAACGATTTTGTTATCAAATACAGTAAAAACAAAAATTGAGTTGTCAGGAATTTCTTTTATTATTTCCTTAAAATAGCTTTCTGAAAAATAATATTCTTCTCCGGCATTATTTCGCTTCATTGTGCTATAATAAATATTTAAAAATGAATGCATTTCATTTTCCGAAATATCTTTTCCAGTAACATGATAATTTGTAAGCCCTGAACGTTCTGCCTTATTAATATTTTTTCGGGTAGAATGTTCGTATGCCACTTTCCAAATATCATTTATATTTAAATCAAGAACAATATTATTATTCGCATGAATAATTTTCATGTAATTAGCGAAAGCGTGATTTTTAAGAACAGGATTAAACCTTGTAAACTCTGCTATGATGTTATTTTTTTTGCAGGTTTCACAAAAAAAATGATTGGCTTTCTGTATGAAAACACCATCGTCATTATTCACTAAAGGGCCATTGTATCCATAAGCTCCTTCAATGTCATAAAATTTTTCGTTTAAGCCAGTAAATTTTCCATTTACTTCACTTAAGAGGAATGGATAGAAGAAAATATTTGTGCCCTCATTAAAAATAAAACAAACTGCTTTTGAGTACGAACTCTTTTCATAAACGGAGTAATAATCAGAAGTATAATAAATATCCTGTAAACGCAATGGCAAACTATTATAAGCCTTATCCCACAAATGTTTATTATCAAGTGTTATAAAGTTATCTGAGTTTATTTTTTTGGACATTAACCTGATTAGTATGTTTAAAAAGGATCAGCTAAAACTTAAATGATCAAGTTTTAATGCTTCGCCTTTTATAAGATCTTTATTTATTTTTTTACCTATAATAACGTCGTACATGTTTGAATTGATTTCTCCTGAGGGCCTTTTCATTACAATTGATTCATCTGTAATAACAGAGCCTGCTTTCATATTTTGATTTAAGTAAATGCCTTTGCTTACTACTTTTTTAGTTTCTATTTCAGATAAGTGCGGTGTTTTTGTTCCTGATCCCAAAAGTGCTTTTTCAACGTTTCGTATTTGTAACACCAACTGTTTCAATTCATTTGGGGTGATAGAAGCTTTGTGGTCTGGTCCTGGCAGATTAACATCTAATGTAAAATGTTTTTCAATGATTTTTGCTCCCAATGCTACAGCAGCAAGAGACACTTCGTTACCCATCGTATGATCAGAATAACCCACCGTTGTGTTAAATGCTACCTGTAATGTTAGCATAGCTTTTAAATTTACCGAATCATACGAGGCAGGATAATTGGAAGTACAATGTAGCAATGAAACTGATACTGCTCCACTTTGCAATAATGTATAGTAAGCTTTTTCTACTTCACCAATAGTTGCCATACCTGTAGACAAAATAACTTCTCTTTTTTTAGATCCTATTTTTCGCAAAAAAGGAATATTTGATACCTCACCTGAACCAACTTTTAATATTGGTAATTTTAATTCATTTGACAAAAAGTCAAGGCTTTTAGCCTCATCTGGTGTAGACAAAAATTTGACGCCAATTTTATCTGAATATTTTTTCAATTCTCTAAAGTCATCGAAAGATAATTCTAGTTTTTTTGCCATTTCGTATTGCGAAGTTTCAGATCCATCATTTTGTTTTTGATATTCTGCTTTTGGAGCATCTTTATCCATTAACTCTTCAGTGATCCAGGTTTGAAATTTAATATAATCAACTCCAGCATCTGCGGCAGCATCAATTAATTGTTTAGCCAAGTTTACATCACCATTATGATTAACCCCAGCTTCTGCTATAATAATTACTTTATGCATATCCTAAAACTTAATTATTTATTTCCTAACACTACTTGGGATGTTTACTAATCTACTTTCTAAATTTTGAGAATTCATTAAATCTCCATGTAACGCATCTTTAAACATAACTAATTTATTTGTCAACGTCCAAACAGGCCTTGTCATTACTCCATTATCGTTCGTGTATTTTAAAAACTCGTCACGTGTAATTTGATTCCTAAGTAAAATACTACATAGCCAATAATTAGACTTTGAATGGGAAGGTTCGTGTATAAATTCAATTTCTGAGTTTTTAAAAAAATCATTGTATAATCCCGCCAATTCCCTTTTGTTTTCCAAAAAAGAATTTAATTGTTCCATTTGAGCACACATTAATGCAGCATTTAAATTTGGCATCCTGTAATTATAACCAATTTCATCGTGTACAAATTCCCATCGATGTGGTACTTTTGCTTGAGTAGTTAAATATTTAGCTCTTTTAGCTAATGCTTCATCATTAGTTACAATAGCCCCACCACCACCACAAGTAATGGTTTTATTGCCATTAAAACTAAATGTACCTAATAATCCAAATGTGCCCGTGTGCTTGTTTTTATAATAACTGCCTATAGATTCGGCAGCGTCTTCAATTAATACAACATTAAATTCATTACATAATTCAGTAATTTCATCAATGCGACATGGATGACCAAATGTGTGCATAGGAACACAAGCGGCTATTTTTTGTTGAGTGATTTTATGATAAGAAAAGCCATCTGCTTTTTTAAAAGTAAATTCCTGTAAATACAATTTTAATTTTTGTGCGCTTAAACCTATTGTATCCATATCTACATCTATAAATACTGGCGAAGCTCCAATGTATGAAATTGCATTACATGTTGCAATAAAACTTAAAGGCTGTGTAATTACCATATCATTTGATTTTACACCTGCTACTATCATCGCCATGTGTAAGGCAGCAGTACCATTTACACAAGCAACCGCATATTTAGCTCCAGTATATGCCGCAATCTGCTTTTCAAAATCATCCACATATTTACCTACCGATGACACAAAGTTTGAATCGATAGCATCCATAACATACAGTCGTTCGTTACCAACAAAACGAGGCTCATGTAAAGGAATAAAATCTTGATTAGAGAATTGTGATTTTATAAAATCGACGGTTTGCTTATACATTATAAATATCGGCTTTGTATCTACTTAAATTTTCGGGTTTACTAAACCACTCAATAGTTTGTTTTAACCCTTCGTGTAAATTATATTTTGGTTGCCAATTAGTTAATGATTTTATTTTATCTGAAGCTCCTAATAATCTTTCTACCTCACTTTTTTCAGGTCGAAATCTCACATCATCCGAAATGATTTTAGCAGTTGGATTAATAATATCAATTAATGATTGTGCTAAATCTTGGATTGATATTTCTTGCTGGGTGGCAATATTAATTTCATGTCCTATTGTTTTTTCTGAATTAGCAATTTCAACAAAACCACATGCTGTATCTTTTACAAACAATAAATCGCGTGTAGGATGAAGCGCACCTAATTTAATTTCAGTTTTACCTGCCAGTAATTGTGTAATAATAGTAGGAATAACTGCCCTAGCACTTTGGCGTGGGCCAAATGTATTAAAAGGTCGTACAATGGTAACAGGTAAATTAAAACTTCTATAAAACGAATCGGCCATCGCATCCGCCCCAATCTTTGACGCTGAATAAGGTGACTGACCTTGTTTTGGATGTTTTTCATCAATCGGAACATATAGAGCAGTTCCATATACTTCAGAAGTTGATGTAACAATAACACGTTCAATATTAAAATCTCGAGCTGCTTGCAAAATATTTAATGTACCTTTTACATTAGTATCCAAATAACTATCGGGTGAATGATAACTATATGGTATTGCTATTAAAGCAGCTAAATGATATATGATATCTACATCTTTTGCGGCCGTCCTTACACCATTTGGATCTCTAACATCTCCTGTAAATATTTCAATTTTATTCAAAATTTCTTTAGGTAAAGTATCTAACCATCCCCAAGAATTAAAGGAATTATAATAAACAAATGCTTTTACTTGAAATCCTACTTCAATTAAATACTCTACTAAATGGCTTCCAATAAACCCATCCGCACCTGTTACTAATACTTTTTTACCCAACATATTTTATTTTCTGTTTTTTAATTGAGAAAGACGATGTAATACTTTTTCATATAGTTTTCCACTTTTAGCTTTTGCATAAATTGGAAAAGCGGTATATGGTAACCAACGGATATTAGTATACTTTACCCATTTTCTAAATTCAAAATAATTTAACTCTTCTTCTCTTACCATTTCACGAAAGTGAACTTTAAAATCATTTATGATATATGGCTCAATAGGATCTAAATACTTTACAATACCTTTAATTTGTGTTTCATTAGCTCTCTTTCTTTCCGCATCACTCCGATTAACCTCAACATGAACTGATTTAACTTTTATATCAAAACCCTTACTAGCTCTATACATTACTTGATGATAATGAAAGGCATCTTCAATTTTCCCAGTTTTATAGCCTGCATCTTCAACGATTTTATTAAATACAAAATCTTCTTGCCTATATACATAATCATCATCAACTCGATTAATACCTTTTACAAAAGCTTCTTTTCTTCCAATTTGGCTTCCCGCATAGGGTCTAGTAGCTAGTCTTACTTTATAATTAACCATTACAGTAATATCCATCGGGCAACCATACCAGTCATAATCACCTTTATGCTTTATCATATTTTCAAACCAACCAGGAGGCAAGTAAACATCAGAATGTAAATAGGCAAACCAATCTGCACTAACTTCTTTTATCAGTTCTGCTATACATTTTCCAAGCGATTTAAAATGTCTGTGATTAACTACTTCAACTCTAGGAAATTCTTTAACAATGTCAATACTATCATCAATTACGCCACCATCACTTATAAGTAACCGTTTTACAGGGATTTCACGAAAAATTGAAATAAGATTAGCTCTCCAAAGTTCGTTGGTATGATAAACAGGTATAATTACATCGATAGCATCTGTAGGATCTTGTATATACTTGTCTACAAATTCTTGCTTTGAATAATATTCCTGAAAAATTGACATACTTAAATGTTGTTGTTATACATTCTAATAACCATTTCCTCAAAATTCACTTTAGGTTTCCATCCTGTTGCAAGTAGCTTTGAATTATCTCCAATTAATACTGGTTTTTTTCTAATAATAAATGATGGATCTTCTTTTACAAATTGTTTCCAGTCTTTGTTTAAATATTTAAACAACACCTCAAACCAATCTTTTACTTTCTGAGTTTTTCCAGAAGAAATAATGTATTCATCGGAAATCGACAATTGTAAGATATGCCACATCGCTTCAACATAATCCGGTGCGTAACCCCAATCTGTTTGAGCAGAAAGATCGCCAATGGTTATTGATGTAACTTTATTTTCTACCAATTGTTTTGATTCGTTAATAATCTTTTTTGAAAGAAAATAATCTTTGCGAAAAACAGATTCGTGATTATACATAATTCCAATCGAAACAAATAGATTGTAATTAGACCTGTAATACTTTGCAGCTTCCATTGCAGCGCATTTTGTTACCGAATAAATGCAACGAGGTTCGTGAGGTGTGTTCTCGTTTTGAACTTGATTATTAGACCCAGAAAAAATAAGCGAAGAACTTGTATACATTATTTTAGCTTCTGGATGATGCGTTCTACAAATTTCCATTATTTGTATAAACCCTGTTTGATTTACTTTAATTGATCTTTCGATAAAATCAAAATTCGCAGCTTTATTATCTTCTTGTGAAGATTGATGAAAGGCAGCTACATAATAAATTTCACTTGGTTTTTGTTTAACAATATGATCTTCAATAATAGAAAAATTATCGGTTGCCAGATCAAATGAAAGATAGTTTTTAGAATGAGGGGTTATTTGCCTTCCTATTCCCCAAACTTTATATCCCTTCGACGTAAGCAAGAGATTTAAAAGTTTACCATCTTGTCCTTCAGAGCCAATTATAAGTGCTTTATTCATTAGCCTCCTATGATTTCAATTTCTGGAAATGGAAAAATTAATTTTCCTCCATTTTTTAAAAACTCTTGTTCTCTTCTTACAATTCCATCTTTAAAATGCCACGGTAATACTAAATAATAATCTGGCTTCATTTTTAGAGCGTCTTGTTCTGATACGATTGGAATATTTGTTCCGGGTGTAAAACATCCGTATTTTAAAGGATTAACATCTGCTACAGCCAACACATTTTCATTAGTAAAATTACAAAATTGTAAAAGTACGTTTCCTTTGGTTGATGCTCCATATCCAAGAATTTTTTTACCGTCGAAAGAAAGAGATTCTATTAATGTTTTTAAAGATTCACGATGTTTAAATACTCTGTCTTCAAAATCTCTGAATGGCTTAGGTGTATCTAAGCCCATTTTAATTTCTTGCTCAAATAACCAATTAATTAAAACATCATTTGCTTTTAATGTACTATCTTTTCTTGAAGCTGTTACTGCAAAGCTTCCGCCATTAATGCCGTTCATTTGAACATCAATGATTTTCATATCAGCTCTATCTAAAATGTATTTTATGTTATATAAGGTATAAAACTCAATATGTTCGTGGCAAATTGTGTCGTATGAATTTAGTCTCAACATCGATGGCATATAACTTTGTTCAAAATGCCATAAGCCATTTTTGTCTAAATTTTCATGAATACTTTTTGCAAATGAAATAGGATCTTCTAGATCATAAAACATTGCAATAGAAGTAATGATTTTTACTTTAGATGAACCTACTTTATTTTTCACTTCTGTAGACGGAAAAAAATCGGGAATTAAAGTAATGTCATCTGTATAATATTCTTTAAATTTTATACCAGTAGGATCTACTCCTATTCTTTTTATGCCTTTTGTGGTGTATGCTTTTAAAGAAGTGGCATCATTACTACCAATATCAATTACACAATCTCCTGCGTTTAATTCAACACGTTTTTCAAGATGTTGAATTTTATTGGTTAAATGACTCACCATTGATTGGTTTAAACCTGAACGATAACCGTAATTATCTCCATACATTTCGCCAAGATCATATGAATGTTTTAACTGTAATAACTGGCTTGTAGGCGACCAAACCAATTCAAGCGGGCCTTTTGTGATCTTCTCATTTTTATCAGATGGAAATACACCAGTAAGGTATTGCTCTCCCAAACTTAAAACAGTGATAAGGTCTGAACTACCAGCTATACGGCACTTTGTTATTTCTTTATACATTTTTTTATTTATATTTTTTTTATAAATTTTGCTGGCACTCCACCATGCATTTCATTATCACCAATATTTTTTGTTACAACACTACCAGCCAATACCACAGAGTTTTTACCAATAACACATGGTCCTACTATAGTTGCGTTAGAGCATATCCATACACCTTCTTCAATAATGATATCACAGCCTTCTGAGGGTATTGATTTCATCCTCTCTAATCCATGTTTAGTATAATCGTGTTTAGCTGCGTTTACAATTACGTTTTGTCCAAAAAAAACATAATCTTTTATTTCTATTTTACCTGATGCTGTATTAAAAAAACCATTTGATACACTGCTTTTTTCAGATATATATAGATTTTTGTTTATCCCATAAACTTTTGGTTTATATAAATAATTATTATTACAAGCCTCTTCTAAAAGCTGAGGATTATTTTTAAGATATGTTGCAATAAATGGATTAATCAAATCAGTATTGTTATTCATTGCAGTATACATTATTCTTCTTAAAATATTTTTTAAAAGTTTTTTCACTTACTTAATTTCCCATGTTAAGCTTGGCTGAATTAATCCTAAGACCTTATCTTTATAATCATACTTTCTTTCTTCGTATTGTTTCTCTATAACCTCAATAATTATAATATCTTGAAAATCAAAATGCATTTTTGTCGGATAAAAAGTATGTGCATTAATTCTTAAAGAAAAAGTGCCATCATTTAAAAGCGTTTCTGGAAACCAACAAATAGCTTTGTAAACTTTTTTCTCAGTAATAATTTTATCACTTTCAGGCATGCTCACACATAATATTTGACCAGAAGTGGAATAAACTGTCACACCTGGGTTTATTCTCACGCCATCTTCTTTTAATTCATAAGTAATTTCAACTCCAAATTTTTGTCCCATTGAAACTGCCTGTATAGATTGATTAAATTCATTGATCAAATTAATAGATATGAGTTCCATTACCTCATTACCTGGCCTGACACCTTCATTCCAATACCTGCTGGTAGATTTCTGAACAAATACATTAAGATATTCATCAATCACTTCCTCAATTTTGCCTTGCTTTGCAATTCTTCCGTTACTTAACAAGATTCCTGTAGAACAAATAGAACTAATGGCACTCATTTCATGGCTAACAAATAGTACAGTTTTTCCTACTTTACTAACTTCGCTCATTTTACCGAGGCATTTTTTTCGAAACTCAGCATCACCTACTGCTAAAACTTCATCTATAATAAGTATTTCCGTATTAAGATGAGCTGCTACTGCAAAAGCTAAACGGACATACATCCCAGAAGAGTAACGTTTTACAGGAGTGTCGATATATCTTTCAACGCCACTAAAATCAACTATCGCGTCAAAGTTTTTTTTAATTTCGATTTTTGTCATTCCCAAAATTGCTCCATTTAAGAAAACATTTTCACGACCTGTTAAATCTGGATGAAAACCAGTGCCAACTTCTAATAAACTTGCAACTCGTCCTTTAATTTTATATTCGCCAATAGTAGGAGAAGTTGTACGTGATAAAATTTTTAAGAGTGTAGACTTCCCTGCCCCATTTTTTCCAATAATGCCTATTACTTCACCTTGTTTTACTTCAAAATTAATATCTTTTAGTACCCAAACATAATCCGAATTTCCTTTTTTAGATCTATCATTCTCTTCTCCAATTTTTAAAAATGGGTCTTCTTTGCCTCGCATGCGATAAGACCACCGTTTAAAATCGTCAGCTATAGAAGTTGTACCTACTTGTCCAAGTCGGTATTGTTTCCCTAAATTATTAACTTGAATTACAGTTTTTGACATTACACAGTATCCATGAATGATTTTTCAGTTCGATTAAAAATAACAAGTGAAAATAAAAACAAAACAAAAGTAACAAGGTAACTTATTAAAATATGTTGAATTGAAAATATACCATGTCCTGTAATTATATACTTTATTTGTTCAAGAGAAACCGCTACTGGGTTTAATAATATCAATAATTGAATATTTCCTTTAAACATACTAGCTGGAAAAACAACACAACTTAAAAACATAAGTAATTGAACTGCAAAGCCAATCAGAAAATTAAAATCTCTATATTTAGTAGTTAATGACGAAAATAAAATCCCTAAACTTAGACTAAAAACTCCTAATAACAGTATTAAAAAAGGTATTAAAAACAACAAAGACCATTGAATTTCCATGGAAGATTCTGAAAAATAAAAATAACAAAATACAATAATTAATAATAAAAGTTGGATTCCGAGTTTAACTAAATTAGAAATGATTACAGAAAGTGGCATAACTAATCTTGGAAAATAAACCTTTCCAAATACAGCTGAGTTTGCAGTAAAGGTTACAGACGTTTTATTTAAACATTCGGAAAAATAATTCCAAAATGTTTGGCCAATTAAATAAAATAATAAAGCTGGAATACCATCAGTTGGTAAATTAGCTTGTCCAAATGTAAAAGTATAAATTAATGTGGCAAATATGGGTTGGATAAACATCCACAAAGGGCCTAAAATGGTTTGTTTATAAACGGATGTAACATCTCGTTTAACTAGTAATAAAATTAAATCTTTATAAACCCATATTTCCTTTAAATTTATTGAAAATAAAGAAACTTTTGGTCTTACTATGATATCCCAATCATCTTTTTGTTGCATGTTATTCAATAATTACTTTTTCTCTATCTGGAAAATTAATTAATACCCCCATTCCTTTTTTACTATATACAGCCATACTGCCTATAGCTGCTGCATTTGCATTTGTTTTATATAATACAGTTTTAAGATCTTCAATGCTACCGCATCCTCCACATGCAATTACGGGTATTTCAATAGAATTTAGAATAGTTGAAATAATTTCATCATCAAAACCTTCCCATGTTCCGTCTTTATCTATGCTCTGTAACATTAATTCTCCAACTCCAATATCTGTTGATAAATAATTTGCATAATCTATCAATGACATTTTTATTTTATTTCCAATGTATGAATAAGGAATTATACCGCTAAACATACTCTTTTTAAAATCTATACAGGCTATTACTGCCTGCGATCCATAGTGTGCAATTACTTTTTTAATTATTTCTGGATTTTCTTGGATAAGAGAATTTACAATTACCTTTTCGATACCAATTTTATAAAGGCTGACAAAATCATCAAATGTTTTTACGCCGCCACCGTAAGCAAAAGGCATGAAGGCTTCGCTTGCCATATCGGCTATCTTATCAAAATTCGGTTTGCGTTTTTGCTTGGATGCGTTAATGTCAATTACTATTAATTCATCTACCTCTTTTTCATTATATATTTTTATAGCATTAATGGGATCGCCGATATAAGATGGATTTTTGAACTTAATAGTTTTAACTAAGCCAAGGCCATCATAAAGCAGACAGGGTATAATCCGTTTAAGGGCCATTATTACATTATTTTTAATTTAATAAACCACATAGAAACATAGTTGAATTAGTTTTTTGGTAATAATTTGAAATACTCATTTACAAACGTTTTTTGACCTTCTTTAAAAATATTAAAACAATTAAAATTTATTAAAATTCCTTTTGGCGATTTTAAAAGTTTCATATAGGTTAGAAGCTGCGCTTCAAAGATAGAACTCATTTCATTTACTGACTTGAGTTCAACTACCAAACAATTTTCAATAAAAAAATCGCATCTAAAATCTACATTCATCTCCTTATCTCTATAAATTACAGATATAGTCTTCTCTGACTGAAAATTTATGTTCCTATATTTCAACTCTTCCTCCAAACATTTTTGATAAACACTTTCTAATAGTCCTGAACCTAAGGTTTTATGAACCTCAATTGCCGCTCCAATTACATGATAAGTTAATTCATCCAGATATGTTTGTGTTATTAATCTCAATTTACCTATGTCTCTATGTGGTTAAAAAATAATTATAATTTAGCAAAATTTTCTAAAACCTGCATTCCAAATTTCAAACTTTTTTCGGGATGAAACTGTGCTCCATAAATATTATCCTTATTAATCATACATGTAAAATCAATTCCGAAATCACTGGTTGCTATTGATTGACTTTCTTCTTTACATTTTACATGATAAGAATGCACAAAGTAAAATCTGCTTTTACTTTCCATCTCAATTAACGGGTTTTCTTTTTGAATTTTAATGTAATTCCAACCCATGTGAGGCACTTTTAATTTTAACGATGGATCTAAATTAAACTTTACAGTCTCTGCATCAATCCATCCAAGACCAGGCTTTACCCCCTCTTCGCTTTTTTTTGTAAGCAATTGCATCCCTAAACAAATGCCTAATAATGGAATTTTGTCTTCAATTACTTTTTTATTTAGTAATGGGATTAATCCTGATTTTTCAAGATTATCCATACCCGCATCAAAAGCGCCAACTCCAGGCAATATTAATTTTGTAGCTTTTTCGATAATCGCATAATCTTTAGAGATACAAACATTTGTAGCGCCTATCTTTTTAAACATATTTAAAACAGATGCTAAATTTCCTATGCTATAATCAACAATAACTATCATTTATTGATTTGATTGATTATTGAATAGATTTTTCAATTTTTATTTTTTAATAAGTACTTCTAATGGCAAATTTATTTTTAGTGTATAGCCAATGCTATCAAGAGTAATGGTATAAAGTTCATTTCCGGCTTTATGCTCTACAATACCTGTCATCCCTTTAAATGGACCATGTAAAATTTGAGTTCTATGTCCAGGCATTAGTTTTTCAGATGGCTTGGCTTCTGCGTAATACCCTTTTTCTTCTATACTTTTTAGAATATCAATTTCAACATCACGAACAATGGCATCCTGTCCGTTATATCTCAAGTATTGAATTACTCCGGGTGATTTAAAAACCAAGTCTCTGTTTTTTTCATTGGTTTTTACAAAAACATATCCATTAATAAGTGGGCTGATTACAATTTTCTTTCTATCGCTCCATTGCTTTTTTTCTTTTTTTATTGGCACATAGGCCTCAATGCCTAAATTAATAAGACGCAGACAAACTTTTTTTTCTGATCGAGAGGCAACATATAAGGCTTTCCAATTCAAATTATATTATTTTTTTTACTAAATAAAATCTTTATAAAAAATTAGCTTAAATTTTTAATTAAATAGTACATCATATTTTTTTTAAAAATATATTTTTGATAAAATTTTGTTTTTTGTTGTGATTTTTAAAGCTTCGCCACCTCAGTCACAGTAACTAAGTTGGAGATAGCTGTTTAAATTTAATTGAATAAAACTTAAACCATATGTCTTTTTCTTTAATCGTTTTTAATTAAAAACATTAAATATTATTTGCTCCATATTAATAAGGGGTGCATGCCCTGCTCTTGAATACTTAATAAATTAAATTCTTTTGTACCAAAGTGAACGTACCTTATTTTTTTATCAATTTTTTTTTCGGCCTT
>Ga0209086_10000654_pt1 | contig 29619 bp, 31 predicted proteins | sample M_130207_XF_Meta_FD_187312 | JGI IMG/M metagenome (GOLD analysis project Ga0209086, IMG submission 187312) | Freshwater microbial communities from Lake Montjoie, Canada to study carbon cycling - M_130207_XF_MetaG (SPAdes) (version 2) | ecosystem: Environmental > Aquatic > Freshwater > Lake... | reverse complement strand
AACCTATTGACAGGCGTGCTAGGCAGGCGGCGCGACTAGATTCTCAGGTGATTTCGGCCCTTCTGGTCCCATTCCGAGGCTAGATTGGAGGATTTCCACAGGGAGCGGTGAGTTTTGCAAGTGGCTCTTGTGATTCTTGTTTTCTAAGTTTGTAGTTGTTTTGATCGAAGACCGAGATGGAGGCGGAAGACGTCGAAATCGCGGTCGTTGTGAAGGAGTTCGTAGCCGCTTTTAATACAGCGGGTGGCAATCAGGACGTCGATGGTCTTGCGAACCGTTATGCCGAGCTTGCGTAGGGTTCGGAAGTTCTTGGCGGCTTGGACAGCGATTTCCTGTCCGCCGAGTTCGACGACCGTCAGCGAAGTGAGCATCTCGCGGGCTTGATGGAGGTCGCGATCGTGATCGAAGCCCCGGAGAACCTCAGTGAGGATGAGGTCGCCGATGGCGAGTGGCACTTGGCCGAGCAACCGGTCGATCCTGACGCTAGGACCGACGAGAATCAACTGTCGGTCCTGATCGCGTTCAGGTCACATTGCCAATCGAGTCTGCCCCGGAAACCACGGATTTTTTCCTACGTCTTGAGGCGCAATAAGGTCCGAAGCGCTGCATCGACTGCTTCGCGCTTGGTTTTGAGACCGGTGACGCGCAGCGTGTCCGGCATCGATTTGTCGTCGATTACGATGTTGGTACGCATGGGTGTGTGTTGTTTCAATGCAACGTACACACGCCTACCATTTTGCGCGGTCAGCCGGTGGGAGTCTCTCGCCGGTATGGTCACTTGGAGCGTTCGGCGAAGACTCGATTTAGGCGGGCGAGGATCTCTTGTTTTTCCGGGGCGACCGCATCGCTGTCGGCCAGTATGTCGTACTTTTGTATCGTCATGAAGCGGTCCTCGAGAGCGTAGAGGCGGGACGCCTGTTCAAGCGAAGATCGGATCGGACAGGTAGAGATCGCAAGGCGGTGGTTCCCATAGTGGCTCTCGTGGCTTCCCCAGACGTATTCAGCAGTCACGAATATCGGTGATTCAGGAATTCCCGGGGCTTCGAGAAAGTGATTTTGGCTCTGGTTCGAGACAGATCGGGCGTACGGAAAAGTATTCTCGAGCTCCTTGCTTGAGCCGGGTCGCAGGAGGACATAGTGAATTCCTCAACCACTCCCGTCCCCGCTGGCAGCCGAGAAGAGGAGCGACGGGTTTCCTTATCAACTTAGTTTCGTAACCCTCCCGAAGTCCTCTGGCGCGGTGTAGCCCTGCCGTCGGGGTGCTCCTTCCACGCAGATCGAGGCTGGACCATGCGCGAAAAAACCGTCCGCATCGAGTTCCGGCACGACAACCGTGATAGGCCTGCCCATGAATGACTTTGGAAGAAGCGGGCCGTCGCCCACCTGCGCGACCAGACCGGCATTGCGTATGAGCGCGACGAAGAAGCAGCGAACGATCGGCATACCTCTTATAATTCTGAGCAGAGCGGAACGGGGTTGCGAACGGTTAACCTGAACCGGGAACCGAGCGACGCCGGCGCTCCCCGAATCCGAACGCCCATAGTGACGCTCGGAGGCGACTCCATGTTGCGAAGCGAGCGGGAACACCGAAAGCTGACCAGGACACTTTGGCCAGTTAGGATCCGCCGTGTCCGCGGCGCCCCCCAGAAATTGACCACCTCTGCTCGAATAGACTTGACCAGATCACAAACTGATCATGCCGCGTGGCAGGCCGACGGACGGGACCTTCCTCATCCGTGCCGCAGACGCGTATATCGTGGAATAGGTTTAGGCACCGACGTTTTGCCCGCGCGGCCAGACCGAGCGCCACAAGCCCATGCTCGTCGGAGAGGCAGCGCCGTCGGGGCCGGTTGGTCGAAAAGTTTTGGCGAGTAGGGCGGGTCAGTTCTTCACGAGTGCCGAAGCGCCGCGTTGGCGCATCACCGAGAGGGCCAAACCGTAGCGACCGCGCACACCCGTTTTTTCGAAAATGTGCTTTAAGTGAATTTTGACGGTGCCGGGACGGATCCCGAGTTCCCGCGCGATCTCCTTATTCTTCAATCCCTGCTCAACAAGCTCCATCACTTGTTGCTCCCGCGGAGTCAGCTCACTGCGCGCGTAGCGCTCTTGGCGGCCCGAGTGCCGGAAAATGGAATCGGCCATCCAACTGCTTCCGTTCGCGACCGAGCGCAGGCAAGCGATCACGGTTTCAGAATCGGAGGTCTTGCGCAAAATACCGCGCGCGCCGTTCTGAAGAAAGCGAAGTGACTCGGCTTCGGTAATCGAAACACCCCAGACGATCACCCCCGAATGGAGCGGAAGCGTCACCTTGGCATTGGCGAGCCATTCGAGAACCGATTGAATCCCTAAGGACTTATCAACCAACACGACGTTCGGACTCTGTTGTCGGGCGATTTCGGTGACGCCCGCAAGCGTTTCGGTGCGGCCGATAAATTCGAGATCTTCGCAACGGGCCAACAGGGCGCGAACACCTTCGGCGGTCACCGGTTGCGTCTCACAAAGCAGGACGGTCTTCTTAACTAGATTCTGTTCCATGTTCTTACCCCGCTGGTGGGGATTACTCCTCTTAAATTGGCATATCGACCGCCAGCGAGGGGGTATTAGGTCAAATAGGCGAGCCGTTCAATCAATTTGGCCTCATGCTTTTGCTGGGTTCCGCCGATCACTTCGTATAGGTGAATGGCGTTTGCCCAAGGACAACTGGCAAGTAATCGTAATTAGCCCCAGCCGGAAGTACGTAGTCGAGCTACTACCTCTGATCTCAAACGAAATGGCCAATGCGTCATTCGTTGAGCTGGGCGGTTATCCCACGACTCAAAATATTTCCGATCTACCGATGAACAGCTCGGCCAACCTCTGCTTCCTCGATGTGCCGAGTGATCGCCAACAGGCGCTGACGACGATTTCCGCCTTGGTCGGGCTGAAGGCCAATCTCCAAATCGTAGTTCTGGTCGAAGAAGCGGATCCGAATCTGATCCTGCAATGCTTGCGCCACGGAGCGCAGGAGTTTTTGACTAGGCCATTCACTCAGGAACAGTTGCAGCAGGTGCTCGAAAAGCTGAGCCGACAGCATCCGTCGATGAGCTCCGAACGCGGGAGGGTCACGGCGGTCATCCCGGCTAAGGGTGCCTGCGGTGCCACTACGCTTGCCGCGAACTTAGCGGCCCACCATAAGAAAATCAGCGGTGGGCGGGTGCTCCTCGCCGACCTCGACCCTCTCACCGGTACGATCTCGTTTCTTCTGAAATTGAAATCTACCTACAGCTTCATGGACGCTCTCCAGCACTCCGCCAGTCTAGACGCCGATCTTTGGAAGGGCCTCGTCACCCATAGCCAAGGCGTGGACGTACTTCTTCCGCCGGACAATCCGGTCGATAGTATTCACGGGCTCCAATCGGCCCTGCCGGTGATTGAGTTCGCCCGTCGCCTGTACGAACATGTGATCACCGACGTGGGGTCGATTTATGGCGATTGGACGGTTTCGATTGCCAAGGCCGCCGACGAAGTGCTGATCGTGTCGACCAACGAACTTCCCGCCCTGCAGGCGACCTCTCGCGGATTGCAGTACCTGGAAGGCGCTGGCGTGCAGAAGCACAAACTGAAACTCGTGATTAACCGCTTCAACAAAGAGGCCGGCCTCACGAAAGAGATGATTGAAATGGCTCTGCGTACGGATGTCTATCACTTGATGCCGAGTGACTATGAAACCGTGCAGCGGGCGCTGCTCGACGGCAAGGTGATCCCGACGTCCACGCCTTTTGGAAAAAGCGCCCTGGCGTTATCGCAGAATCTCCTCGGCAAAACCGGCAAAGAGCAGGATGCCCTAACAAAGAAATCGGCGACGGGCGGCGTCTTTTCAAACAGCCTGACCGGAATTTTCAAAGCATTCTCCCGCGGGTAGCTGATATCCTGGCGCTTGCTTCTTTTAGACGCCAACAACGCAATTTCCTATCTGCAGGGCCGGGGCTTCAAGGTGACCGGCGCGGTTCGCCCGCTCGGGGGCGGGGTGTCGAATACCGTACTGCTGGCCGAGACCGCTCGGGGGCGGATCGTTCTGAAGCAGGCGCTCGAGCGACTGAACGTAGCGGCGCTCTGGCGTTCGGACCCCGCACGGACGCTGCGGGAGGCCCGGGCGCTCGGCGACATCGCCGCCTGCCTGCCGCCCGGGGCCGCAGTTGCCGTCTTGTTCGTCGATGAACAAAATTATATTTACGCGATGGAAGCAGCCCCGCCAGAGGCAGCCGACTGGAAGACACTGCTGCTCGCTGGGGAAATCGAAACCGGAATCGGCGCAGCGGTGGGGGCTCTACTCGCCCAGCAAGTGCGGGCTACGGCAGGGGACAGTTGGCGGAAACGCTACGGGGATCAGCGGGTTTTCGACGAGTTGCGGCTCGACCCCTACTATCGCTACACCTCGCAACTACACCCCGACCTTGCCCCCCATTTTGTTCGTTCGATCGAACGTTGCCGGACCGAGGCGGTCAGCCTCGTCCACGGAGACTGGTCGCCCAAGAACATTCTGGTTTCCGCGGGCCGGCCGATGATCATCGACTACGAGGTGGTTCATTTCGGCGACCCCGCCTTCGACGCCGCGTTCTTACTCAACCACCTGTTGCTCAAGTCCATTCATCTGCCGCAGTGGAAAAGCCGCTACCGGGCGGTGGCCGAGGCGTTCTGGGAGAGCGCGCGGGGAGTGGTGGCGGGGGAGGGGGTAAAGACCCATCTCGGATGCCTGCTGCTCGCGCGAGTGGACGGGAAATCCCCGGCGGAGTACCTGACCGCCGAACAGAAATCCATCGCGCGGGCCCTGGCTCGCGATATCCTTGAAAATCCGCCAGCGGAAATACTCAACGTGTGGAGCCGATGAGCCTGACCCTACAAAACCTGCGCGCCCTGGAGATTCTGGACTCCCGGGGTCGCCCCACTTTAGCCGTCGAGGCATGGCTAAGCGATGGCACGCGCGCCTCGGTCCAAGTGCCGTCCGGCGCCAGCACCGGCACCCACGAAGCGCACGAACGGCGAGACGGCGGCCCCCGCTTTGACGGCAAAGGGGTCCGCGACGTAGGCCGCGATGTGGCCGCCGTTTTCCTGCCGGCGCTGCGGAATCTTCCGGCCGAGGATCAGCGAGCGCTCGACGCCCGGCTGATCGAAATCGACGGCACCCCGAACAAATCCCGCTACGGAGCCAACGCGACCCTGGGCATCTCCTGCGCCGTGGCGCGCGCCGTTTCGGTCGCCCGCCGCGAACCGCTCTTCCGCACGCTCTCGACCGGCACCCCGGTGCTCCCGGTCCCGATGATCAACATCCTTTCGGGCGGCCTCCATGCGGGTGGCAACTTAGAGTTCCAGGATTTCCTGATCGTGCCGCACGGCTTTTCGACGATGGCCGACGCGCTGGAAGCGGCCGTCCGTATCCACTCAACCGCCGGCGATATCCTCCGCCGGAGCGGTTACACCCTGACCGGGGTCGCCGACGAGGGCGGGTGGGGGCCGCTGCTGCCTTCAAACGAGGAGGCGTTGTTCCTGCTCACGATCGCCATTGGCGAGGCCGGCTATCTGCCCGGCGAACAGGTCTCGATCGCCCTGGACGTCGCCGCGACCCACTTCTATAAGGACGGCAAATATCACCTGGAAAGCGAAGGGCGGGAGTTGACGAGTAGCCAGATGGTGGATCTGCTGGCCCGCTGGTGCGCCAGTTTCCCGGTGATCTCGATTGAAGACGGCCTAGCCGAGGACGACTGGGACGGCTGGACGGAACTGACCGAGCGTCTGCAAGCCATTCAACTCGTCGGCGACGACCTTTTCACGACTAACGTGACCCGCCTGCGCGAAGGCTTCAAGCGAAAAACAGCCAACGCGGTGCTCGTCAAAATGAACCAGATCGGTACGTTAACCGAGACGCTCGATGTCTGCGCACTCGCCCGCGAGATCGGCTATTCCGCGGTTGTTTCGGCCCGTAGCGGAGAGACCGAGGACTCGTTCCTGGCCGATCTGGCGGTCGCCTCCGGGGCGGGCCAGATCAAGATTGGATCCATCACCCGCTCCGAACGGCTAGCCAAATATAACCGTCTGCTCGAACTGGAAGCCTGGGAAGAATTGACCTTTCCGGGGTACACTGGGCCGACCAGAGCCAGCCAGCTGATGACGGACGAAGAGACAGTGGACGATTAAAGCTTATGCCCATTTCCCGCCGCACGGCCCTGACGCTCGCCGCTCCGTTCTTGAACCTACGCGCCCAGAACCAGAAGGATCGACCGAATATTCTGTGGATTTTAGGCGACGATTTGGGCCCCCAACTCGGCTGCTATGGCCACCCGCTGGTCCACACCCCCAACGCCGATCGGATTGCGGCGGAAGGTACCCGTTTCACCCATTGCTTTACCACCGCGCCGGTCTGTTCGCCGAGCCGTTCGGGTTGGAATACCGGCGTCTATCAAACGACGATTGGGGCCCACAACCACCGCAGCCATCGGCAGGACGGGTATCGGTTACCGGACGGGGTGAAGCTGATTTCGCACCGCATGAAGGAGGCCGGCTACTTCACGGCGAACATCAAGGAGCTAGCCCCTGGCATCAAGGTGCCGGGCAAGACCGACTTTAACTTCGGCGCGGATAAGCCGTTCGACGGGACCCATTGGCGGCAGCGGGCCAAGGGCCAGCCGTTCTACGCCCAGCTCAATTTCACGGCCCCGCACAAGGGTCCGGTCTGGCCCGCCGCAAGGGCCCAGAAGAAGTTGATCGACCCAGCGAAGGTGGAACTTCCGCCCTACTATCCGGACCATCCGGTGGTTCGCGATGAGGTGGCCAACTACCTGGACGCGGTGAACTACTGGGATACCCAAGTGGGCGCGGCGATGGATTTGTTGAAAGAGGATGGATTGCTCGAAAACACGGCGATTTTCGTGTTCGGCGACAACGGCCGTTGTTTGATCCGCGGCAAGCAGTGGCTCTATGACCCGGGAACGCATGTGCCGCTGCTCGTCCGTTGGCCGGGGCATGTGAAGGCCGGAGCGGTCCGCAAAGATCCGACGATTTCGCTCGATATCACCGCGACCAGTCTGGCGATGGCCGGCATTGCCCGGCCGGCCCTGATGCACGGGCAGGATCTCTTCGGCAAGGCGAAGCCGCGGACGCAAATCTTCACCGCGCGCGATCGCTGCGATATGACCGTGGATCGGATTCGGGCCGTCCGGGATAGCCGCCATAAGCTGATTCGGAATTTCATGCCGGAGAAGCCGTATACGCAATTCAACGACTACATCACGAAGAGCTATCCGACGCAGCAGGTGATTAAGGATCTGCATGCGGCGGGGAAACTGAACGCGGTGCAGAGCCAATGGATGGCTCCGCGCAAGCCAGAAGTGGAGTTGTATGACCACCAGGCGGATCCGCACGAAGTGAAGAATCTCGCGCTGGAGCCGAAACACAAAGGCACCGTGGCTAAGCTTTCCGCCGCGCTGGACCGTTGGATTGTCGACAGCAACGACCAAGGTCGGACGCCGGAGCCGCCCGAGGTGGTTGCACGGGAAGAGCCGCGGACTACTCGAAAAGATTAATGGTGCCGCGGCACTTCGCCGCCCCGCAGCCGCACAACACGATGTCAACGTCCTTGCCGAATCGGTAGTCGATGGTGAGCTCTTCGCCGGGCTCGATGTCGCGCAAACTCAAGTAAAGAATGTGTTCCTTCACGATCCGCGCCTCGATATTCGGTTCGCAGCAGTGGTTGACGTATTCGGCTCCGCTGCCGCCGGTCGAGCCATCGATACACCAATAGCTGTTGAGCGTGAACATATAGTTAAATTCACGCTCAAACACGCGACGCTTAGTTTCCCGGCGACTGCATCGCTCGCCGGTGTATTCCATAATTTTGCGTCGCTTCGGAATCAACTCCTCAGCGAACACACCCCAGCGATGGATCGCCGACGGGCGGACCGCCAAGCGGAAGCAAGCGTGTTTTTGGACAATGCTGGGGGCCAGCGGCTCAGCCGCTTGCTTCTTTCGCGCCATTAAAAGTCGTTCTCGTCCGCCTTCGGCTTACCAGCGCCTGCTTTCCGCCGCATGATGATAACTCCGATGCAGACGACCGCCAAAATACCGGCGATGATTTGTACTGTACCTTGATCCATAGTGTTTGTCGGGCCTCCGTGAAATAGGAAAAACTAGTATACGAAAAACGCCTGCGGGTTGTGAGACATCTCGAACCCGCAGGCGGCGATAAAGTTCCTGACCGTTAGGTGGTCTTTTGTTTCAGCACTTCGACGAGTTCGTGAACAGCGCCGGCGCTCTTCTGAATCTGCTCTTTTTCGGAGTCGGTGAGTTGGACTTCGTAGATCTTCTCGATTCCGTTGGCGCCCAACTTGGCCGGCACGCCGAAGAACACGCCGTTGACGCCATACTCGCCTTCGAGCAGCGCGGCAACCGGCAACACCTTTTTCTGATCTTTCAGAATGCTTTCCACCATTTCAACCGTCGCCGCCGAAGGAGCGTAGTAGGCCGAACCGGTTTTCAAGTATTTGACGATCTCGGCTCCGCCGTTCTGCGTCCGCTCGACGATCTTGTTGATCGTTTCGGCGTCCAACATTTCGCTCAACGGCACGCCGCTGACGTTGGTCAAACGGGTGATCGGCACCATGGTATCGCCATGGCCGCCCAGGACGAGGGCAGTAATATTGGTAACCGAAACGCCCAGGGCTTCCCCGAGGAAGGTTCGGAAGCGCGCGGTATCGAGCACGCCGGCCATCCCGATGATCTTGTGTTTCGGCAGCCCGGTGACCTTCCAAGCGGCCCAGCACATAGCGTCAAGCGGGTTGGTAACCAGAATCAGAATCGCGTTGGGGGAATGCTTCATCGCATTCTCGGCGGCGGTCTTGACGATCTCATAGTTGGCGAGAAGTAAATCGTCGCGGCTCATGCCTGGCTTGCGCGGGAATCCGGCGGTGATGACGACAATGTCCGACCCGGCGGTCGGCTCGTAGTCATTGGCCCCGGTGATCCGCACGTCGTAGCCCTGAACCGGCCCGGACTGTTGAATATCGAGAGCCTTGCCCTGGGGAATTCCTTCCATAATGTCGACGAGGACGACATCGGCGAGCTCTTTGTCTGCGATTCGCAGAGCACAGTTGGCGCCGACGTTGCCGGCACCAACTACGGTAACTTTTTTGCGCATAGCCTTTGAGTATACCCCCGTCGGCGTGGGCGTCGCAGGTTGGCAACCGGACTGCTATAACATGGGTCGAGAATCCAGGCGATCGCTACATTTTGTGGGCAAAATATAGTTCGCATCTTCCCGTTGACAGGCGGCTCCAGATCCGTACAATTGGGAAGACTTATTCCCGTTCTAAAACACAACTCTCCTTTTATGTTCAAAACAAAAAAAGCGAAGCCTGAACCTCAACCAGCGGAACGCTCCTTTGCGTCCAGCGAGATATCCGAGATGACGGGGGTGAGCCTTCGGCAGTTGCAATGGTGGGACGAGCAGAAAGTAGTTTCGCCTCGGCATGAGGGGCATAAGCGGGTCTATCTGCCGGAAGAAGCGGTTGAAATTGCGGTGATCGCCGAACTGCGCCGGAAAGGTTTTTCGCTGCAAAAAATCCGGTCAGTACTTCGCTTCCTGCAGAAAGAGATGGGCAAGCGGTTAAACGAAATCTTCGGGGCCGAACGCGAGTGGCATTTGGTCACCGATGGCAAGCAGATCTATCTCGAAGACGATAACCAGCGGATTATCGACATTTTCAGGGACGCCAAGCAACCGATGTTCCTCGTCTGCGTCACCGATCAGGCTCGGCGTTTGGGCATCGCGCAGTCGGCGACGGCTCGCAAGCCAGTGCGGGCGGAATTTTCTGTTAACCAACGCAAGGCCCACGCCGTTTAACACGGTAGGCCTTGCTATACTCGAAGTCAAGTCCTCGGAGGTCCCCGCGGTATGGCTATACGCCGATCTATTGTTCTTATCCCGACTACGGTAATTCTTTGCTCGCTATTGGGCGGGGTATTTGGCCCTGGAGTAACGGGAGTCGCCGCGGCTAGCGGGGAAGATGAAGTCCAGAATAGCGTCAAGACGTTTGCTAAAGTCTATGCACTAGTCGAAGAGAACTTCGCGGACAAGGTGACATCGGACAAGGCAATTTATAAGGGTGCGATCGGGGGTATGCTGCGCACGCTGGACCCGCACTCGAGTTTTTTCGATCCGAAAGATTTTCAGTCGATGCGCGAGGACCAGCGCGGGCACTATTATGGCGTCGGTATGACGGTCAGCGAGCGGAATCGCCGCACCGTGGTAATCGCGCCGTTCCCCGGTTCGCCGGCCTATAAGGCGGGCATTCGGCCGGGTGACACCATCTTGGAAGTGAACGACAAGCGAACGGACACGCTGACGACGACGGAAGTGGCCGACATTTTGAAAGGACCGCGCGGCACGGTAGTGCAAGTTAAAGTTGCGCGTGAAGGCGTCGACAAGCCGATCACCTACAACATCACGCGCGATGAGATTCCCCGCAAGAGCGTGCAAGACGCCTTTTTTGTCAAGCCAGGCATTTTATACCTCGATATTGAGTCTTTCAACGAAAACACGAGTCGCGAAGTGGAAGACAACTTCAAGCGGGTCGGCGAGCAAAACGTGAAGGGTCTGATTTTGGATCTGCGGGAGAACCCGGGCGGCCTGTTGAACGAAGGCGTGGCCGTCGCGGGCCGCTTCCTCGCTCCTGGCCAAACCGTTGTTTCGCATCGTGGCCGCGCTTTCGCGGAACGTCCTTATGTGGCCAAGAACGGCAGTACGAAGCGCGAATACCCGATCGTGATCCTGGTCAACCGCTACTCGGCCTCAGCGGCGGAAATTGTAGCTGGTGCCTTGCAGGACCATGACCGGGGTTGGATCCTGGGCGACAACACTTTTGGGAAGGGGCTGGTGCAGACTGTTTATCCGATGTCGGACAACACGGGCCTTGCCCTGACCACGCAGAAATACTACACCCCGAGCAACCGCCTGATCCAGCGCGACTACCAGCACACCTCGTTCTTAGATTACTACTACCGCAAAGATACGGCGACGCCGAACATGAACGACGTGAAGATGACCGACAGCGGCCGGACGGTTTACGGCGGCGGCGGTATCAAGCCAGACGAACAGTTCACTGCGCCGAAGTTCAACAAGTATCAGACGGAGCTATTGCGAAAGTTCGTATTCTTCTCCTTCACAGCGAAGTACTTCGGATCCCGCGAAGCCAAGCTACCCCAAGGCTGGGACCCGGACGAAGCCATGCTGAATGATTTTCACCAGTTCATGACCAAGGAAAAAATCAGCTTCAGTGAGGCCGAATGGAAAGAAAACAAGGATTGGTCCAAGCAGTTCCTGAAGAGGGAGATATATCTGACCGCCTTCGGGGCGGAGGAGGCGCGGAAACTCTCCGTCGAGACCGATCCTATGGTTCTCTCTGGGGTCGATGCGATACCGAAAGCGAAATCGCTGCTTGAGAACGCCAAGAAATTGATCGTCCAGCGGACGGCTCCGCAGGAATAGGTGTTGCGTAATTTGTGAACGATGCATTTGTGAACGATCTGGTTCTTGAACCGCAGATTTATATATTGGATACGGGTGGCCAGTACACCCACTTGATCGCCCGTAAGGTTCGCGAGCTTGGTGTTTATGCCGAAGTGGTCTCGAGTGAAACCGAGGCCGCTCGCTTCTCTAAGGCCAAGGGCATCATCATCTCCGGCGGCCCTTCGAGTGTCTACGAACAGGGCAGTCCCTACGTTGATCAGGTGGTGCTGACCCAGGGCCTTCCGATGCTCGGCATCTGCTACGGCCAGCAACTGATGGCGTTTCAGTTGGACGGCCAAGTCCGTCAGGGTAATAAAGGCGAGTACGGTTTGGCACATTTGGCCATCGATGGGGCGAGCCCGCTGTTTCGCGACGTGGCCAATCATCAGCAGGTCTGGATGAGCCATCGGGATACGGTTTTTGCACCGCCGACCGGCTTCAGCATTTTGGCGCATACTGACACCTGCGCGATCGCAGCGATCGGCAACGATTCCACGCGGCAATACGGCGTGCAGTTTCATCCGGAGGTGGTGCACACGACTGAGGGCCGGAAGATCCTCCGGAACTTTGTTTTTGCCATCTGCGGCTGCGAGGAAGATTGGCAGCCGGCGAGCCGGATTCCGGTGGTGGAGCAGCAGATCCGCGACGTTGCGGGCGATCGCAATATTTTCTTCTTCGTCAGTGGTGGGGTGGACTCGACGGTCGCGTATACGCTCTGTCTACGAGCGCTGGGTGAGGCCCGGGTCCATGGCGCGTATGTCGATACAGGCTTGATGCGGGATGACGAGACGGAATTTGTCCGCGGAATCTTCGATTCGCTGGGTGCGCGTCACTTCCGCATCGAACTGGCGCAGGACAATTTCCTGAAAGCGCTGGACGGCGTCGTGGAGCCGGAACGGAAGCGCAAGATTATTGGCGAAAAATTCGTGGAAATCCAGGAGGAGGTGCTCGAAAGCGGCCCTTATCTGGATGGCCACTGGATCCTCGGCCAAGGCACGATTTATCCGGACACGATCGAAAGCGGCGGCACCGCCAAGGCCGATCTGATCAAAACCCACCACAACCGAGTGGCGGGTATCCAGAAATTGATAGCCGAAAATCGGATTGTGGAACCGCTCGCGTCTTTCTATAAAGATGAGGTTCGCGAAATCGGTCGGGAGCTGGGCTTGCCCGCGGCGTTTCTGGACCGCCACCCGTTTCCGGGCCCCGGGCTAGGAATTCGTTGTCTTGGGGCCGAGCGGGATGAGCCGATCGAACCCATTGCCGACGGGGCCTGGATCGCCCCGGTGCATTCGGTAGGGGTGCAGGGCGATTCCCGGTCATATCGGCCGGTGTTGATCGTCGACCATTTGGACCATGCTCGGGCGACCGAAGCGATCAATGCCAACCAGCGGGTGAACCGGGTGGTCGGTATCGTGGGTTTGAATTTGCCACTGGAGCGACTCAGCGTCATTGCCAGCAGCATCACCCCGGACCGGATGGACCGGCTTCGAAAGTCGGACGCGATTGTTCGCCGACTCTCTCTGCAGTCTGGCTTTGATGCGCAAGTTTGGCAGTTCCCCGTCGTTTTGATTCCCCTTGGCGGCGATGGTCTGCCCGATTCTGTAGTCCTGCGCCCCATCCATTCCGTCGACGGGATGACCGCCCAAAGCGTGGTCATGCCCGAGACTCTGCGGAACCGGATGCGCGATGCTTTGCTCGCCGTCCCCGGAGTGGCGGCTGTTTTTTACGATCTCACGCATAAACCACCCGGCACGATCGAGTGGGAGTGAGTCTCGCGATATAATCGCGGGAGTAACTTTTTTAGTTTTAGTCAGGATCAGTCAGGAGTTTCCCTTCCCATGTTCGATTTTTTCCGTAGCCGCGACAAGAACGTCCGCATTCTGCTTGGCGTCTTGCTGGGTTTTGTTGCGCTTTCCATGGTTGCCTATTTGGTGCCCGGCGGTCCTGGTGGACCGTCGATGGCCGGCAACGACACAGTAGTCGCTGAGATCGGCGACAAGAAGGTCACGTTGCAGGAAGTGCAGCGGACTCTCCAGGGCGCTCTCCGCGGGAAACAGTTTCCGACCGAGATGCTCCAGAATTACATCCCGGTCCTGGTGGACCAGATGATTGCCGAACGCGCCGTCGCCTATCAAGCTGACCGCATGGGCTTCACCGTGACCGAAGATGAGCTTGGCAACTCGTTGCGCTCGATGCTGGGAAATATTCTGCAGGGCGGCTTTGATAAAGACCGTTACACGGCATTTTTAGCGCAGCAAAATATGACGGTAGCCGAGTTCGAAGGCAACGTCCGGACGCAGATGCTGCTGACCAAGTTGCGCAATATCGTACTGGAAGGGGTGGTGGTAACGCCCGACGAGATTGAAGGCGAATTCCGCCGCCGGAACGAAAAAGTAAAGCTCGACTACATCCTTTTCAACTCGGAGACGCTTAAAAAGGATGTGAAGCTTACGCCCGAAGACATCCAGAAGTTCTTTGCTGCAAGCCGGGCGTCGTTCCGGGTTGCGGAGAAACGGAGCTTCGAAGTACTGGTGGCGAACGAAGAGAAGATCGGCGAGTCCGTCACGATGGGCGACGACGTTCTGCGTGCCGCGTACGCAGCGAACATGGACCGATACCGCAGCGGCGAGCGCGTCATGGGCCGTCACATCCTGTTGATGACCCAGAACAAGTCTGCCGACGATGCGAAGAAGCTCGAGATCAAGATCGGCGAACTGTTGAAGCAGATCAAGGGTGGAGCTGACTTTGCCGAAATCGCGAAGAAGAACTCCGAAGATCCCGGCTCCGCCCCCAAGGGCGGCGATTTGGGCTGGATCAGCAAAGGGCAGATGGTCCCCAACTTTGAGGCCACCGCGTTTTCGCTCAAGAAGGGCGAGATCAGTAATGTCATCAAAACCGAATACGGCTTTCACATCGTGCAAGTTACAGATCGGGAAGATGCTCGGGTAAAGCCGTTTGATGAAGTGAAGGCGGAACTGGCGACCGAGACGAAGAAGAAGCAGGTGTTTGACCGCATGCAGAGCGCTTCCGAACAGGCCCGCGCGGCGCTCGCGAAGAGCCCCGGTTCAGGCGCTCAAATCGCTCAGCAGTTCAACCTGAACCACTACGTGGTGCAGAACGCGAGCAGCAGTGACCCGGTGCAGGAGATTGGCATTAACGCCGAATTCGGCGGAACCATGTTTGGCCTGCAGAAGGGTGGCGTGACCCCGCTCGTGACCGCTCCCGGCAACAAAATTGCGTTTGGCGTACTGACCGGGATCTCGCCGTCTCGGAACGCGGAATTGTCCGAGGTGGAAACGCAAGTTCGTGAGCAGTTGACCGGCGTCAAGGCGCGCGAACTCCTGGTCGGCAAGACCGCTGAGGCGGCTCGGTCGATGGCCGCGGCCGGCGGCGATTTTGCCAAACTCGCGAAGTCTCTGGGTGGCGAAGTGAAAACAACGACCGATTTTGGACGCGACGGCGCGGTCGACGGCCTAGGTGACGCGGCGTACTTTGGCGAAGCCTTCGTCAAGCCGGTGGGCACGATCCTCGGGCCGATCTCGATGATGGAACAGTTGGTGATCGTTCGGGTGAACGCGAAAGTCGAAGCTGACCTTGGTAAACTGGCGACCGAGCGGGAAACCATGGTGGGAGCGCTGAAGGGCCGCAAATCCCAGGAGCGCAAGGACCTGTTCGAAGAAGGCCTCGTGCATCGTTTAATTGACCAGGGCAAGATCAAGATCAACACCGAAGCCATCAAAAAGCTGCAGAGCAGCTACCGTAGCTAGGCGTTCATGCTCCATTCGGTCCTGGACTTTCTAAAATCGCTCACCAATCCGGATGCGCTGATGCACTTGCTGAACAGCGTATTTTCGGGCTGGCAGGGCTACGTACTGCTGGCCGCCATCGTTTTTTCCGAAACAGGCCTTCTCGTTGGTTTCTTCCTCCCCGGAGACTCGCTGCTGTTTACTGTTGGCGTAGTGGCCGGGGCGGGGGGACTGAATGTGTGGGCGATCATCGGCGTCATGATCGTGTCCGCGATTGTAGGCGATGCGGTGGGCTATGCGCTCGGGCGCAAAGCCGGCGTCAGCATTTTCAATAAGCCGGACTCGAAACTGTTTAAGCGGGAGTACTTACTGCGGACGCAGGAGTTCTACGATAAGCATGGTGGCAAGGCGATCATTTATGCCCGGTTCGTGCCGATCATACGAACGTTTGCGCCGTTTATTGCCGGCGTTGCGAAGATGGACTATCCGCGGTTCCTGTCCTTCAACGTGTTCGGCGGAATCGGCTGGGTGGTCTCGATGACGATGGCCGGTTACTTCCTTGGCGATAACGAGATCGTCCGAAAGCACTTCGAGAAGGTGATCATCGGCATTGTGTTTATTTCCGTGCTGCCGATCGTCTTCGAACTGCTTAAAGGTCGCGGGCGCAGCGAAAGCTAATATTGGTGGTTGCGCTGTCAGGGGTGTTTTTGGTCCTGGCGGCGGGCCGGTAGCGATTGCAGTAGCTTTTGTGGCAGAGATAGCTGCCGCCCTTCATGACGCGCTCCCGGCCCTCGGGGGGACCAACCGGGTTTAGCCCGGTGGCGGTCATGTGCCAAGTCGGGTGGAACCAATCCTGGCACCACTCCCAGGCGTTGCCGGTGACCGAAAGCAAGCCGTAGCCGTTAGCGGGAAAAGCGTCCACGGGGCCCGGCGCCGTGAATCCGTCCTCGCCGAGGTCGATTTTGGGGAATTCGCCCTGCCAGATATTGCACAGGTGGCGGCCTTCAGGGGTCAGTTCGTCGCCCCACGGGTACTTCTTCTGCACCAGGCCGCCGCGGGCGGCGTACTCCCACTCGGCCTCGCGCGGCAACCGTTTGCCGGCCCAGTCGCAGTAGGCCTGGGCGTCGTTCCAGGACATATGGACGACAGGGTGATGAGGACGCTCCCTCACCGACGAATCGGGTCCTTCCGGGTGCTTCCAATCGGCGCCGGGGACCTTGCACCACCACTCGTGCCCCAGAACCGTATCTTCGACGATACGTCGATATTTTTCTTCTGGGATGTGGCCGGCGAAAACGAAACCCCAGCCGAAGCGCTCGCTTTCGGTCTGGTAACCGGTGGCTTGGATGAATTCGATGTACTCGGCGTTGGTAACCGGCGCGGTGTCCATGTAGAACGGGTCAATATGGATCTCGCGGATCGGCCCTTCGCCGTCCGCGGGGAAGCCTTCGGCGTCTTCGGCCCCCATCAGAAAGCGACCTCCGTCCAGCTTCGTCATGCCGGTGGTGGATCCGGCCCGTATGATGAGCCGTTCCTCGGCCATCCGGCGCGACAGGGCAGCCTGCTGCTCCCGCTGTCGGCTGGGAATGCAGCACGGATTCACCCCTCCGAAAACGCGAAACGGATCGCTCATGCGGTGGGATGCTTGGCGGTTTTGATCACCGCTTTCTCCTTGAGCGCATCGACGAAGGCTTCGAGGGCCTGCTCGCGGATGCCGGCCTGCATGGCGCCTTCGATCTCTTCGCAGACATCGTTGAAGGGGCGTACGCCTTCGGGGCGACGGTCGTGTAACTGAGCGATATGGAAGCCGAAAACCGAGCGGAAGACCGGGCTGACCTCGCCGGGTACTAGGGGCAGGACGGCGGCTTCGAACTCTTCAACCATCTCTCCGAGCGGGAACCAACCCAGGCTGCCGCCCTGGCCAGCGCAATCGGAATGGCGGTCGGCGACCTCGGCGAAGGCGCCTCCGGCGGCAAGTTCAGCGGCAACGACGGCGATCGCAGCTTGGGCGGTCTCCTCATCGACGCTGTCATTCACGTTCTTCACGATGTGCGAGGCGTGGAGCATCGGCGGTACCGCAAAACGCTCCTGGTTAGCCTTATAGAAGTCGAGGAGTTCCTGCTTCTTCGGCTTGGGTGCCTTCTCTCCGACGTCTTGGACCAATCGTTCGAGTTGGATCTGCGTCCGGATTTCCGCTCGCATCGCGTCGTGGTCGACGCCAGCCCGGGTGCTACCCGCCTCGATATCGTCCGGGTCGCCGGGCGGAGGGAGCAGGGCGGTCATCCGCTCGTCAAGCTCTTCGTCCGAGATCAGCGGTGCCCGGCTGGCGGCTTCCTGGCGCAGCAGGACGCGCTCGATGACGTTCTCTTTGCTCCAATCTTTCAACTGGATCTCGCGGGCGATGGGCTCCATATCGGCCATCATCGCTTCGTAGTGTGGACGCAGCGAAGTCATCTCCTCGCGGATCAATGCTTCGTCGACGAATTCCCCGTTTATCAGTAGGCCCATAATCCTCCTGCTATCCTATCGCGGATGATGAGACGTCATCGGCCCAAAAGCAAAACGGCCGCAGCCGTCCCATTGTGGGCCGAGACTACAATTGCGAACGACGGCGATGAGCAAAGGCCAACGCGGCCAGACCGGCTCCGAACAGAGCTTCGGTGCTGGGCTCGGGAACCGACGAGACCGACGCATTGACATACGTTGTCTGCGGTGCGCAGCCGGTCCGACCCGTTTCGGCTGCCAAACAGTAGCCGCCTGTCAAGGTAAAACCGGCGCAGCTCAAAGCGTTGACCGAAGCGTTCATCTGGTCTTGGTTAGAGCCGCCACCGGCCGGGGGATAGTAACTCGAAACTCCGCGGTAGTAAAGGCTTACGGGTGGCGGGTGCCGTTTGGGGTGCTTGCGGTACGTTGAGCGATACGACCGAATCCGCCGCGCCGCCCGAACCACCCGCGACCCCGTCTGTGCCATAGTTGTCTCCAAGGAAATTGGTCCTATACCGATCACCGTTGAACCCAAGGGGTCCAAAGTTATCTTGATACCGTAATTGATTCAGGGTCAATGTGCTATTGTCGCTGGTGATCGTAAGGCCGTAACAGAGGTTATTTCCAAACTCCGTCGGGAATGTCCCCAACGTCACACCCAGCCAACTGTTGAAAACAACCTAGCGTGTCGATAAGCTGGTTGGCCGTCACGACACTGCCAACCAAACGCTGAGAATACCCAGCCGTGCCGGCCGTTCACCCTGTGTTCACACCATTAAATAGGGCGATGAGGGCATTCTGGGCGTAATGAGCGGTTGACGGCGAACTCAGGTCGCCCCGACGGTCCGATCGACGGGATCACGGTGATGACTGGGGCAGCAAAGCTCAACCCAACCGCGATAAACAATAACGAAACCATTTTCCTCAAGATATTATGTCCCTCTCTTCCGACGTATTTCGTTTGTTTCACGTTGGCGGTGAGCCGCCTTACACTGCTCCAACCTTACATCTGCTGCACAGGTGTTTCCGCCCCCGGCAGGGCCGCCAATGCTCTGGTACGAGAAGATCCCGAGCCATTTTCGCCGTTTTTCCGGCGGCTCCAGCAGCCCCGCCTCGATTTCGTAACCATCGATGACCGCCTGACATATCCGGCGCCGTACTTGTCAGACACAAGTTTCCAGGCTTGGTCAAGCCGGGGCGGCCGGCGCTGCACATCGTGCGCGTCGCTGGCCAGGAAGTGAACCCGGCCCTTCTCCATAAGCAGTTCGGCGAACTTCTTGGCTTCTGAACCAACGAACCCTTGCAACGACTGCCCCGTCATCTGCAAGTACGCCCCCTGATTCACCCAGGCCGCCAGCCGTTCTGGCTTTTGCCGCAGCAGCCGATTCCGTTCCGAATGCGTCACAATCACCCGCATCCCGGCGTTTTCCAGGTGCACGAAGCAAACCGCCGCTATCTGCACGCCACTTTCTTTAATTCGCCCGTCAGGAAACGTCCCCGGCCGCCCGCGCCGATGATCCCAGCGCGCACCGGTCCGTCGGCCGCCAAGGCAACGGAGGAGGCCAGAACGAAATTACGCCGATCGATTCCGAAATTCATCTCTATTGCATTCGAAGTGAAGATGGAACGAATCTTACTGCTACTCCTGATCCATGCCGCCTCTACCCTCTATATGGTTGGACTGATCTGGTTTGTGCAATTGGTCCACTACCCTCTGATGAGTCGCGTCGGCCCTGCCGCCTATCCCGACTACCAGCGCGCGCATCAATCGCTGACCTCTCTCGCGGTAGGCCCGGCGATGCTGGTGGAGTTGATCGCCTCGCTCAGCTTGGCCGTACTCGGTCCGCGCGACCCGTTCCGTTGGCTCGGATTCGGGGCGGTGGTCGCCCTCTGGGCCTCCACCGCTCTCGTCCAAATGCCTCTGCACGCGACGCTGGCGGACGGCTTCGATGCACCTGCCCATGCGCGCCTGGTAAGCACGAACTGGCTCCGCACCGGCCTCTGGAGCCTTCGCGGCGCGCTCGCCCTTTGGCTTATTGTCCGCGCATGGCGATCGCCGTAAACAGCGCCGCCACAGCCACCACCGGGGCGTGCGGCAACGATAGCGCATCCGGGCGGGTCAATGTTTGTTGAGAAAGGCTTCGCAAGTTTCGCCAAGTCTGCCCCACCCGACCCCGCGCCACCACCACAATCAGCGCCACCACGCCGCCCAATACCGACGTCAACACAAAAAGTAGCAGCCAGTTATTCCAACCCAGAATCGCCCCCAGTGCGGCCATCATTTTCAGGTCTCCCCCACCCCGACCTTTTAACAAATAGAAAATCAGATAAATGCCAAAGGCCGCTCCGAACCCGACCGCCGCCAAACCGAGACCGGCCCACCCAGCCCGCCAAGCATGAAAAACGAACCCAGCCAGGGCCCCCGCGAGCGTAAGCGCATTCGGGATCTGCCGATTCCGCAAATCAGTGAAGGCGCAGGCGGCGGAAAAAACGAGCAGCAGCGGAATCATACCGGCACCGGCGGCCGGCGCTTGTGCCAATCCGTCTGCGCCTGAAACTGCTTGCCCACGGCCAGCAGCAAATTCTCCTGGTACGCCCGGCTCACGACGCTGATCCCGACCGGTAGATTTTGCGCGAGCCCGCAAGGCAGCGAAAGCGCCGGCAATCCGGCCACATTTCCAGCCGCCCCCAGCGGCAGCCGACCGCGCCCGCCCACGTCGAGGCGTTCGCTGATCCGCTCGGCGACTCCGCCGCGACTCGGGCTGATCAAAACATCGACCTCGTCGAAGACTTTGCCCATCGCTTCCTGAATCACCCGCCGTAGACGCATCGCCTTCAAGTAGTCCGTCGCTTTGTAGTCGGTCGCCGCGACAATCCCCGCCGCCTGCGCTTTGTCGACTAATTGCTGCACCCGCCCATCCGCCACCAAAGGCTCGAAGATAGACGCCATCTCGCACCCGATGATCGTGGCAGCAACCGTCGAATAAGGTAGCTCGGGCAGTTTGACTTCCTTCACTTGAAAGCCCAGCTTAAGCAGCACTTGGATCGCCTCCCGCATCGCTTGGCGAACGGCCGGATCCTCCATCGCATCCAGGTCAGCCGGGTTCCAGCCTATCCGCATTTCCGAGAACGGGCGCGCATATTCCGGGGTGTAATAAAAGCTCTTCCCGGCCGAGCCAGGGTCGTCGCTATCTCCACCGGCAATCACCTGCAACACCAGGCCGCAATCCTCGGCGGTGCGGCAAAGGGGGCCGATCTTGTCCATCGTCCAGGACAACGCCATCGCACCCGAACGCGAGACGAGTCCATAGGTCGGCCGCAGCCCCGTGACGCCGCAATAAGCAGCCGGGGTCAGAATCGATCCCCAAGTCTCCGAACCCAAGGCAAACGGCACCAAACCGGCGGCCACAGCCGCGCCGGACCCCGAAGACGAACCGCCCGACCAGCGCGTGACGTCCCATGGATTCAGCCCCGGGCCCGTCGAGGAAGCGTTCGCATAGCGATACCCGCCGCCCCCGGCTAACTCCACCATCCCCAACTTCCCGATGCAGTTGGCACCCACCCCTTCCAGCTTCGAGATCACCTTGGCATGCTCTTTGAACACCTGCCCCTTGAACGGTGGCGCTCCCCATTCGGTCGGGTAGTCGGCATAGCTGAGCAAGTCTTTCGCGCCGTACGGGATGCCGTGGAGCGGGCTCCGAAACCGCTCGCGCTTAAAGTCTTTGTCGTGATACTTCGCGGCCTTCATTGCGGGCTTCCGCAGCGAATACGCCAGCGCGTTGTACTTCGGTCCGCGGCTCTCCAGTCGGTCGCACCAGGCCTCGGTGAGCTCCTTGACCTTGAACTCCTTGGCCCGCAGCTTCGCCTGGATCTCTCCCAACGACAGATAAAAAAACTCTTCCGGGAAATTCGGCTTCATCCTAGTAGGCCTTGAATTGGAACGCGGGTTCCGTAGCCATCGGCACCGCGACTTTCGCCAGCTCCGCCCCGGCGGCGCGGACGCGTTCGCAGGCCGCGGTCAGGTCGTCCGGGGCACTCGCCGCCGTGGTCTGGGCCGCCACCGGCACTGCCGTCAGGAAGATAGATGCAAGATCGCGACGCCGCATGATCCCCTTATTATGAGCTATCCGCTTTTCGCGCCGAGCGCTTCGAGTGCCGCTTTCTCCATTACCGCCCGCGGAGCCGTCTCCCCAGTGAAAAGCTCGAACTGTTGCGCCGCTTGTTCCAGAAACATCTGCAGTCCGTTGATCACTTCCCGACCCTGGCTCTTCGCCTTGGCCAGCAGCAGCGTCTCCATCGGGTTATAGACCATGTCGAAAACGATGTCACCCGGAATGTGGTCGTCGAAGAAGCACTCTTTCACGTTCGGCCACATCCCAATAGGAGTGGCGTGGACGACGACATCAAAATGCTTCTGCACGGCCTGGTCCCGAGAGAGCGGTTCTCCGCCGCAGATCCGTGCCAAAGCACGCACGCGATCCACATTGCGCCCAACCAAAGAGATCTTCGCCCCGGCGTCGGCCAGCGCAAACGCGGCTCCTCGGGCCGCTCCCCCATTGCCCACGATCAACACGCTCGCCTTGTTCAGCTTCACGCGTTTGCTGAGCGGAACGGTCACCCCGGCGGCATCGGTATTGGTTCCGCGCCACTTGCCAGCCTTCTTCCAGATCGTGTTCACGGCTCCAATCCGCCGAGCCAACGGCTCCACCACGTCCAGATACCGAATGACCTTTTGTTTATGCGGAATCGTGATGCTGCAACCCGTTAGCGGCAGATTATTGGCGAAGGCAAAGAAGTCCTTCATGTGGGTCGGCTGCACGAAGAGTGGCAGATACACCGCGTCGATGCGCTTCGATTGGAACGCGCGGTTGTGAACCTGCGGGGAGATCGAATGCCGGACGGGGTCGGCCACCACGCCGAAAATCTTCGCGTTTTTGGAGAACTTTTCAATGCGATAAAGGTTCCGCAATAAACGCGCTGACACTTGTCCGCTGGCCGTACCTTCTGCCGATGTTGGGGCCGCGTAGGTGTACAGGCCGCCCCAGGCCGGAGAAAGTACCCGCGTGGGGAAACCTGCTTCCCCCATCGCCAGCAAAATCAGTTTCTCCTGCGGGAACGCTTTCGCCAGCGCGAGAAGCTTATGGCTGTCATTCGGCTTTTTCGCCGTGGTGACGAGCTTATAAGCGTGCGCCGGAATCTTCAACATCCGCCTCAGTATCGTCTCCGGCGGCGGTGTCCCTTCGTAGTTGTGGTAGCTCAAAATCAGCGTGCTTTCCGCCCGCAGATGCTCCAGCTTGCTCGGTGCGCTTTCAGCACTTTCAATCTCAACATCGATCGCACAAGCACCCGACCGCACTGCGAGCTCCAGAATTCGAATCTGTTCGTCGATCGAGCCGTTGTACTTGCCGTGGTTCTGATGGCGCCGACACGTCGCCAGGATCGACGCTTCCGGATTCGCTTCGAGAAAACCCGTAATCGCTTTCGCACCTTCATTAGGGTCCGGCAGGTAGTCAAGCCGGAACTCTAAGAAACGTTCTCCACCTTCTATCTCATTCTGGGCGTGCTGCAGAAGCTGCGCGACCGTGGGAAGTCCGAGGGCGATACAGATTTTGGGGAGTTGCTGAGGCAACAGTTTACGCGTCGGCATGGAAGAAGGAAGGAACGGATCACCAGCTTATCACTGCTTGCTCGCCCGTTGGGATTCGACAAACGCCGCGCCGTACGTAACTTTTTTCGCCAATAGCAATTTCAGGATCAATCGCCCGCCAAAACGGAGTAACTTCCGTTGGCTCCGTACCGCCCTTAACCGCCGGCTCAGTCGTCGTTCTCTTTTTGCGCTCACGGCTTCTTCGCTATTTGTATTAGCATAACGGCATGAAGTTCAATCGCAGGCAGATGGCCAAAGCAGCCCTTGCGGGTAGCGCTAGCATGCAGATCAGTTCGGCCCAGTCGACGATCACCCATGGTCCATTCCTCGGCCACGTCGGCAGCAACGACGTCTGGGTCTGGGCCCGCACCCCCAAACCCGGTGCCTTCCGCGTCCGCTACGGCCTCTCAGCAGCGGCCCTCGACCAGCTTTCCCCGGCCGTCCCCACCAGCGCCGACCACGATTGCTCGGCCTGGACGCGTCTCACCAATCTCCAGCCCGGCACCCGTTATCACTACGCCATCGAAGGCTCTCCCATCACGGGCACTTTCCAAACCGTACCCTCCTCCGATCGCTACCGCGATGCCGAAACAAACCCCCGCGGCCTGTTCAACTTTAGCTTCCAATTCGGTTCCTGCGCCAATCAAAAATCCGGCGGCGAACTCGGCAGCACCCTGCCCGCTTACAAGACCATGCGCGCCCAGCATGGCCGCAAAGTACTCTTCTCCATTATGAACGGAGATTGGATCTATGAGGAAAAACGCGACTTCACCGTCGACCAGTGGAAGGCGCAAACCGGTCTTAAAGATACGCCCCTTCTGGCTCAAATCGCCCCCAGCATCACCGGGGTTTGGGAGAACTTCAAACTCTATCTCGAACGGGGTAAGGCGCTGTCAGCCTGGCACCGCGACGTCCCCGGCTACTTCACTCCCGATGATCACGAAATCCTGAACGACGTCTACGGCACCGGCACCCCCGGCATCAAGACCCAGGAAGCCGTGTTCCGCGATATCGCGCTCCAAGGCTGGTATGACTACATCGCCGGCAGCAATCCCTCCGCCTCCAAGCAGGACATCCATTTCGGTCGAGCCACCCTTAAAGGTGACGTTCTGACCGATCCCAATGCCGACTTCACCAAAATCAATCTCGCCGCAGCCACCAATCTTCACGTCCACTGGGGCGGGCCGAACGCGGGTGTCCCACCGGGCAAAAACGCTCCGGCCGGAGACCCGAACGCCGGGGTTTACGAAATCGCCGCCGTCCTCGATCAACATCGCCTCCGAGTGAAGCCGAACTTCACGCAGGACGGTCACTGCTCCTACTCCATCGGCCGCCACAACTACGGCAGCTTCCGCGTCGGCAACGTCGAAGTCTACCTACTCGATACCCGCGGCGAACGCGACATGCACGATGTCCCCCATCCGGAGCGCCCCGGCCCCCTGATGCTAGGCAAAACGCAACATGCCTGGCTGAAAGAGTCGATGGCCAAGAGCGACGCCGACTTTTTCTTTCTCGCCTCCACGGTCAACCTTATGATCCCCCACGTCGGCTCCCCCGGCTCCACCGACCCCATCGCCGGCAAGGACGACGCCTGGACCGCCTTCCTGGCCGAACGTGAAGAGCTGATTCGCTTCTGGGAAGGCCTCGGCAAACCCGTGATGGTGATGACCGGCGACCTGCACAACAGTTGGGCGGTGAAAGTCACCGAACGCGTTTGGGAGTTCGCCGCCGGCCCCCACAACTCACAGAACCATCCCCTGATCAGCGAAGGCAGCCGTCCCTACAACGGCGAGTTCAACTCCCGCGGCCGTAAGTGTGACATTCGCTGGTCCAGCTTCGTCCGCAACGACGTCCCCACCCGACTGCGCTGGAGACCGATCTACGCGGTCGCTCAAATCAACAACGTGTTTCAAAACCCGGGTCCGGATGGCCGCGAACGATGGGTCGCCTACCCCCGCCCGCACGCCGTGATCCAATACTTCGACGGCGTCACCGGCGATCTTCTTTATGCTGAGCCCGTTCATACTCGCTAGCCGCGTTCCCCGTCGACTCGTGCTGCTTCTGGCGCCGCTGGCCGCCTGCACGCCGCCCAAGACCGTAAAGTTCTATTCGCTCCGCGGCACCGTCAAAGCCCTCCAGCCCGCCGACCGTATCGCCCTAATCCACCACGAAACGATTCCCGGCTTCATGGAATCCATGACCATGGAATTCCCGATTAAGGACCCGGCTGAATTCGCCAAATTGGCCGTCGGCCAGCGCATCCGCGCTACCGTCTGCCAGCAGTCGCAGGGCCTCGATTTTTGGCTCCAAGGAATCGTAGTGGAAAAGTAGGGATTGATACGGGTATGCTTATTCGGGGATTCAAAACCACATCAGGAGAGTTCGCATGAAAAACTTATTAGTCCTTGCATTACTCGCGCTCGGCTCGAGCGCTCTATTCGCCGATAACCATGAGGCCTTCGAAGCCGCCATGAAGAAAGCCGGCAAGACGATGGGCCCGCTGAAGAAAGCCCTCGATGTCAATAACTTTGTCGACGCCAAGCCCGGCGCCCAAGCCCTCGTCGAGATCTATGACACCACCGAGAAGTTTTGGAAGGAACGCAAAGCCGACGACGCCATTCAATCCTCGATGACCGGTAAAGCCGCCGCTGCCGCCCTCTTGGCCGCTGTTGCCGCCGAAAAAAGCGACGACGCCCGCGCCGCGTTCGGCAAGCTCGCTGGCACCTGCAAAGGCTGCCACGAAGCCCACCGCGAGAAGCTCGCCGACGGCACCTACAAAATCAAATAACCCTCGTTAGGCATGGATGGATCATTCGCTTAACTGCGCGTGATCCATCCATCCTACAGTTCGATCACCCGGTGCCCCACCGCCGCGTTCCGTTCGTTGTGCGTCACTTGAACAATCGTCACGCCCTCATCGTACAAGCGCTTGAATCGCTGCATAATCTCTTCGCCCTGCGACGAATGTAGGCTTCCGGTCGGCTCGTCCGCCAGAATCACCTTGGGCTTCCGAATCACCGCTCATGCCACGGCCGCCAACTGCTGTTGCCCCCCGCTGAGCTGATTCGGAAACAAGTCCTTCTTGCCGACAATATGGAACCGGTCCAGCACATCAGCTACCATCGATTGGCGCTCCGCCTTGCTGATGTTGCGATAGCTCAGCCGAACCTCCGAATTCGCGTAAACCGCCAGAGAATCCAGCAAATGGTAGCTCTGAAAAACGAACCCCAAGTATTGTTTGTATAGCGCCATCCGTTCGTTCTTACCCAACTTGTGAATGGCTTGGCCTTCGAAAAAATACTCGCCCTTCCAGCCGGTGTCGTGCATGCCGAGTATGTGCAGCAGTGTCGACTTCCCTGCCCCGCTCGGCACCATGATCGAAACGAACTCGCCTTCTTTGAATGTCCGAATCCAGCTGCCGCAAAATCCACGTCTTCGATAAGCCGTGCTCAACGTACTTCTCCACCTTGCGCAGACATAGGATCGGAGCCGCCATCTAGATACTTTCTTCGGCCATCTGCGCCGTGGTCTTCTCTTCCACAATCCGTCCGTCGAAAAGCCGAATCGTCCGGTCGGCGTAGCGCGCATACCGCGGTTCATGCGTCACCATGCAAATCGTCGCCCCGCCCCGGTGCAACTCGCGCAGCAAGTCCATCACCTGTTCCCCGTTCTGCGAATCCAGGTTACCGGTCGGCTCGTCCGCCAGCAACACCGCCGGATCCCCCGCCAGCGCCCGCGCCACCGCCACGCGCTGCTGCTGACCGCCCGAAAGCTGCGAAGGGTAATGTTTAAGCCGATGCAGCATCCCTACCCGTTCCAGCGCCTCCTGCACCCGCTTCTTCCGCTCCGGTCCCGACATCCCTCTATAGGTCAACGGCAGCTCCACGTTCTCGTACACCGTCAGATCGCCGATCAGGTTGAACGCCTGAAAAATAAACCCGATCTCCCGGTTCCGGATCCGCGCCCGTTCCGACAGCTTCAAATCCTGCACCGGCCTGCCGTTCAGCACATAGCTGCCACCGCTCGGGGAATCGAGCAATCCCAGAATCGCCAGCAGCGTCGACTTCCCGCAGCCGGACGGCCCCGAAATCGAGATGTACTCGCCCTTCTGCACGTGGAGATGAATGCCTGCCAAGGCGTGCGTCTCCACTTCATCCGTCACAAAGACCTTCGTCACCGCATCCATGCTCAGCAATGATGTCGACATATTCCGTTCCTTATTGAAGCCGTATCCGGTTGTGAGTGTCGTACTGAGACATATCCGAGAGAATTACCTTATCGCCGACCTTCAGCCCCTCAACCACTTCGATTGAATTGACCGATGCTCGGCCCAGCTTCACCGGTACCCGCAGCGCCTCTTTCCCGTCCGCATTCACCCGGAACAGCGTAATGGTCGAAAACGGCTGCCCGTAGACCGGCCGCCCCATCTGCATCACGTCCGCAATCCGCTCTAAATCCACCGTCCCATCCACTGACAAATCCGGCCGAGCCCCCGCCGGCAGCGCTGAAGTCAACTTCACATCCACCGTCACTGTCCCGTTTACTGCCGCCGGGTCAATCCGCGACACCACGCCCTGGATCAAGCCGTTCCGCGTATCCACCGTCGCCGGCTGTCCCAACGCAATCTCTTTCACCTGCGTCTCCGTAATCTTTAACTCCGCCTTCAAACGCGTCGGCTGCGCGATCTTCGCCAGCGCCGCCCCCATCAAAATCTTCTGCCCCACCTCCACCGACATCTGCTGCAACACCCCAGCCGCCCCCGCTCGAACCTTCAACTGACCCACCTGCTGCTGCTTAAACGCCCGCACCGCCTTCTGCTTCTCAATCTGCACCTGCTGCGAACCAAGCTGCGCCTCCACCGACTCCTTCGTAATCTCAATCCGCTGCCGCTCAATCTTGTAACGGCCCTCCAACTCATCCGCCTTCGCCCTCGAAAGCCTAAACTCCAAGTCCGCCTTCAACCCCATTTTCAACAACGCCTCATCGCGCTCCGACGTCAACTTCGCCTGCACCAATTCCGACTGCACCCGCGCCGCCGTCGATTCCTGATCCAGCCGAGCCGACTCCAACTTTACCTTTAAGTCCTTATACGTTGCTTCCGCCTGCTTCACCAGCCAATCCGCGTCCACCGCCGCCAACTGCAACTCGGGGTTCGACAACTCCAGCAACACCGTATCGGGCTGCACCGCCGCACCCGCCCGCAAGAAGATCCGATCCACGCGCCCGTCCGTAATCGCCGGCACAAAAAGGATCTCTTCCGGCACCAGTGTCCCCATGCCCCGCACATTCCGCAGCATCGGGCCCCGCTTCACCGTGTCCGGCCACAAGGTCGATGCCTCCACCGCCACCGCCGCCGGTTGGAGCGTCGATAACCAAAAGGTTAGTCCGCCAACCGCCGTCACAAACACTACGGCCAGGATAGCTCGCTTGATGTTCTTCTTTCTCGTTACTCCGGTCCGGGCTACGTCCATGTCATTGATTCCTGCTTCCATAATCGCAAGCGCCGGGCCAAAGGGCACGGCGCTTGTAATTCATCAGTTTAGCGGCATCACTCCTCTCTCGAAGTGTCCGCTTATGGGACGCAGGTGCGCGGGATCAGCGCACACCCATGCTCAAGCCCTCCACGCGCTCGGCATCTTTGGCCGGCCGCCTCTCCCGCAGCATGCCTGCATAAGCCGGGTCAGCCGCGGCGATGGACGCTCGGCTGAGCGCCAGAAGGCCACGGGCCAACGCCCGTTCCGCCCGCTCGAAATCCTGCTTCTGCAAATACACGCCCGGCAACTCCGGCACCAGCGCTTGGGCTAAGTGGTCCATCGCGTTGACATCCGCCCCCGCGGCTCTCAATACGCGCCGGAAAACCGCCTCCGCTCCAGTGGACTTCTCTTGCTCCAAGAGCAACGTACTTAGAGTGATACCGCCTCCGCCCCTGCTCCATCGCCCCGATGTGGTTTTGACCCTGGGCCGGGGCACCGCCTCCCGTTGGTCGGGCCCGGGCCAGGTAAGAGAACACGCCGGGAGGAACATGTCCTGCCCATCGTTCACGATGAGTTCCGACCGGCTATTCCTTGATCGGGGTGCTCGCCAGCATTGCCCGTCTCCGCTTCACCGGCAGGCCAAGACTAACATGCATTTTTCAACGACCCGGGCAAAAGGGGACATTTCTACTTTGCCAGCAGGGGGACATTTCTACTTTGCCTTGACAC
>Ga0209086_10000650_pt1 | contig 29726 bp, 48 predicted proteins | sample M_130207_XF_Meta_FD_187312 | JGI IMG/M metagenome (GOLD analysis project Ga0209086, IMG submission 187312) | Freshwater microbial communities from Lake Montjoie, Canada to study carbon cycling - M_130207_XF_MetaG (SPAdes) (version 2) | ecosystem: Environmental > Aquatic > Freshwater > Lake... | reverse complement strand
TGGCTGCGAGACAGCCTCATTGACGCAGTGACGCTCAACGGAACCTCCACAGTGGCGCAAGCCAGCGTGACCTCAACGGCAATCGGCACCGACACTTGGGCAGATCAGGACTACCTGACAATCTCTGCCACAGTAGAGGTGGCAGTCGTAGAGGCAATCAGCACTTCAGCGTAGAATCAACCCCACGCCGCACTGCGGCAGAAGACAAGGAGAACTAAATGCCAGCCGCCTCCGCAGGGAATGTTCTATTCAGCAAACTGGTTGCCTTTAAGGAGGCGACTCCTGGAACCATCCCTACGCTGACCTCAGGTGGTCGCCGGCTGCTGACCACGCCAACCGGTGTGATCTCCAACGGCGTCACGATTGAGCTCGGGGCAGAGCGATCCGTTGCACTTCGCAACCCGCTCATCTCCACGACTGGCGCCATCGTCTCCACGGAGCCAACACTGAGCGCCACCGTTCCTGCGGTGAGCATCGGTGAACTCCCACTCTGGCTCTCAATGCTCGGCACGGCAACTCCTTCTGGTACAGCGACGCCAATCATCTGGGACTACGACTGGTCAATGACCGCAAGCAACAACCCAAAGTCCTACACGCTCATCGCCACCGACGGCTTGCAGCAATACGCTGCCAACTATGTGTTGGCTGAGTCCATCACCATCGCCGCTGATCGAAGCGGCCTGACAAGCCTTAGCGCCTCACTCTTCGCGCAAGACATTGCCAAGAACTCAGCCGTGCTCGCAGAGACCACGCCAACATCACCATTCTTGGCTGGTCGACTCTGGAGTGCATATCAGAGCGGCACCGTCTTCCCAGGTACGGCATCAGGGACGGCATACAACTATCTACTGGACTTTTCGCTGGAGTTCAACGCTGGCTTGATGCGTCAGTCCTACCTCGCTGGCACGACCATCTTCAGCACGCACGCTGAGTCGGCACCATTCACCGGCACACTCACGATGACCGTGAGCAGCACCGCAACTGCGGTCAGCATCTGGTACGACGCATATCGAGCTGCAACGCCAGTCGGCGTTCGGCTTGCCTGGAGCGACGGCACACGAACGGCGAACATTATGACGATGATCGTTCCGACCGATGTGCAGCAGATGGCTGGAGCCGAAGACGGCCTCACGACGATGGCAGTCACCGGCACGCTGGTCTATGACCCGACCAGCGCCAAGAGTCTCAGGATCATTGTAGGGAGCGACCTCGCAGCCCTGCCATAAGTTAGAGAGAGTAGGAGGAGCAAATGGCACAGAGCAAGCCGACCTTTCGCACTGTTGAAGTAAATCTCCCTGAGCCCTTTGAGGGCTGGACGGCGACGATGCGCGCCGAGGGAGTACCTGCACGAGTCTTCATTGAGCTACAGAGTGGAAATGTGGAGCGCGCAATGAAGGCAGTAGAGCGCCTGATCGTGGCGCACAACTTCCTTGATGAGACTGGCGAGCCGGCGGCAACCGTGCTTGATGCACCGATGGATGCACTGACTGAGTGCATTGGCAGGTGGAGCGACGCGGTAGCAGCACTCCCCCCACGCTGAGGCTTGACGCACAGAGGCTGGCGGCAGGTCGTTCCATCTCGCCTCACCCGCTACTCGTGGCACACTTAATCGGCAAAGAGTTCGGCATCGCGCCGCACGAAGTGCTTGAGTGGGATGCTGGTGACTTCCAGCGCACCGCGCAACTGATGTCAGACCTACAGCCAAAGGAGCCGATGAGCCGTGGCCGCTAACTCACAAGACAGGCTGACGATCTCCTTCAGCGTTGACGCAAACTATGAGGCGCTGCGCCTCGGATTCCTAGAGGGATCAAACCCAGCCGCCTACAAACGCCTCCTCAGCATCGCCACCCTAAACGCCACTCGCACGATGGTTGGACCGATGCGCGCACAGGCTCCAGTTGGCAAGACGACGCAGAACCCTGGGCGACTTCGTAAGGCAGTTACTGCACGCCGCGCGCGCTTCGGCACGCCAGCAGCTGTCGTCGGACCGCGTGCCGGTCGTAATCGAGCAGGCGTCAATGGCGGCGCGTGGTATCGCTGGTTCGTAACAAGCGGTATTAGTGGAGTGCGGCAAACCAAGAGCGGCCCTAAGGCTGTGAAGGCGGTGCCTGCCAATCCATTCGTGACGCGCGTCTCCGGCAACTCGACCTATCAGGCTCGTGCGATGGAAGCGATGGCAAAGACGGTAGAATCATTCTTCAACAACGAAGCGTTCAAGAACACCATCCTGCGATTCAAGAGAAGGTGACCAATGGCATTCGGATCTGACCGCTCAGCGAACTTCGTCATCGCGGCAAAGGATGCCGCCACCAAGCCGCTTGGGAATGTCGGCAAGGCGATGGGAAAACTCAAGAGCTTCGCCGGCACTGCGTTCAAGGCTATCGGCGCAGCCGCACTTGCAGCAGGAGCCGCACTTGTCGCTTTCGCAGGTGAGGCGATTATGGCCGCAGCGGAGGATGAGAAAGCAACCATTCGCCTCAACGCCGCACTCAAGGCACGCGGATACCAGATGGATCAACTCGGTCCCAAGATTGACGCTCAGATCACGGCAATGGCTCGTCTGGGATTCACCGACGATGATGTTCGCGCTGGTCTAGAAATCGGCTCACGATTCTTCAAGAACCAGAACAATCTCCTAAAGGCAAACGCGGTCGCAGCCAACATCTCTGCCGCCACCGGCAAAAACCTCGCTAGCGTGATGATGGCGCTCGGCAAGGGCGCTCAAGGCAGCAGGGGAGGATTGCTGGCACTCGGCATCGAGGTGGAGAAGGGCGCCAAACTCAAGGACATCCTGCGACTTGCAGACGAGAAGTATCTCGGCGTCGCTGAGGAAGTTGCCAACAGCACGAGCGGCAAGTTCGCCGCAGCGCAGATTCGCTTCAACGAAGCCATTAAGTCCTTCGGCTCCAAGTTGCTGCCGATGGTGAACGAGGCGCTGTCATTCCTCACCGAGACGGCTCTGCCAGCCTTTGAGGGTCTGATGAGTACCATCGGACCGATCTTCACTGAACTCGTAGACAACTATGTTCGACCGCTCGTTGATTCCGTTGGCGAACTCTTTGCAATCTTTACCAACGGCGAAGGCTCCATCAACCTCATCACGCTGGCGCTCGCCCCATTGCAAGCCGCTCTGACAGCGATCAAGATTGTGGTAGACGCGATTGTGTTTGGGTTGAAGGTCATTGGCTTCGGAGCAGGCAATACGAAGGCAGGCAATCTCAGTAGGGCAGCGGAGACTGGTGGCTATAGTGGCGGCTCTTATGTCAATCCGATGAACGCTGGAGCCTCATCAACAAATCTGACGACCAATACCAACCTCTACCTTGACGGCCGTGTTGTCGCCAACAACACAAGTTTGTATCTCGGCTTGAAGAACGGCGCGACGACAGGAACAAGGAACACCGGCAGGGGGCGATAAGTGGCGACGGCTCCATATCAACTCTGGATCGACCTGGCGCCAATCGCCTCGGCAGTTCGCGTCGGTGCTGACGCAGTAACCATCACCACCTCATCCGCGCACGGAATCCAGACTGGCGCCTATGTCCAACTCGCTGGGCTGACGACCGCAGTCGGCACCTCAATGAACACCGTTGCTCAGGTGACTGTTACTAGCGGCACAGTGTTCACCGCGACCATCGCTGGCTCTGCTGGGACGGCGACAGTGACAGCAGGGGTGGCGTCGTATGACCTGCTCAATCCACTCAGCAACTACGCCGCTGGAACGGCCCGACAGTATTCAGCTAACGCTGACATCAGCAGCTTGAATCTCACGGCGAACGGCGACGGCTCTGGCTCCTCGATGAGCGCCTCGGTCCTGCAAGAGACCACGCCATCAGGCGGTCCGTTTATGAGTCTCTTGCCTGACCAGACTCGCATCCGCTTCGCCGCAGCCGATACCGGCACAGCTCCAGCAGCCGCGGATGTGCTGTTCCTCGGCTATATGAGTTCCTACTCCCTACGGATGAACGGCTCAGGGCAAGGCTCGCTTGCCGAACTAAATCTGAACGATGTCAACACGCTGCTTGATCGCGTTGCCGTATTCGGCAACGGCGGCGGAGTTGCGGCAGTGCATAACGGAATCTCTGGCACAGGTCCGAAGCGCTTGACCAATGTTGTGACGCTCAACACGAAGAAGGCGCACGGCTTTGTCGCTGGGCAGGTCGTGACGGTTGAGGCAGTTCCAGGTGGCAATGCCACTTCCTTCAACGGCATCTTCCCGATTGCGACCGTCCCAAGCACCACCTCACTGACCTACGCGCAGACTGGCGCGGACTACAACGCAAGCAGCACGAACGGCACGGTCCGATACGACGTGAGCCTTGACGGTCTTAGCGCATTGAGCGTGATCCTGACAACGACGACCGCAGACTCAGCGTATGTACGAACTGGCCAGGCGGTCATCCTGTTCAAGTCAAGTTGTCGTGCAATTGGCTTTACCAACACCGCACAAGTAGAACGACTGCTCTTTGGTGATGTCCTCAATGCGGGCAAAGTTCACACAGGTGCAAATGTCACGAGAATCTCGGACACATCCTTCAGGCTGAAGTTGCCTGGGGCGATCTCTGGATCGGTGCGCTCTGGATGCTCATTCGGTGGGAACGCATCGGTGTTCCAATCATCAGGGCGAGTGTGGGACGGCTCCAACACTGGAGGTCAGACCTCGCTCATCATCAAGTCCAACACAACGGAGACGGCCGCCGTTCAGCAAATGCTCGCTGTTGTGAACACTTGGCACAGCGATGACTACCCTCTGCAACGCTTGCTTGCGACAGACGACACAAGCGCGATCAGTGGTGGCACTGCCTACGCCCCGTCTGCCGCGCTCTATATGTCCACGACCAGCCTGCGCTCCACCCTTGACACCATCGTGGAGACCTACCAGTCGGACACGCGCCTGCGGCGCTACTTCATCTCACCGCAGGGCAAACTCACCTACTCGCTGATCGACTCAGACGCTGTTCCTACTTACGCGACCGCTCCGTACAAGATCATCGTCAGCGGCGCTGGCTCACCAAATGTCACGGCGTCGGCTGCGACCGTCGCGCCCTACAACCTGACGGTCACGCTTGATCACGAGACGACCAAGCGAGCGCAGTTCAACACGCCTGCCGTGAATGGCGAGACGGACCTGAATACCGTCATCGCGTACACGGACCTCGTTCAGAACAACGGCGGTAGCGCAGCATCAGGCACAGCCGTTCAGACCTACGCCACTCGTGCCGGCGCACCGATCTTTGAGACCGTCGTGGACTTCCCGAACGCATCGCCTGCACTCGTGAGCGTCGCGGCGGGAGCGTGGTTCAAGGAGCGTCACCAGCCGATGCTCTCTGGCTCCTTTGAGCTGCGCGGAGCTGGCACGGCGGCGCATAACTCCTACGGCTTCCTTGAGGGCTACTACCAGAGCGGCGCATCAACATTCGCGCTGACGGCGTGGGCGCCAGGTCAGTTCGTGGACATCACCGCGCCATCGCTGAACCTCTCAGGCTTCTATCGAGTTGAGCAGGTCAGTCTTACCTTTGAGCCAGCGTCTTATGATCAGGTCATCGGCATCACCTTCAACCGCAAGAACCCAGCAGACCTGGCGACCATCATCGCCAGCCAAAGGAGATAGGAATGGCACAGACTGGCTCAAGCGTCGGGATGGTCACGCAAAGCCTCACGGCGACGGTGGACCCACAGGGCAATCCAGTCATCTCGTCCGACACGGCCTTCGGCTCATCTCCGGCTGGCGTCGCGCTGCTCGGACAGCAACTCTTCGGACTGCCGAACGGCACCTTCAACCTAACCCCGCCGAATGTCTACGGCGCACTCAGCCAAGACAACCAGTTGCCGTATTGGGACTGGATCGAATACAGCGACGCCGTGATGACCGCGACACCGATATACGACACGACGGCGCAGACTTGGGGAGTCATCATCAACCCAGGCACCGCAGCTAGCGGCGACTACTGCCTGTTCACGACGCGCTCCTATCTGGTGAATGATGACAACCTGAGCCTGCGCCAGAAGGCGTTCGCCGTCATCTCCAAAACAGGAACTGCTGCGGCGACGACCGAGTGGAACCTCACCCTGAGCGCGATCTACTACGACACGACGAACAACCCTATCGGCACGGCGACTATCGGCACGGCACTAGACACTGGCACTTGGTCCAGCATCAGCGGCTTCACGACGACTGGCGGGACGGCGATCCCAGCGTCAGCGCGCTTTGTCGAGTTGCAGTTCAAGCTGACCGCAACTGCCGCCGTGACTGGCACGGCGAAGGTCACCATCAAGTCCTGCCTGCTCTCCAGCAAGATCGGTGCGCTGTCGGCGTTTGTTCTCGTTGATACCTTCACGAGCAGCGGCACCTGGACAGTCCCAGCAGGCGTGACGAAAGTTGATGTCATCGCGATGGGATCAGGAGGCGGCGGTGGTGGAGGTGGCGTGTTCAAGGGGACGAGTGCCACGCACTCCGTTCGCGGCGGCGGCGGCGGTGGTGGCGGCGCGTACGCTTTCATTCAGGGCGTCAATGTCTCTGGCTCTGCCTCAATCACAGTGGGCGTTGGCGCTGGCGGCGCAGGAGGAACTGCCGCGACTGGCGCCACCGCTTCAGGCGGCAACGGCGGCACAGGAGGCGCTGCAACATTCGGCTCGCTGGTTGTCTCTAACGGAGGAGCAGGTGGAGTTGGTGGCGGTGCCACCACAGGAGGAACAGCCACAGGGACAGGCGGCACAGGCGGCCTCGGCGGTACGGTGTCGGCTGCGGTCTTGGCTCCAGAGAAGTACGACGGCGACGCTGGTGGCAACTCTGCTGTCTACACAGGGAGCGGCACTCTCGTCACGGCGGCTACCGCTGGAGGCGCATCAACGCTGATTGGATTCACAGACATTCCGTACTACGGCGCACTAAACCCTGCGGCTGGAGCGAACGCTGGAGCGACTGGCGGGGTCGCTGGTATCGGTGGCGGCGGCGGGGCTGGAGGAATGAACGCAAACCTGTTTACTGGTTCACCATCTAGCGCACCGTCAAACGGTGGGGCTGGCGGCGGTGGCGGCGGTGGAACTGCGGCAAAGTCGACTTCAGCAAATGTCACGGGCGGTACAGGCGGAGCGGCTGGAAGCAACTCTGCCGCAGGCGGCGGTGGCGGTGGCGCAGCAGCGACTAACGGAACGCCTACTAGTGGCGCTGGCGGCGATGGTGGCAGCGGCTCCTTCGTAGCAGTGGTCTACATCGGATGAACCGCTACGCTTTCATCAACGCTGACGGCATCGTGGTTCAAGTCATCGTTGGTGACCTTGATGCGAAGCAGCAGGAGCAGTTCCTGAGCGACTACAGCCAGGTCTTCGGCGCGACCCAGATCGTTGCCGTGGATGGCGAGGCAAGCGTCTGGATTGGCGGCTCGTATACTGACGGCACATTCAACCCGCCAGCGCCTGAAGTAGCCACGGAGATTATCTGATGACTGCGAACCAAAGCCAGGAGATCCTCAAGCGTCTTGAGCGCATCGAGCAGGACCTCGGCGTCATCAAGACCGAACTGGCTGAGACTCGTGGTGCGTATCGGCTTGCCAAGTTCGTTGTGGCACTCCTCGGCATCTCCGGCTTGGGCGGCGTAACGGCGTGGCTGATGGGTCAGAGCAAGTGAGCCTGATCGTCCGCTCGCAGCTCGGACTGGCGGAGCGCCTCGGCGTGAAGGCGATGGACGACTGCGGTCCTGCAAGCCTCGCCACCTGTGCAACCTTCCTCGGACTACCGACCACCACGAAGCAGGCGCACGCAGCCTGCGCTCAGGCTGGGCGCGTAGACACGCCGACCGGCGCAGAAGGCACGAGCGCACGCGAGCTAGCAAAGGCTGGGCAGATCCTCGGCGTCCACTCTCGTGTCGCGTACGACTGGAGCGAAGTCAGCAACCAAGTCAAGGGCGGCGCGGCGATGATCCTGAACATCCAAGCCAGCCAGAAGGTTGTGCCAGAAGGCTTGCGGTCCAAGTGGCAGCGCGACTACTGGAAGAAGCAGCCACTTGCAACCTATGGCCACTACATCGTGCTGGTCTGGGAGAACGGCGGCTGGGTCTATGCTTGTCCAACGATGCAGGAAGGGAAGCCTGGAAGGGCAGCCACTGCTGATGAAGTGAAGACCCTGCGAGACTCGAAGGGTGAGGCTGGGTTCCCGACCCCGCCTGCGATGATCCTGATCCACAGAAAGTAGGAGACCAATGGACCCACTCGTGAACGACCTCTTGAACGCACTGATCGTAGGACTCGTGCCGGTCGCCATCGGCGCGCTCGGCTATCTCGCCAACGAAGTCATCAAGTTGATTCAAGCGAATGTCAGTCGTGAGCAGTACGCGATGCTGGAGAAGATCGCATCTGCAACCGTGGCGAGCATCAACCAGACGCTCGCATCTAAGGCTGGCGAAGAGAAGAAGGCAGCCGCACTTGCGCTCGTTCGCAGCGAGTGCGCCAAGCGTGGCATCAAGTTGGACGAAGAGGCCATCGGCAACGCCGTAGAAGCCGCCGTGTACCGCGCCAAGCTGGGGGCTTGACAATAGCCTGAGCAGGATTCAGTCTCGTGGCGTGGTGTGTAGCTGCGCCACTGTAGGGGAGGACAAATGGACGATCCGTTACAGCAGTTCAGAGAACTGCAAGATGTGGTGAAGGGTCCGCGCTGCGGATACCAACTGCTAGAGGTCTCAGAGGCTGATCGAGTGCCGCTTGATGCGGCGCTTGCGTCAGCCTCTATTACTTCCAAAGCAATCCAGAAATGGTGCGAGTTGAGGGGTCAGACTTGGACCTACTTCAACATCGCACGCCACAGGAGAGGAGACTGCAAATGTCAGAAGACTTGAGCGAGTTCCTGAAGGCAGACGAACTGCAAGAGCTGAAGGCGGCACACGGCCGCGCGCTGCGTGCGCTCGCGAAGCGTGAGCAGGCAACCGGCGAACTGGTTGAGGCGGTGTTCCAGGCGGCACGAGATGCGGCACTTGGAATGAACATCCCGAAGGTCTCAGCGCCTAAGCCAGACAAGCGCAAGGGCGAACCTGAACACGCGATCCTACTGGCAAGCGATTGGCAGTGGGGCAAGATCACACCGACCTACAACAGCGAGATCGCAGCGATCCGAGTCAAGGAACTTGGCGAGAAGGTGAAGCGGCTCGTGGACATTCAGCGCACGGCGCATCCAGTGCGTGAGCTGCACATCCACTTGCTTGGCGACCTTGTGGAAGGTGAGGACATCTTCCCTGGACAGGCGCACCTGATTGACTCAGGTCTCTACTCGCAAATGTTCGGCGCGGCTGAGGCGCTCGCTCGATTAGTGCGCGAGATGCTCGGACACTTTGAGAAGGTCAAGGTGGTCGGCGTCATCGGCAACCACGGCAGGCTCGGACGCAAGGGAACCTTCAGACCAGAGAGCAACGCTGACGCGATGATGTACCGCATCGCGCGGATGGCGGTTGGGGACGAGAAGCGACTGGACTGGCCAGAGACCTTCACACAAGGTGAGCGCCACTGGTACGCCGTAGACAATGTGCTGGGCAAGCGGTGGTTCCTCTTCCACGGCGATCAGGTGGGCGGTGGCTTCGCTGGCTTCCCCTGGTACGGCTTCGGCAAGAAGTTGAGTGGATGGCGAGCGAGCGTTGCTGAGTTTGACTACTCAGTCGGCGCGCACTTCCACACGCCGACGAGGATGTATCTCAACGGCTTGACTCATTGGAACGGTGGCAGCATTGAGTCCACCAACACCTTCGCGCAGGAACAGTTGGCGGCAGCCGGTGAGCCGTGTCAGTGGCTCCTCTTTCAGAATGAGAAGGGCGTCACTGCGGAGTACCTCGTCAGGCTCAGTTAGTGCCGTTCCTCCCAATGCGTACCGACCCGCCGCAGCCTGGAGTCTGCTCAAGCTGCAACGAATCTGGACGCGTTTGGCGGTTTGGTGAGGAGACCTTACAGGCAGGCAGCGGCTACACTCTGAGCGTCTCGCACGCGCTCTGCGCCGCCTGCATTGAGGTGATCGTGGACCTTGTGGACGAGGACATTGACTAGGCTGCCTTCGGGCGGCTCATCCCCCTGTCGTGACCTCCTCCACGGCAGGGGGGACCACCTTGCGACTACCCCCTTGACAAGCCGTTATGTCACGCTCTAGGCTTGTGACATCAGGGAGGAACAGCCACTCGGCTGATCCTGATGAGGAGGTTCAAGTGACGGAGTTGTACCAGCACCCGAACTCAGAGCAGGCGCTCTGCGAGCAGTGCGTGAAGGACACGATAAACTACAGCGCGGGGATGCGACTCCGCGACTGGATGCAAGTTGAGGACGGCAAGTGCGGCCGCTGCGCCGCGATGCCAGAACTCGATCACGAGTTCATCCGCGCCAACACCAGCGTGAGGCACGGCGTCTGCACGCAGATCATCAAGTCCACTGATCCAAAGATGCCGATGCTGGTCTTCAGCTACGGCGTACCGGCACCGCGCCGCGTCAAGCGCAATCAAGTAGTAGCGACGCCGTGGTCGGCGTTCGCAGAGGAGGGCAAGTGATTGACCGATTCTTCAACAGCAAGTTCGCACTCGTCGGCATCTTGGCGATCTACGCCGGCATCGGCGTGCTGATCGCATTGGAGGTGAGCAAGTGAAGCTGAACCGAGCAACGCAGCCTGTCGTCTACAGGCAGATGGCAATCAAGACCAGCATCTTGGAGCAGGAGCAGAAGCGCGCGGCGCTCTTGCTCGACATCGGCATCCTGTGCTTTGCACTGGGCTTCGTCGTGTTCCTGTTTGGGATCTTGGGCTGATGCCTGTCTACGAGTATCGTTGCGGCGAGTGTGGTGCGCGTGAGGAACACAGCCATTCGATGACCAACACATACAACCCGCGCTGTGAGAAGTGCGGCCGCTGGATGCGGATGGTCTACACGCCAGCGGCGATTGTGTTCACCGGCAAGGGCTGGGCAAAGAAGGACCGAGCAAAGAAGGAGGGCAAGTGATCAAGTGGAAGTGTCTGATCTGCGAGACAAAGCAGCAGAGCGAAGTCAAGCCAGGGATCGGGCAGCGGCTGTGCCTGAAGTGCAAGGTGAACCACTACAAGCGGCTGGTGGACATCTACAGGCTTGAGGGCGGCTGCAAACTCAGTGAGGCGAAGCTGCTCTTGGAGCAGGCAAAGAAGGAGGCAAAGGCGTGAGCAAGCAATACGAGTTCGTCAAGGCAGAGCAGCGCAGTCCTGAGTGGTTCGCACTTCGGGCTGACGGCATCACGGCAACTGAGGTCTCAGTCATCGCAGGGCTGAATCCGTACAAGACGCCGTACCAGCTCTGGGCTGAGAAGCTTGGGAAGTTCCAGCCAGACCCTGTAGGTCCTGCCGCCGTTCGCGGCATCCTGCTGGAGAACGCAGTGGCTGAGTTCTACGAAATGGAGACTGGCCGCCAGACACGCCGCAGCAACGGCATTGTCCGGCTCAAGCATCTGCCGTGGGTTATGGCGTCGCTGGACCGCACCATCGTTGGCGAGGACGGCTTGGTGGAAATCAAGACCAGCACCTCACCTCGATGGAGCCTGCACCCTGTGCCGCCAGAGGTGGTCGCGCAGGTGCAGTGGCAGATGTTCGTGACCAACGCACCGTGGTGCGATGTGGCGGTGCTACTCGGTGGTCTGGTCTTCCGCATTGAGCGGGTGAAGCCAGACGCCGCGTATCAGGCGCAGCTGTATCGCAAGGCAGAGGAGTTTCGCGAACTGCTCGCCACCAACACGCCGCCGACCTTGCAAGGCGAGGATAGCGACGCGCTGGCGGCGGTCACGCCGTGGAACGGACTGGAGGAGTGGGCGCAGGCTGACACTGGCATCAACCGCGTGGCGCAGCTCTACGCCGAGAAGCACTACGAAGCCAAGTTGCTGGACCAAGAACTCCAGAACCTCGCCATCAGTCTCAAGGAGGCCATCGGCGAGAAGGCTGGCGTCGTAGGCGAAGGCTGGTCTGCGACTTGGAAGCAGAACAAGTCAAGCCAGAAGGTGGACTACAAACTTCTGCTGGAGGCTCTGAAGCCTGCGGTGGAAGTCGTAGATGCGTACACGCGGGAAGTTCCCGGTGCGCGAGTATTCAAGTTCAAGACAGAGGAGGTGGACAAGTGAGCAAGATCGCAGCAGCACTAGCAGCACCATTCGATGAGAAGGACCTGAAGCATCGCCGAGGGCGAGCAGGGATGACCTTCACCTACGCCGATGCGCGAGCGGTCGCGCAGCGGCTGGATGATGTCCTCGGCATTGAGGGCTGGCAGTTTGAGGTCAAGGTGGCTGACCCGATCCGTGGCGTGGTTCACGGCTCGCTGGTCATCGTGATCGAGGGCAAGTCCACCATCAAGCAGGACTTCGGCTATCCGAACTCCACGCAGGATGACGAGCCGCTCAAGTCAGCAGCCTCGGATGCGCTCCGGCGCTGCGCCGCTCAGGTCGGCGTGGGCAGGAGCCTCTACAGCCCAGAGAAGGGTGTCCCAGTGCCACTTGGCAGGGTTGCGCCCCGCTCCGTGGCTCCTACAGGCACGCCAGAGGCTTCTAGCAGGATGTCCGCAGACGATCAGGTGATGGCGGCGGCGGCAATGCTGTTTGTAGCTGGAGCCAACGACGGCGCCTGCTCGCACGGCGAGGAGTGGCAACTGAAGCCAGGCGGCATCAGCAAGGCCAGTGGCAAGCCCTACAACGCGTTCTGGGCGGCGAGCCACAAAGCACCTGACGGCTCGTTCTGCAAGGACAAGCCAAGCCAGCAGTGGGTCGCAGCGCACTCTGCGGCACCGGCAAAGCCCAAGCTCGTGCCTGAGGAAGACCTCAGCGAGTTGCCGTTCTAAACATCTCTGGGGGGGTGGCAGCGGGTTCTGCCGCTCCCCAACTAGCAGGAGGACAAATGGATCAAGTCAAAAATGTGTTGGCAGTTATGGCAATCGCTCAGCCCGATAACGAATGGGTCCGCAGGGAAAAAGAAATCAAGGCGAAGAAAAATCTTAGGACGCGAGCCGCTAAGTACAACTTGGCTGAAAGCGAGGTTGAGGGCCTGCTGTTTGAGGGGTGCTTCTTTCCTGGCTGCGTGACCACGGAGACACTTGCCATCGACCACGACCACAGTTGCTGTCCCGGCGTTAGTTCTTGTGGCAAATGCGTTCGAGGTGTTCTCTGTTTCAGGCACAACTCGCTTCTTGGTCAACTAGAACTTGTCGCCGAGTTCTCTTGGTGGGTCAATCGCTACTTGGGCAAGAGCCTGCTAGTTGAAACTCGCAATAGGGGTCTTGGTGAGGGGCTACGCGGCAAGGCTATGAAGAGGGTCGCGAAATGATGCTGGCCGCAACGCCACGAGAGCTCCAGGTCGCATCACAAATGGTCGCTGGCGAACTGTATTCGCTCGTCCGGCTTTATGAAGAGGCTCACGGTCGATCCACGATTACGGTCAAATGGGCGAATAGTTGGTCAGTTAGTTGCTATCCGTATGGAGAACCACAATCAGAACTAAAGATCGTTGCGGTGGCCACTTCGCTTGATGAGGCGATGATCCTACTCAGCGGTCAAATCAAGAATAGAAACAGGAGGACGAAATGAATCTATGGATCAAGTGGTCAGCACAGGCACACAAGGACGCAATCATCAGCAGCCTCACGCATCTTCAGTTCCGCGCCTTCGTCATCATCCTTGAAGTGTCAAAGGAGATGCGGAAGGGGGGCGAGTTCCGAGACCGAAAGCACCTCCAGACAATCCTCGGACCAGAGTTCTCTCGCGCGGTCCCTCGGCTTATTACCGAAGGCTTGCTGGAGGAGTCTCAGAGCGGTCTCATCACCGTCTCACACTGGTCTCGCTGGCAAGTCGACCCGACCTCAGCCGAACGGCAGCAACGCAGTCGTGCGGGAAAAGGGGCTGAGTCACGGTTCGGTCACGCACTAGAGAAGAGCAGAGAAGAGAGAGAGAAGAGCCAGACTCTTACTAAGCGACCAGCGAGTCTGCGAGAGATTCTTGGAGGACAGGGATGAATGAGCAGCAGCTACTCACGCACCTGGCACGAACGAGCGTGCCGAACCTAGAGCGTATGGAGTACGGCTTCAGCCACTGGGACTGCACGGCCTTCTACGAGACCTCTCTTGGGAGGGTGGACTTCATCTTGGAACTGAAATGCCGAGAGACCCACTACCCAGAGATGCTCATTGAGCAGGCGAAGTACGACTGGCTGATCGAGGAGGCAGGCAAGCGTTCAGCGAAGCCAGCCTATGTGAACTGGACGCCGCAAGGCATCTTCGCGTGGGACCTGTATCGGGTGAAGGAGCCGAGCTGGGCGCCTCGCCTGATGCCAGCCACCACGCACTTTGAGGACACCGAGGAGATCGTCAAGGTGGTCGGCTTCCTGCCGGTCGTTGATGCGATTAGGCTACCGTGAGTAGGTCGGTGGCGATCCTCGGACCACAGGGTGCTGGGAAGTCAAGCATCGCGGTGCTGTTCGGTGAGCATCGTGGCTACCAGCGGCACGGCATCGCTGACGCGATCAAGCACCTCGCCAACCTTGCCTATCGGCAACTGGGCAAGGACGAGACCCTGACGGTGGACCGCTACTCAGGGCTGACGGTGATCACTGGGCGCGAGCTGCTCCAAGACATTGGTGCGGCCTTGCGTGAGGTGGACCGCAAGTTCTGGCTCCGCGTCTGGCGTCAGGACTACTTTGAGATCCAGCGGATGGGCTACGGCGTGGTCATTGACGATGTGCGTCTGCCGGAGGAGGTGGACTACCTCAGGATGGTTGACCCACAGATCTTCGTCGTGCGCCTCACCGCTGACCACGAGGTCAGGGAGCGCAGGATGGGTGGGCAACTGATCGGCACAGGCGACATCACAGAAATGGGATGGACAGCAGCCGAGTTTGACCTTACGGTGGACACCTCGGACATCTCGCCAGAAGAAGCGTATCGTCAGATCACGGATGCTATGGAGGAGGTTGTATGAACGAACTTGAAGTGCTTGCCGCACAGGTCGGCTATCGAGTCCAGGACTGCGTGCAGATTGAAGGCGTCTGGACGGTCATCCTTGACGATGAGACTGGCGAGATCAAGACCACCGGCGCAACCGCTCAGGACGCCATTGAGAAGATGGTTGAGCGGCTGGTCGCCGTGCTGAACAGGGTCGGACATTGAGTGGCTGGGAGAGCATCGGCGTGCTGTTGGTCTTCGCCAACATCGTGCTGGCGTTCCTCATCGCGGCCGCGCTTCCTAGAACCAGCAAGGCAGGGGGCGGCGCAGCGGCTACGATCTATCTCGTGGTGGCGCTTGCCAACACAGTCTGGATGGCAAGGAGCGCACTATGGCCGCAGTGAAAGCACAGCGTGGTGGACCACGCAAGGAGCCAGTGTTCGCAGCGACGCAGTGCGCCGCGTGCAACGGCGTGCTGGACACGCTGAAGCAGGCGTGGCGCGTCAAGTCGATCTACTTCGTCGGCACCAAGCGACACAGCAGCTACGCCTGGCATCACAGGACCTGCGTCAAATGAACCGCATTGAGCGCGCTGCACCGTTCCTTGATGACAAGGTGGTCGCCGTTCAGGAAGGCGCTGACGCGTGGTGCGAGGAGCCTGGCGTCACCGGTCGCGTCTGGTGCAACCTCTCCATTCGTTATCCCGACGCCATCGCGCCAGAGGGCTGGTTCTTTCTCTACAACGGACTCGGGAACCGCAAGACGACGCTTGACCTCCTGAAGCACGGACTGATGGAAATTCAGCAGAGTCAGTTCACCCTGAGCGACGGCAACTCAACCTTCCTTGCACGGCTGATCCCCTGATGGGCTACTACAAGGACCAGGCGATCAAGCAGATGATTGACCCAGAGAAGAGTCGCAAGGGAAAGAACAGCCGTGCGCGGGGCAACGCCTTTGAGCGCGAGGTTGCCAAGCGCCTGATCGGTCAGCGCGTTGGGCAGTTCGGCGGCAAGCAGGATGTGGCGAACGACTGGCTTGCCGTGCAGTGCAAGGTCGGCGGCAGCTTCAGCGAGCGCCAATGGGAATGGCTCCAGACTGTGCCGGTAAAGAGCGACCAACTCCGTGGCTTGGTGATCGGCGACAGCCCAGGCGTGGGCGGTGGTCGCCGTCGTGCCGTCATCATCCTTGACCTTGACGACTTCTGTGATTGGTTTGTAGCAACGGAGCCGACTGCTTGATTGGGCTGCTCCTCATCATCGTGATCGTCTGGTGGCTAGCGGAGACGAGCGAGTGATCTTGAGGTTGGCGGTCTTGCTCTTAGCACTGATACTGCTGGTGGCTTCCACCGTCATCATTCCTGTCGCTTCAGCGACACGGCCGCTGCACGATTCATTTATGCCAGAAGCCACACCAGTCGCCGCGCCGGTCTTGCACTCCGTGAGGGGCAAGGCAACTTGGTACGACGCGACAAAGAACAACGCCTGGTACACGCTGGGCAAGAAGCCAACGCTGTTCTACGCGGCGGCAGGACCAGCACTACGCGAGATCAAGGACTTCCGATGGGGCAAGAAGCCGTACCGCATCATCGTGGAGAACCTCAAGAACGGCAAGGCAATCGTGGCGTGGGTGGTGGACTGGTGCGGATGCCGAGGACAGACAGACAACGAGAAGCTGGTGGACCTCAGTCCAGCCGCGTTCACCGCGTTGGGAGTGGACTTGTATATGGGAGTGCAAAGGGTTAGAGTCACAGTCCTGCCATAACAGGAGAGGGGGGACACTTGAAGACAGTTCGCTCGATCAGTGGCGCGTGGCTCAAGACCATCGCCAAGAACGCCTTCCCAAGTAAGCCGCACGCAGGACGAGTCAAGGCACTCGCCGAGGCACTCCAGATCAGCGCACGCAGTTGCTACGCCTATGTCGCTGAGGAGCGCCGCGTGCCGGAGGCGGTTGAGATGCGCTTCATCGCACTCTTCGGCAATGTTGCAGAGGACGGCTGGCGCGTCGTTGAGATGAAGCGCCCATCCTATAAACGAGAACCAGAAGTTCTGATTGACAAGAAGCCAACGGTAGAAGAGGCACAGCACGAACGCACCACCTGGCGTGAAGGTGCGATTCGTCAATCCAGCATCTTGGCGCAGGATGTCCTCGGACACGCGCTGGACTGGGAGCAGAACCCGATGACCCAAGGGCGTCTGCGAATGATTGACCATCGCCTTGACGAGCAGGAAGCACGCCTCAAGTACCCGCACGGGTTTGACACGCTCGTCGTGAGCGAGGACTGGCTTGCACTCTGCAAGGTGTGCGGGATGGTCGGAGCAGTGGATGACAAGGTGAAGGAGGTCAATGGGCTGGTGTTCAATGTCACCTGCGAGACCTTCAGCCACAGAGTCGGTGCGTGACCCTCGCTGACTTTGACAAGGCGTTCAGCGGCGCACTCGGTAAGACGCACCGCTGGGATGCGTTCACCTTCATTGCCGAGGACCTGATTGCGCGCGGCCGTCCGCTCTACATCGTGGAGACAGGATGCGCTCGGCAAGTGGGCAACTGGGGCGGCGACGGACTCAGCACGGTCCTGTGGGACTGGCTGATCACTCGCGCCGGTGGACGCTCAGTGACCTACGAGATCAACCACCTGAACATCATTGAGGGACGCAAGATGGTCAGCAAGGCAGAGATCGTGCAGTGCGACTCAGTGGTCGGACTCCGCACCACGCAGGACCAAGACAAGATCGACCTGCTGTATCTGGACTCCTACGACCTGACGGAGACCATTGACTCGCCGCTGCACCACCTGGCTGAACTTGCCTCGATCTACGCGCAGCTGCCGTCAGGATGCCTGATCGCCATAGATGACTGTGTGGATGAGCAGCACGGCAAGCACCGCTTCGTGAGGGACTTCCTCAGCAGCCTTGGCGTGGAGCCTGTGCTGCGCTCCTACATCACGGTCTGGCGCAAGCCATAGGGGTAGACTCTCTGGCGAGCCGCCTTCGGGCGGCCCATCGCCTGCCGGTGGAGTCCTCCCATCGGCAGGCTAACTCTGGGGCCGAGTAGCAGACGCGGTGTGCGACTCACCGCCGGCTCCATCAACTACTGGGGACAAGGAGGACAAGTGCCAGCAGCACCAAAGCCAGACAGGTTTGACGCGCTTGAAGCGTATGTCGCTGAGCTGCAAGAGGCGCTGGGCATCACCATCTGGAAGATCACCGTCGTGCGCGAGGCGTCCGATGTTGAAGCCTGGGCTGACATCAACCCGCACGAGCAGGCAGAGAGCGCAGAACTGCGCGTCTCCTACGACTTCTGGAAGCAGACGCCAGACCATCAACGCGAGATCCTCGCGCACGAGATGCTGCACATCGTCACAGCACGGCTTGACCAGACGGTGGAGGCGATGGAGGAAGCGTTCGGCAAGATCGCGTGGGCAATCTTTGAGCCGCAGTATGTCAATGCCACTGAGCGCGTGGTGGACCACATCGCCAAGTTGCTGGCTCCGAACCTGCCGATGCCAGAGTTCCCTAAGGCGTGATGACTTCCCAGTCCACCTGTCTGTATGCCTTGAGAGCGTCTCGGAGGGTCAGCCCTGCGTCCATCGTCAAATCATTGATGTCTGACTCCAGTTTCTTCGCCTGGTCATACCGACCGAGCCGGATCGCGCTGTCTCTCAGTCGTAGCACTTGGCCCATCATCCGCAGGGTTGCCACGATGCGTTCAGCCACCACGCGGTCCACTTCTGCTAGGTGTTCTTTGCACTCGGCTTTGTACCTATCCATCTCGTTCATATTCCCTCCAGTCTTTCTGCCCTCATTGGGCTTGCCAAGCGTATGAACCGAGAAGAACAGCCGGGTAAATACTCTTGGCTTCAGCCATTCTGCAGAGCAGGAGGAAGCCTCTCCCGAATACTCTGGAGGAAGGCGTGACCTTCCAGCGTCCCTGCCTTGACTGCGGTGTGCTGACGATGGTGGGCAACCGATGCCAGACACATCGAGCGGCAGCTCAGGCGAAGTGGAAGGAGGGCAGACCGAACCCCTACGCCGACCCAGCGTGGCGTAAGTTGAGCAGCCAGATCAGGAGCAAGCGACCGTGGTGCGAAGTTTGTGGCAAAACCACCGACTTGACCGTGGACCACCTTGATCCGATCAGCAAGGGCGGCCCACTGCTCGCACCAGAGCACAGGCTTCGGGTAGTATGCAGACCTTGCCACGGCAGAGAGACGCGGCACAAGTAGGAGGCGCAATGAGGATCGGCTGGTATAGCAACGCACCACACATCCCATCTGGCTATGGGCAGCAGACCGCACAGGTCGCACTCCGGCTAAAGGCTGACGGACACGAGGTTGCCGTCATCAGCAACTACGGCGCGGCGGCGAGCATCACCTATCAGAACATCCCTGTCTTCGCTGACGGCTTGAAGCAATACAGCCTGGACATCTTTCCAGCGCAGCTCAAGGCGTGGGGCGGCGTCAGCATCGGACTCTTTGACGCCTGGCCGATGATGCCTGTCGCCAACCAACTGAAGGACCTGAACCTCTCGTGGTGGGTTCCCATTGATCACGACCCTGTGCCTCCAGGCGTGACAGACTTCTTCAACGCAACAGGCGCGATGGCGATTGCGATGACGCGCTACGGCGAGGAGCAGTTGCTCAAGCGCGGTATGCCGAGAGAGCGCGTGACATACATCCCACACGCCATTGACACGAAGGAACTCTTCACGGATGTCGGACAGGCTGGACGCAAGGCGATGGGCATCCCTGAGGACGCGCACCTGACAGTGATGAACGCCGCGAACCGTGGACGCATCCCGATCCGCAAGGCGTTCGCTGAGAACCTGCTTGCGTTGAGTGAGCATATGAAGAAGCACCCAGACGCTTGGGCATACATCCACACCGAGCCTGAAGGGATCAGCGATGGGATGAACTTGCCGCGCTTCCTCAGCTTCATCGGCGCACCGATGGACCGCTTCAGGTGGCCAGAGCAGATGGCGTTCCGCAACGGCATCCCGAATGAACACTTGAAGCACATCTACTCGGCGGCTGATGTCCTGCTCGCCACCTCAATGGGGGAGGGCTTCGGCATCCCTACCATTGAGGCGCAGGCGTGCGGCACGCCGGTCATCGTCAGCCAGTTCGCTGGCAGCGCAGAGTTGGCAGGAGCGCACAGCGTGCTGATCCACGGACAGAAGATGTGGGACGAGTTCCAGGGGTCGTTCTGGATCGTGCCTGACACGCGGCAGATCCACGGCGCGCTGGAGATGAACTACCAAGAGACGAAGGCTGGCACCGTGGATCGCATCAAGGTGCGCTCGTTCGCTCTGCACTACGACGCCGACCTGATCTACGACAAGCACTGGCGGCCGCTGATCGAGTTGCTCGCAGCTCGCACGCAGCCAGTCGCGCCGGCGAACCGCGCCGAGCGCCGCGCTTCTCGCAAGAAGTAGAACGCGCGTTCCAAATGGGGGGCGGTCTTTATTCTACGAACACGAGGGGGGACGCTATCCAGCGCCGAGTGCTGCGCAGGCGCAGTCAGGTTAGGCTAGGGGGACTATGAGCGGACCAGCCAAGACACCGAACGAAATCAAAGCGCGCCGAGGCACGCTCAAACCGAGCCGTGCCGTGGTGGTGCAGATCGCTAACAGCCTGCCTCGCGCCTCAGAGCTGGGCGTTCCAGACGGCCTCGGACCTATCGCCACCGAAGCCTGGGATCGCATCGTGCAGTACGCCGGTGCGTGGATCGCGGTCAGCGACCGAGACTCACTTACGATGCTCGTCAAGGACATCGAGCTGCTCGCAAACCTAGAGGCGCGAGTGAGCGTAGATGGTCCTGTCCTATACACCGACAAGGGATACGCCTATGCTCACCCTGCGATGGGGATGAGGCACAGCACAGAGGAGAGCATCAGAAAGTGGATGAATCACTTGGGACTGACGCCAGCGGACCGAGCCAAGCTGGGGATCGCGATGGTGGAAAGCCAGAGCAAAGTGGACAAGTACCGCGAACGCCTAGCGGCGAAGGCTGGCCACCGCGCTGGCTGACCCCTGTCGCCCCTGCTGACCTGACCCGCAGCCTGGGCGATATCGTCTCGGACTTCGCTGAGGAACTGGTCCCCATCGCCAAAGACTCCATCGCTGGCGCCTCCGGCGAACCGCTGATCTTCAGGCAGTGGCAGCGACGCCTGCTCCGCAGGATGCTCGCTCGGCGCGAGGATGACACCTTCACCCACCGCTTCTTCCTGACAGGCATCGCGCGCAAGAACGGCAAGACGGCGCTCGCCTCCACCTTGCCGCTCTTCTTCGGACTCTACGGCGACCGCGGCGGTGAGATCTACTCAGCAGCCGCTGACCGAGACCAAGCGAAGTTGGTGATGAGCCACGCCAGACGAGCCGTTGAGATGAGTCCGGAACTGGCTGGTCAGATCAAGGTCTACCGCGACGCGATGGAGTTCAAGGGAACTGGGACCGTCTACAAGGCGTTGTCTTCGGAGGCCTTCACAAAGGAAGGCTTGAGCGCCTCGCTGGTCATCGCTGACGAGTTGGCGGCGTGGCCGTCTCGTGAACTCTTTGATGTTCTCAGCCTCTCAATGGGCGCCAGGCGCTCGCCGCTCTTCGTTGCCATCACGACGGCTGGACCGAGGGTGGACTCCACCGGCGGCGACTCCATCGCCTACACGCTCTACCAACTCGCGCGTCGCCGCATCTCTGGAGAGAATGACGACACGACGCTGGGGATGGCGTGGTGGGAAGCGGCTGACGACGCCTACGGCGACGAGACGAAGTGGAGCGAAGCGAACCCTGGCTTGATGAGCGACCCCGCCATCCTGAGTCTTGAGGACTTGCAGAGCGCCAAGAAGCGCACGCCAGAGCAGGAGTTCAGAACCAAGCGCCTGAACCAATGGGTCAGCAGCTCGCAAGCCTTCCTGCCGACTGGCACTTGGGAAGCCTGCAAGGATGACCAGATCGCACTCAACAAGGAGGACGAAGTGGTGCTGGGCTTTGACGGCTCGTTCAGCAACGACTCCACTGCCATCGTCGCCTGTCGCGTAGCTGACAAGGCGTTCTTTGTCCTCGGACACTGGGAGCGACCGCTCGATGCAGAACTCAACTGGCGTGTGCCGGTGGAGGAGGTGGAAGCCAAGATGCTGGAGATCTGCCAGACGCACACCGTCCGAGAGATTGTCTGCGACCCATTCCGCTGGCAGCGGTCAATGGAAGCCTGGCAGCAGATCGGCTTGCCTGTGGTCGAGTTCCCGCAGACGCCGAGCCGAATGGTGCCAGCGACTGCCGCCTTCTACGACGCGGTGGTCAATGGCCGCGTGAAGCACAACGGCGACCCCAGCCTTGCCAGACACGCCGCAAATGCGACGCCGTATTACAGCAGGAATGGGCTTATGATTCGCAAAGAGTCCAAGACCTCACTCAAGCGCATCGACCTTCTGGTCGCTGCGCTGATGGCACACAGCCGAGCGGGTACACTTGGGAACGCACTGGCGCCAAAGCCGCGCGCTGAGGTGAAGTGGATTGAACTGTAAGGAGACAAATGGGAATCCTTGATCGCCTTCTAGGGCGCCAGCAATCCGAGGAGCGAACCATCGGAGGACGATGGTTCAGCGGCGAGACAGATTCAGCCGCAGGCGTCTCAGTCAATCAGGAGAACGCGACCAGCATTGGCGCCGTCTATGCGGCCGTCAAGTTGTACGCCGACACTGTTGCCGCACTGCCGTGGGATACCTACATCCGCATTGACGGAACGCGCCGACCATATCGTCCGCGACCGTCCTGGATTGACACGCCGCTACCAAACAACCCGAACTTCACATCCTTTGACTTCAAGCATCGTGTAACCAGTAGCTTGCTGCTAGACGGCAACGCCTTCGTCCTCTTCCTGACTGGTCGAAACGGCGATGTCGTTGAGACTCGCGTGCTTGATCCGCAGAAGGTTGATGTAGTTCAGCACGAGAACGGCGAGCCGCGCTACCACATCAAGACCACCAACGGCGTCACCGTCCTCGGCGCTGACTCCATCGTTCACATCACACTCTTTGGCACTGGCGAGTCGCTGCGCGGCTTGTCGCCAATCGAGCATCACAAGGTGACTCTCGGACTTGCGGCCGCAACGCAACTCTTCAGCGCCAAGTTCTACGAGAACAACGCAAGCGTTGGCGGCATCGTGAAGGTTCCAGGCGAACTGACACAGGACCAGGCTGACGCACTTCGCAACGGATTCTCTCGCCGCAACAGCAGCGTCAAGAACGCCTTCAAGGTCGCCGTCCTTACCGGCGGCGCAGACTTCCAGCAACTCGGTGCGAAGGTCTCCGACTTGCAGCTCGTTGAGACGATGCACTACAGCGTGGAGTCAATCGCGCGGCTCTACGGAATCCCACTCCATATGCTTCAGGTGCCAGGTGGCAACACCTCCTACGCTTCGGTGGAACTGATCGGCATTGAGTGGCTGCGTCTTGGACTCGGCCCACTCATCGCTCGACTTGAGGCTGGCTTCCAGCGGCTCGTGCCGGGCAGCCAGCAGACCTTCCTGAAGTTCACCCTTGATGGCTTGCTCCGCGCCACAACGCAGGAGCGATATAACTCCTACAGCACCGCGCTGAACAACGGCTTCCTGAGCCTGAACGAAGTGCGCTCACTTGAGGACCGCTCGCCAATCGGACCAGCAGGAGATGAATACTGGAAGCCGCTGAACATTGGAGTGGTGGGTCAGGAGCCGCCTAAGTGAGCTACATCATTACCGACATTGACGGCACGCTGACGACAACTGGTGACACGCCCAATCAGCCCTACATTGACTGGCTGAACGAGCAAGTAATGAGCGGCGAAGAGCAGATCATCGTCGTAAGCGCACGCAGCATTGACCGACTTCAAGAGACCCGCGCTTGGCTTCAGGAGAACAAGGTGGCTGGAGTTGAGGCCGTACACCTGAACGACTTTGAGGGAACGCCGTTTGCCACTGGGCTGGCGTTCAAGGAATACAAATACAAACTGCTCATTGAGGAGTTTGGCGCTGACAACATTGAGATGGTCGTGGACAACGACGCCGATGTGCGCGCTATGGCTCGTGAGTTGGGGCTTGAGGCACTAACTCCAGAAGAGGCGATCGCCTCAACGATGGATGTGACTGAGGAGCAGAATGCCATCCGCGCGCAGGTCGATGTTCCTGCCTACATCCAGAGCGCAGCCGACAAGGGACTTGCCTACTACGCCGAAGGACTTGGCGGGGACGGACTGGTCGAGCAGACAATCAGCGACGCACGCGACCTTGCCGGTGGCAGCGTCAGCGATGAGAAGGCGCGAAGGATGATCGCGTGGATCGCGCGGCATCGCGTGGACTGGGAAGGCGTACCGCAGAACAGCGACGAATCCAACGAGAACTTCCCTGGACCTGGCGCTGTGGCCGCCTACCTTTGGGGCGTAAACCCCACACAATCAGACGGCGCCGACCGCGTTGTACGATGGGCAGAAGGCATCGTTGCCGCGCTTGAAGACAGGGAGATCATTGACTTGAAGGAACTTGAGACTCGCGCACTTCCAATGGGCGACTTCACCGTCACCGAGGGTGAGGATGGACAGAAGACCTTCAGCGGCTACGCCGCGCTGTTCAATGTGCCATCCGACGGAATGCAGTTCACCGAGATCATCGCGCCGAACGCCTTCACCCGAACGCTGAAGCGCGTTGCCGATGGCAAGAAGATGATCTCGTTCCTCTTCGGACACGACGAGACCCGCGCACTTGCAACGACCGCAAGCGGCCGTCTGACACTGACCGAGGATGCACGCGGCTTGAAGGTTGAAGCGAAGCTTGACCCAGCCGATCCAGATGCCGCAAGCGTCATCAGCAAACTGACCTACGAAGCGCGCTCGATGGGGATGTCCTTCGGGTTCTCCATCCCAAAGAGCGGCGATGTCTGGGAAGAGAATATCCGCACACTCAACGAGATCAATCTGTTTGAGGTGAGCGTCCTGTCCGCTGGGCAGACCCCTGCTTACCCAGCAACCATTGGTCTCACGGCTGTTCGCAAACTGTCCGCCGCGAAGCTCGGCGTAGACGGCGACCGGTTAATGACTACGCTGGAGAACATCAAGTCAGCAAACCCGCTGACGCCAGATGATCTTCAGGTGATTGACCAGGTGCGCGAGAGGCTCGCGCCAAAGCCGGTTGGAGTTGATCCATCCGTTGCGTTGGCGATGTTGCAGACCAAGCGCTTGATGGATCAGGAACTCTAAAGCCACGAGACCCCGCCCCGCTGCCCGATGTAGGCAAGCCCGCGATCAGGTCATCCCGCTTGGTGAGTCGAAATAGCAATAGCAAGGAATAGAAGCGCGTCCAAGTGACGCAAAGGAGTAACCAAATGGCATACGACGCACTCGCTGACAAGCGAGCGAACCTGCTCACGCAGGCTCAGGCGATCGCCACGGACCTCGCCGAGAAGGGTGGAGTTCTAGAGGGTGACGCCAAGCAGCAGTTTGACGGTCTCGTTGCAGAGGCTGGCACAATCGCTGAAGCAATCCGCACGGAGAAGGCCGCAACAGAGGCTCGTTCACAGGCTGATGCAGCCCGTGCCGAGTTCGCTGCTGTGATCGCTCCAAAGGCTGACCGCGACGACAACGCAGAACTCCGAGAACTTGGCCGCAATGGTGGGTCCAAGACCTTTGAGAAGCGCGATGTTTCCCGCGCAACCGGTCTTGGGAACCCAGTCGACATCTTCACCCGAGTGAATGTTGTCGCTGGTCAGATCAACCCATTCCTGGATGCAAACGCAACAACGGTTTACAATGTCAGCACCGGCAATCAGTTGTCCTTCCCTCGCGTCACGGCTTTGGGAACTGCTGGTTCATTTGCTGAAGCAGCACAGATCACCGAGTCTGACGGAACGCTGTCCTCCCTGGACCTAACCCCAGTGAAGTACGGCATCATCCTTCAGGTCACCAATGAGTTGGTGAACGACGCGGCATTCGATCTTTCAGCGATGATCGCTGACAAGATGGGTTCAGAAGTTGCAGTCAAGCACGGCGCCGTTGCAGGCACCGCTGTCGCGGCTGCGGCTGGTTCGTACGCGGTTGGCTCGTCGGCAACCACCGTCACATATTCCGAGTTAGTGGGCTTGCAGTATGCCGTGAAACAGCAATACCGTAACGCGGGCAAGGCTGGCTGGCTGACTACCGACACCAACCTCGGAACAGTTCTTGGGATCACTTCCTCGTCAGTGCCGATTTTCCAGCCAGGTGGTCAGGGTGGCGTTGATCGTCTCCTCGGCAAGCCTGTCTACACGACCGGTGGAATCGCAGACTTCGCCGCGAACGCTCGCGGCATCCTGTTCGGCGACCTCGGTCAGATCGTGACCGTACTCGTCGGTGGGGTTCAGATCGAGTCCAGCAAGGAGTTTGCTTGGGACACCGACCTGATCTCGTACAAGTGCACCGTTCGTGGTGCGACCAACCTCGTTCAGGCGAACGCGGTCAAGTTCCTCAAGAACGCCGCTTCCTAATCTTTAGGTCGTAGCACTTGAACAGCAGGGGGTCGGGCTTCGGCTCGGCCCCCTGTTTAGTTAGGAGGGGTATGAATCTGCTCAAGGTCTTGAAGCAACTGGCACGCCGCAGGGATGCGGCTAGAATCAACGCAGAGGCACCAACGCGGCTCCCAGAGCGCGCTATGCTGATCAAATGGGGTGAGACAGCCACCCTGAAGAGAGAGCCTGTGGATCGCAGGGAAAGGTCAGACGAATGAGCTACGCCACACTCGCGCAACTGAAGAGCAGCATCGGCATCACCGACTCCGTTGATGACACGGCGTTGCAGTCTGTCCTTGATGCGACCGACGCGCTGATCGACCTCTACTGCGACCGCAAGACTGGCTTCGGCACCGCGACCGAGACGCGCTACTACACGGCTGAGGAATACGAATATGTCCTGACCGATGACCTTGTGAGCATCACCACCCTCAAGACCGATGACCTCGGAGTCGGCTCGTATGACACCACCTGGACGACGCTGACGGACTACAACCTTGCACCAGGCAACGCCGCACTTGATGGCTTCCCCTACACCCAAGTCGATGTGAGCGTCACCTATCCAAAGAACTTCCCAAAGAATGTGTATCGGGGCGTGCAGATTGTGGGAGTCTTCGGCTTCCCTGCCGTGCCAAGCGCAGTGATCCAAAGCGCACTGATTCAAGCCAGCGCAGTCTGGTCATCAAGGACCTCGCCGTTCGGCGTGATCGGTTCTGCTGACCTCGGTGGCATCCTACGCCAGACACGCGCACTGCATCCAGAGGCGCAAGTGTTGCTTGAGGCATACCGCAAGCGATCTGGTCTGGTGCGCTAATGCCAAACCTGAATACCTACAACCTTGAGATCAAGCAGGGCGCAACGCTGGCGCTGGTCGCAACTTGGACGGACTCTGGTGGCACAGCAATTGACCTGACTGGGTACACGGCTCGCCTCAATGTGCGCGAGACCTACGCATCAACCAGCGCCGTCTTGACGCTGACCACGGCGAACGCTGGCATCGTCCTCGGCGGCGCTGCTGGAACCATCACGCTTGCCGCAAGCGCAACCGTCACGGCCGCGTTGACAGCGCCGTTCAGCGGCGTCTACGACCTTGAACTTGTGAGCGGCGGCGGAGTCGTCACGAGACTATTGGAGGGTTTGGCAACTATCTCGCCTGAGGTGACTCGGTGAGTGTCAGCGTCTCTGTCACGAAGCAGACCGTCACGATCGACGACGGCAGGGATATCGTCACCGTCAGCCCAGTCACGCAGACTGTCTCCGTTGCATCGACTGGTCCTCAAGGCGCAACGGTGGTAAGCGTTGCCGTAGGCACCACAACGACAGGCGCACCTGGCGGGACTGCATCGGTCACCAACTCTGGCTCCTCAACCGCTGGCACTTTCAACTTCACAATTCCGCAAGGGCCGCAAGGATCAACAGGTGCGGCTGGTGCCGCAGGTGCAACAGGCGCCACCGGCGCAACTGGAGCGAAGGGTGACACTGGCAACACTGGAGCGACAGGGACGGCCGCGACGATTGCCGTCGGTACGACCACAACGCTCGCCGCAGGCTCGGCAGCCACCGTCATCAATGTCGGCAGTTCTGCCGCTGGCACATTCAACTTTGGCATCCCTCAAGGCGTTGCTGGTTCGGCTGGTGCCGCAGGTGCGACAGGCGCCACCGGAGCAACTGGCGCCACAGGAGCAACTGGAGCGGCAGCCACGATCTCGGTTGGCACAACCACGACGCTCGCCGCAGGATCAGCGGCCACCGTCGCCAATGTCGGCAGTTCTGCCGCAGGCACATTCAACTTCGGCATTCCTCAAGGCGTTGCTGGTTCGGCTGGCGCTGCTGGTGCAGCTGCAACCATCTCCGTCGGCACGACGACCACTTTGCCTGCTGGCTCTTCCGCAACAGTCAGCAACACAGGCTCATCCTCCGCAGCCGTCTTTGACTTCGGAGTTCCTCAAGGTGCGGCTGGCTCTGCTGGAGCCACCGGCGCAACTGGGGCCACTGGCGCAACAGGGGCAGCAGGCTCATCAGGGGTAGTCACGGTCAATGCCCCACTCACCAACTCAGGCACAAGCGGCAGCGCAAACATCAGCGTGAGCGCAGCAGGTACTGCATCGGCTGGCGTGGTGCAGCTCAGTGACTCAACCTCTACCACCAGCAGTGTCCTTGCTGCCACCCCTACGGCAGTGAAGTCAGCCTATGACCGAGGCTCAACAGGGGTCACCAATGCCGCTACAGCACAGGCTACGGCTGATGCGGCAGTGGCTGGTACGGCGTATGGAACGAGTCAGTTTGGAAGTTCTGGAGTTATTGGAAGTCATCCTCTTTTTGTCCTGACATCAAACTCCAACGTAGCAAGTGGATCAATCACTCATAGTAGACTAATACCATATAAAAACTTCACCGTAAGTAATATTTCGTTTACTTCTGGAACAATCGCAAATACTGCTGCAACGCTTGTAAGGTTTGGAATCTATACAAGAAGCGGCACTACATTTACCCTTGTAGCAAGAACGGCAAGTGATACAAGTATCTTTAGCGCTACTGGTACAAAGTATACCCGAGCACTTGACACAACTGGTGGATACCCAGCGACATATACACTAACGGCTGGGACAGAGTATTGGATTTCATTTATTGTTGTTGCAACAACAGTAGCAAATATCTTAGGTGCTACATTGAGAACAAGCACCGCAGCAAATGCAGCAACGGGCGGACAGCACTATAGCCAGGCTTCACAATCAGACTTGGTGGCTAGTTCTACTGCTGGAATCGCTGGAACTGGCGGTGGATTCTATGCGGAGGTCTCATAATGGCAGTCATCACTGAACCAGCCTACCTAGACCCAGAGACTGGGATGCTTGTGGAGATCGTGCGAGACGCTGAGACAGGGAAGGTTGTCGGCAAGAACGAACGATATCCTGAGCCAGAGCCGGAGGCAGAGTGAACGACGCCACGATCCTCGCCGGACTCGCTGCACACCTGACGGCGGCAACCTCGCCAAGCGGCTACACGCTGCGACAAGTCCACACCTACCCGCCAGACAATCTCGCCGTGGTCCCAGCCATCGTGCTGATCCCTGGCGACGACTCGATCAGCTACGGCGCGAGCAATCGCCAGGTCGTGCTGACCATCAACGCCACGGTCTACATCCAGCCACAGGCTGACCTCGGCCGCAAGTACGCGGACCTGATGGCGTGGCGCACTTGGCTGCGAGACAGCCTCATTGACGCAGTGACGCTCAACGGAACCTCCACAGTGGCGCAAGCCAGCGTGACCTCAACGGCAATCGGCACCGACACTTGGGCAGATCAGGACTACCTGACAATCTCTG
>Ga0209086_10000649_pt1 | contig 29742 bp, 29 predicted proteins | sample M_130207_XF_Meta_FD_187312 | JGI IMG/M metagenome (GOLD analysis project Ga0209086, IMG submission 187312) | Freshwater microbial communities from Lake Montjoie, Canada to study carbon cycling - M_130207_XF_MetaG (SPAdes) (version 2) | ecosystem: Environmental > Aquatic > Freshwater > Lake... | reverse complement strand
TATTTTATATTTTATATTTTATATTTTATATTTTATATTTTATATTTTATATTTTATATTTTATATTTTATATTTTTTATTTTTTAACATTTTATTTTTCTATATAAAGATATTTTTACATACATATTTATATTATTATATTATTATATTAAAAAAATGATTAAATCAATAACCATACTATTCCTAATCTATTTATATACCGATGCTTATTCGAATGTTCTTAATAAAATTATACCAATAAAATGTAGAGATAATAAAGTATTAAATACAAGTGTAATTATACACGACCATATAATTAGCGCTAAATATGATGATGATAATGATAAATCTATAAATGACATAAATGGTAATAACCTATTTTATAAAGGTGAAGTTATAGTAAATTATAAAACTTATCCACAATGTGTATTTTATTGTAAATTGATTGTAATTGATTCAGAAAGTATAAAAGAATATGTTAAAGAGTATTTGGAAACATATTTTTCAATATGGAAAATGTTTGAAGGAGAATGTAATAATAAAGGATGCTTTATTGAAAATAGTAATAATTTTTGTGAACAAGTAATTATTAAGGATGAATTATAAAAAAAATCACACATACACATACACACATACACACATACACACATACACACGCACACATACACACATATTTATTTTTGTTTTTATTTTTTATTTTACTAAAATATATTACATACCATATTACATACCCGACGCATTAATAGCATATATTGTTTCCCAACTCGCACCCTCCTCTATATATTTACTTAAACAATATTCGTTATCTTCCTCCATTTGTTCGTGTAACGTAATAGATAGCATTTTTGAGTAATCAATTTTGGTAAAATCTACCAGCGTTTGTAGCAATTCCCCCGTTTTTGCGGACCATATTTTTATAGTTCCATCATAACTAGAGCTAACAACATTCAACCCATCAGGACTAAATATGGCTGATGACACATATTTATCGTGGCCCTTTAAGAATAGTAATTTTTCTGTCACAATGCAAAATATTATTATTGTTTCTACATCGTAAGTGGTGATTACAAGGCTCTTTCCATCTGGTGAAACTCCTACTGTACTTATATAAATCAAGAATTCCGGTAGTTCTTCGGAGAATTTATAGGTATCAAAATTATGTAGTAGTTCTCCGGTAGTAGCAGACCAGATTTTAATCGCACCATCGGTAGAACTTAAACTTACGATTAGAGATCCATCAGAACTGTACACGACGGATTCTACAGAGCTCGTATTTAAAGTAAATTGGATGTCCCATGTATTGGTAGAATGGACATTGACACCATCATCACTACCGCATACGATTTGCGAACCGTCGGGACTGAAATTTACAGAATTTACATTGCAACTGTATCCCTCAATATAACCTAGGTGTTTTCCTTGTTCTCCTTCGACGGACCATACTGAAATCATATTATCACGGGTTTTTTTAAGCCTATAATCAAGGGCGAAACGTAAATCACGTTTATGACTTCCGCTTATTAGCTTCCTGCCATCGGGACTGAAAGCTATAGACGATATTATTTTATAGGGGAGACTAAATGTGTGTATAAGTTCCCATTTTCCTGTTTCAAAGGATCCAACTTGTATTGTTTCGTCTGAACTGCAACTTGCAATAAGATTACTATTGGGACTAAACTTTACACAAGTCACTGCACTATACTTTGTGTGCCCAAATAACCAGCCCTCGAATTTTCCTGTGTTAGAATTCCAAATTCTAACAACACCTCTATTGTCTCCGTAAGCCAACCACAATCCATTGGAACTGCAAGCAACACATTTTGGTTTTAGGTCTATTTCCGCAGTATCTCCCTCATGAACCCCCACAGTAACTCCAACAGTTGTCTTCTCAGTTTCCTCCATTATAGTTATAGTTATAATTATGGAAAAATATATGAAATAAATATTATAAAATGTATAATTTCAATTTTTATAGAAAAAAAATAATTTTATCCATTTATTTCCATATAAAAAATAATAAAATAAATATATACATAATAAAATTCATCTATTTCATCTATTTCATCTACTTCATTCAATTCTTATAGCTTCCCTCAATTTGATAATCATATCTTTTAAATGATATGCCTCAATTAGATTATCATCTTTTATATTATCTTCAAGTTCAATAAATTTTTTAATAATTGTATCATATAGCATTTTATGTGATTTTATAAATTCAGGATATTTCAATAAATATTCAAAGTAATTTGAAAAACCTACGAGTTTTACCCTCCTGTCATTTGATCTTACCATATCACCCAATTCAATCATTTTTATTTTCATAATATTCATAGTATTAAAGTGTTGTATAACAGTATTAAAAAATCCCTTAATAGTTTCCTGTAAAACATTATTAGTAATAGTATCTGGATCAATTATAATATGCGCTAAACAATTATTACAAGATTTACAATATGTAAGTTTATTTTTCATAATATTATAAACATCTAATAATATATGTTTATCATTAATATTATCAAATTCATTATTAATATTCATTTTATCAATTAATAATTTATATCTATCAATAACATATTTATCTGGCGATTCAATGGCAAGGATCATCTTATTTACTTCATCAAAATCCATAAATTTGTATATATCACATTTATAAAGTAAATATTGGTAATAATCTTCAATAATAAATTGTGTTGATATTAGTAATGATAAGTCTTTTCTACCTCCAGGTAATTCTAGAAAGAATTTAATTAATTCTATATATTCATTTTCTTTATCGCATGTTTTAGCACTAGAATAATTACCACCAAATTCATTACTATTATAAATTTTACAAAGTCTAATTAGATAATTTAATAATGGTGTTATTGTTTTCATAAATCCAATTCTGTCAATTAATAATTCTAGATATAGTTTTGCTGTTGATTTCATTATTTTTGATTGATTAATAATAATAAATTCCGCAATAGTTGTTAGAACATTTACAGTATGAATACCATTACCACCATAAATAAATTCTGCCCCATATTTTGACATAATAATATCATTAATACAAATAGTTCCAAATCTAGCTTTCCAAATATTCTCCATAACAATTGTAATAATAATTTTATTATTATGTTCTAAAGCACGTTGTACAATAGTTGAATAGTCAAAATCATATACTGTTTTAAATATATTATTTGTATCTCTAGAAATATTACGTAAAAGTAATGTCTTATTCTCCAAAGATAAATCTAATATCTCTCTAATAGGTGATACACAATAGGTATCGCATAACAAATTATCTACTCTTTCGTCAATTCATCTATTATTGATGGTATTAAAAAGATTAGATAATTTTTGAAATCCTAATTTATATATATCATCTTTTTTATAATAAGTTTCTACTAAGTAATATACAGCTTTTTTAAAAACTTTACTATTTTCAGCAGATATATTATATCCACTACCTCCGTTACATTCAATACATCCATGAGCTTCAACACCTCCACTACATTCACGTATTCTATTACGTCCACTACTTCCATTCACCAATGATTCATAATTAGGTATATTAGCACAATAGAGAATAACTTTTTTAATATCATACAATGACAATAATGGTATAAGATGTTGGATTTTTACACTAGAAATATATTTCCATAGAAAACGAGGTATTTCAAAATAAGATCCAATTTTTCTAGAAAAATCACATAGGTGTTTAGAAGCAAAATACATAGCATTTGGTATTGCTATTGCAGCGCACACAATAGTTTCTCTATCATCTATAAAGTTTAGAATATAATATATAAGTTCTGGAGGCAACATTTCCATTCTAGACAATACTATAGGTTCGGGTTCATGTTCATGTTCATGTTCATGTTCATGTTCATGTTCATGTTCATGTTCATGTTCATGTTCATGTTCATGTTCATGTTCATTTTTACAAATAGATTTTACTTTGGAATCTTGCAATCTCCAATTTTTGCTTTCATCTGATCGATTTATCACCACTCTTTCAATTCTTCCATCCCTCTCAAATCTTCCATCCCTTCCCGCATTTCTTTTTTGATATGATTTATATTTACCATTAAATTCAGAATTCTTATACATATTGGAAATATTCACAAAGCAAAATCTACCAATCTTAATAGCAATCTAGATTACTTTGTAGTCTTTATAGTAAACATATCTTTATCATTATAAATTCAATTTTTATTTATCTTATAATAATAATTTTCTTATATAAACAATACTTTACTATATATATAATTTACTATATCTAGAATTACAGAATTTATAATATGTCAAAATCCATATCAAAAATATCAGCTCTAGAAATATTAAAGGGTAAAAATGTATTTGTATTTGATACGGAAACCACGGGTTTGCCTATGAGAGCGCCAGGCGGCTGGGGTTCTTATTGGGAGTTTAACCTTAATGATAAATATGATTCATCTCGTATAGTAAGTATAGCTTGGTCATCAATAAAAGATTATGATAGAGAACACATAGATAGCGATGCTATTGAATATCATATTCGTTATCCAGAGGGTTTTAAAGATATCCCTACATCACATATTCACGGTATAACAATTCACGAAGCCCTTAAAAATGGTATACCATTTGGATTAATATTAGATAATGGGGGATTAGGAGCTGCTCTATTAAATGCTGAGTACATTGTAGCTCACAATGTAGGTTTTGATTATCATATTTTAATGAATGAATTATACAGATTAACAATTGATAATGATAATGTAAGTGACACTACCATTAACACTACAATTAACACTAACACTAACAATAGCAACATACCTATTTCTCTTAGAACTCGTGAAATGGCATATGAATGTATTATGCATTTGATAAATTTGAAAGTAAATAAAAAAGTAATATGTACTGGTGAAATAAGTACGCCTATATGTAAAATGGGGTTTCCTTCAAAGAATAATTATTTAGGAAAAAAAGAAACTTTCAAAATGCCGAAAATGTCGGAATTATATAAGTTTTATTATGGCAAAGAGTTTGAAAATGCTCACTCGGCAAATGGAGATGTTAAAGCATTATTAGAAATTATGAAATGCCTATGAATATAAACACATTATCATAAACATATCATAAAATTGAAATATATTTATTGTATCATAATTATTATTATTATATCATTCATTACATTATATATATTATAATATGGACAATACATATCTAATCGATCAAACATATCCAATCCATGCTTCATGGTCTCCCTTATTTGATAAATATAAGGATATTACTAAATCTACACTTACATCTACACCTAATGATACATCAATTACAAATATTTTTCCCCCTCCAGAATTAGTTTTTCGTGTTTTCTCTATGAATGTTAAAGATATAAAAATTGTATTATTAGGGCAAGATCCTTATCATAATCCAGAACAAGCTCACGGGCTTAGTTTCTCTGTTCCATCTCATATACCAATTCCACCTTCACTGAAGAATATTTATAAGGAAATAAAGGCCGAGTATCCAGATCGCAATTATAATTTTACTCATGGTAATTTGGAAAAATGGTTTAATACTGAAAAAATATTTCTCTTAAATGCTTCATTAACTGTTATACAAAATAAGCCAGGTAGTCATATCAAATACTGGGAAAAATTTATAAATGATGTAATAAAATTTATAAGTGAAAATAATGAAAACGCGATCTTCTTACTTCTAGGTAATTTTGCAAAGGCGAAGGAAATCTATATTACAAATAAGGCAAATATTGTTCTAGGAACACACCCTTCGCCATTATCGGCATCCAATGGTTTCTTTGGGTCAAATATATTTAAAAAGATGGAAAGTATTCTGGGTAGAGAAATAGATTGGTCTAACTAGCAATATATTACTAGAAATATTTATAAAATATTTATTAGATAAAATCTAATATAAAATTAAAATAAATAAAAATAAAATAATAAAACTAAAAAATAGTTTAGTAATTTACAATATCAATATCAGTATCAATATTAACTATGGCTCCCCTAAAAATAAAAAATGATGATTTACTAATGAATCAATATACAATTGATATGCTAGAACAAAATATAAATAATCTTAGTCTCTGGACACTATTAAAAACACAGCATTTGAATGCTATTTTTTGTTTTAAATATATATTAGATTCTAATGAAAGATATGCTAAAGACGAAGATGATGAGGATATATGCCTTCGTGATATTATACAGTGGCAACCTCATATTCAAGAGAAAGAAATCTATAGTTTATTCACGGCAAAGGGGTGACTAAAAGGTCTAAATTGGCGGCGACTATAGGGAATTATGCGAATGAATGTGTGGATGAGAACGGAAAACGAAAAAAAACGATAAAAATGAATAAATATTAATGATCAATATTGAATATGTATATATATAAATCTAATACTCATAAATCTAATACTCCCACATTTTTTTAGCTTTTTGTAATCTTTTCATGGTGACATCATAATTATATAGATTAGATTGATCTTTTCCATATATTAACTGTATAGGTTGAGCACCGAATAAAAACTCTGTAAAATCAGAATGTCTTAAAACATGTGGCATTTTATTTTCTTCATACAATATCATAGCGGCCGTATAATTTAGATCTAGGGAGTACTTGCGTAGGGTATGTAGTGAAGATGTTCGGACTTTTGTATGTTGTATGGGTTTATCATCTGTATGATAGCCAATAGTAATACTTTGATCGCGATAAAATTCTTCAATATATTCGCCACCATTTTTCTGATTATACGTACAATTATCATCTAGAATCTTTATTGTCATAGTATCGCAATCAACTTTTAATAATGCTTGGGAATTTTTCATAAAGGGGTCATACTGATATCCAATTTCTTTTAAAATTAATGAATATATAATAGATAAATATGAACCATATATGCCAACAATATCATTACTATTATATGTATTGGTACCATTAAATAAAGTTTGTCTATGTGTTTCCACAATAGATTTCAAATTCAAAATATATTTATGCTTTACAACTAATATATCAATAGCCTTCAATACTTCATATCTATTAATAAATAATGTTTCGCAATATTGTTGATCTGTAGTACAATGTACCAATATAGAAGCAATAGTTGGATTGAGTGAATACATAATTGAAATAAATTCAAAATATAATGATTCTTTAGATTGTTCCAGAAAAATATGTTCTGATGAATAGATATAACCATCTACTACATTATCTACTACAGTATCTACAACTTGTACAATAACATCGGTATATTGTTCTGGACTTACTTCCGTTGCTACTTCGGTTGCTACTGTTTTTTCTGTTTCAACATAAACAATTTTATTTATCAAATCATCAATAATATCAGTAATAATCAAATTAGTCTCTTCAATTCGCTTAGTTTCTTCAGTCCTCTTGGCTTCTTCAGACCTTATACGAGCTTCTTCAATAAACTTAGCGGCAACAATCATGCGAGCTTCATCTTTAATCTTCTTCTCCTCAAGTTTCTTTAATTTAAATATTTCAAAATCTATTTGTTTTTGTTTCATAATCTTTTGTCTATTCTCATCATCTAATTGCTTCTTTTCCTTCTCTTCTTTCTCTTTCTCTTCCTTCTCTTCTTTCTTTTTCTGATTTTCTCGATATTCTTTCTCAAGTTTTTCAGCTACAAGTCTTTGAGCTTCTAAGCGCTTCTCATGTTTGATCCGCTTTTCCTCTTCCTTCAAACGAATTTCTTCTTCTTTCAATCTAATAGCCTCTTCATTCTTACGAAGTTCCTCTTTTTCTTGAATTTCCTTATGAAGTTTAGAAGCAACTATAGCATGTTTTTCAAGACGGGCTTTTTCAATAGCTGCTTCCTTAGCAGCCTTAGCAGCCTCTCTTGCAGTCTCCTTATCCGCTTCGATAGCTTTCTCTTTTGCCTCTTCGGCAATTAAAGCCTCGCGAATAGCATTAGCCTCTTGTTCTTTAAGCTCCAACTCTTTAGCGGCAATATATTTCCTCTTTTGTTCTACAGCTTTATCATTATATTCTTTCAATTCTAAAAGTATAGAAGTTTCCGTTTTCTGCATAATATTATAAATCATATAGTTTATTTGGAGTAAAGACAATTCTTTAGGAATATCAGTAGCTTCTGTAAAGTCCACAGAAAGAGATGTCCTTCGATCCTTATCTGGTGTAGCCATATGAATTATACCAGTGTAAAAACACCTATCTTCATTGGGTAATTCGAGAAGAACTGAAAACATAGATACATTGTAATTTGAACAAAAGCTTAAATATTTTCCCTTGCCATATAAAGTAGTATTAATATTATATAATTCTATTTGAGGATTAATAGTTTGATAATTATTAATTATGTATTCTAGAAGAATAACATTTTTCTCTTTATCATGTACTACAATGTAAGCAATAGGCGGGCTAATATCATGTGTTGACCACATGGAGCATATAAATGTATATTCATCATTAATAGTAATATTATCATTAATATATTCAATAGGTTTTTCATTTCTAATTCCATTACCATCAACAACAAAACTATCACCATCATTGCGAAATTCATCTTTATAGTAATAGACAATACGAAATCCATCCTTTTGATTAAGAATTACCCAAAAGCTATCCATATTTGCAAATATAATATCTTTTAGTTCATCTCTTTTAACATAGGTATCATCAATTTTCAAATTCACAAGAACTCTAATACTAAGCACAGACATAGCATTGACTTTCTCTAGAATCATAAAGGAAACACCGCCGGGGTAATCATCGTCTTTATTTTCTTTAACCGATATGGCCAAAAGTGTGCCAATTTCAGTAGTAGATTTTAAAATAATATTTTTCACATGTAGCCATTTAATACATTCTGGAACAGCTGATACTACAAGTGTAAGACCATTATCATATGTAATATTTTTAATAAATCCTGTTTTACCATTAAATACCATATTAGTAAAATCGCTTATTCTCATAACGACATCATGATCTTTATTCATAGTAGATGATATCATACAAGGATCAATAACTACATGTTTAGATTTTTTATCAGTAGATTTATCACCAACCGATAATTCATTTTTTTCATGATTTTCTTGAGCCTTAAGTCTAAGTCTATTAATAATTTGTTTAGTTTTAGAACTAACATTAGAACCAGTTCCAGAACCCCGTTTACCCATTTTTGAAGACATAATGATATGTATTTAAGTATATAACTTAGTAATCTAGTAATGTAGTAATGTAAAAATCTAGATAAACCTAGAATATTTATAAAACCTAAATAATAAGTTAAATAATTATATTTTTATATTTAAAAATTTAAAAAATCAATTTTTTTATAAATACGGTGAAAATTGACAAAAAATATAGTTATTTCATATGATCATATTCTCATATTCTCATATTCCATGACAATATCCTTTACCGTTATTTATTTTTGCATATTCCCTAAATATATCTTCTTTAGTTAAATGTGGCTGCCTTTGTAAAACATATCCATAATTTATACAATATGTATCTTCAATACAAGACATATAGTCCTCATTCAATACATATTTTACACAAAATTCAGCAGTTAGGACTTGAGTATTTACACATTCTTTCATATTTATGTAATCTACATTTTCCTCTAATATCTCAATATCATATTTAATTTTACGTAAATATAATCTCGGATGATGAATATGTGATGTAATACTATTTTCATTAGTAATTTGTTCTGGAATAATCTGTTCTGAAACAGTCTTTTCTGACTCTGACATTTTTATAATTATATTTAATATATTTAACTATATTTATTACATTTACAATTTTTAAGTATATAAAAAATATGTATCTAGCTAGATATAAAATATAATTTATAAAATGAAAAATCTAACTAATCTAATAAATCTAACTAATCCAGATATATCATGCTTATCTTTATATTGTAGTTCATCATATAATGTAAAATTTGGTATAATAGACAATAGTATTACAAATACTACAAATAATAATAATAATAATAATATAAATAATATAAATAGTAATAATATTAATAATAAATACAAATGGTCATATAATAATAATTACATTTATAATCTGGAACATGAATTATATTTAAGTATTCAAAAGAATAAATTAGTAGTATCCAGATACAGATATAAATTAAAAAATAAATTACAATGGATTATAGAAAATAATTATATTAAACATATTAAATCAGGATTATATATAGCTTGTAATTATGAATATATAATTTATTTAACTTTAGATAAAGTAAAAGCAATACAATTTCATATAGAAAATAATTATATTCATTTTATTAAATCAGAATTTTTAATAAAATTTGAATTAAATAATATTAAAAATAATGTAAAATTAAATAGATTTATGTTACGATTAAATAAACTTAAAAACATTCCTAATCATCCATCAGATCCACTTCAAGACCCACTTCCAGACCCATTTAATATTTGTATTTTATTATCAGCTGGAACTAGTTCTAGATTCGTATCAAATATTAATAAACAATTATATATTTTAGATAATAAAAAGCCAGTTATTACATTTTCAATAGAAACGATTATAGATTATGTAGATAAATTAATAATTATAACTAATAGTAAATGTTATAATGAAATAGTAAATTTACCAATTATTAAATTACAAAGGAAAAATTTCACTAGTAAAAATAGCAATAGTAAAATAATTGTATTAAAAAATGATATAAATTGTAGATTAGAATCTATTAACACAGGATTACAATATATTAATAAATATTACAAAAATAATAAAAGTATAAATTTAAGTAATATTATTATTCATGATGCTGCTAGACCACATATTAAAAAAGAATATATAGAAAATTTATTAATAAATTCTAGATCAATTAATAATACCCTCTATTCACAATATTATTTAAAATTAATTAATGGTTTAATGAATATAGATATAGATAATGGAATTCATGAGATAGTTGATAGAGATAAGTATATAGAATTATGTACTCCATTATGTATTAATTATCATATATTTGATTTTATATTTAAAAATTATATGGACAAAGAAAATAGAATTACAAATGAATTTATACCTATCATGAAATTATTAGATATAAAATATAATTTTATAGAAGGGCATTATAAATATCTAAGAAAAATAACAACTATTGATGATGTATAAAATATATATTATGTAGAACATAGAATAATATCTTATCTAGAACAACTTAAAAAATATTATTCTTATATTTATCTTCATTATTTATAACCATATCAATTCTAATATTATTTATAAATGTAATATATAATACTTGCCTAGTATGTATATCATCAATATTTTTAAATTTTTCATTAAGTAATTCTATTAATTCAATAAATATATTACAATTCTGTGTATTATCATTACTACCATCACTACCATCACTACCATTACCATCACTACCATCACTACCAACACTACCAACACTATTAAATTTAGCTAGCCCATAATCAATAAATGATATTTTATTATCTAGAACAACTATATTTTTCAAATTGAACTCTGGATAATAAATATTTTTAGTAGTTAATGTAGTAAAAATAGAATATATTTGCTCTTTCCAATCATCTGGTAATATAAATTTATCATATAATGATTCTCCTAGATATGTCATTTTGATAATATATTTATATTCATCATCATACATACATATTTGAGGAGTATTAGGTATTCCATATAATTCATTTAATATTGCAATTTCTCGATTAAATATATCACGCATAATATTATGATTTTCACATGTCCATCGCAATTTAGAATTATATGCCTTAATAATTATATTTTGATTTTTAATATTATCATAGCACATATATGTGTTTGCAGTAGAACCATATCTATATGCTTTTATATTAGTATTATATAAATCATCAATAGTATTATGTAAATTAAAACTCTCTATAATATGATTTATATTTTTAATCAAAAATACAACTTTTTTAGTAACATTTATACCTTTTACAGAACAATTAGTAATTATAAATATTAACTCAAATAATCTTTTATTTTGTAATAAACTATTATCATTAATATACCCAATATTATAATCAATACCATCTATATTACCATCTTCAATATTATTATATTCTAGAACACTACTATCTATAATACTCTTCTCTAAAATACTCTTCTCCTGTATATCATTATCATTATTTTCTATATAATTCATATTATTTATAATATAATTATAGATTACATCAAAAATAATATTGGAAGTTATAATACCATTATTTTCAATATTATTAGGTAATAGTAAATTTATATTATTATTGAGTAAAAGTTTTAATTCATCTAGATATCCTCTTATAGATTTATAATTAGGACTATTCAATATTACATATAAATTATTTTGTGTATTTGTAGAATAGTTTTTCTGGTATACAGTGTCAATTATATTATAAATATTAATTTGATTATGTAATTTGGCAATTAATATATCTACTTGATCAACAATAGGATACATATTTGCAAATAAAAATGGCAATACCTTATTTTTAATTATATAGAAATGAGTAGAATGAAATAGATCAGTAAATTTATAATATGGACCCTCGTATTTAATATTAATTGGCATAGCATTTAAACAAATAATATCCCAGTCATCTGGTATCATACTTATATATTTACTAATATTCTCTGTATTTGAAATTAATATATCATCCTCTGTAATTACAGTATAATCTTCAAAATGTAAATATCCAAATATCATTGCTCTTACATGACTACAATAACAAGCTAGAGGACCATCTTGTATATAAATATTGCTATCGGTGAAATCTGAAAACTCAGTCATTTGTAGATTTTCTATTTTATCAATATTATCGGTAATCATGGGATTAAATTGCTCCATAAATTCTAATATAAATTTTAAATCATTAGTAAATTTTGCTTTTTCTTTCCAATATGTTGCTTTAAGATGTACAAAATTAGTAATGGATAATGTTTTATATTGATTAACTGCAGAATGATATCGTTTCGCATCTTTCATAATATTAATTAAAATAAAATTACTTTTTATTGGTTTTTTAAATATGTATTGTTCAAGTATGTTTTTTAAATCAATCTGATTAGTACATTTATTAATAGCAAAATAATCATATTGAAATTGTTTAGCATCTGTTCCAGAACTAATTTGTGATTTATAAGTTGACAAAATATTTTCCATATCTATTTTATTTTGTTTTTCTTGTTCATCATCTAGAACATTAGTATCTAGAACATTAGTATCTAGAACATTGGTATCTAGAACATTAGTATCTAGAACATTGGTATCTAGAACATTACTATCATACCTATGAATTTTTTGCTCTGACATTTGTATTTTCATTAATAATTATAAACCTAATATTATTTACAATATAAGTATTAAATAATTATATGTAATAAACGATATATCTTTATATTTTAGATTTTATAATAATATATTCATTCATAGTTAATTCTCCATAATTAGCATTATCTTTTTCATTTTTATGATTCCAGCTACTAGATATCAATCTATCCATATAATTGAATCCATAGTTATATTTTAAAAAATAATTATGATTATTTGGTATGGATACATTTTCAATATTTAAGAATTTTACTTTTTTAACTGGAAAAAAATATTTAATATCCCAAGTTTTTTTGAAGAAACCTAAACAATTTTTATCATGTCTATAATTAAATATAAATAAATCAATAAATGGCCAGGTATATTTATCATTTTTATTAATTAGATTTTCAGCTATTCCGTTCTCAGAGATTATATGTTTGCTATCCTTAAAACATATTTTTAGTAAATGATTATCTATATTTAGAAATGAAAATTCAGTTGTATTATCATCTGTATTATTATATTTTTTTAATATATCAGGTAATTTATCTATTACAGAAGGATCTACTAATAAATCAATATCGTCATCCCAAGGTATAAAATCATTATGTCTAGCATAACCTAATAATGTTCCAGATATTAGCATATATTCTATTTTAAATTCATCTAGAATATTTATAGTTTTCTGTAATAAATCTACAGCTAGATGCTTAAATTTACCAAATCCCAAATCATCATTAAAATATTTATTATATATATATTGTTTTTGAGGGGTACATACTGTATCCATAATAAATATTGGAGTTATAGTTATATAGGGTTATAATTATAATTATAATTATAAATATAAAATATGTTTAATTGTAAAATAAAACATAATAAAATACCAAATTAAAATAAAACATAAAATAAAACATAAAATAAAAAATAAAATAATAAATAAAACTTAATTACCTACATAACAATAATCTAGTGATTATATGTATGTGTTACATGCTTAATATTTGCCATTTTTGTAAATACGAAAGCTCTATTAAAAAGTCCATTAGAATTAATTATCACATTATCATATGAATCTATGAATAAATAGTCACAAGCGCTATCATTTAAGGCACCATCGGTAAATGCCCCTGCTCCTGTACCAATATCATTTTGCCATTGTGTAAAATATGAATTATCTTCACCCTTGCGATTAGTACTATAATGAAATACCCAATTATTCCAATATGATTTATGTTTCCCATAAAAACCTGCGGCGTTGGTTTCCATCTGTTGTTCGCTATTTGTTTTACATGGATAATCAGATGAAGGATTAAATTGGGTGATTACAAAATTAGGTAATAGAGTAAACCATACTTGCTGATCTAAAGCATACTGAGCCTTTAATAAATAAACCATAAATTCCGAATTTGTATTAGCAGGAAAATCTATTGTATCTAGATCACTAAATGTTGAAGAAACGGCATATGTTCCAAAAGCATTAGTAACTGATCCACTAAATGTTTTATTCCAATATAGCCCAGGGTTGCCATAATACATTTCTAAATCAGAAGTCAATTGTTCAGATGTTGCCTGAAAGCGTGTTAATAAACTGCTCATTTGGGCATTTAGTGAAGGAGGTGTTGTATCAGTATAACTATCTACTACTCCACACATAAAATTAGCCACAATAGCACCAACAATACTACCCTCTGCTCCTAAAGCGATAAACGCACCTTTTAATAAATTTAATCCAATTGCTAGACCTAAATCTTTATTATCTGAAATAGATAAAAGAAAATAGGCATTCAATATTTTAGTGTTGCCTTGAACATATAGGCTATTGTTAAAATCTATTAGGTTACGCAGATTATTCCTTACATGTATAATTTGTTCATCTGTTGGAGAAGACATGATAGTTATTATTTATAGTTATTACGTATTGCTTATGATTTATTATTTAATACTTAATATTTAATACTTATAATTATAAAATATAAAAAAACAAGACTTTATCCTCATATGCGATACATATATATAATATATATATGTTCTCATATGAAACCCTATTAAAAGGCCCATTAATTATAACTATCAAAGCCATCAAATCCATTATATCCGTCGTAAGAATCATTTCCAGATAGCATACTACTTCTATTTTGATCTTTGGTAAGTACATCAATAATATCGATAACATTTTTATATTCTAGGGCCTTCATATTTAGTTCAGATGGTGTATATTTATCTGATGTAAAATGTTTTTTGGCAATAACCTGTAACTCCCTATCATTTGGATTATAGACTTTGCATATCCATTCTCTTATTTCATTTTCGTTAAACTTTCCTAGGTGGATAGGAATGTCAAAGCGGCCGGCCCTTAGTAGCGCCTTTGGTATTTTCTCTGGAAAATTGGTAGTGGCAATCATCACTCGCCCAGTTACACTTATTAGCCCACTAATAATAGTTAGGAAGGCATCATAGGTTAACCGGTTACTATTGCTATTTTCCATCATTTCCTTCATCTGATCTACAAGGGGCTTTATAGCTTCCTTATCGACACATGAGTTGATCTGGGCCGATATCATTTGTATCTTCATTTGTAAATCCGCCGTTTGGTCTCCCTTATTGTGTTCTAGAAAATCGGAAATAAGGCTATCAAATTCTTCAAATGAAATAATGCATTTGTGAGTTTGCGCTAGCTTCATAATTGTAGAGAAATCCGATTTTGTGAGTCCAGATAGTTTAACAACTAGAATATTCATTTTCAGATAATTGGCAATTGCTGACACTAGGTGACTTTTACCGGTACCATAGGGTCCATTAACTAATAGACCTAGATTGTTTTCGATTGATAGATTCGAATCGTATAATGTATCATTGAGAAATCCATCCATTTTCTTAATTATATAATTCTTTTTGTGGCTTATAAAATTGTCAAATGTTTGGTTAGATTTTACCTCACCTAGAACATTTAGTGACCCGCTTTTAGTATTATATTCAAATACTTCGAGTCCAGATGTCCCCGCCTTTTTAAGTAAATGCTTATTCTCGGTAATATCTTTTTGAATGCTATCCATAAATATATTAAGAGCCCGAACATTATTACTTAATAGACGGATTGAATTATCTTCTTCATCATCATTTTTCTTTTTCGTATTTAATGATGAAATATCAATCAATATATAATAGCCATCAATGAAAGCTATTATTTTGTAATTATCACCTTTGCTTTTGAAATAGGAATTAAATGTTTTCCTAGTAACTTGTAATTTAACTTTTTGATTTTCAATAGTAATATCTGGAATATTAAATGTGTATATGCTAGTATGAACATATGATGTTGTACTTCCAGAATGATTCCTGGCTAATTTAAAACCTACTATTTCTAGAAACCATTGTTGCTGGTGATCATATAGATCATAGAATGAGAAAACTGAGGCATCTAGCCTCCCCTTATCAGACAATAAGGGAATTTCGGGAGAATAGGGAGTTGTATTGGCATTTGTCAATATGATACGGTGTTCTATTTTCAATATTCTATATGTAATAAACCAGACAATATAATTATATATATCTTTGAATGATGATATATTTAATACTGTTGATAAGAGAAATGATATGATTATTGATACACAAGAATAAACTAATAAATTTAATTTTTTATCATCAAATTGAATATAGTTGATTTCAATATAGTGTTTTAGTAAATCACCAAATGGCGCAATAAGAGCATTACCCATTCTAGCACAATGTATTAAAAACTTTTAAACTATAAAATCAAAATAATAAATAATAATAATAATAATACATCATAATAGTTATTTTTTCAATTTTTTTTTACAATTTTAAATACTTTTAAAGTTTATTTCTGTAAATAAATTTATCTGTAATAAAGTAATAAATCAAAAAATAAATCATAAATACATAAATCATTAAAACATATTCAATACAAAATGGAAACAACATTACCAATTGCACTAACTATACCAATACCAACAACACCTTCTATCCAAGAACAAGTAAATATTATGCGACCAGAACCAGAAGTTGTACTAGCTCCAGTTCCTACTTCCACAGTTCATTCTCAGTTAAAACAGATGACCCCTACTGAACGCCAGCAATTGCTAGAACAAATTACAAAGGAAGAATATCAAGAACAGCAAGAGCAATATAAAGCATGTATTGAAAAGGAAAAAGAACGTATTCACAAATTACACAAAGCATGTAAAAATGATAATAATAATAGTACAATGGATAAAGGAGAATGTATGAAACGTTGTACATTCGGCAAGCAAATGAATGCTATTATGGCCGAATTGCGAGAACTCCGAATACAACTTCAAGATTTACAAAAAAAAGCTTCAGTATGTCAAAGACCAGTATGTACTCTATCTAGCATTTCAAGCATGCCCAGATTGAATTTATATGGTAATAGTAATATTAATAATATCAATAATGACTATGAGACGGAAAATGACGAAGGCGGATGTAGTATTTTAACTTGGATGCCATTCTGGATATTCCTTGCATTTGTCCTCTTTATTTTTACTAGCCCTAAACCTTGTATGAAGCTAGATGACTTTATTACTAAAATGTAAAAAAAATATACACATATACACATATACAACCTATGAAGAAGTTATATTATTAAATAAGCAAAATTAAAAATTAGAAAACTAGAAACCCAAAAGTATAAAATAATCCCCATTACCGTACCAACAACATCCTACTGAGTATTGCTACGGTAAATGCCTTTTGGTTTGTCTTTGACAACGGTATGCCGATGCGGTAAACTACGAAATAGAACCAGCTCTTTTTCAGATAAATGTTCCAGATTTTCCTCAAGAAAGAGATGTTCATTTCGATAATCATCCTTCTCCCAATAACAGAGCTCTGCGCTAATCATATTTATACATAGACGTAAACTACGGTGAAGTGAATGTCTAAGCAGACCTGTAACCTGATCTGGAAGCAAACGTGGATTCGAAGATGGAAGCGGAAGTGAAACCGGAGGTGATCGCAAGAAAGGGTCTTCCAAACAGGAGGGATATCCTTCAGGACCGAACGAAGCATTTGGGTCTGTTGGAACAGCTACTTCATCGGTCCTAGTAGGGCCAGGAGCAAATTCGGCAGTAACATCACTTCCTTTAACATGGACGAAAGATGAGAATGTATTTAACTCCATTTTTTCTGAACAAAAGAATAATAAATTTTAAATAATTAAAATATAAATTCAATTTTTGTCTAAAATATTACTTTTTTCCGTTTTTTACTATATATTTATCATAAACTTATCAACTTATTAACTTATCAACTTATAAATAAAAAATATAAGAAAATAAATATAAAATATACATAAACTACACAAATAAATAATGAATTTAGTGGCGATTAACATATATGAGAATAAATTCCACCACACTCACAATTCCAGTATCTAGGTATAATACTCCAAGGAAAAACTCTATGCTGCTGCGATTCAAGTATCACTATAAATACCACATTACCACAGCAGATGTTAGTGGTTTTCACCTTAACACATTTGAGCCCAATAGGTAGAACCGTGTTTAAGTCTCTAATTGCCTCTTCGGTATCCGGTCCTATTAATTTAATCACTGGATCGTCGTATTTTATTTTGAAACCTAAATTTAAATTCAAAGGTGGGTCATTTTGTTTTTCCGGTGGATATATAATAAATGCAATCTTTCCCACAGATTCCTTTCTCGCAGCCTTGGCATTTGCATATTCATTATCGCTATCGCTATCAGACATTCTCGAGATGTTTATTATAGTAAATGATTTCAAAAGATTATAAACTAAAAATTATAAATAAAATATCAATTTTTATTCAAAATATCTAAAAGTTCCAAAATTTTCCAATTACATATTTTCATCATAAAATTTATAAATTAAAATATATTATAACGATAACAAGCATAAATATAAACATAACTATAACTTTTCAGAATGAGTAATTCGTATCAGTTTTCAACATTTAAACAATTAATTGATGCAACAGATGCTTCAGGATTAAATAAAGAACTAAAGAAAACAAAGCTCTCTCAAGCAAATTTACAAGAGATTTTAAACTATGCTTCATTGATGGGGGATTGTCAAGCAATACGTATTATATTGCTTTGTGGTGCTAAAGCAACTAAAAAAGCTATTGATTTAGCAACAAAACCATCAAATAATACAGGGGAGGGTGGTCATACAATGGCAGGACTATATATTAAATCAATATTAAACCATGATATTGATGCAAAATTAACATTTGCACAAATTAAAATAGTACCATTATAAAAAATTATATTATAAAAAACAACTATAAAAATAAAAATATAAATTCCATATTCCATTTTTCCATATTTCATTTTCCAATTACATAGTCACATCATAAAATTTATCAATTTGCTCTACACACCTGCCTATATAATCTAATGGTTCTAGACTTACATTATTATTTTCTATTATTTTCGATATAACTTCATCTTTCTCAAATATTCTTTTAACATTTTCTATATCATATCCACTACTTCCATCCGCACTAATACCCGCACTCACCCCGCACCTACCATTAAAAAACTTATTATCTTCATCATAACTTTTCATAGGTTTAGTTAAAATACTTCTAATTCTTTCATGAATATCTATTCTCTTATAACCCATTTTAACACCATTAATAATTAACTCCTCCGTAATAATATTATGCATACTTAGAGCCACCTGTTTTTTAATATGGTCTTCATTAATAACCAAACCCTCTATACATTTTACACTTTCAATAAGTATGTGTTCCAGAAGCATAAAGCAATCTGGATATATAATTCTCTTAATTGCCGAGTCATCCAGACTGCGCTCTAGCCATTGATTTATATATGTATTCTCCATTGCACTCACCTGTGTAATTACATAGCGGGCTAGGGAACAGATCTTCTCGCAAGTAATAGGATTCTTCTTATATGGCATTGCACTAGAACCCACTTGCTCTTTTCCAAATGATTCATAATATTCGCCCTTCCCAGATAATAATCTAATATCATTCATCATTTTATATATGCTCTGGCAAAATCCGCTAATAACATGAAAAACTATAACATCATATTTCCGGGAATATGTCTGACCGCAAATAGTAATTGAATCATAAAATCCATACTTATTTGCAATCTTCTTATTTAATAATTCACATTTAGAATGGTCACCTTCAAATAACTTAAGAATAGTATCCTCTGTTCCGGTAGTCCCCTTCAATCCTCTAAATGGTAAATTATTTAGTAGCCCTTTTAATATTTCAATATCAAGGGCAAAATCAGCATTCCACATTGTAAAACGTTTGCCGACCGTGGTCAATTGTGCCTGTTGTAGGTGAGTATATGCCAGAGTGGGTACTGATTTATATTGTAATGACTTAGACTTCAAAGTATCATATAATTCTTGTGCATAAGAATTAATTTGTATCATGGATTTCTTTATAATAATCATATCCACATTATCATTAATGAAATTACTAGTTGCTCCTAGGTGGATAAATGGCTTAGCCGAAGGACAAATGTCACTAAAGGCATGTATATGAGCAATAATATCGTGTTTAAATCTGGCCTCATATTCATTAATTTTATCATAGTCAATTACAACACCCCCTCCTCCATCACCACCATTACTACCATTACTAACCCCTCCACCATAAATATTTGCCCGCATTTCCTCAATACCTTCGTCAGTAATAATACTAATTCCCAATTCCTTTTGAAATATTGCTAGGTCTAGCCACAGTTCCCGCATTTGGGTAATCTTTGATTCTGGCGACCAAAGTTTGGAGAGGACGGGAGCCTTATAGCGGCTATTAATAGGAGATATATATGACGCCATGCTGTCCTTGAATCCTATATATAGGATATATATGTAAAGCGTATCCTAATCTAGAATTATAGTAATTAATGATACATAATGATAAATAATGATAAATAATGTTTATGTTAAATAAAAAGTATAATTAAAAAGAAAATATAAAATAATATATTTATTTACTAAATACTATTGGTAGTATTATCACTATTATCACTATGAATAACATATGAATGTTGTAGATTACTTAATATTTTATATTGAACACCAAAGAAAAATGATATAAAAAATAGTTCTGGTATTAAGTGTTGCCAGGACCACCCATATAAATTATTAGTATGTATTACTGCTAATAGCATAGCACAAAGTGTAATTTGTATAAAATTTTGTAGTAATAAATATTTAATTTTAAATGTATTTGAAACAAATATGACAATGTCATTTATGATTAAGCCTAGTATTAAACCAGTAATACCCCAAAACACATTTTTCACAGTCATTACATGAAAATCATCTATTTTTACATTTTTCATTTTAGATGACATTTTATATATACTACTCTATATATTCATATTATTTTATAAAAAGTAAAAAGTATAATTAAAAAGTATAAAAATAAATTTATAAAGTTACAATACCAAATATATTTTCCCGTGGGGTATTTTTGGCGCGGCTTTTTCCTAAAAAGCTGCTTTAGATCCTGTAGGGGCTATAAGAAAATATAACTTCTTTGATATCTGGAACATAGATACTCATTTGTTCAATAATGAAATTCTTCATATCGTCTAGAACGCTAAATTCCTTCAATTCATTATTATGATATAATCTAAATATTCCTAGTTCCGCAACAATATCGACCTTGTTAATAATACATATATTACAATTATTAATGATTAATCCCTCTTTTAATTTGTCTAGATTCAAATAATTACATTGCCTTCGGCGACCTGTGGTAGAACCATATTCCCGGCCGAGGTCACCTATTCTAATTAGATCCTCATCCCCAGGAGGTTGAAACTCCATTTTGCCCACATATGTATCATATATCTTTGCGATACCATATATATTACGGAGCTTTCTAATTGGTATGCCAGTATTAATTGCTCCGCCTATGGTACAAGTTGAGCTCGTACAATATGGATATGTTCCACACCAATTTATATCTAGCTCAAAACCTTGTGAGCCCTGGAGGAGAACACCTTTAACATTATTTACAACAAACTCAGAAGTCCAGAATTTGCGCATATCAACCACCTGGGCACCCATTGCCTCAAATTCCTCAGCATAATCTTCCACACGCTTACCAATTCGCAACATCTTATTGGCATAGGTGGGACCAATACCAGATGCAGTACTACCCACTAGATTATTCTGGCAATCGTATTCTATATTTTCCTTGGTAATAATATGACATGCTTTACTAATAAATAGGCGCCCTGTAATATCAATACCATATGATTTAACATATTCGATTTCCTTTTTGAGCTTTTCAATATCTATAACACAATCGCTAGAGATAAGATTATAAACATCGGACTTCGCCATACCAATAGGCAACATATGGAGAACCATTTTTTTATAGGTTGGGGTATTGTTGTTGTCAGATGATTCAATATAGATAGTATTACCAGCATTAGGACCGCCATTAAATTTTACACAGAGATCGTGTGAGTGAGTTTTAAGTAAGTCGTAAGAAACCACTCCTTTGCCTACATCTCCTATGCGCACGTCCAGTACAACATCCACAAATTCTATATTATTCATTTTTCGTTTAATTAATAAATTTGACAACAGAATATAATAATATTAATAATTATAATAATTATAATAAATTTAAACTAGAATAAAAGAAAAATAAAAAAACGAATAACTTTTTAATAATTCTATTTACAAATACTCTTTATAATTTCACTTGACATTTTTATCTCTTTTTCTTTATCACCTTCACTCTTTCGCGCCCAAGCTTTTACAACTCCGTTATAATAAGTTTTAGATAATTTAACACTATTTCTATCAATGAAATTATGGAATATGACATCCCATTTTTCTTGCCAGGTCATCCCACTTTTATTATTATCAGTCTTTTCCTTTTTCTCTTTCCCATAATTACTCATATTCATAATGTATCCAGAACCAGATATATATGGTTTCCTCATTGTCATACCGCCATCTGCCCACAAGGTCATACTATAAACATTGCCTATCATAACCCAGTCATAGCTATCTAGACTAAATTCCATGAACCATTTATAAACATCATCTGGATGTATTCCTACCAGATTCATAAAATTCCCTACCACCATTAATCGCAATATATGATGTATATAACCATCATTAAATGCCATTTTGATAGCATCATCTACCGGTGTTACCCCGGTTGTCCCATTATACCACGAATTACTAAGCCGCCGAGTATTTCCAAAATGATTCCCTTTTCGCATAACATCTCCGGCATATACATATATGTATCTCTGGTATTCCCGCCAGCCTATTACTTGTCTTATGAAAGCTTCATAACTAGCTATGCCTATAGCTGCCTTATGCGATTCATAATATTTAGTGACGATATCTATAACTTGTACAGGTGTTAGTAATCCTATATTTAGCATTGGTGAAATGGTTGAGTGAAATAGAAAGTTGCGACCTCGGCTGTCAATACTGTCCTCATATTTACCGAAATCGGATAGCCTATTTTTACAGAAATTTAGCAGCCATGCAGAACTGGTTTTATGACATATTGGAAAATGTATTGATTCCGGAGTGATATGTGTGCCTTCCGATTCATAAACAGGTCCATAATTGTCGGGATAGTATTTCTTTATATATGTAATTGCTTCCGAAATGTGCGCTTTCATTTTAGCATTGCTAGAATCATTTTTGGGTAATGCTGGAACTTTTGTATCTAGAGGCATCATATTGCGGTTTTCGGTATCATATGTTTTAGAGTTGCCTAGAATATCGAGCCTTTCACGTTGCCATTTATAAAATGTTGCGTGATTATATGATTTGTCACGAGTAGCTTTTGGTCTAGTATTGTGATATGTTTCTAGATCGGAATTGGTACAGAGGAAGAGAGGCGACTCTAGATATTTTAATTTTTTAGAAAATAGTTTGGAGTATTTAGTTTCTAAAAAGGTATCCACTGGTCTATACATGTGTATTTCATCAAATGATTTTAATTGCGAATAACCTACTTTATTATTATTATCATTACCATTCCCATTCCCAGACTGAAAATCATGACAATCAATATATGTAATATTTAATTTATATTTTTTAGCTAGAGATGATGTATTTAGATAATCATAATAATATTTATTACATGATCGATGATAGATTAATTTAAGTTTATTGAAGTTTAGATCATCTGATTTCTTAGTTCTATATCCAAAATAAATGGGTTCTTCAATTATGAATATATTTGTAATGTTAGAGATATCTAGCAATTGCTTTTCTAGAATAGTTATATCAAATAAATGAATTGGTAATATGATAAAACATTTTGAAGACATGACTATATTACATTATTATATATATTAAATTATTTTATTATTTTATTATTTTACCAAAACATATTTATAGAATATAAAACATATTTATATTATAATATATAAGATCAATACTAATACTAATACTAATACTAATAAAATGGAAGAGATTAAAGTGCAAGTTCAGGGTACTCCTTATGTTAGGACAAATACTATTAATAATATTAAAATTTCTATAAATCGTATTGTATTATTTAAAAGTGTATCTGTCTCTGTAAATTTATTAGAAGATAATAAATTAATTGAGAATAAGTTTTTTGATATTAAAGGAGATGACTATATAGCTTGGGGTAATGATGATAATTATATTGTAAATTATGTTCTGGGTAAGTTGAATATGTCCCGTTCAAATGTTAATATATCAATACAATAAAATGGAAAAAACAGTAAAATCAACAAAAATTGAATTTTTAATTTTATATTTTTTATTATCATTCTCTTATTATTACTCCATAGTTTTATTGTCAATTATTAGAGATTATAATAAAGAAATGCATCAAATAATTATTGATTTGTTAACTATTATATTTACAACTCCTTACGGAGTTGTACTTATAGCGTTATACTTGCATATTACATATGCAAATTCAAATCATTTGGTTCGCTATAAGAACCTTAATTTGCCTTTGTATTTAGTTGAGTATTTTAAATACAAGTTTCATGATTCAACAAGAGCTGAAATAGGTAAACTTTATAAAGTGGTATTAGTTACCTACTATTCTTTCCTGGCGATTATAACTTTACCCATATTGGTGATATCGTTTGTAATTTATTTAATTACAAGGTGTGTTCTGATAGTATATTCATATACTAGACATTCCCAGGAAAGTAATTTTGCTCTACCTGTCTATTCAGTCAATGATACAAATAGTTATAGACCTAATGTAAATGTAGTGAATTTACCACCTCCATATACAATAGTTGAATTTTCAGTTATAGAAGCTTACGAAGAAACGCCACCCTACGAAGCTTACGACATTTCTGAAGAAACGCCACCCTACGAAGAAAGACCGATTTCTGATTTATCCAGAGATGCCGTTATTTCTACTAGAGTATAGTAATATTGTTTTATTGTGAATTTTAATTTTTAATTTTTAATTTTTAATAATTGTAAGTCATTTTATGATTTAGACTTTTTTTTTAGACAAAAATAGAAAAATTAACAAAAATTGAATTATTACATTTTATTTTTAAAATTATTATATTATTATATTCTGTTTTGAAAACATTTAAAAATGTATTCATTGGTTATTGTAGTATTATGCTGCCTTTTTGTGTCATGTGTTGCAATGCCGGTGTATGTTCGCAAGGATATTACTGATGATAGCACTGCTAGTACAATTACAAGTACTACTGATACAACAAGCACAAAACAAAATATAATGAAGAATTGCCCCAGCCAGATGATTTGGGATATTCCATCACAGAATTGTGTTCCATATTGTCCTACCTGTGATCAAACCCCTAAAAAAGCTCCCCTGGTTTTAGTAGATAATGTAACTCCTCTTATATACATAGGGGGAATTGCTGCAGGGATAGTTTTTCTCATGATTTGTAGGGCTTGTAACTGTTGTGGATTTTTAAATATTTGTATAAAATTAAGGAGAAAAATAGTAATTCCTCCAATTCCTATAATTCCTCAAGATTCTACTAATGTATTTGTGGATTATGAATCTGATACTAGTTCTATTAATGAATCTGATACTATATCCTTTGACCTACCTGTCGAAGAATGTGTAATATCAGAACCTTATCTTCCAGAATATACAGATTTAGGAGAGGCACCAGAAATAAATAATAATTCGCAATCTCCTCCATCATATGTGGAACCTCCACCTTCATATGTGGAACCTCCGCCATATGATCAGATTGTTCCAGGTACATCTGAATCTAATGTGTAATCCATCATAAATATATGTAAAGGTAATAATTTTTTTTATGCAAAATAAAATAAAAAAATACAATTAATAAATACAATTAATAAATACAATTCACAAAGACAAATTCACAAAGACAAATTCACAAAGACAGTTCCAAACCTAAATCCATATTTACGGTAATGGTCCAATACGGTAAGGGGGTCGCGATTCAATCGGCAATAGGTGTTGATTTGCCTCCCAGAAAAGGATATTGTACTTCCCTTCCAAAACTGTAATCGCCTCATTGATTTTTCTTTCAGCAACTATCGGATTAGCATCGCCACCACAATACAATAAATTGTCAAGAATATCGTAGCAACCTGTAAGGAGTGTTTTACAAAGGCCTAGGGCATCCACCGAATTATCTAGAGCCCTGTTAATTGTTGTGGAGAACAAACGAGGATTTACAATGTTGATAAATACGAGTAGCTCTTCAGGCAAATCATAGTAATCATCAGTAGTCATTGCTTCTACTATATATTCAATAAATCCCTGACAAGCATGAGCCTGGGCAATTGCCGATTGTTCAGCCCTCCATTCGGCAATACTAGCTTGTCCTCTCTCTCTAGCAGCAGCATCAAAGTCAGCATCAAAGGGACCACCGTATATATCTTCTTCAGGCTCTTCGACCTCTTCTGGCTCTTCGACCTCTTCTTCTAATTTTACTCTGTTCTTTGAACGTTTAACAAACTCATCATAGTCACCATCATAGCCATTATCGGAATAATCACCGTATATATCAAATTCTTCAGGTTCGGGACGAACATTATTTTCAGCATGTTCGTCAATATTATCTCCAGGATAACCACAGTGAGCAAAATTGCTAAAGCTATCAACACCAGCTCCTACAGGATAATCAGTATCAATCTCTTCAATAGGCTCAACAGGCTCAACATCATCATAAAATTCAGACATTTTTAATCAGAAAGTAAAACCTAGTAGTAATCACTAAGAAGATAATAATATATATATGTATTTCATATACAGATTCATATTTTTCAATTTTCTATAAATATTATCTAAAATATCCAAAAAATATGAAAATATATGAAAATATATAATTGCGGTTTATTTTTTACAAAAAGAAAATGATTACATAATAATAATAAAATCCAATTATTACTTATTATATATTCATAAACATATTCATATCCAAAAATGATTGAAGATATTAAAGAATTTTTTACTAATAATTCAACAATGGTTATTATGGCCATATTGGCTTTAGTGTCTATAGTTGCCATCTTTATGTTCCGTCGTGGTTCTGTAACAGAAGCAACAGGTCAAGTCCCTTATCCTACACCTTCCCATGATTTGGATGGTATGGAATCTATGGCTTCCGTTTGTGATATGACATCTGGCATGTGCCAAAGCCCCGAACAGATGGCTCAAATGTCTCAAGAACAAGAGCAACAGATGATGATGCAGCAGCAAATGATGATGCAACAAATGCAAGAACAACAAGGAGGAGAACAGGAACAAGGTCAAGGTCAATAAAAAATTTAGAATGTTTTTAAAAACTCAAATATGTATATTAATATATCATAACACAATGAATTTTCCATTTTATCATTACATAATAAAATAGTCATCATAAATTTCTTAAAATTATTAGTTGTTTCATTATGTATACGTATAGACCAAGGACCAATATATTTAATTTTTTGAATTTTTTCGATTCTATGAATACAATAAAATTTGTTTTGTTTGATATAAACTTTATCAAATGAAAAGCATACATCAACAATTTTATTTTTTTCAAATAATAAGCAGTCTTTTGTAATTTGATTACTATTTTGATATTCAAAGCTAGTAAAAGATCCTATAGAATATCCATTGTATGAATGGTGTAATAATGTAGGTTTTAGCATTTGCATAATATCAATATCATTTATAGTAAAATCATTATTATTAAACCAGGTTTCACGATTAATATAACCACTTAAAATAAGTAATTCCTCAAACGATTTAATCATTTTAATAAAATTTTCATCTGTTATTTTCAAAAATAAAGTATAATATATTTTGTTATTTATTTTTGTAGTTTTAGATTCTGTCATTATTTTACAATTTCTAGCAACAACAAAGAATTTGTTTTCATCATATTTAATATTAACATAATTTGATTCTAAATCAGTATGATTTACCTTTGTTAATACACGAGAAAATGAAACTTTAGAAATTTCAAAATCTTTTGGATCTAATGGTTTAATGAAATTAGGTTCTTTATTTTTTTTAATTGAAGCCATTTTATTGAATAAATGTAATTGTAAATCTAGTCTGGACTAGAAGCAAGCTTTAATAATATGATAGAAATATGATAATAATATGATAATAATAATAATAATAAAATTCAATTTTTTAGATATTTTTCCTATAATTTCCAATCATTACATACCTATTACATACCCATTACATACCCATTACATACCCATTACATACCCATTATATACCCATTACATACCCATTACATACCCATTACATACCCATATTTAATCAATAATTCATTAATTTCCATTTGGGACATAATGTATTCTAGAATAGGTTTTTTCAAATTTTCATCATAATGTATTTCTACAAAATATTTATAATTATAAGGTTTTATATCAGTAATAATATCAATAGGTTTAGAAACTTTCCTTTCATTTGTATCCTTTGATTCTCTTGCTTCTTTTGTTTCTTGTTTTTCTTTTTTACCTAATAATGGTTGTTTTTCACCTTCAGAATCATCATTGTCTTTAGTTCGTGGTATATTATTACAAGGTTGATTATCTACATATATTGTTGATATATTTGTTGTATTATGAGGATTATGTTTAATGTTATATGATTTATAGTTTGTATAGGCCTTACCATAACTGAGAATACGAAACTTTTTATATCTAGATTCGAATGGTGTAGGATTTTTGGACATTTTTAATAATATTATTTTACATTATTATTATTATATTATTACATTTTTGTTTTATATTTTTATATATTTGTAATTAGTAGAAAGTATAAATATTCTAGAATATGACAGAAGTAAATTCTCCTCCTCCTCCTTATATACCACCTAGACAAAAAAACAGTGTTCATATTTTAAGAAGTCAAGATTATCTTACTCAAAATTTAGATAATGCTACAATATTAAATTTAGATAAATATTTAGAAAAAAAAAAAATAAAAA
>Ga0209086_10000646_pt1 | contig 29808 bp, 20 predicted proteins | sample M_130207_XF_Meta_FD_187312 | JGI IMG/M metagenome (GOLD analysis project Ga0209086, IMG submission 187312) | Freshwater microbial communities from Lake Montjoie, Canada to study carbon cycling - M_130207_XF_MetaG (SPAdes) (version 2) | ecosystem: Environmental > Aquatic > Freshwater > Lake... | reverse complement strand
GTCCTTCATAGAAGGAAGAATGTTTTTTCGGAAAATGTCCGTCAGTTTCTCAACCAAAGGTCCAAAAGTTTTGCTGAATGTCTGAAATTTTTCCTGATCATCTTGGCTTGCTTTTGAGACGAGGTATTTCTCAGAAAAATTCACAATCATTCCGCCCAAAGAAACAAGCTCTTCAAAGAGTGTTGAATCAGTTTTAGTTCGGTAGACGATTGCTGCAAGCGGGGCGCCGCCTACATGCTCTAACAGTTCAAGACGCTTCGAAGCATCGAGGAACAGATTTTCCGACCAACTCCACGAATAGCCTTCGTACCCTTGATCACCCAGAAACGAAAAAGCCATCCACGGCCCCGGCTTTGGGAGAAGTTTTTCATAGCCTTTTACAATCTTTTGAAGACCCCGTTCGGCATCCTTGGCAGCCTCGGCAGGAAGGTCGGCAGACTCGATGAGTTTTTCGCTCACATCGAGCATGAGACGAATGTCGGCACTCGAAGGAGCGAGTGCCTCGGCAAGATCGTTGCTGATGTAGGAAATGCCAGTGAACTTACGCGATGGGATTTCCAACAGCGGAGCAAAAGGCTTGGTGAAAAGAAGTCCCTTCGATTTTCCATCGGCCAAAACAATCTTGTTGAGATGGTCAACGGAATTTCCGATTGAAATCACGACGCGATCGCCAATGTAGCCAAGAGCCAAAACAAAATTGAGCTCCTTCAACCGATCTATCACCTTATCAAATCCCTCAATATTATTGCCAAACTGGCTTGGATCGATTGCACCGAGAGGCAGCATGTCTCCAGATACAGTCAGCGTAAACACCTCGCCATTTTCAAGTTTCTTTCTTTCAAATCGTTCCGCAATCTGTGGTTGGCCTTGGGTAAAGAGCTTGACGAGTACCTCGAGGCGTTTGAGTTGTTTTTTCCCCGTCTCGAGCTTTGAAGTTTTGAATCCCCAGACAATGTCGGGCACCATGATTGCATCAAGATTGTCAGCGAGCGTTTGAATGATGATCTTGGATTGAATTTCCTGTGCTGAGAGTTGCTCTTCGTCATCTGCCGGCTGAAATCGAGCGAGCTGAAAACGACGCTTGGATGCCACGGCGGCGTCGTCCTCGTCGTCTTCCTCCATCTCTTCCTCGGCATCCGAATTATTCAATCCTTCAAAGCCACCCAAACCACTTTCCGCCGACCCCTTGATCATTTCGAGAACACTGGCTTTTTGAGTGGCCGATTGGAGCTTTTTCAGGAGATCAAGAACCTTGATGCACGAAGGCTCTCCATACACAAACACGTCGGAGGCGACCATGTTGGTAAGTAATTCAACGGCCTCCTGATTCTCAGGCAGTTCCATAAAGGTTGCGATCATCGAGAGCGGACTCCCGGGTTGAGACTGTTGCTCTTCAAGTTCTGCAAGAGCTCTTGCAACGGCGGGCAGATTTTTAATTGCAGCAACGGCATTACTTCCAGCGATCAAGTCAATCTGTTCTTGCAACCGAAGGGTGCAGGAGACAAATGCCGCATCTTTGGGGATCATTGCTACGCCGAGTGTATTGAGATTTTCCTTGGATGCTGGGGCAGCATGCGCCGGGAGCATTGAGAACATCAGGAGCGAAACAAAGACCGTCGCACGTGTTCCGTAGGAAAACGAAACCATCTTTGGAAATACGTTTCCAACACGAAAGTTCGGCGGTACGGAGCCAACTACTGCGTCGCCAGAAGTACGACTGACGACAACTGAAACACAACGCGACACCATGAAATATTCTCCTTACAAACGTGGCTACCGAAAAATGTACACAGCACTACGACCCCAGACGCGGCCTTCCACCAAAAGCATGAATCAACCGTTTGGACATTGTTCTCTTAGGACACAGGATAACAAGGTTTCTCTATCGCCTAAGAGATAAAGTTGTATACCAAGAAATACTTGGATACCACACCCGAAAACATTTTTAGGGTTAAGCAGTTTTTAGGAGTGGATCTTTTTCGCCAACGCTTCTTTTGTATTCAAGATATCAATACAAAAAGTTTCGTACTAAAAAGTGAACCCGGCTTCGATTCGGAAGAGAGTTTTTTGAAGATTGTAGTCGATTTCCATGTGGTGCTGTCGACTGGACTCGCTGAATTCTCACATTCGGGACATGATAGGCACAATCGCTTCTAAGGAGGAGGTTGTCCGAAAGCCAGCGACAAGCTGACTTGCATCGAGCGAACAAAGGAATTCGTGTGAAGATAGAAAACACGTTCATTGTCGACACTTTTGCGGAAGGCTTTGGTCTGCGTGTTGCCCGAGTCGTTGTCACCGCACACGATCGATTTTGGTTGGAGGCTGCGAGCCGTTCGGTCACGGGATACGGCACAAGTGTCATTGGATGTGATGCTGAAGTCGGTGTCGAGCGGTGGATTCCGGAATCGGAGACCATGGATGGCCGCGTCGGCGTGTCGCTTCTGGCCTGTGGATTTTCTGCAGAATTGCTTGGAAAAGCTGTTGCTAATCGGGTTGCTCAGTGCCTCCTGACTGCCCCAACAGTCAGCATTTTTGATGGACTTCCTGATGCCGAGGTTCGATCGCCGCTGGGATCGCATATCCGATTTTTTGGAGATGGTTTTGAAAAGACGAAGGTCATCGATTCCCGTCGCTACTGGCGAATACCGGTGATGGATGGCGAGTGCGTGATGGAAGAAACTTTTGGAATCATCAAGGGAGTCGGTGGAGGCAACTTTATTCTTCAGGCAGATTCGATAGAGCATGCCCTAGACGCAGCGAGGCGAGCAGTAGATGCAATTTCGAAGAGTTCAGGAACGATCACTCCTTTTCCTGGGGGGGTGGTACGATCAGGCAGCAAAGTAGGATCAAAGTACGACGGATTGAAGGCCTCCACGAATCATGCATTTTGTCCGGGGCTGGTTGGACGAGTGCAATCGGAACTCGCAGACGGAGTCGCTGCCGCCCTTGAAATCGTTGTGGATGGCATCGATGAGGAATCGGTTGTCCGGAGTCTGGTTGCTGGGATTCGAAGTGCTGCTGGGCCTGGAGTGATCGCAATTTCTGCCGGAAACTACGGTGGAAAACTCGGAAAGTATCACTTTCATCTTCACCAGATTCTCAAAGCTGCCCCAGCCTCTGCTTAGTGGCATTGGCCTTCACGCATAGAAGGCCGCTGTGCTATTCCCCTCCCTGAAACTTTTCGGGAAAGAGCTGCGCATGGGGTTTTGGGAGTCTTGGTCAATCGCATGAGCCTTGTGCAAGTTCCTCAGAAATTTGGTTCATGAAAAAAGTGGGGCCGGCAGTTCTGTTTGTAAGACATGAGGCAGAGTATGGAGGAAACGATGAGCGATTTTGTGGTGGAACAAGAGGTGCCGGTTCAAGATCGAGATCCAGCAGTTCATTCCGTTCAATCGTCAGCTGATATTCCATCGAAAAAAGTCGGCTCCCGATCTCGCTCTAAGGCGGCGGTTGTTCTTGGAGCGATTCTCTGTGCGGCTGTCGGTTTTGGAATTTTCTGGTCACTTGGAATAGGTTCGTCGTCGCAAGGACCATTTGAAAAACAGTTTAATCCAGTGGCGGCATGGGTATCAGAGCAACAACCGGGCCTCCTCGAACCCCATGGTGCTGCGGCATCGCGAGTTGCTGAGGAGACTCCTTCCACGGTCAATCAACATCGAAACGTTTCGTTTGAATCGGTTGTCAATCCCGATGGAGCGTTGCCATCGCGATACTCTTCCGAGAGTGAGTTTTCCTCAAATGCAAGTTCAACGCAATTTCCAGATCGTCGGGTATCGCAAGAAGAACCGGAAGTTCGCGATTCATTCGAAGCCAAAAGTGAAGAAAGAATTCCACAGACATCCAAACGATTCGGCAACACCCCTCCACGACAACTCTTGAGCCCCGCCACGGAGGATGCCCCGAACCATCTCGATCCGGATTCCACGCTCGTAGAGAGTTCTGAAAGATCAGGTTCGGATTTCGTGGACTCCGAAAACAGCGAACCAGAGTCGACCGAGGCTCCTGTGAGCGACGAAGAGAATCTGAACGAATCGACTTCAGTCGATGATGCCGAGTCTGACAAAGAGGTTTTTAAATCGAGTCAATCACCAGTCAAAACTCCACATCGATCGACCGATCTTGAGGATGAAATGATTGGCGAGGCATCCGATGAGAATTCACTCAAGGATGATGCGGCGGATGAAGATTCCACCAATAGGCCATTGGAAGGAGTGATCTCCACGCTGCCCAATCCTTTTCGGCCCGGGGCTGCAATGCTCCCGCAGCCAGAAGCACCGGCAATCGCTTCCGAGAGTCCGTCTAAAGTACGAATCGAAGCGTCCGCCTCCGAGGAATTGGAACCGGGCGAAAAGTCTGTTGATATGCCTGCTGCAACAGCATCTCCCTCCGTTGGAAGACCAGTCTCTCAGCCGCACAGTGGGTTCACCGAATCAAAAGTGAAAACAATACCAGCACATACGAAGCCTGCCAGCAACATTCAACCGAGCCCGAGAGCATCCCTTGGCAGTGCCGCTTTTGCTGCTGCTCCACCACTCGACGGTGTCTTGGAAGCACCATCGACCTCGCGACCAACAGCCACTCTCGGAGCATTTGAAAAAACAGCTTCGTTGCCCTCTGGAGGAAAATCCAATCCAAACGTTGATGGCACGGGCCGTCCCGGTCCAGCACTGTTAGAAGGAATTCAGGCACCGCAGATTGCCGTTGAAAAACGAGCTCCCCGAGAAGTGCAGGTAGGGAAAACGGCACGATATGAAATCATTGTTCGAAACGTCGGAACTATCGCTGCTCACGATGTGGTGTTGCGAGATGAAGTGCCACAGGGCAGCCGTCTTGTCAGCACGACGCCTCCGGCCGCGCCGGGGAGCAAAGGAGAAATTGTTTGGTCCCTCGGAACATTGGCACAAGGTGCTGAGGCGAGGGTGAGCGTTGAAGTAGTGCCACAGCAAGAAGGAGAGATTGGCAGCGTTGCAAGCGTCAGCTTTCGAGCCGACGCGACAATGCGATCCATCGCCACCCGCCCCGATCTTTTCATTGAAAATACGGCGATCGACGCAGTGTTACTCGGCAAGGATGTGAAGGTGTCGATCAGGTTGAGCAATCCTGGCACTGGTGTTGCAACCGGAGTCGTTCTTGAAGGCATGCTACCGGAGAGCCTTGGGCATCCGGCTGGCCGCGAGCTTGAGTTTGATGTCGGACAGCTGAAGCCTGGTGAATCTCGTCGCATTGATCTGGTTTTGGCAACGAGATCAGCGGGAGAGGCGATTGCACAAATCGTAGCTCGAGCAGACGGGGATCTTGAAGTGAGCAAGCCGCTGACGATAGAAGTTGTTGCTCCATCGCTCGAACTCACTGCACAGATGCCCGCACGGCGCTATCTTCAGCGGCAAGCGGTGTGCGTGCTATCGATGGCGAATCCCGGCACCTCTTCAGCAATCGGAATAGAGATGGTGTCGCAGTTGCCGCCAGGTATGAAATTTATCCGAGCCAATCATGCCGGCTACTACGATCAAAAAACGCACCGAGTGCTTTGGAGCCTTGAAGAACTGCCAGCAGGTGAAGTAGGCAGTGTCGAAATGGTGCTGATGCCGGTCGATCTTGGGCCGCAAAAAATTATCGCTGCAGCCAGAACCAGTGCGGGACTCGCCGATCAGATTGCACACACCGTTGAGGTGGAGGGTGTGGCGGCGATCAACTTTGAAGTGTCGGATAGCGAAGACCCAATCGAAGTTGCAGGGCTTACGGAATATGTGGTGCGAGTTGGTAACCAAGGAACAAAGCCAGCAAGTCAGGTGAGAATCGCAGCCACGCTCGTTGGTGATGTGGAAGCTGTTTCGGCAGAGGGTCCGGTGGCGCATCGAGTTGAGAATCGAACGGTGTCGTTTGAATCGCTTGCAAAGCTTTCACCAGCGGAAGAGGTGATTTATCGAATTCGCGTGCGAGGAATGCGAGCAGGCGATCAAAGAATTCAGATTCAGCTCACCAGTGACGATCATCCGACGCCCGTCACCAAAGAAGAAGTCACGCGGGTCTACGCCGACCAGTGAACGTCGACGGTTTGTTTTCGGTCAGCAGGGCTACGCGCGCAGTGATGCACCGCAACGCGTCACGCAGCACGATACGATCCGATCTATCGTTTCGCGCACCTCATCAGAGGAAAGGGTGCCTGTGCGACTGCGCATGACGAGTCCGACGAGAATACTTTTTTTACCTTCACCGAGTCGTTGGGCATCACGCCACACCTGACGGACGCACAGTGATTCAAAATGTGGCCCTGCTTCGCATCGAATCACCGTCTCGATTTCGCTCCACGCAAGACGCTCGTCCACAACGAGATTGATATCGCGTTGAACCGACGGGAAATCACTCGGTCGTGTGATGGGGCAATCGATATCCATTGGTTTTTCAAGAAGATCGAGTCGTAGTTCAAATCCGAGAGTGGGTTCTGTGAGTCCGCACGTGGTGAGTACGCCTTTGGCGATACTGCCGATGACCCCCACTCGCTCACCTTCGATCAAAAGCTCAGCAGCGGTTCCTGGAATGAAAAGTTTTGAAGAAAAAGGTCGCCAGACAATTTTTGTCAAGACTCCAAGATGCGAGAGCACCGCTTCGAGAATTCCCTTGGCTCTTAAAAAAGTCCCGGAACAGACCATCGAAACCAGCAGTGGCTCGACCGGCAATGGTTCTGGTGAACTCATAAAACATCGGGCTACTTCAAACAATTCGGCATGCGTTTGTCCTGCGGCTTCATTGGTCGCACGAGCGACTAACAGGCTGGGCAGCAGACTTCGTCGAAGACGATCGGCACCGCGAAGAAGTGCCGGAGCGATTCGAAGAGATTCAGTATCGGTCCACGGGCTTTCCAGTCGGGAGAGAGATTCAGAAACCACGCTCGTCGTCATTGCCTCAAGGAATCCTGCTGAGACAAGCACCCCATCCACTCGACGAATGAGCGTGTCTCGTCGAGATCGTTCAACGGGCTTCGATGGGATCGACGTGTTTTCATCGATGGTGTCATAGCCCACGATTCGTCCAACTTCTTCAATCAGATCAATCTCACGCGACAGATCACGTCGCCAGCTTGGAATTCTCCATCGCATAGCCCCGTCGACACCACCATCGACTGCATAGAATTCACGCACGAGTCCGAGCGAAGTTAAAATCGCCGTCTGCCGTTCGATCGGAACGTCGATACCAAGGACCTGGAGAATTCTCTCTGGTCGAAATGTGACCGGCGGCAGATCGGCAGGAAGATTTCCCGCGGTGACTGCACCACGAAAGAGGACGCCGCCGGCGAGTTCGAGAATCAGTGATGCGGCGCGTCGGCTTGCCCAATCAATACTCTGCGGATCTGGTCCTCGTTCAAAGCGATGTGAAGAAGGGCTCGACAGGGCAAGGCCTCTGGCAGCCGTTCGAACAGCAAGTGGATCAAAGCGAGCCGATTCAAGAAGAATGTCAGTAGTGCCAGAGCCGATTTCTGTCCTCGCCCCACCCATCACACCAGCCAATGCGACAGGGCCACTGTTGTCAGCGATCACACACATCGAATTTTCAAGCAAATACGATTTGTGATTGATTGCCTCAAAGACCTCTCCCGGAAAAGCATGGCGAATAAAAATCCCACCATCTATTTTTGCAAGATCAAATGCGTGAAGTGGTTGACCACACTCGAGCATCACAAAATTGGTGATGTCAACAATGTTGTTGACGCTTGCTATTCCAACGGTGGCAAGTCGATCGAGTAACCACTGAGGACTTGTGCCGACACGCACGCCACGGATGACTCGTGCACTATAAAATGAACATTGTTCAGGTGATTGAATTGCAATTGAAATAGAATCAACCGCCGGTTCATTTGATTCTGTAAGGTGTAGCTGCGGGATATAAAAAGGAGTGGAAAACAGAACCGAAACCTCACGGGCAACGCCGATGTGCCCCAAACAGTCCGGACGATTGCTGGTCACTTCAAGTTCCACAGCGGTATCGAGACCGACACTGTGAGTTGACTCATGGTTCAGACCCGCCATCACAAGGCGCAGCACAACCTCTTCCATCGGAACGCCTGGGTGAACGTACTCATTGAGCCATGATGTTGAGATGATCATGCGTCTAATCCGAAAGACTTTTCCAGGTTAGAATTGTTCAAGAAATCGAATGTCATTGCGGTAAAAATCTCGAATGTCAGCGACTCCCCATCGACGGGCAGCGATCCGTTCTACGCCAAGACCAAAAGCAAACCCAGAAACCTCATTCGGATCGTACCCAACCGCAGTGAGCACCGCGGGATCAACCATTCCTGCTCCACCCATTTCGATCCATCGACCGCCCCATTCCATGTCGACTTCTACACTTGGCTCGGTAAACGGAAAAAAAGAAGGTCGAAAACGAACGCGAACATCACCTCCGAGAAAGCTTGATGCAAAGTATCGCAGCACACTTTTCAGATGGGCCATGGTTGTACCTGGTTCAATCATCAGACCTTCGACCTGATGAAACATTGGATAGTGCGTTGCATCAGCGGTGTCGGGTCGATAAACACGACCAATCGATACGATCCGCAAGGGGGGCTTTCGGCATTCCATAACGCGAATCTGCACCGTGCTGGTCTGACTTCGTAGGAGGAGAGGTCCGCCTCGCGATGCTGTGGCGACGTAAAAATTATCGAGAGGATCTCGTGCCGGATGTTCAGGAGGAATATTGAGTGCCTCAAAATTGTGACGCTCGTCTTCCACCTCGGGTCCATCGACCGACTCAAAGCCTAAGCGGCCCATGATCTCTTCCACGCGGCGAATCGTTTGCGTGATTGGATGCAGTCGACCGATGCGCAGCGGAATTCCTGGCAGTGATATATCAATCGCGTCAGTCGCTGGCTCTGACGGATCGGCGATGAGCCTCGCTTGAGCATTCGAAAGAAGTGCGGCAATCGCCTCCTTCACTTCATTGAATCGTTTTCCAGCGGCTGGCTTGTCTGAAGCTCCAAGAGCCCCGAGCGTTTTCTGAATTCCTTTCAATCGACCGGAACGAGCTCCAAGAAACTCAACCCGAGCCACCTCGACGGCAGCAGCATCCCCTGCCGAAGCGAGCGATGTGCCCGCATCAAGATAAAAGGAGTCGAGTTCCGCGACGAACCGCTCAAGAGACACGAGGAACAACACTCACTCTAGGTATGTGGACACGGTCAGTTGCTCTGCTCGCAGCGACATCGTGTGGCAGGGAGGTGAAGGGGGCCCTCACACCGCGACGGCCGTTGATTCTGGCAATCCAAGGACTTGGCGAACACTTTCAACGACTGAGTCAAAACCAACCGAGTCAACAACTGCCATTTCTGCGAGCGTTCGACGATCGAGTTCAACGCCAAGCTTATCGAGTCCGGCAATGAACTGACTATAGCGAATACCTCGCTGGCGAACGGCGGCATTGATACGGATGATCCACAGTCGACGAAAATCGCGTTTTTTTCGACGACGATCCCGACGTGCAAAAACACCGGAACGGATGAGCGATTCCTTTGCGGTTCGCAGGAGGCGACGACGACCTCCGACAGACCCCTTCACTCGTTTGAAGAGCCTCTTCTTCGCTCGCAGACGCGGGACAACGCTCTTGGTACGCATTGGATGCTAGGCCTTAGGGTGGATACTGAAAGGAGGGCTTGTAATGGAAACTTTTTTGGATGGACTTTTGATGGCCTGACCGAGGAAATCAATGGATGAATGTCAAACGCGAGAGACTCTTTTTCAAGAGCTCCTCTATGGACAGGCTCTAATAACTATATTTTCCAAGTGCTTCAACGATTTTTGAGGTGTCAACCTTGGCCAACACCCCTGTGCCGCGAAGATTTCGTCGGCGTCTGGAAGTGAGCCTGACCTGAAGGTGGCTGGTGCCTGCTCGACGGTGTTTGACCTTCCCGCGGGCGGTGATGCGAAATCGTTTTTTGACACCTTTGTGTGTTTTTTGCTTGGGCATCGAAAGGCTCCTTGAAGTGAATCAGACGGTTGTGAATTGTCAGTTTTCAGCGCGAACCGAAAAAAGTTTTGAAACGTGTGAAAATTATTTAGGTGACAGTGTGCAGACGAGACGTTTGCCAAGTTGTTGAGGTGGTGCGTCAATTTTTCCAACAGCTTCCAGTAGCAGCACAATGTTATTCATGACGCGTCGACCTTCATCAATATGTGCCATTTCTCTTCCTCGAAAGATAACCGACACAATGACTTTATCCTTATGAAGAAGAAATCCTTTTGCCTGATTAACTTTGAACTCAATGTCATGATCGCCTGTTTTAGGGCGAAGACGAATTTCTTTGATCTTTGACTGGTGGGTATGGGTTTTATTCTGTTTCTTTTTTTGCTGATACTTGAATTTCCCGAAATCCATTATTCGGCAGACAGGTGGACGCTCATTTGGCGCCACTTCCACAAGATCGAGTCCGGCCTCACGGGCAAGTGACATCGCCTCATCGGCCGTAATGATTCCGAGTTGGGCACCTTCTGCCGAAATTACTCGAATTGGGGTGACCCGAATCTGTTCGTTGATACGGTGGGGTTTCTCGATGACTCACGCCTCCCGACGCACGACAACAAACGTCGGCCAGTCAGAAGTTGGAGTTATCGAATCCACCACTGGCTAGCCTCCGTCCAGAAAGGGAACTTTTTTTGGGAAATTCGCCTCGCAGGCCATTCCAAACTTTGGAATGCGGAAAGAGGCACTATCTCAACCGACCACGGGTGCCGTCAAGACACCCTTGGTCGATCCGCTGTGTGATATGGCCGAACTGTCAAAGGAACCTCAATTCTAGCTGTGGATTTGAATGTTCCGGATGCCCGTTTTCAGACGCTCCGTTCCATTCCTTGCCACGCAGCAGCCATCTTTATTGTGGCTGCAAGACGGTTTGGAGCGAAAATGATGCTTTGCTGGAAATCAATCAATTCGTCTTGGAAAGTGGTGCTGTGACGTTCTTTTTCACGCGTGGAAGTCTAAGGGGAAATCTCAAGGAATTCGATGCCATTCACGAGTGAGTAATCAGCAGTTTCAAACCGTTTCTGCATTGAAGATTCAGTCATAAACGACACGCTTATACGTTTTCCTTGGTCGCTGATCAGTACGTAGTGAATCCAACGGAATGGAAGTTCCTCTGCAGTTCCTGTGGAAGCAACTCGAATGACAGTTGTTCCGTCAGGCCGCTTTGATTCCTCGGATTCTTCAAAAATCCCAAACTGAGCCCCCAACGAGCGTTCGATATCGCGTTGAACATCTTTCACGGTTGGCACTGCGTCGATCGGGACCGGCGGGAGCATTGCAACGGAGCACTGGCTTACGAGAGCTCCTCGATCGATCAAACGCAGAATAAATCCACGAGGGAGATCCTCGATCTCGTGCCATCGCGACTCGTACACAATGTCGAATTGTTTTTCAGGGTCAAGATGCCACGTAAGACCGGGACTGCCTTTCCCAGTTCGTCGAATAAAAACAGAGTCAGACGTAAGCTGTGTTCGAGAGTCAGATGTATCCGCGAATGAAAGAACAGCAGTTCGAACTGGTTCAATCGATGCAAGCCAGCGACCGAGTTCTTCGCTTTCGTCGAGCGTGTGTTCACGAATAAGATCGATTCTCGCCTCGAGTTCGAGTCCTGGAGCAACATGACTCGCTGTTCTAGACTCACGAATCGTTGCCGACAACGATTGAAGCGTTTCTGCACTTGGTTGTTTATCAGCGTATTGGAAAGCCGCCTGAACGGTCAGGGTTGTGGATGATCCATCAATCGCACCCGTGATCACGCCAGAGAGAACGAGCGAGGAACCACCGGTGTCAGATGGAGTCACGCGAGCTTCAAGGACGCCAGAGTCAACGGTATCAATCAACAAAAGACCGGCCACAACCTCGTGGGGAATATCCCAGGTGTTGTGCGGTTGCGAATGCTTCGTGCTGCTTTTGATCAGAATCTGATCAAGGATTGCGGAGTCAAAGTGAACGCTCAAAAGCTCACGTTCGGATCGTGTGAGGTACGCATTTGGCAGATAAGGCGTAACCCTGACTTCTTTGAGAGAAAGCACCAGCATTCGAGCATCGGAAGCAAGAGAGATTTGTTCTGCATGTCCATCAATGCGAACATCGGCCACCGCGGTGCGATATTCGCGAATGATTGGCGGATCCTGAGAATCCTTCGGTGATTCCTTGGCGTGGCAAGTGGTGTGAGTCTGCAGATAGTCGTAACGGGCAGCAATGTCGATCGGAAGAGTGACGGCCTGCGAATCCTTTCCCGTTGGAGCGACAAGTGAACCTTTCACGTCAAGTTTGACTCGAAAATGAGCCGCAGTTGTCGTGAGGCGATTTGATTCAAGGTGTTCTTTCTGTGCGGCGTTTTCCTCCGCGGCTTCTGTGGATGCAGGAAGTGCAGATTCTAGAGGAACAGGCGGCATCGGCTCCGAAGGCGTCACTTCGATTGTCTCTGTTGCGATTGCAATCGACGTTGGTTCGCCGAGACATGTCTCGAAAAACAGGTATGTGAACACTAGCATAAGTGTCACAAAGAGGGCTTGATTGAGCATCGCTCGAATCACCATTTCAAAAAGACTTGGCCTCGGATCTTTTCTTGGCCGTCTCGCGTGCCAAGAGATTCTGACGAGCGATTGTTTCGGAGAAAATGTCATAAGAAGTTTTCTTTGGAGTGAGCCCGAGCATTGGCATCAATTGAACGAAGTCCCTCAAGCAATTGAGAAGTCCTTCAAACGATCGGATCCTCAGAAGCCCCAACTTCTTTTTCGGTTGACTCGGTTCTCTGATTCGGTTTTTATCCTGTGGCAACACAGAACAGGACTGCTCAGGCCGACGGTGAGATGAAAAATGGCACTGCGTTAAAAATTCTCATTTCGCTGAGTTTTCCGGCTGCCTTGAGTTAATCAATTCAGCAAGCACGGAAAGGGGAAAAAGGAGAAACAGGCCCTCCTAAAAGATCAGCCATGGCAGTCGCACGGAAGAATCTCAAAAAATCGCCAAAGTTCCGGAAAAGACAGAGAGAAAATGGAAGCGATTAAAAACCCTCGTTTTTCTATATTTATAGTGTTTTTTAATGTTTTTAGAGTGGCATAAACAAGTCATTAGACATTTTGAATGTCAATTTTCAGAACTCCATACTAAGTGTCCTTTGGGTGTAAAAAGCATCTTTTATAAGAATTTTTGAAGAAATTATTATTGTTCTGAGACATGGCTGTTAAACGGAATTTGTTTTTGTCATAAATCGTTTGAATCAAACGCTTTACGAGCATTGAGCAAGGCGTGTTGAGACAGGGACACTTCGGCAGACACCTTGAAATACTTCAAACATTTTTGATTTTATGGAAAACAATTTGAGGACCTCGTCCGTATAACTCTGACGTTCCGCAAGGCGAGAACCACTGAGGTACCGGAAGACCTCTGTGCGAACGCACCAGCGGTCGAAGTTGCATCATAGGTCAGGCTTGTTGCAACACCTTCGACACTGGTCACAACAGGAGGAAAATTTTTATGCGTTCCCATTCAACAACTCCCTGCGTGAATTTGTCGAACATGGCAGGCACCGTTCGTTTGTTCGCAGGTGATCTGAACGACGTTTCCGATTTGAAGAGTGCCACACATCAACCGCAGCATTCCACGCCTCAAGATTCAGGTCGTTCGACAGAATTCAGAAATCTGTTTGTTGAGCCATCGCTTCGGCTGGAGATGCCCTCGAGTCTCTCATCGGTGGTTCCATCACCGATGGTTGAGCAGGGCACTCTCCGGTCCGAGTCTGGTTCTTCAGAGAATGATTCGGTGCTCTCAATGGAAGATTTAGCACACAAGTTCAATGTTTCGACCAAGACAATATCGCGTTGGCGAGAGCATGGTCTTGTGGCTGGTCGCTTTATGGATGGAGGTCGCGCGCGGGTCGGTTTTCTGACGAGTGCGGTCGATCAATTCATTGTGACCAATCGTTTGCGTGTAGATCGTGGCAGTAAGTTCAGCCAGTTGACGACTCTCGAGCGAGAACGCGTGATTGCATGGGCTCGACGCTTGGCACAGTCTGGAGCGTGCCCGGCGGAGACTCACCGTCAAATTGCAAAACGTCTCAATCGGAGTGCCGAGACAATTCGATACACGGTGAAGGATCATGATCAGAAGCATCCTGAGGCGGCAGTGTTTCCAGATGCAGATGGAAAATTGCGTCCGGAAACACGTCAGCGGATCTATCTTCACTTTCTCAGGAATGAATCGGTAGACGAGATCGCCAAGAAATTCAGGCGTTCTCGTGCGAGTATTTATCGAATTATTCTCACACAACGAGCCGAGCACCTTCTGGAATTTCCGCTGGAATATATTCCCAGCCCCCTGTTCTCCCGCCGAAATGCGGAAAAGGTAGTAGGGGAGCCCATGCCTGGTCTTGGCGATGCAGTCAAAAAAATCCGCCGACCCACGGGTTTGCCAGCCTATCTGGCGAGCCTCTATGAGGTTCCGCTTCTCACTCGAGAACAGGAAGTCTGGCTTTTCAGGAAGTTTAACTATCTCAAGTACAAGGCTTCGAAGCTGCGTGAAACACTCGATCCAGAGCGACCAAGTCGACGCCTTATGGATCAGATAGACGCAATCGTCGCAGAGGTTGTTTCGCTGAAGAATACTCTGGTTCGTGCAAATCTTCGACTGGTTGTTTCGATTGCAAAAAAGCGGGTTTCTCCTGGAGACGGATTCTTTGATCTGGTGAGTGACGGCAACATGTCACTTATCCGGGCGGTAGAAAAATTCGATTATTCGCGAGGATTTAAATTCAGTACCTACGGTTCTTGGGCGATCATGAAAAACTACTCGCGTTCTATTCCTGACGAGCATCGTCGTCGCGATCGTTTTCGTGCGGCTGACATTGATGCATTGCAGACGGCAACGGACACTCGTCCAGACCAGAATCAGTTACGTCTGGCTGAAAATGATCGCGCCCAACAGGTCGGAAAGTTCCTCAATAAGCTCGACAGTCGTGAACAGACAATTATTGTCCGAAGATATGGCCTCGATCACGTCCACGAACCGCAGACCCTGAAAGAGGTTGGTACCGCTCTTGGAGTGACCAAAGAACGCGTTCGTCAGATTGAAGCTCGGGCCCTTGAGAAACTCCGCAACGCGGCCGTCGCTGAGCATGTTTTTCCAGAACTCGAAGAATAAAAATGAAAAAGCAGATTGGAGATTGTCTCCACACGATCCCCGGGTATCCAGCAGATTCCCGGGGATTTTTGCTGTTCGACCCGGTTGAATGCACAGGCAATCGATACAGTTTTTGTTGTTACTCGTGTCTTCGTTAAAGTTTTTTCAGAAATCGCACACATACCGGAGCGGGCACGGAAGCTGTGTGGCCAGTAAATGCGAGCTTTCCGGTGACTGGATCGATGCGAAAAACGGTAACGCTCGCCGATCCTTGTCCGGCTGCCAAAAGAAATCGTCCAGTTGGATCAATCGCAAAGTTCCGAGGAACTTTTCCCTGAATTGGTTCAACGCCCAGGAATGAAAGCTTTCCTGAACGTGGGTCAATTGAGTACATCGCGATCGTATCGTGTCCCCGATTCGATCCGTACAGAAACTTTCCCGAAGGATGTACGACCACTTCGGCCGTCGAATATCCCTTGCCTTCGATCGGTTCGCCTGCTGGTAAAGTCGAAAGTGTTTGGAATTCACGCAAGTCCCCGGTGGATGCGTTGTAGTCAAATCCAGTGACAGTCAGTCGCATTTCGTTAATCACGTAACAGCGACCACCATCTGGTGAAAACATGATATGCCTAGGACCAGAACCGGGTGCTACCTTTCCAAAACTGTATTTTTGAATCGCAGCCTTCGCGGGATCGAGTTTGTGCACGAGTACTTTGTCGAGCCCGAGATCTGGAACAAGTGCATAACGGCTGTCGGGACTCGCAATCGCACAGTGGGCATGGGGTTCCTTTTGTCGTGAATCATCAACGCTTGAGCCGTCGTGTTGAATAAATCCGCCAGGGGTTACTGGCTCGAGGCTTCCATTATTAGCAATGCCCAGACACATGGAACTTCCTCCCCCGTAATTTGCGCACAGGATGCATTTTCCAGAGGGATCAACCGACACATAACACGGCCCGCCGCCACCCGACGGCTGGTCGTTGATTCGAACAAGCATGCCGGTAGCGGTATCTATAGAAAATGCAGTAATGCCGCCGGTCGGCATGCCGTCACGATCGGCAATTTCTGAAACGGCGTAGAGCAGTGGCCGCGTAGGATGCAATGCAAGAAATGAAGGATTGACCGCTTTCGCAGCAAGAATCGGCTTGGTGATCGCTCCGCTTTCGAGATGGATAGTTGCTCCATAGATTCCCTCGCTTCCGGTATTCCCTTGAGAATATGTGCCAAACCAAACCCAGCATTCTTCTGCAAAAAGTCGATCTCCATTCAATACACCAGATACATAAAACGTGGCCGTTAGCAGGAAAGCACGAGCCAGAAAAAAAAGAGAACGAAATGATTTAGAAAAGTGTTTGGACATAGAACACTCCGAAAAGTGAGAGCAAGAAAGAAAATAACAATGCATGATGGTCACATGAAATGCGTGGTCCATCAAAGCCATCAACTAATGAACAGAGCAGCATTTACTCAAGTGATTTGATTCGAATATTTCGAAAATGAACTTCGTCTCCATGTCCTGCAAAACCGACATGCCCAACGGTTCGCGAAAGTCCAAGGTGAGGCTTTGCATCGAGCGTCATTTTTTTCCCATTTCGAAAGTCGGCGATATCTGCATCAACGATTTTCTTGCCGTTCACTAAAACAGTGATCTTTGAGCCCTTGGCGATCACTTCTTCGGTGTTCCATTCCCCTGTTTTGTTGAGACAGTTGCGCTGGGCAGCAACCACGCCGTAAATCGAACCGTGTACCTGCCAAGGCTGGAGTCCGGCGTACTTCTCATGCCCGTCGTCGAGAATCTGAATCTCAATCCCATCAAAAGCGGGGTCACCATTCTTGGGAGCACGTATGGCGAGGCCGTTGTTGGCGCCCGGAGTGAGCTTAAATTCAAAACGCAAATCGAAGTCGCTGTATTCCTTGGATGTAAGGAGATTGCCACCGGCTCCTTTTCGGCAGCGAAGTTCACCATCCACAATGTCGTAGCCATCAGTGGCCCCCTGCCAACCGGCTGTCGTTTTTCCGTCAAAAAGTTTTACAAAACCTGCATCATCGGTTGAATCTGCGAAAGAAATTTCTGTCATCATCGCAAGGGCAATCATGCAAGCCATCACACTCAATGTGCCAAAGCGGTCTGTCAGAGAGATCAATGTGTTCATGCAAAAATTCCTTCTAGGAAAAATTTAATTGTGAAGCATTAGTACGAGACTTTTGAAAAATACATGCGATCTGAGTGGTAGGATCGCATGGCCATGAAGTCGTTGCAACAAAGAGCTTTTAAAAGCTCAATGTTCAGGGGTCAATTTCAAGTGAGAGCACTTTGGAAAGCCACTGACGCAGGAGACTTCGTGCAGGACTGGGTCTGAGAATCCAGGCATCGGAATGATTTCGAAAACCAGTTCCTGTAATGGTAAAGTCGCCACGGATGCCAGTGTGCGCGAGGTAGTCCCGAGTGCGATCAGCATCATTACCCTCGCCGCAGATAAATTGCGGCCGGCCTGCGAGTTTTTCGAGTCGAGTGTGGGCATGAACGCGATCAGCCGATGAATACGGCCACGATTCGACGACGCCGTCGTAATGGCTGTAGCACACAAAGCCACGCCAGAGTGGTGAGATTGTGTCATCAGCAAGTCCTAATCGATTGCAAGCGAGTGCACCCCGAGAAAATCCAGCGAGAACAACGCGAGCGGGATCACCCCCAAAACGAAGACACGTGTCATCGATTGTGGCACGAGCATATTCAAGTGTTGGATTTGGATCGAAATCAGGTGAATTTCCCCACCAATGAACCTGATTGTTTGAGCCTGTCTCATCGAGATAGGGAAGGCAGATCCAGATGACGCGTTGTCCACCAGTCATGCCCCAACCGAGCTTGCAATCATCTACCAAACCCGTACATGTGTCACCGAAATCGTTGCGAAATCCACCGTTACCACCCCATTCCACGATGATCGGCATGCGAGTTTGTGTCTGCTGAGGAGGGGTCCATTCTGCTGGCAACCAAATCGTGTGATGCACCTGAGTTGTCTTCCACGATCCAGTGCTGTAACGCACACGTTTTCCTGCAGAAGGAATCGCATCGACAACATCTGGTACGACGAGATCGATTGGCACACTTGAAATATCAGGGAGCTGGGCCTCAGCGTGGCCGCTCATCATCACAAGCGCAACGAAGAAACCAAAAAATAATCGTGATGCCATACTGAACATGAAAAACAATTCAAACATTGAATTCGTGCAGCAGAAAAAGAATTGCAGAAACCATGGCCCGTGAATCAGACGATTTCTTGCGAATGGGAGTCATCGCTATCGGAATCGACTGACAATTTCAACTCTGGTCCAAAAACGCGTTGAATCTGACGAACAGCCTGTCTGAGTCGATTTTCATTTTCAACCATTGCCAGCCGAACGTAACCTTCTCCTGCAACGCCAAATCCTGCGCCAGGACTCACGGCCACGTCAGCCTGCTCGAGCAACTGCGTAGCGAAGTCCATGCTTGTCATACGACTGGCAAACGGTTCTGGAATCTTGGCCCAGACAAACATCGACGCTTTTGGAACGTCAACAGGCCATCCAATTCTGGCCAGACCTTCGCAGAGCACATCTCTTCGTTGCTGGTAGATTTTGGCTTGTACCTCGACGTCGGCCTCTCCGTGTCGTAGTGCCATGATCGCAGCAATCTGAATCGGACGAAACATGCCGTAGTCGTAATAAGTTTTGATTGTTCCGAGCGCCCGCACAATCTCCGGGCTCCCAGCACAAAAACCAACTCGCCAGCCCGCCATATTGAAGCCCTTGCTCATTGTCGTGAACTCGACGGCATAATTTTTAGCACCTTCGACAGAGAGTACGCTCGGTGCGAAATAGCCATCAAATGTAACGTCAGCGTAGGCCAAATCGCTCACGAGCATAAACGAATGACGCTTCGCAAGTTTGACGACTTCTTCATAAAAATCAGAACCAACAACCGTGGCCGTAGGATTATGAGGGAAATTGACAATGACCATTTTTGGACAAGGAGCAGCAGCTTCACAAGTTCTGGCAATATCGGAGAGATACCGTGACGGGTCGGTGGTATCAAAGAGCATCGTCGTGCCGGAAGCGAGCGCAACACCGTACACATGAGCAGGATAAGAAGGCGCCGGCACAATCGCCCGATCGCCTGGGCCAATGATTGCTAAGCAGAGATGCCCAAACCCCTCTTTGCTGCCGAGCGTTGAAATAACTTCACTCTCCGGGTCGAGTCGTACCCCCCATTTCTTAAGGTAGCGACTGGCAACTTCCCGGCGAAGATTTTTGATTCCAAGCGCCGGTGCGTAACCGTGATTGCGCAGATCGCGAGCAGCCTCACAGAGTTTTTCAATCACCATTTCTGAAGGCGGATCAGAAGGATTTCCCATCGCCATGTCGATTACATCGGCTCCCGCTCTCCGTTTCTGATCGCGAAGCTGATTAATACGTGCAAAGAGATAGGGAGGCAGATGCGAAATGCGATCGGCCACCTGAATTTTAAATGGCTTCTGAATGACCGCGAGATCTTCGTCGTGATCGTCGATCGGTACTGGAATAACAGGATTAGTCATAGAACTACTACGGTACCTTGTGGGATGTTCAACAAGATTCTAGCAGTCACAGCAGCGGTCGTGAACTCGTCAGAATTGCATCCCGGGACAGACCCTGCTGCAATCAACGGTCCGATGAGTGTGCTTTGCAGACCGTTCTTTATAAAGGAAGTCTTTCTCTGCCGCGAACATGCAGAAAAAAAGGAAAATTCGTGCACCACCGTGCATCACAAGGAGGGAATTCCAAAAGCAGTTACCGCTTCGATTGTTCCTGAAACGAGGCTGGAACTGCGCCGTTGCTCCCTGCAGAAGGACTCGACTGAAAATCTGCCTGACGCGATCCTGCACGAGGTTTGGCAAGGTCAGCAGCCTGCTGTTGAGTGATGCCGGAAGGTTCGTTGCGTGGAGCAGAAAACGCGTCTTCCGTCGAGGATTGGCTGGTACCGGCGAGGAAATTGTCGATGGATGCGCCTTCGCGTAAGTGGTTGAAACAGCGCCCGAGTTCGATACGCAGTTTCTTTTCGTGAATATCGGCATAGAGTTCGTCACGCACCTCAGTGAAGTCGACTTTGACTTCCTCGGTGTATCCCTCGCTTAAGAAAATCATGAAGCGATCTGACATCTGTACAACACCTGAAAGTTCTCCTGCAGCGAGCGAAAATGCCTCGCGTTCAATCACAGGCTGTCCGCTATATCGAGGAATCGGCGGAATCTCGCCGCGAAGGGATTTGCTTGTTGCATCAACGGAGTATTTTTCAGCCAGATCACCAAAAAAATCAGGAGTCGGATTTTGTCGTGCTAATTGCCACGCCTCCTGCGCCCTTCGTTGAGTGTCACAGACAATGACGCGACACTTTGCACGCCGGCCAAAGGTGGCGTCAAATGCCCGATCAAGATCTTCTTTTGTAACTTTCACATCACCGGCGAGAAGCTTGAGCGCAACAGTCGGCCAGACCATATCATCGACATAGTGTCGAAGTGGAATTTTTGTTTCCTTCGTCACATGAATGAGCCACGCGTCGATGTCAGCGGAGGCGTCTGCCTTTACAAATCCAAGACGGATTGCAGCTTTTTCGATTTCAATATCAATCTGTTTTTGGGAAATAACAATTCTTTTCTGAGCGAGAGCCTGCTCGATGAGTACCCGACTGATCAAAATCTCTAAGACGTCGTTTCCATGACGTTCGAGACAGGCTTCGGAAAGTTCTTGAAGCGTAGTGGGCTGTCCATTGACTCGGGCAGCAAGTTCGGGAAACGCTGCGTGGGCCGCTGGATCGTTGTAAATATTTTCAATCTTGGATTCATTTTGCAGCGAACGAAAGAGTTCGGTTGAGGCCGCGCGACTCTTTCGTTCCCGAATTTCCTCGGAAAGTTTTTCACGGACGCTTTCGAGTTTCACATCGGCTGCGGGGAGACGTCCTTCGCACTTGAGAAAGACGAACTGGTTGGCTACTTGCAAAACCTGTGAGATCGAACCCTCTTCAAGAGCAAATGCCGTATTTTCAAGAAGGGGGTCACCGGAGTGCTTGCGGATCGGCTGGATCCATCCATTCGCGCTGGCACTTCCCACATCGATCGAATGTTGCCTTGCAAGCGCTCCAAAATCAGCAGATTTGTCGAGAGCCTGTTTGTGCAATTGTTCCGCTTGGTCGCGAGTTCCGCTCACGATGATTCTCGATTTTACGGCAGGCCCAAACTGCGTCTCAAATGCCAGCGTGAGTTCTTCGCGACTCGGGTCAATGTGTCCTCGTGCAAGCCGCCTCAGGGCGATCATTGGCCACACAATTTCCTCTGCATACTGCTTCGCATTCACTCCGCGTTCGGCCTGAATTAATTCAATCCATCGGTCGCGAGGCACATTAAATCTTTTTGACATGGTATCGATGTCATCATCGACGTCTTTTGCGGAAACCAAAATGCCTTCGCGAGCACACGCCTGCTCGATGATTCGTTTGTTGAGAATTGTTTCGAGAATGGCTTCTCCGTGACGATCAAGACATTCAGCAAGAAGTCGCTCGCGCGGAATGTCGCGACCGTTGACCATTGCGACAACGACAGGACGCGCCGCCGCATTAGACGAGGGGACTTTTTGCGATGTTCCTCGCTTTGCTGGTTGTTGTGCGTCAGCGTGGGGGGTATCGGTTGTCGCTCGCCACGCGAGGCTGATCGTCACGATCAGGAAAGCCGCCACGAGTTCTCGGGAATGTTTTCGAATCCACAACATGGAAGGAAACGTTTGAGGATCGAAGACTTTCGGAAATCGTGCCATGTGGAGGCCCTCCTTGGCTTTTTGTTGGCGTGACGTTCACTGCTTGCGAACGGAGTCGTTTACTCGAAATGGATTGACCGAGCATGGCAGCGAACCAATACAAATGGCCCGCCGACGAAAGAGCGACGAGTGAAAGTAGGAAAAACAGGCTGCTCAAATCAAGGGTGAAATGGCATCGTATCGGTCGGTCAGGAATTGTCTTTCAATTGCCGGTTATTTCCAGAGTGGATCGACCTTTCATTTCTGCCTTGAGTACCACTTGAGGAAAGTCCTCTTGCCCCAAATGCCTAAGTCCCCACACCATTACGGCATTGGACCGTTCTATTTCTAAAAGAGAGCTTATGAACAATGATGAATCACAAAATTCTGCATCGTCAGGGATCTCGGTGGATCGCTCGTGGCGTCTTGTGTGTGGCGGTATTTTTCATAGGAGTGACCTCGGTTGCCTCGCTCAAAGGACAAACCCCAGTGAATTCATCGCAGGTGTACGAAGATCGGGTAGTCAAGGTATCGGATACCGATGGAGAGCAATCGTTTCATTATCGATTGCTTCGTCCGAAGTTGATCGAAGTTGGCAAGAAATATCCGCTGGTGCTTTTTCTGCACGGTGCGGGTGAACGTGGAAGTGACAATACTTCTCAACTCAAATACATGCCGACCTGGATGGCCGAAGAAGCAAATCAAAAAACATATCCATGTTTTGTGGTAGCCCCGCAGTGTCGCAATGAAAAGAAATGGGTTGACGTTGACTGGGGTCGGAAAGATTCTTCCCCGCAATCGCCCATGCCAACGACCGACATGGTCGCCGCGATCAAGGCACTTGAGGAAATCATTGGTTCCGAACCAATCGACACCACGCGGATTTATCTGACCGGGCTTTCGATGGGCGGCTACGGATCATGGGATCTTGTCGCTCGGATGCCAAATCGGTTTGCCGCAGTGGTCCCTGTCTGTGGAGGAGGTGACGAAAAAACAGCTCCTCTTTTTGCAAACGTGCCGGTCTGGTGTTTTCACGGAGATGCCGATAAAGCTGTTCCGGTGGAGCACTCGCGTCGAATGATTGCCGCAATAAAATCAGCCGGTGGAACTCCAAAATACTCGGAACTCCCCGGAGTCGGTCACGATTCGTGGACCCCTGCTTACCGAGATCCTCAGGTTCTCGATTGGATATTTTCGCAGAGACGAGAAGCGAATCCGAAAAAAGAATCCACAAAGTAACGAGCTTGTGATCGAGCGAACACGGAAAAATCACCAAACGATTTCACTCAGGAAAAAGTCGCGTGGAGAGATAGCGTTCACCGAGATCGGGCAAAATAACAACGATGAGTTTGCCTGCATTTTCTGGGCGACGAGCGACTTGGATCGCACCCCATGCAGCCGCGCCGCAACTGATGCCACACATAAAGCCTTCGCGCTTGGCCATCTGTCGGGTGGTTTCCGCCGCGTCCTCGTCATCAACCCGAATGACCTCGTCGATCACGTCCAGATTAAGAATGTCAGGAATAAATCCGGCGCCGATACCCTGGATCGTATGACGACCAGGCTTAATCGGTTGACCCGCAAGCTTCTGTGTAATCACAGGACTGTTGGCAGGTTCGACTGCGATCATTTGAAGAGATGGCTTGCGCGCTTTGAGCACTTCGCCAATACCCGTAATGGTGCCGCCAGTTCCTACGCCACACACAACCATGTCGACCCGACCTTCCGTATCAGACCAGATTTCTTCGGCGGTTGTGCGACGATGAATTTCAGGGTTGGCAGGATTTTTGAACTGCTGCGGCATAAAAAAATGGCTACTTGAACTACAGATTTCCTCGGCATTGCGAACGGCACCTGGCATACCTTCAGCTGCGGGAGTGAGCACTAGGTCTGCGCCGAGTGCCTTCAGCATGCGACGGCGTTCGATGCTCATGCTTTCTGGCATCGTCACTCGCAGTTTGTACCCCCGAGCGGCGCATACGTAAGCCAAGCCAATGCCAGTATTCCCACTCGTTGGTTCGATAATGATTGTGTCGGGTCCGATACGTCCGTCTCGCTCGGCAGCATCAATCATGGCAACCGCGATGCGATCTTTCACGCTCCAAAGCGGGTTCATGTTTTCAATTTTGGCGACGACTGTAGCAACGCAGTCTTCCGTGACTCGCCGTAATCTCACCAGTGGAGTGCGGCCGATGCATTGCGTAATGTCTTCACGAATTCCAGCAGGGAGAGTGGAACTAACCATAGGTCGTTTTCCCGTTCAAAAAAGTGATCCGAGTTCAATTCAGACGCTGTACTTCGAACTGTTTGGGGTCATACGCTCTCGAAAAAAAGCGGAAAACCACTGGCCGTACAACCCCGACAACCGACAAAACCGATCAACAGTGTATCTCTTCGGACGATTGTATCCTTGAACTTAAAAAGGGGAGTTTGAGCAGGTCAATTGAGGACTTTTGGGAAGGCGGGTATTTTCCCCAGTCAAGATCTGCTGGAGCAGTGAACTGACTTAACGACTCTCATCTGGAAACTCATTATTCAAGGCTTCGCGAACCGTCTGGCGGGCTGCCTGCCAGTGTCGCTTCACGGTTCGAGTCGAACAATTCAGAAGCCGCGAGATCTGAGCCTGATCGGCATTCAAATACCAGACGAGTCGAAATACTTCTCGCTGTTCTTCGGGCAGACGCTCCACGGTCTCGTGAAAAAGTGTCCAGCGTTCAAGGGCTTCGTTGCGGTCTGATGCAGAGTCAATGATATGTCGAACCCCCTGTGAGTCGACAACGACATTCGTGTCATGATTCGCGGCGTACGACGTTGGCCCGGAATAGCGTCTTGCGAGGTCGAGCAGTTCGCGGTGCATTTGAAGCGTTGCCAGACCGAGTAATTCGCGAACGTTGGAAGGATGAACCGACGCAAGGGATCGATATAAGCGAAGTGCACCGCCTTGAAATATGTCGTCGGTGTCGTTCCATCGCCGAACTCGTGGAAACTTTTTCAAAAGCCGATGCGCGATGATCTGAAGTCTTTCAGCACACACAACAACAATTTCATCTCTCGCCTTTTCTTCACCGGCGTGCAAACGTTCTAGACAATCTGACAACTGCTGCGAAAATGGATTCAAAGATTCATCGCTGGACTCTAAATCAGAATCAAAAGCATTCATGCAAAGTCAACTCGAGTGTGATTCTACAGTGAAAGAAATTGGTCGAGCAGCAGTACGCCGGCGAGTCCTACAAGACTGACAATCGTTTCCATGACAGACCATGTGCGAAGCGTATCGAAAAGACTGACACGAAAGTATTCCTTAAAAAGCCAAAAAGCACCGTCGTTCACATGGGAAAATGCGAGGCTCCCGGCCCCGATAGAAAGCACCATCAGATTCGGATTGATATCTGCATTGGCAACGACTGGTACCAGTAAGCCTGCGGCGGTCAATCCAGCGACGGTTGCCGATCCGACGCAGGCTCGGATGATTGCCGCAACGAGCCAACCAAGAACGAGTGGATCAATCGGCAGTCTTTGCATGGTCTGAGCGATAGAAACGCTGACTCCGCTGGCGACGAGTACTTCCTTAAGCACTCCCGACCCGGCGATCACGAGAAGAATAGTTGCAACATCGCTGCCCGCTTCAGTGTAGGTTTTCATGAGTGCACTGATGGAGGTGCCACGAGCAAGACCCAAGATCCACGTAGCGGTCGCTAATGCCAGAAGCATCACAATATCGGGTTCGGAGATAAATCGAATGACTGCGCCGAGAGAGGTGCTTGCCGGTAACGCAAGTGTTAGAAGTGATGTGACAACCAGCAGCACTGCGGGGAGGAGTGATGAAAAAATACTGACGAATACTCCCGGAAGAAGTTCTTCAGGAATCGGTTCGGACGTACATGTAACCATCGGTTCAGAAGCGATTCCGACGAGTGTTCTTGAAAACAATGGACCGGCAATGACGATCGCGGGAATCGCGATCATGAATCCATAGAGCAGCGTGAGCCCAATGTTGGCATCCAACTGTGCAACGAGTGCCGTGGGCGCCGGGTGCGGAGGAAGAAGCCCGTGAGCAACGCTCATTGCCGCCAATGCCGGGAGGCCTGCTGCGATCGCCGGAAGTCGATAACGGGCAACAATAGTAAAAATAATTGGCACCATCAGAACGAAACCGACCCCATAAAACAGTGGAATTCCAACCAGAAGTCCGGTGGTGGCCATTGCCCAGGGAATGCGAGTGCGACCAAATCGTGCGACCAGAACGAATGCAATTCGTTCGGCTGCCCCACTGGACACGACAAGTTTTCCAAGCATCGCCCCGGTAACGATCACCACGAGAAGCGAGCCGAGGATGTCTCCAATTCCCTTTCGCACACTTGTGGCAACGATCGCCAGCGGCATGCCGAGCGCTATGGCTGCGCCGATTGAAACAAATAAAAATGCAAGAAAGGGGTGGATTTTCCCCCAAGCGATTCCGATCACAAGCACAAGAATTGCCAGAGCAACAATAAAAATATTCATAGGTGTCCGACCCGAAAAGAGCTTGCAAACCAAGAAACTGCGAGAAGATGATTATTCGAGTCCAGTCGCTCGAAGTCGAGCCACCGTTTGAAGAACCTGTCGCGCTCGAGCCTGGATTTGATCGAAGCGTTGCAAGCGGAGCGATTCAGGATCAATTAAATCTGATCCAAGACCAACGCAGTGAACACCAACAGAAAACCATGCATTAAGGTTTGATTCTTCGCAGGTTACACCGCCGCTGGGCATGAGTACGACCCGGGGGCACGGTCCGCGAACCGCCTTCACAAACGCCGGTCCTCCCAGCAGATCCGCTGGAAATATTTTGATCAGGTCTGCTCCGAGAGTTGATGCGTACAGAATTTCGGTCACGGTTGCCGCTCCCGGGCACCAAAGTAAGTTGTGCGATCGACAGAACTCACCGACGCCTTCGTGAATGTTTGGGGCAACAATAAACGCAGCGCCTGCCTCGCAAAAAGCTTCCGCTGAGGCTACGTCGAGAACAGTTCCGGCTCCGAGAACAAGGTCGGGGAAATCGGTAGCTGTTTTGAGTACGAGCGATCGAAATACATTCAGAGCATCTGGAGAACGATTGGTAAATTCGATCACACGAATGCCGGCTGACGCAAGCGCCTCAACTACACCCATCGCTGTGTCAATATCGCGAGAATGGAAAAGAGGGAGCACTCCCTGCGTGCCCATTGCACAAAGAAGTGAATCGCGACTGAGTGTGGTGGAAGGCATGAAATACTTTGTTTCAACGGCGTCAGACAATTCTGAATTACGAGAGTTCAAACATCGCTTCAATTTCAACGGGAATATTGTCGGGCAGTGAACCCATGCCAACGGCGCTACGCACACCGATTCCAAGTTCGCGTCCCCATACCTCAGCAAACAGTTCACTTGCGCCGTTGATCACGTAAGGATGCTGGAGAAACTCTGGTGTGCAATTGACCATACCAAGTACCTTGAGAACGCGTTTCACTCGATTGAGACTTCCAAGACTTGAAATCAGCGTTGCAAGAATAGTGAGTCCAACCTGACGGGCCGCCGCCTTCCCGGCCTCACAATCGAGTTCACGTCCGACGCGACCTTTCAAAAGGGTTCCATCCTGCATCACTGGACCGTGGCCCGATACCAGAAGATGTGTTCCATCAACGAGGCACGGAACATAGACACCCATCGGTTTGGGAGCAGGTGGCAGAAAAAGACCGAGTGATTCAAATTGTTTTTGTGCAGACATGTTTTCTTTCCGGTAAGGATAAAGTCTTAAGCAAGAGAGGATTCACTTTTGACAGGATTCACAGAAGACTACTCTACGATCAGTTCCCCATTCATCACCATCCAGTGTCCAGGAAAGGTACAAAAAAATGGATAACGACCAGCAGTCTCCGGAAGTTTGAAATGAATCGTGAATCGAGAGTGTGGATCTACAATATCGGTGTACGCCAGAACGTCGTCTGAAGCAGGGATGTACTGTCTTCCAGCAGCATCCGGATCGGTTACAAGTTTGTTGACCTGTGCTCCTGCGCGAGCAAGGCTTCCCGGCTTCAGAAGTGCCCAGTTGTGTGGAACCACGTCTGGATTGATCAGTGTCACGCTGATTGATTCACCCGGCGAGGCCTCTATCCGTCGAGGAACAAATGAAAGATTGCTGCCAACGGTAATCTCAATCGCCCTCGCGCCGAGAATAGGCTTCTCAAAAGGATTGCGATCTTTTCGCAGCGATCTCGATACATCAACGAGAAGAGGATGTTTGGAAATCGGAGTGGTACGAGGTGAGTAGCCCTCAAATGACGTGAAGGGCTGGTCGAGGCGATGCACGGTTAAGATGAGATCATGAAGCGTGTCTGGAGATGATTGCACATGCAGGTGCAACTGATTGACGGGTTGAATAGTTGGAATTTCAAGAAACATTGAACGACCATCTTCGAGAAGATGAACCGACGCAATGGTCAGATGATCGTGGCCTCGCATGCCGTCGTGGCGTGCGGAATATTCTGAAGATCCATAACCGCCGCTGTAACGATAGTTCCAGCACTGAGCGAAGTGATGTGATGAGTCTTTTGCACTCTCGGGATCAAGAGTCTCGGAAAATGACAAGACCACGCCATTCTCGTGAACGTGAAAACCGATCGGCATCTGAATCGATTTTCCAGTACATCGGACCCGATGCAGGCAGCCAACATCAGGTGTGTACGAACCCCAGCCGGCCATGCCGCTGACATAGAGTTGTCCATCGCGAGGGCCGAAACGCCCTCGATGAGATCCAGAACGAAATTCAACCGGAAGTGGCACGACGGCGCCTTGAAGCTGACTGTCCACTTCGTCCTGCAAAATCATGAAAGCAGTGCCGGCACCGAATGAGAGATGCAGTAAGTGATCTTTGAGCGGCCCAAAGCTGTCGCTCGAACACCAGACCTGTCCACCGCTGGAGTTGTCCATTCCACGAGGTAGATAGACCAGCGGCAGATCGGGGGCTTTTGAATCTTTTGGGCCTTTATGACCGAAGTGAAGCGGCGACGTTCTTGCGGGATCTCTTCGCACAGCACAGACCATGCTCGAGGGAACCCAGTCTCCTTCGCTGTTGGCGGCGGTGATTGTTCCATCCGGCATGATGCCCACGCCATCAGAATTTCTCAGGCCCGTTGCAAGCAACTCCACACTGCTGCCATCAGCAGAAATTCTGAGCAGACCCTGGCTACCGGAAGATGTATAAAAACGCCCCTCGTCATCTCGAACGAGTCCGCACATATAATCGTGACCACCGGCCGATGCATCGAAAACGTTTGAAAAACATTCATAAAAATCGATTTCTCCGTCGGCATTTTTGTCGTGCAGACGCGTAATCTGATCGCGTCCAAGCAAATGAATAACGTCCTCGACAACGACAAGCCCTAGGGTTTGATGAAGTCCAGAAGCAATTCTTCTCCACGTGAGATTGTTCAGCGAGGAATCGATGCCATCTACTCGCCAGACATCCCCTTGCATGGTGCAGACGACGAGCGCACCATCCGAAAGAAAATCGTGATCGCCGCAGTAAAGCGGAGCATTCCAGGGATTTGTGTGCGGAAGCGTGAGCGTGTCGACGGCATATGGAATACCAGTGCCACAAACGCCTTGAGTCTGAATAATCTGAGGCCACTGCGGCGCGGACCCAAGCAAGAAGTGAGCATAAGGATGGCCCTCAACCGGTCCACAAATCGGCGAAAAAACACCATCCTTCATGACTGGCACGTTTAGCAGACGTTGTCCATTGATTGAGTAGAGAAATCCAACCTGAGTTCCATTTCGACAAAATCCTTCGTAATGAAATGGAACTGTTGCTGGTAGATCCGAAGCCCTTTCGATCGGTGTGCCAACGACTGA
>Ga0209086_10000643_pt1 | contig 29890 bp, 35 predicted proteins | sample M_130207_XF_Meta_FD_187312 | JGI IMG/M metagenome (GOLD analysis project Ga0209086, IMG submission 187312) | Freshwater microbial communities from Lake Montjoie, Canada to study carbon cycling - M_130207_XF_MetaG (SPAdes) (version 2) | ecosystem: Environmental > Aquatic > Freshwater > Lake... | reverse complement strand
AAGAGCGAATACTGTACATAGCATCAGACCCCTTTGGCCTATGCGATAAAAACTCACTGCGAAAAATTGCTTTGGAGGTCCGTAAAATAGAAGACCGCATCAAGCAGTTAGAGGAAGAGAACGACGCCATGCGAGCGGATCTATTGCTGTGGCGGGAGGACAAATTAGCGTGAGTGATACACCGAGGACAGACAAAGTTCTATACAGCGTAGACGTATGCGACGGAGAGGAAGTTGTTAACATTGCGTTTGCTCGCGAGCTAGAACGTGAGCTTAACGAAGCGAAGGAACTCATAAAACGATTAGAAGTGGCAGCATGGAAAAACTACAACAACGCCCATAAAGAGAAGGAGGACAAATGAGAGACTGCGCATTCATTTACGTCCACGCTTTTAACGGATTAGTGCGCGTTGAGAGTATTGATACAGCCAAACACATTGATGGAAATCCAGAATGGAAACACGTTAGCACAGTGAATCCTCACCTTGTGCTGGAGCAAATTCTCCGAGCGACGATCAAAGATCGGAACCTTATCATCAAACACCTGCTAAAATGAAACACCTGCACGAACTGCCGGAAGACGACCGGCTGAGGAACGTCGCCATCCAGGACATTGATGTCAGGATCCGCTGCCGTCACACCGGGACGACTCGCAATCCTCGACTCTGGAAGATCAAGCACGACACCTACAATCGCCTCGGCGACACTTGGAAGATCAACTTCGACTTTATCATCCAATGAAAGACTTCGACGTAGCCTTCACCATGATCGAATACGGCGGGTCATTCGTTCGCAAACTCGGTGCCGCGGCATTGGTGGCCGATCCAGAGAACCTGGCGAAGATCAAGGGCACCTGGCCTGAGTACTGGTCGCAATACGACCGAATGGCAAAACAGCTTTCGGAGGTCGAGAAACAGGCCTCTAAATAACAACAACAACAAAACGTAAGACGAAATGATAATCAAAGCAGCAGGCGGTAAAGAGTTCGCACCGTGCCCCGAGTTCTCGGGCCGAGCGGTGTGCGTAGATGTGACTCCGTTGAAGGAGTACGAGACCGAGTACGGCATCAAAAAGAAGTTCAAGTTCGCTTTTGAGTTGGACTTGATTGACGGATCACGCGACCCGGTGCAGCCCTGGGTGGTGTTCAGCAAGCCCCTGGTCCCCTCGTTGCACGAGAAGGCAGCCCTCACCAAGGTGCTCAAGGACTGGTTTGGCCGTAAGCTCACAGACCAGGAGAACAATGGCCTCGACCTCGAGTCGTTGATTGGCCGGCCAGTAACACTCATCATTGCCCATGAGCAAAGCCAGGATGGCACCAAGACGTACGCCAACATCAAACTGATGATGCCGCACAAGCATGGCGAGCCGCTCCAACCCTCGGGCCTGTGGGTACGGATGCAAGACCGCCCGGCTAAGGATGAAAAGGGCCCCACCGTGGTCCCGAATACTACGACACCTCGACCAGTTGACCTAGGCAGCACCAAGGTTCACGTAGGCAAGTTCAAGGGCACCGCCATCTCGGAGCTCACCGACTCCGCGGTTAAAGGCCTGGGCGAGCACTGGCTGCCCAAGGCGCAGGTTAACGCCGGCAAGACACCGGAGGACAAACAGCTCATTGCAGCCGTGATCAAGCGCCTGCAAGAGATCGACGCCAAAGACCAACCCGACTTCGACGACGTACCTTTCTGATGAAAACTAAAAAGAAATACGTTAAGTTGGTCGACAAGATCCCCGACGTGATACGGATGCGCTCTGAGGGGATGACCCTCAAGCAGATCGGCGAGCACTTAAACTTGTCGAGGCAGCGGATCAACCAGATCGAGCAGGCAGCCGAGATGCATGAAGAGATCCTTCAATTATGGGGCTTCCCGTTCTCGGTTAGGACGTTCAATACATTGGAGCGCCTGTGCATCAAGAGCCGTGAGCAGGCCCTTGACCTCTACAACAGCGGCCATCTACGACCAGGAGCTGTCCGCGGTTTCGGGTGGGTGAGCTATTACGAAATCTGCGAATGGCTGGAAGTCCCGCCGACTCAGAAGCCATCGAATCACCGGATCTGCCCACATTGCGGGAAGATCATCTAACACTTTCCGGTAACCTGTTGTTACCGGGGACTCATGGGGAATACCGGGGGCGCGCATCGGTCGACAAACGCGCATTAACTTTTCATCCTATTATGCCAGCCAACCATAAAATCTACTTTGACATCGAAACAGGCCCGATGCCTCTATCGGAACTCGTTATACCGCCATTCGTTGCCTCCGACGTAAAGCTGGGCAACATCAAGAACCCGGATCTCATAGCCGAAAAGATCCAGCGTGCCGAGGAGACGCACGTCAGCGATTACATCCGCAACGCTGCCCTGGATGCACTATCGGGCCAGATCCTGTGCATCGGCTACCGTATCGAGCATGAGACACCATCGGTGCTGTGCTATGATGCAGATGGCGAGGCCGAGATGCTGCGCCAGTGGTGGAAGCTCATTACCAGCATGGAGCGCCAGCCTACGATGATCGGCTTCAATGTTAAACCGTTTGACCTACCGTTCCTTATTAAGCGCAGTTGGAAGCACCGGATCACCCCACCCTACTGGATCCGGCAGGGCCGCTACTGGAGCGAGCTGGTGGTCGATCTGCGCGAGGTTTGGCAGTTGGGCGACAGTAGGGCGCACGGCAGTCTCGGGGCCATCAGCAGGCATCTGGGGCTCGGCGACAAGGCAGGCAATGGGGCCATGTTCTCCGAGCTGTTCAAGACCGACCGTGAGGCGGCGATCAACTACTGCCTACGTGATATCGAGCTGACCCAGAAGGTGGCTGACATATTGATGCCGGCCTACTGAGGAGCAACCATGACATGGATTCTACCCCGGCAGTTACACACCTTGGCCTGTGCGCTGGATACGGAGGCATTGAGCTTGGACTCAAACGAGCAATCCCAAGTCTGCGCACAGTCGCTCTTTGTGAGATCGAAGCCTTCGCCATTAGCAATCTGGTTGCGAAAATGGAAGCGGGACTCATGGACCCGGCACCTATCTGGCCGGATCTTAAGACCTTCCCTTGGGCAGCGTTTCGCGACCGAGTGGACATCCTCACTGGGGGCTACCCATGTCAGCCCTTCAGTGCAGCAGGGCAGCGTAAAGGCAAGGACGACCCAAGGCACCTCTGGCCCTACATCGCAGACGGCATTCGACTTCTCAGACCCCGGATCTGTTTCTTTGAAAACGTCGAAGGACATATCAGCCTGGGGCTGTCCGACGTCATCGAAGACCTGGCAGGAATGGGTTATCGAACGACGTGGGGCATATTCAGCGCGTCTGAATGCGGAGCGCCTCACCAACGCAAGCGGGTCTTCATCATGGCCCACCATGACAGCGAACGAGGCCAAGAATTCGCAAGGCGAGTCTCAACTCAAGCGCACACCCCCCCCCCTCGGCACGTCAGTGCTACTGGCCCACAGTCCAAGCCAGCGAGGTTCGACAGGGATTCCAGAACAGGAGCCGCGGTATGAAAGGACAACAAGAGAGTCTCACCACGGTGGTTATCAAGCAGCATGGCCCAGCCGTCCCGGCGAGCAGCAGTACGGATGGGAGCCGCCCAGAGTCGTGGGCGACACCAAGCAACAGCATGACGGCTGGACGATCAGAACAAATGAACTGTCGAGCGGGCAGGGAGGGATATGGCCATGTGGGGAATCACTTGCTGAGACAGACAGGCAACAACGGCAAACTCAACCCCCGTTGGGTGGAAACCCTGATGGGTCTGCCAGTGGGATGGACTATGCCCAGTTGTGCATCACCTGTGACAATAGAACGGATGAACTCCGACTCCTCGGTAACGGTGTTGTCCCAGCAACAGCAGAACGAGCTTTCAGAAGCCTGATGAGTGAGCTGGACATCGACCATCCTGTCAGCTAATGAAGACCAGTCAGCGTGAGCCCTAGGAAGCGATCGCAGGCACCACAACTACAAGCCATGTTCAACCCACTTTTCCCCACTCTTTCCGTGTCACGTCCCGTTGCTTGTACGGGAGTTCCTAGCACGGATTGGGTGGGGTTTTCTGTTTGAACCATGACCTACTCCGAAAAATTACAAGATCCGCGGTGGCAGAAGATGCGCCTAAAAATAATGTCCCGAGACAAGTTTCAGTGCGTGAAATGCGATTCCGCAACCAATACACTGACCGTTCACCATTTTTACTACATCTCGGGAAGGATGCCCTGGGAATACCCAGACCAATCAATGGTGACTCTTTGCAGGAAGTGTCACGTCGAAGGAAACGATGATTCCTGTCCCAGGCCTGCTTACTTTTACTTGTGGGAGGTTTCCGCGTGCTTTGAGATTGAAAGGCAAATTCAAATGATGCAGCAGGACATAGTTCCAGATGAGGGATGTCTGTTTTTTATTGAGCGAGCGGGGCATGATATTGGATGGCCTCCGTTTGAGATCATGCACCTCTTGAAAGACGCAGCGGAACAGGGAGTGATGACAAAAGAGTGGTTGGTTGAATTGAGGAATGAAGTGAAGTCGGCCTGTATTAAAAAGGAGAACAACCAATGAGAATCCGATCAATCAAGCCCGAGTTCTTCCACCACGAGGGACTGTTTGAGGCCGAGCTGGAAACCAAGCTACCGATCCGAGTGGCCTTTGCCGGCCTCTGGTGTATTGCTGACCGAGAAGGCAGATTCAAGTGGGAGCCCAGGCGCATCGGTGTGCAGGTTCTGCCCTACGATGGAGTCGACTTTTCACGCGTGCTCGACGCGTTGACCACGCGTGGTTTTGTTTTCAAGTATCGCGTAGATGACGAGTGTTTTGGATGGATTCCGAGCTTTCTAAAGCACCAGGTGATCAACAACCGGGAATCGCAGTCTATTCTGCCGGATCCAGAAGGAAACATTGAAGAAACGCCAATAAACACCGATGAAATTGACGCGTGCCCCACGCGTGCCCCACGCGACGACCACGCGGGTCAAGGGGAAGGGAAGGGAAGGGAAGGGAATGGAAAGGAAGGAGTTTCGCAGAAAGCCTTGAGTCCTGACCTCGAAGCCTTTCGCCTACGTGTTGGTGCGATGCTTCGCCGTAGGCCTTCGACCAAATGGTCTACCGGTGAAATCAAAAAGCTCAAAGAGGTGTTCGACCTGAACACACCTGAGGAAGACCTCGTTCGCCTGGAGCAACGCTACAAATCAAACGACCCGTATCTCAGGAAAGAACTAGATACCCTGTTGAACCATTGGAACGGTGAGATCGACAAGACTCAAAGCGATCTGATCTCAGGCAACAACAAGCTAGGCGCTTCCAGCCTCAACATATCGGACTACCAATGAGCGACCCCTACTACGCCCAGGACGACGAGTACGGCCTCATCGGTGCCTGTCTCACCGGCGGTCCTGATGTTTGCTACGAGGTATTCGCCCGGATACCACCGGATGCAATCCAGCAGGATAAGCTCCGCCAGGTGTACGAGATCACCAAGGCCCTCATAGGCAGGCACGAGGCAATCAGCCTCCAGACCGTGGTCAAAGAGTGGAAGCGCTCTATTCCTCAGATCACCCCGCCTTTTGAGGAATTGAACCGCTGCGACGAGATCTGCGCCAGCCCGGCCAATTATCCCGAGTTCGCCAAGGCTGTCCTGGAGGCTCACCACCGTCGCCATCTGCGATTCACCGGAGATCGTTTGATACGTGAATCCGCTGTCACCACCCTCTCGGTAGATCAAATCGTCTCTAATGCCGAGGCAGGCCTCACCGTCGAGGCAGCCAAAGAGGAAGTACAAAACTCCAAGTCCGTTGTAAGTCGGTTCATCGACAGCACTCAGGAACGGTTCAACCGCAAAGGCCAGTTGAGCGGCATTACCTCGGGCTTCCATCGTCTGGACAAGCTGACCGATGGTTTCCAGCTCGGTGAGTTAGCCATCATCGGAGCTAGGCCAAGCATCGGTAAGACGGCCATTGCCATAGCCATTGCCAAGGCAGCAGCCATCGAGCACCGGGTGCCAACCCTTTTCATTAGCCTAGAGATGTCCGATGAGTCTATCGTGCGCCGTATGGTCTCGACCGTTGGATCTATACCGATGCAGGCCATCAAGACCGGTGAGATGGATGAAGGAGGCATGAAGGCTATGGGTTCAGCTACAGCTAAAGTAGCCAGCAGTCCTATTTACTATGTGTCTGGCTCAGGCATATCCAGCATTGCTACAATCACCGCGGTAATACGCAGGGCAGTACGCAAGTGGGGAGTAAAATTAGTTCTCATAGATTACCTCCAAAAGATCCATGGTTCCAAGTCAGCCGAGAAGAAGACCTATGAGATTGCGGAAGTGTCAGGCAAGCTGAAGGCAGTGGCTCAAGATACTAGAACAGCCGTCGTAGCCTTGGCGCAGTTGAACCGTGAGAACGAAAAAGAAAAACGAGTGCCCAGGCTAAATGACCTTTCGGATAGCGGGCAAATCGAGCGTGATGCCGATCTAGTGCTCCTGCTCAACCGGGAGCGCCATGAGGCCAACGGCGAGGCCATCATCGCCATTGCAAAACAACGAGACGGTGAATGCGGCATCGTCCCTCTGTGGTACGAAGGCCAATACTGCCGTTTCACCGACCCATCTCCATCCTTCCAATGACCATAAAATACGACCTCAACCGCACCAAGCTCTTGAACGAAGCGCCCAGGCTGATCAAGTGGGCCATCGACCATGGCCTCATGTCCTACCCGCTCAGTCAGAAGTATCACAACGACGGCTCGCTTGACCCAGGCATCGAGGAAGAGATACACGTCGACCCGGAGCAGTACACCCCGGAGTTCTGTCAGCGTGCATACGAACTCAGGCAGCTAGGCCTTACACTGGACGACACTGCAAAAGCAATTGGTGTATCAAGAGGATCAATTACATACATATTAGCCAAAGGGCATGAAGCAATACTCGCATCCGACAGAATCAAACACGATTTGAAACAGCCATGAACAATCCAGCAACAGCAACCAACATGAACGACCCGTTCATTTACGCTCCACAGCCTACAACCGTGGTGAATGAGCCGACTACATCAGGCACAAGGCCCTCGATACACGTCAGCCTGTATGCATACGGTGGTATCAGTGCAGCCTGTCTCATGTCTTGGGTAGGCCTAACAGCCACCTTTAGTACTAGTGACCGCCAGACCGATCTACGAACCATTCGCGAGGATGCACTGATATCCCGAAGCCGTTGCCGTGCTACCAAATGGTTCCTAGACAGTGGCAAGGACGTATGGATCCAGATCGACCACGATATTGAGTTTGACCCGAAGGACATTATCCGCATGGCAGAGCTCGCCCATGAGCACCAGGCGACCGTGTGCATCCCCTACCCCTGCCGAGCACTACCGCTAAGGCCGGCCCTGCGTATTGACACCGAGCACGTTAAAGCTCTAAGGATGCAGACATCGGATGCCGAGTGTGCCACAGAGCTAGTACCGATCCGAATGTTCGCATCGGGATGCCTCGCAATCCCTCGACGTTGCCTTATGAGCGCACTTGATTGGCTCGGAGGGTCAGAGGTGCCAAACCCATATCGGATCGACTGGTGTAAGGATGTGAGGGTCGACCAGTTCCCGACACTGTGGATGCCGTTCGCGATGGACAGCCGCCCAGGAGAGTATGAGTACCTGTCCGAGGACTATGCTGCCGCGGTCAGGCTGTCCCTGTGCGACGTGAAGCATTATGCCATGCAACCGAAGAAACATCTCAACCACTGGGGCGAATATCCCTATGGGTTTAAACCGTATGTCGGGTAAGAAGGACAAGAAGCCATCGCTGAACGATGTAGCACAAGCTGCTGGTGTATATCCACACCACGCGCAATTTGTTATGTCTGGCAAAGGAAAGGTGCCTGCTGGTGTTAAAGAGAAAGTAATCAAGGCTGCTGAAGAGGTTGGGTATATTAAAACACATAACCCAAACCAGCACTTCAATAGCAAGCTAACACAAGAGAAGGCTGATATTGTTGTTGAAGGAATACTTCAAAACAAATCACTAGAGAGTATTGCTACTGATACAGGGTTGAGCACTGCTACTGCTTTCAAGTTAATACGAGGAGTTAAGGTTCCAACGGATTACCCAGAGAACGAGGACGACTGGCGTAAGGACGTGACCGGATTCCTGGAGGTTGCAATCTGGAAGGGAACAAAGCGACTGGCTGAATCCTCTATTAACTTGATCGATGATCGTAGTTTACCCGTTGCGGTCGCTGTGCTTACCGACAAACTTTCGGTCATCAAGGGCCAGCCTACTAGCATACATCTCAATATGACAGCATCAGTAAGCCACCGTGACCTGATGGCAGACCTAAAGGACCGTGACGTGACCCCAGTGAACGACGAGCAGACGCCCGATGTAACCGACTGACTGAGTATGATAAAATAGATTATCAGACCCTGATAACCACCCCACCGCCAAGGCCGGCGACAAGCAGGCCCAGGCAGGATGGGGGGAGGGGGTCAGGCCATCGGCTGCAGCGCCAAAAGGCGACGGGTTCTCTAAAGCGAAAAATATTAACAAATGTCCCTCCCTCTCTGCCTCCTATGCTCCAAGCCATTCGTAATCCTCAAGCACCACACCGGCCCTAAGCAGAAGCGCTTCTGCACCGAGGCGTGCAACACAGCCTGGTGGAACGAACAGCCGTTGCACCCTGTTATACCCCGGGTAGACGCCGCGCACCCTCGTGCTGTCGAGTTGCGACTCAAGCGGACCCAGCTCGTAACCTTAGAAAAAGCCGACCCATACACCTACGGCTACATTCCCGACCACTGGGAGATCGGCAACACCGAGTACGCACTCACCCAGGAGCTGTTGGTATCGGGCGGCAACCGGGCAGGTAAGACGCTATGGGCAGCCCGGCGAGTGGTGCAGACGCTGCTGGAGAAGGAGAACGCCGCGGTACTGTGCTGCCATACGAGCCATGCCACCTCGGTGACTGTTCAGCAGCCTGCGATCTATAACTACCTGCCTGTGGCGCTAAGGGGCACCAAGAAGGGCAGGATCCACTATCTCAACTACTCTCGGAAGAACGGTTTCACCGATGGTTCATTCATCCTCCCTAATGGCAGCCGGTGCGACTTCCTAAACTACACGCAGTCGGAGAACACTATCGAGGGGCGGGAGGCTGACATGATCTGGTGCGACGAGCTGGTGCCACAGTCATGGGTTGAGACGCTGCGCTACCGGCTCATTACACGCCGCGGCAAGCTACTGGTGACCCAGACGCCACTGGAGGGCGTTGCCTCGGTATACAAGGAATACACCGCCGGCTCTGCTATCACTAGGTTCGACGATGCGGAGCTACTGAAGGGCAAACAGGCGCTGCCTACATGGCCTGTGGGCAAGGCAGCCAGGACGATGGTGCAGGCCCAGACCAATAGGCGTACGGTGTTCTTCTTCTCGGAGGACAACCCCTACAACCCGTTCGACGAGATGAAGGCGAAGTTGGTTACGGCACCTATGGGGCAGATCCTTACCCGGGCCTATGGGTGGGCTTCTGATAACATTGGGAAGGCCTTCGCTAGGTTCCGAGTGGACATCCACTGCATCGAGCCCGAGGCCGTGCCTCCTGGGGGGACGCTGTACATGGTATGCGACCCTGCCGGCGCTCGGAACTGGTTCTGTATGTGGATGCTGGTGTACGAGAATGGCAGGCGGATCGTGGTGCGTGAGTTCCCGGATTACGCCAACTATGGCGAGTGGACGTTCCCATCGGAGAAACACGACGGCAAGGCAGGCCCGGCTCAGACACTGGATGCGGGTAGGTCAATATCGGAGTATCGGACCATGTTTCGGACCATTGAGGCGGAGCTGGGCTATGGTGAGCCCGTGATGCGATTGATCGACCCCAAGGCCGGCGGTAGCCCGGCACTATCGGAGCAGGGGGGCACCACGCTCATCGACCTGCTGGCTGAGTCCGACAACCCACTGGACGATGGCATGGCCTTCATCCCGGCTCCTGGTGTGCCTGTAGACCAAAGGACGAGCGCCATTAACAGCCTGCTGTCCTACGATGCTACGCAGGAGCTTACCCCGCTAAACGAGCCGGCGCTGTATGTGGTCAAGAACTGCAGCAACCTGATCTATGCTCTGAGCGAGCACACAGGTAGGGATGGTCAGAAAGGGGCATCCAAGGATCCTATCGACTGCATCGGTATGCTTTTGGTCTCGGGCCTTGCTTACGTGGGCAATGGGGGCTTCAATTCCCGCGGCGGCGGTGGATACTAATCTCTGAACCTATGCAAGGCGATTCATACAAGACGGCGGCTGATATAATGGCGACGGTGGGCGAGGAGCCCAATGTGAGTGCGTTGACCGAGGAATTGCGGCGTGCTGCTACGGATAACGGCATTAGTACCCGCATCGAGCGTATCGAGAACACGCGCTTCTGCCGTTGGCCTGGCCAAACGCCCGACGGCAAGAAGAACAACGCCGACGGTAATGCCAACAAGCCGGCGTTCCCCTGGGACGGTGCCAGCGACACGCGCATCCCCCTGGCCGACGAGGTGGTGAATGGTTTGGTCGACCTGTGTTCGACTGCCTTCTGGCGCTCGATGCTCCGGGTGGTCCCGAGCAATGTGACCACGGTCGACCAGGCGGCTACGGCGCACAACCTGATGGACTGGGCGGTTAACTCCAAGATGTACTCGGACCTTACCCGGGAGGTCGAGCTGCTGTCCCAGTACTTGTGGACCTACGGCTGGACCGGTGTGCATATCTCCTGGCAGCAGGAGATGGGGCAGAAGGAGCAGGAGCTGACCATGGACCAGGTGATGGCACTGGCCGCCCAGTCCCCCGAGGGCTCGGTTCTGGCAGACTTCCCTAACCTCATTGCCAACCCCGAGGCTGATGACCAGTCCGCGGAGTTGATGATGGCTGCCTTCCCGAATCTCAAAAAGCGCCGGGCCATTAAGGCTATCCGGGAGCTACGTGAGGAGGGCGAATGCGACTTTCCGGTGCCTGTGATGACCCAGAACAAGCCAATGATCACTGCCTTGGCACCCTGGGATGAGATTATATGCCCACCGGAGACCACCGACATCCAGAGTGCCCGGGTGGTGTTCCGCCGATACTACATGACCGAGATCGAGCTCATGCAGAAGGTTGAGACCGACGACTGGGATGAGGAGTGGGCCAAGGAAGCGATCAACACGATGGGCAAGTTCTCCAACTTTGCCGACTACACGTACCTCGTAGGCCTTCCAAACAATTCCTACGACGACCGCCAAAACCTTATTGAGGTGGTCTATGCGTACCAGAAGGCTGTGGATGCCGATGGTATCCCGGGTGTGTACTACACCGTGTTCTGCCCTCTGGTAGGCGACAAATGGGGCTACTTTGAGCTGCTAGACTATGCGCATGGCCAGTACCCGTTTGTGTGCTGGAGAAGCGAGCTCATCCACCGGAAGATGACCGAGAGCCGCGGTGTGCCCGAGATATGCTCGACCTGGCAGCAGGAGATTAAGGCCCAGCGCGACTCGGTGTTCGACTACACCAGCCTGGCCACCCTGCCTCCTATTGAGGTGCCAAAGACACGTGGTGGTAATTTGAAAATAGGGCCGGCCATCCAGATCCCGGTGCTACGCCGCGGTGAGATTGGTTTCATGGCTCCCCCAGCCCGTGAGCCCAATGTGGCCTTCACGCTGATCAACGAGGTCATGGCTCAGACCGACAGGTACTTTGGACGCCCAACGGAGAAGGTGCCCCCCGCGGTGACCCAGATGCGGCAGCAGAGGACCATCAACAACTGGCTGCATGGCTGGACCGAGGCCTTCCGGCAGGTGTTCAGTCTGACTTTGCAGTACATGGGCCCCCAGGAGGTGCAGCGCATCACTGGATCCCAGATTCAGATAGGCGAGGACGTGCAGGACTTTGACGTGACCTTGAAATTCGACGTTAGGGAGATGTCATCCGACCTGGTGAGCGAGAAGCTGAAGGCGATCTCAACCTTGATTCTGCCTCTGGACACCGCCGGCGTCATCGACCGGGCTAAATTAATCTCGGTCGCACTCCGGGCTATTGACCCGATGCTGGCTACTGAGCTTGTGATGCCTGCCGGGCCTGCATCGCAGAAGATGTTTGAGGATACTAACAACGAGATCGCGCTGATGTCCCTGGGCAATCCGCCCAAGCTCCGGGAAACCGATCCTACGGCTGCTATGCGGCTGCAATTCAGCCAACAAGTGCTTCAATCGAATCCGAAGTACCAGCAGCAGGTGCAGCAAGACCCGCTTTTCCAAGCTAACCTGCAGAAATACATTGAAAACCTGCAGTTCAGCGTCCAACAGCAGCAAAACGCTGTGACCGGTAGATTAGGAGTTCAACAATGAGACTTTCCGACGAGAAAATCCAAGAGGCCTTCGTTTCAACGGGAGACGAGTCGCCAATTATGCGTGCCTTGACCCAACTGCTATCGGAGATGATTGAGTCCGAGGTGCTCAGTGCAATACAGCCTGACCTAACGGACTCCAGCCGGGCCCACAACTGTGGTAGAGCCGCTTCACTCAAGGATCTATCGAGCTACATCGACAATTTGAGGACAGCTAATGGTTTGACGGATCAGTCCAACTAGTACCTCTTAACCACAACGGTTTCTTGGTTGACCTTAACAACCATGGCGCACAATACCCAGCTTGCAGGGTCTAAATAGCATGGATAACTCACAGAATACACAGGAAGCGATCCTGTCTAAAAACACGGCACAGGCTCCTAAAATCAATCCGCTTACCTTTGATGAGGCGGCATTGGCCAGGGTACTAGAACAAAGGTTCAGTGAGCCGGCAGAAAAACCGCAACAGCAGATCATTGAGGAAGACCCAGAGTCCGAGGCCGCGGATGCGGAATCTCAGACCGAGGAAGCGGATCCTACCGCTAACCAAGAGGAAAATCAGGACGAGTCTCCTGAGGATGTTCTTTCTGAACAGAAAACCGAAGACCAAGCCGACGAGGAACCGTCCGGTTACCGCAAGCGCATCGACAAGCTGACTCGCCAGAAGCGTGAGGCCATTGAAAAAGCCGGTGAGCTAGAGCGGGAGCTGAACGAAACCAAGTCCAAGCTGGAGAAGAGCCAAACCGATAGGCCGGTGCCGGTGGTGAATCAAGCCGATCCGTTTGCAGATGTCTGGGATGCGAAGAAACTCGATGAAGAGTGGAACAAGGCCCGAGATCTCAAACGCTGGTGCGAAGATAACATCGATGGCTGCGAAATAGGTGACAAGGAATACAGTTCTAGCGAGATCAAGCAGATCAAGCGGCGCGTAGAAGACGCGCTGGATATGCACATCCCGTCGAGAGCCCGGTTCCTGAACAACTACAAGCAGATCCAGCCTATTGCAGAGCAGATCTATCCGTTCTGGAAGGATCGTAGCAGCACTCAGTACACCGAGGCGCAGGCAGTGTTGCGGCAGTTGCCACAACTCTCTGCGTTACCGGAGCACCAGGTGCTTGTTGGCGACTTCCTGGAGGGCCGTAGACTGCGTTTGGAGCGTGAATCGGCCAAGGGGAAGCCCTCGGCTAAACTACCGCTTAAAACGGCTCCTAGACAGCCTGGAAAGCCTACGTCGAGTCCCGTTAAAAAGGACAATGCGCAGGCGGAAATCGCCGCGGCTAAGTCTCGGTTCTCGAAATCAGGAGGGGAATCTGAATTGGCTCGATTACTAGAACGTATTCTCTGACCTATGCCACTACTCCAACCTAACCAAGTCGGTATCCGCGAGGAACTCGCTGACTACATTGCCATCGTCGACCAGAAGTCGACCCCGTTCGTGTCTATGGCCCCCAAGGGCAAAGACCTTGGGAACATGGTGTTCTCCTGGCAGGTCGACAACTATGCTACGCCAGCGCCTGGTGGTATCGTTGACGGCACTGACGTGACCTACACTGCTGGTAGTCCTGGTAGCCCGGTTAACCCGGTTCCTAACCGTACCCGCCTGAGCAACAATGCCCAGGTGTTCCGTAACGATCTACGTATCGGCTTCATTGCCAACACCCAGAACGTCGCTGGCGTTGGTAACGGCGGTGAAATTGCCAACGGCATCAGCAAGCGCCTCATTGAGCTGAAACGCAAAATGGAAAGCACTTTCCTGTGCACAAATCAGGCAATTAAAAACGATGATGGAACAAATGCGTATCTGACTAGCTCGTTGGGTCAGTGGATTAAAACCACTAATTCGACTGGCACTGGTGCCCCCACCTCTTCGTTTGCGCCAGCATCCGGTGCCCGTTCTACCACGGCCACTGCTTCGTTTACTGAAGCCACTGTTCAGAATGTTCTTACGGCGATTTACTCGGCTACTGGAACTTTCCGCGATTACGATTGTTTCTTGGGAGCCAATCTCAAGCGTGCGTTTACCAATCTGACGGCCAGCACCACTGCCGTTACGACTAACACTAACACAATCGCTGCGACCGCTGTTCGCACCTTTAACCAAGAACTCGGATCTGACACTTTCAAGGCGTCAATCGATATTTTCGAGGGCGACTTCGGTCGGCTTGTATTACACCCCGACGTATGGGTAAATGCTTTGAATGCTGGAGCATTTGACTACAGCGCTACGGATGGCGGTGCCATCAAAGGCTACGTGGTCCCGATGGACATGGTTGAGATCCGTTACGCTAAGCTGCCTGAGGTCACTGTGCTGCCCAACAACGGTGGCGGTGAGGGCCGTTTGATTCAGGCCATTGCTGGTCTGTGTGTTAAAAATCCGAACGGCATGGGTATGTTCGATCCGACAACCTAATCTTTAGTTGCAAATTGGGGGAGGCTACTGGAAATTTCCGGGGGCCTCCCTTCTTTTTTGAATCATGTCCAATCCCAACTCCATCTCGACATTCATTGCAAATGCCCTGGACGATCTCCCAGGCGATCTACGCAACCAGGTGGTCAATGAGTTCAAGTCCGGCTACCGCAAAGAGTGGGTCAATGCTGGCATCCAGCAGCAGAAAATAGCCAAGCAGACCTCCATCAATGACTTCAAGTCTGTCGATGGCATCGGTCGACTCCGAATGCGTGTCGACCCCACACTGTACCATTATTGGGGCCACAAGCTAGGCTACGGCTGCTGGAAGGATTCGCAGTTCCTGCGAGAGGTCGAGCGCGACAATCCCGAGGTGCGTGTGAAATCGGGAGGTACACGCTTGCAAGTTGGGTTTGAAGGAGCCAAAAGAAGCAGTCAAAAGTTCCCATTATGAATGTTGGATCTAATCGTCAGCTCGCCGGCGAATACGGTGGCCGGTACATCTCGAGTGCGTCTGGCACTGTGACTGGCAACTTCCAGGCCATCCACGCGCTTGAGATCACCATCCTCGGGGCGACCGTGTCCAACATCACCAATTTTCCTGCCGGCGTGACGCTACAGGCCGGTGATGAGCTCCCGGGTGTGTGGACCTCGATCACGATTTCAAGTGGCTCTGTGGTGGCCTACAACCGCAAGTACGGCTAACAATGGCACGCCTTGGACTAGGACTAGGACTTGGAAGCAGCCAGCGCATTGGTGCTGGTGGCATTCCGCCTGATCCTCCTATCGAGCGCGTGGTCATCCTGTGCGAGAGCGGCGAGTACCTGGTACAGGAAGACTCGGGGCAGCTCGTCATCACTTTCGGAACATTCGACTCTTTACTCACACAAGCCGGTGACTTCCTCGTACAGGAAGACGGCGGCAAACTAGTCCTAGCAATCCAATAATATGGCAGACCTTAAGATTTCACAGCTAACAGCAATCTCAGTCCTTACACCGGCCACCGATGTGTTGCCTGTGGTCGACTCTGGAGGCGTCACAAAGAAGATCACCACCAACCAGATCCTAGGCTCTGGAGGCACCGCCACCCTCGCCTCCGCCACCATCACCGGCGATCTGACGGTGGATACGAACGTGTTGAAGGTGGACACGACGAACAATCGGGTGGGTATTGGTACGGCGACACCGGCAAACACTTTTCAAGTCATAGCCACAACTGGAATTGCCGCTGATTTTGCAGGAACTGGTGCTGCTGGTTTTCAGACAATTGCGCGTATTCGCACTGCTTCTGCAAGCTCAAATGGCTTTTTAATTCAAGGTAATAACACAACTGACGAAATCTTCTTCAACAATTTCTACAATGCCGCGCTTTTGTTTGGAACTAACAACACTGAGCGTCTCCGTATAGACTCCACAGGCAACGTCGGCATCGGAGTTACTACGTTTGGAACCTCTGCCGCTAAAGTTCTCGGTCTTGCTAATGCTACTGCTCCAAGCACTTCACCCGCTGGAATGGGTCAACTCTACGTCGAAGCCGGTGCGCTGAAGTTCCGTGGAAGCTCTGGCACTATCACCACAATCGCAGCCGCCTAATTTAAACGACTATGTCTACCATCCTCTGGATCATCGAACGCCTTCTCGTTAAGCCCACCGAAGGCTCCCTCACCGATGTCGTAATCACCGCCGACTGGCGTTGCAACGGCACTGACGAAACCTACAGCGGCACCTGCTACGGCTCCTGCTCGTTCGCTCCGCCGACTGGTAGCTTCACGCCTTACGAGGATCTGACGCAAGAGCAGGTGCTTGGTTGGTGCTACGCCAATGGAGTCGATCAAGCGGCCATCGAGGCGAACGTGACGCAGCAGATCAACGATCAGATCAATCCTCCGGTGGTTACGCTGCCGTTGCCGTGGGTGCCGGTGGTTGAAGCCGTCCAGCCTAAATCCGAGTAATGGAACCAACGAACAGCAGCACCAGCCCTGGACTATCCCTAGCAGCAGCGGCAGGTGCCACCGCTGTTTCGTTTATTCCGGTGCTCACTGACTGGGTAAGGCTTATCACAGCCGTGGTTGGCTTAGTTTGTGCCTGCTACGGAGCATATCGCTTATTTAAATCCAAATGAAAAACACGAAAACAACTCTCGCCGGTGTAGGTGCAATCCTGGTCGCTGTTGGTGGGGCTTTGAAGGCCATCTTCGATGGTGACCCGGGCACTAATGTCGATCTAACTACGACCATTGCAGCGGTCACCGCTGGCATTGGTTTGATCTGGGCTAAGGACGCCACCGAGGTGCCCCAAATTAAGAAACCCGAGTGAACTGGATCTATCAGATCCTCAAGGCTCTGTTGGACTGGCTCCGTGAAACACCACCTACCGATGTGCAACATGGTAACGCTCCCAAAGCCCTCAAGAACGATCTGGCTGACCGCATTGCTGATCTGCCTGGGCTGCCAGGTGACCAAGGTGGCCCTGGTGCCAAACGGTGATCCGGTGATGCTGGCCGAGCCTACTAAGGCTAGCGTCTACTCTTTCGACAGTAACAAGAAGCTAGTGGGGCCATCCCGAGTGGTTCTTCCGGCTGGTTGGTATGTACTACCCAAGCGATGATCACCTACCGCGGCCAAAAGTTTGCAGGCTATAACAAGCCCAAGGCCACTCCTGGCGAAAGCAAGAAGTCCGCGGTGCTCGCTAAGGAGGGTAATAAGGTTGCCCTGGTGCGTTTCGGCGACCCGGGCATGAGCATCAAGAAGCACATCCCGGACAACAAAAAGAGCTTCAACGCCCGTCACGGCTGCGACAACCCCGGTACTAAACTCTCCGCTAAATATTGGTCCTGTAAGGCTTGGAAATGAGAACCGTCACCTACGACTATGTACTGCAGCGTGCCTGTGAGCTCACTGGTCGCGTTTTCTCATCGCTAACGACCGAGGAGTCTAATCTCTTCCGTACGTTCATCTCCATGTCACTGAGGAGCGCCTGGGAGTGTTTCAACTGGCCCGAGCAGACCGTGTATCAGCAGGAGTTCTTTGCGGCCAACTACAGCTCGGCGCAGGTCTACTCCGGTGGCATGGTGGTCTACTACCCCACCGAGCAGAAGTACTACCAGTACGTTGGGGCCATCAACTCCAACAACCCTCCGACTCTCAACGGACCTGGAGGTACACTGAACTCCCAATACTGGGGGCTGGCACAGCCGAGCTACGGAAGCACTGCGACCTGGGACACGACGACCGTCTACAACATCGGCGACATCGTGCTGTATCCTGAGGACCAGGAATACTACCAGCTCTTTGCGACTGCTTCCGCCGGAACTGTTCCCACCAACGCTGTCTACTGGGGCCGGCTCAACAAGTTCCTGCGCTACATCAACCAACAGCTCAACCCAAGCGGGACTACCCGGGCTGTCGAGATTGGCGAGACATTCAGTGTGTGGCCTGCTGACCCCCGGATAACCTGGAGGCAGCATGAGCCAGCCTACACGCTCACCGATTACGGTATCCTGATTGGTGAGCAGCTTCCGTACGTCTGGATCGAGTTCCGCAAATCCCCTCCGCTGCTGTCGACTGCCGGCGAGGCTACTGCTTATGCTTTCCCGTACAGGTTCTGTGAGGTGTGCAGCCTCAAGGCCGCCGGCCAGATGCTCCGAGTGGATGGCAAGATCGACCTCGGGAACACCTTCCTTGAGCTCGGTGAGGTCGAGCTGACCAAGGAGATCGACAAGGTAGCTCTCCAAGAGAAGTATGTGCGCCAGATAATTGTCCCCGGTAGATAATATGCCCGACTTACCCGAGATCATGTCGGTCGACGATGGCTTCAAGGGAGTCATCTCGCGCCTAGATCCCGCCCAGGTGCCGGCGCAGTACGTCAGCCAGGCGATCAACAGGATCTTCCAGAACCAGCTCATCACAAACAGGTGGGGCATTGTGCAGCCTAAGTGGGGCGGTAAATGGACCACGTCGACCAGGACGGTCACGGTCACCTCAAGCTCTGCAACAGCGGTGGGAGTGAGCGGAACCACTATCCCTGCCGGATCCATCGTTTGCTCCGATAAAAGCATAAACTCATTGGTGTTCCCTAATGGCACCAGATGCATTCTGGATGAAAACACCAACGTCTCAATGTCGACCGCGGCAATCTCGTTTGCTGGACCGCCGGTAAACAAGAACGTTCAGTTTTACAGCTCCACAGATGCCTTCACCGACATCCTCGGTGTGCTGCCTTTCCGCGATCCTGACACCGGCTACCAAGCCCTAGTTGTGGCCACTAACGAGGCCCGTACATTGGCAACAGAAGATGGCGGTCAGGGCCGGATGTATCTGGTACGACCCAACCAGTCGAACCTGGAGATCCCGCTAAACGGGCACGACATCTACAGCCCGGTGCGGCTGATGCAGGCCACCAATGCGGTGGTGATGCTGCGACCCGGTAATGCCCGGTACTACTTCACCGGCGCTGATGTCAATTCGACCAACAGCACGGTGACGCTGCACGTCCCGCCAGACATGGAGTCCGGTGATCGGATTGGAGTAGTGCAGGTTGGTGTAGCACCAAACCTGTGGAAGGTGGCATCGACCACAGCCGGACAAGGCTTCGCAATGTTCGTGAACGTGAAGGGCGGAGGAGTCTGCACGTTACACTTATCCCAGGGATCCGCTCAAACCGGATCATCTCCGGTTGCTCTTTCATCAGGCCTCACTAGTTCAAACCGGTACTACTTTGAGCTGTCGAACAACACCACCGGGTACGACGTAACGCAAGGCGTCAGCGACTTCTATAACGACGGCCTACCGTTGATGATGGAGGCATCCTACAATGCTGGTGTGCCTGTATCGGCGCTTGATAACGGTTTCAACCGGATTGCATCGGTGAACGCTATCGTAGCGTCATCAAATACGGACGACACGATCACGGTCCCGAACCATCCGTTCGTTGCTGGTGATCAGGTGACAATCAGCAATGTAAGCGCAGGTGTTGCAAACGGAATCTACTACGTATTCCCCACCGATAAGAACTCGCTGAAGTTGTTTAGCGGATCTTCCGAGGAGCTTGATTCGCTCAACACGGCGGCAGTCGCTACCATAACCGCAACAGCCAGTGCAGTTACTGCAACCGGGACAGCAGTTGTTGCAAGCGGATCGGTTACTTCAATCACTCTTGGAATCGGTGGTGCTGGTTACGCCACAGCTCCGGGTGTTTCATTTTCAGGCGGAGGAGGAGTTGGCGCTGTGGCTACAGCAACCGTCTCTGGAGGCAAGGTTACTGGGTTTACCGTAGTAACACCTGGAACAGGGTACGCTACGCCTCCAACGGTCATAGTTGCCCCTCCTGCTGGTACTTCGACTGGTGTAACTGCATTGACCATTGTCAACCAAGGCGCTGGTTACGTGACCGCACCAGTCCCGGTAATAACCGGCGTAACAGGCGCAACCGCAACCACTACAATCACTGACGGCAAGGTCACCGCGGTCACTATCACCAACCCGGGGCATACCGCTACGTCAGTGGTTGTGACCGTACCCAAGCCGTCGACTCTCACCGAGATCACGTCTGACACTATTACTGGCACGATCAAGAAGTCCTCTGCCTCCGGTGCAAACGTCCCTGCTGGCCGTGAGGGCCTGTACTTTCAGAACCGCCTGCTGCTGCTCTACGGTCCCGACTACCTGGCAGTGTCCGACGTGCTGGATCCGCTGCACTACAGCCCGATCTTGAATGAGTTCAAGCTCAACACCGGTGCCAATGACGCTGTAGTGGCCCTGTACCCGTTCAACACGACCACGCTGATAGTCTTCAAGGAACGCAGCATTCTTGCTGTGGAGAACCTTTACGGCGACCTGTCGACTACCCGGCTCACTGAGGTTACCCGAGAGTTTGGATGCATCAGCCAGGCGTCTATTGCGTCCACAGGTTCAGACATCGTCTTCCTGTCGCAGCGTGGTGTAATCAGTCTCAAGCAGACCGAGTTTGGTATCAGCCAGTCGGTGGTGCTGCCGTTGTCAGATCCGATTCAGGATGTCATCGAAGAGATCGACCAAGCCAACTGGGAAAAGTCATGTGGGGCCTACTACAACAACCGCTACATCCTGAGCGTCCCGGTGGAAGGTGGAGACGGGACAAACCAACGCACCCTGGTCTACAACTTCCTGAATCAGGCGTGGGAAGGATACTGGGAAGGCTCGCTGCTTGTTCCACGGTATTACACTCGCCTGGTGGTCGCTGGCACAGACACGCTCTGCTGGGCTGACAACAGCGGGTTCATCCACAACTTCGACTACCAGGCACTGCAGGACCGCAATCGCGTAGGCACGATCCAACAGATTGCCACCTCGGTATCCTTCCGGGGCCATAGCGGTGACAAAAACCCCTATTCTCAAGCAAACCCAACAAACAACAGCGTCGAACACAAGCAGTGGACCAACCTGCAGTTTGAGTTTTCCTCATGGAATCCGACTTATTCCATCACGGCCAACTTTGACGGCGTGAATGAGTCTTACCCGATTGCCACAAACGAGACCAAGAGCCGCACGGCCTACTACATCTATGGCAGCGGAACCTACGTCACCAACAACTCCGGGAACAACTTCCTCGACCCATATCGCGAGGATTACTCTACGCTGCCAGGTATTCGATGTAACACTGCCGGATTCCAAGCGGGGCTTACGCAATCGTTCACGCAGAAGGCTCGCTTGCGCCGCCACTCCATTACCATGCAGCCTGTGGTTACCACTACCACCGGTGCGTTGAACATTTACAGCGTCAAATCCATCGCAATCCCTTTCCGACTCTACGGCAAAACCGACGTCTAACCTATGCCACTCTTTGTCACCGTCACGCCAGGCACCACCGTCACCAGCTCCACCACGCTGGATGCGTCCACACTCAACCTGCTAGGCACGCCCAGTGTCGATGTCACCGGTACGGTAGATGGCGGGTCGATAACGCTGGGAGTTCAGTCTGTTCCATTGCCTTCGTTATACTATCAGAACGATCAGACAATAGTTGGTAATGGTGCAGGATCGAGTGCAAGCCCAGTGGCGCTTACAACGACCGATTTAGTGCTGACGCCAACGACCGTCAATATCAATACAAGCGCTGTCACTACCGCAAAGATTGCCAATTCAAACGTCACCTATGCCAAGATTCAGGATGTTGTAGATGCTCGGTTGTTAGGGCGATCAGCGGGATCTACTGGTGTTGTCCAGGAACTGACTGTTGGATCCAACCTTACACTGTCTGCAGGAGCGTTGAATGCGTTGAGGCCGGCTGTTGCTTTTACAAATGTTCTTACAGCATCTCAATACGTCATTTCAAACACAAGAGTAAGCGCTACTGAAATAAGTGCGCTCACCACCTCAATAACACCTCAGACTTCAACTTCAAAGGTGTTGGTTAATTTCAATATTTCACATTCATTGCCTGACTACGGAGGCAATAACATTTGGTACAGGTATGCGTTCATTCTAACCAGAACAATAGGAGGTGTTGAAACCGAACTTGGCGTACCTTCAGGATATCTTTCTAATCAAGTGTATGGAATCAAACCAGTAAACTACAATCTGTATTATTCACAACAAAACCAAACCATACAATTCCTAGATACTCCCGGTGCTGCTACAGCTACAACGTATAAACTAAAAATTTACGGCAATACATCAGCGACTTCAAGTTTCTCTTCGTTATACATTAACAGAACCTCTGATAATACCAATAGCAGTGATCGTACGTTTGCCACTTCCCAAGTAATCCTCCAAGAGATCCTCCCTTGATCCCCCTCGTCACCGATTACCTGCTGCACAAGCTCCCGGATTCCTTCAAGGGCTGGACCCGTGAGGCTGTGGAGGACTATGTGATGTTCCACGCCCAGCAGAACACGCTCAAGGTGGCCCTGCAGGACGGGCACGTTGTTGCTGTGCTGGTAGGCTGGAGGCAGATGGGACCGGAGCCTCAAGCATGGACCTGGCAGAAGTCCGATCCGAATGGCGACCATTGGTACTGGCACCAGTTCGCCGCCGACTGCGCGTTGTTCGCAATGGCGGCGGCGGCTAAGTTCTTCCACGACAGGCCGGAGTCGGCAATCCTCCCGGCTATCGGTTATCGCAACGGTAAACTAACCACCTACAAGAAAGGCTCGATGCCGATCTATAGGGTGGCAGACAAAAAATATGGGAACCTCAGTTGAAGCACCAACGCCGCGTAACTACGGCCAAGAAACCCGTGACACGCTGCAGGCACAGCTTGACCTAGCTCCGCAGAAATATGCGGCAGAGGCCAAGTATGCCCCGCAGTATCAGGCGTTGCAGCTCGGCCTACTCAAGTCTGCCACTCCCGAACTCCTACAGCTTTACCGGGACCAGATCGCGCCGGCCATGGGCGAGGTCGAGGCCGCCGCACGCTCCCGTTCCCGAGCTGGCGACATTGCCGACATCTCGACCCTCGGCCCCCAGGCGCGTGCTGCAATCAAGGCTGCCTCGCCACAGCAGGCAGCACTGGCTGACAGTCTTACCGCCCAGGCTCAATCCGGGCTCAACGCTGGCTCCCGGCTAACGCCCGAACAACAGCGCCAGGTCGAACAACAGACCCGAGGCTCCTTTGCTGCCCGAGGCCTCGCAGGAAGCCCCACAGCCGGCCTACAGGAGGCTGTGCGCTCCCAGCTATCTGGAGCCGGAATGCAGCAACAACGCTCCCAGCAGGCCATGGGAGCCCTCGGAGCATCACAAGGCGTGTACGGCGACGTGTTCCAACAGGTGCTTGGGCGCCCATCACAGGCCTTTGCTGGATCTCAAAGTTTCCTAGGCCAAGCCCAGGGATTCAATCCGGGCCAGCTTTTCAACCCCGAGTCGCAGTACGCCGCCAACTTGATCGGTGGTAACCAGCAGCAACAGCTTGCTGCCCGTACTGCTTCTGCAGCCAACTCCACCGCACTCATTGGTGCCGGTATGTCAGCAGCATCCAGCCTATGAACTACGGATACCAAGGATCCATGCCCTACGGCCAGGGCGGTGGCATGAGTCAGTTTGCCCCCCAGATGCCTGCAATGCAGCCCGGCACCGGTTATGGTGCCCCGATGCAGCAGATGAACCCCATGAACACCGTTGCGGATGTTGAAGAACAGCGCAAACGGCTCAAGGCACTTGGCCTGGACGACTCGTTCATTGATGATGCATTTGCAATGAAGCAGGGGATGCTTGAGAAACGGGATGAGATGAAAGGACAAGCTCTTGATGCTATTGGAAGCGGTCTCAAAAGCGCAGGGAGTGGCATTGCAAGCGCCGCCTCTTCTGCTGGCTCTGGATTGGCAGGACTAGCGTCTTCACTTTGATTCAACGATACCAGCGATGCATTGGAATCAAGCTCTTCAGGTTCAGATCCTGGCAGCTTGAGGCCTGGTGCTGCCCGGCTGGCGAGGTTATCCCGTCGCATACCCACCAGTCATTCAGCTCTAGGATCATCCATGTCCTGGGGAGGATGCGTTGGACGATGGGCGACAAGTCGAAGCACGTCACCACCTGGCATTGTGGCTGGTCTAAGCCGGTGCCTGCCGGTGTGAGTCATTCAGCGGTGGCAGACACTTTTTCGGTGTTCCTGAACCTAGAACGGTGGCAATCCAAGCCGACATCTGCTGCAGTCGATCTCCATCCAGCATGAACAAGCTCGGCCAGCTCTACTTCGACGCAGCAGGAGGCAACCACAACGCAGTGGTGTTCATCACTGCCTTCCATGCCTACTGCCATTCCATTGACGACCTGATTGATGGGGACGTGCCTTTTAGCCCTGAGGCATTCCTGGATATCTTGATGCAGGCCAACAGCCTCTACTCGACCCCGTTCTACATCGACAACTGGTTCCGGCTGCAGCCCGTGATAGCCATGATCACCAGCACCTACGCAGATTCCGTTGCCTGGGAGAAAGCCGATGAGGAATGGAAGCGTAAGACAGCCGATGTCCTACGGCTCTGTGGCAACGACATGATTTTACAAGTGGCTTGGATAATCGGTGGTTACAAGCACATGAGGGCTATCAGCTTGAAGTTGCGGGAGTTCGCATACCATTCTCAACACAGCTAAATCTATGGCACAATACGGCTATTCAACACCTTACAGCGGTCAACAGGTTGCGCCATTGCCTCCGGGCTACATGGAGGCTGCTACGGCTTCCGGTCGCAATCTGGCGATGGGCATCACCGCCATCGGTCAAGGCCTGGGCAAGGCGCTGGAACGCTACACCGAGAACAAGAAGGCGCATGAGGCCGCTGATCAAACGAATACCGCGGTGACGCAGATGTTCCTGCAGCAGATGGAGAATGATCCGAAGGTGCAGGCTGTGCGATACTTTGAGGACACCGGCCAACTGCCCACCGGTGTAGATGAAACCACGCTGAAGTCCTACGAGGCGCAGATGAAGCGTGATGCCGGGATGATCAGCAACTTGGTTGGAAGCAGCGCTAAGTGGGCGGACATGAGCCTGACCAAGAAGAAGACTGCGCTCGGTGACACCGTGACGATGCTCAACCAGTATCGGAACAACCAGCAGGACGATTTTAAGAACGAGGCAAATAGGCAGGCGTTGGCAATGGGTGCGTTGCAGTTGGGTAAGGCTCAACGCGAGGAGGCTGCTGCTCCGTATTTCACGCAGGCGCTTTCCGACGTCATGTCAATGCAGCCCGGTCAGGCTCCTTCCGAGCCGTACTCCAACGTGACGCAGGAGATGCTTGGAAAGTACGGCGACAAACTGACTCCGACCCAGATGCAGTCGTTGATCCCAATGATGCGCAGGATGGGGCAGTCTATTCCCGCAAACATGACTGCGCTCGGTGCGACTATCGGACCCGAGGGGACCAAAGTGGAATACGGATTGCCGGCTACGGTCACCTCTATGCCTGTCCCAGGCACTGACTACGTTCAGCCAATGATTTCAGGGAAGGCAGCCGGCGCACCAATTAAAGCTCAACCAAAGATTCAGGCCGAAATCGATAAACTTCCTGAAGCCCAGCAGAAATGGGCAAACGATACACTTAGCGATATTAATAAGAACCCGCAAATCAAGGCAGTTGGAGAACAGTTCAAGAATCTGATGGAGATAAAGGAACTGGGAACAACCCCTTCCGATGATATTGCGCTGATCTTCAAGTACATGAAGACGCTAGATCCCACTAGCGTTGTCCGTGACAACGAATTTCAAACCGTAGGAAACGCTGGAGGTCTTCCTACTCAAATTCAAAACATCTACAACAGCTATACCACCGGAAACAAGCTGACTCCTGAAATTCGGAGAGATATTAAAAAGTCTGCTGATTCAATCGTGCGTGGTTCACTCAAAGCTGTTGAGTCGACGATTAGTGATACTGTAAGTCAGGCGAAATATCGTGGAGTGCCTGAAATGCTTATCCTTCCTGAGAACTCATTGAAGGCGTGGAGGTCAATGTCTGCTCAAAGCGCTGCAGAATCTATGCAGCGTTTCCAATCGCCCGAAGATATGCGTGCTAAAGGCATTAAGCGCGGCCTTGTTTTCAATCCTGCCACCGGAAAATACCAAGAATTTCAAGACTGACCTATGCCATTCGTTGAAGGCGGAATTGTTGTCGATGAAGAAACACAGCAACAGGCCTCGCCTCAGATGGCGCAAGGCGGTTTTGTGCAGGGAGGAATCGAAGTCGATCCAACGCCCGAGGACTCTTATAACAAGGTGCTGCAGTTTCAAGGAGCGCAGACCGACTACACTCCCAGCAAGCAGGAGTTCCTCGACTACCTGAAGGTCTCCAAGACCAAGCCACTGCTTGGCGAGAAGCCACTGGAAACCATTGGCACTGCTGCCGTCCAAACGGTGGAGGACATTGCCTCAATGCCTTACAAGCTAGGTGAAGCCATTGGGCAGTACATGGACCCACCTGAAGGCGTCACACCGATGCAGCTTGCCGGTGGCACCGCTGCAGAAATCGCAGTCCAATCTAGGCTGAAGGCCGAGAACATGGGCCGCGGACTGATCGACACCGCGCTGAACAAGCTGTCGGACATTACCGGAAAGCTCCGCAACGACGACGACAAGTACGAGGCCTTCCTTGCTGCTGCCGAGATCAAACGGCAGTTGGCCCGTGCCAACGCACCAGGAGACCAGCGTGTTCCTGCCTCTCAGGATGTCTTGCAGGCCTATGGCATCCCCCAGGAAGCAATCAGCCAGCAGGGACTTGATGTTGGTGGATTCCTTGCTGACCCGTCATCCATTGCTTTTGCCGGCGGCGGAAAACTGGCGTCTGCATTGGCGCAGCGTGCTATCCCGCTAATCCCTCGGGCAGGGCAGATTCTCCAACGCACTGGCGAACGCATTTCAAACCTAGGCCGTGTTCCTGAAAACATGGCAGGCAGATTCACTGCCGGAGTCACTGGGTCCGAGCAGATGGGACAAGCGGTGCAGGAAGGCATCGCTAAAGGAACCACAGGAATCACCTTGGGTGAGGCTGCTGGCCTTCCGATCACCATGAATGTTCCTGGTCTAGGAACTGTTGCTAAGACAATCACTGCAACCAAGGGCCTAGGAGGGGCCATGGAGACCGTTGGAGAAGCTGGAACTGTATCCGGTGGTCCAAGCCTTACGGCGACCCAGCGCGGCCTTCTAGGGGCTGGCGAGCGTATTGCCGCGGCTGAAGGCGCATCATCTAGGGCTCGGGCCTTAGGAACCGCGCTCGCCAGGAGCGGCCTTGAGACTCCGATAAGGGGAGCGGCAACGATTCTTTTGCCGATGGCAGGTGCTGGCATTGCCGGCGGTGCGCTCGCTGCATTGACCGGAGAAGAAGGCGATGCTGTTGCCGCGGCCATTGGCAGCGGTGCTGGCTTTGGTGTTTTTGACGGTGGGTTCACGCTCGCTAAGGCTGTTCAAGCCAACGCCTTCAATGGTGGGCGTGTCCGACAGACCGCGGTGGATGATCTCAATACTCGTCCCACCGACGTGCAGTTCACCTACATTGACCCGGTGGCCGGTGAGCAGACTGCGACCATCAAGGATTCCGAGGCACGCGCCACCCTGTACGGACGCCTCAACAACAAGCAGCTCACCAAGGCGCTGTCCGAGGTTGCCGGTGCTGAAGGCGCTGGGGTTGATGTCATCTTCCACACCGATGCAGACACGGTCCCTGCTGGACTGCAGAACGTGAATTATGCCGGTGTTGCAATCGGTCCCGACAACATCAAGAGCGGAAAGCCGACGATCCTGATCAATGTCGACAAGGCCAGCCCCGAAGCACTCCCGCATGAGATCCTGCACGCACGCATCACGCAGGACATGGTGAGTCAGCTTGGGGCCAAAGCCATCGACACTGCCTCTGCTGATCCCAACTTCCAGAGGCAATTCACCGACTTCGCTAACAAGTACGCCGACAAACTACAATCGGCTGGTGGGCGCGTGATTGCTGACCGCATCCGTACTGAGCTCCGGGATGCTTTTGATCCTGCTCAACAACGGGCTCAAAAGGTTGAGTCTCTTAAGCGCATCACCGATGAGTTTGCCGCGTACTACACGCAGGAGATGCTTAAAGGCAAAGACCCGAAGACGATGCTTCCGGGTCGCATTCCTTCCTTCCTTGAGATGGCGCTGAACAACGCCAAGGAGGCTGTTTCGGAACGGTTCACTCGGCGTGCATTGCAGGCTGGTTTCGACCCTGTTGCCCGCACCTTCTACGACGCCAACGGACGGCGCATCAAGCTCGACTGGATGGAGGATGCCATCAAGAACCTGGTGACTCCGAAGGAAGGCTACGAGCCCACCGAGCAACGGGTCGACATCAACAAGATGACCCAGGCGCAGCAGAATGCGGTCATCATGGCCCGAGGCTACTCGGACCTGTTTATGACTGCCCCGGATGGCAGTATCGTCAGGCCGTTGTCTAAGGCGGAGATTGCAGCCCGGACTGCTGACATAGCCAACCGCACGATGCGTGCTGTCGAGTCTGTTCCTCAGGCTGAACGCACCAGCATCTCGGGCATGGATGCCTACGGAAACCCGGTCATCGAAGGGAGACTTAGCCTGGCCGAGGCCGATGCAGTATCAAAGAGTGGCATCTTCGGGCCATCCTCTTCCAGGACACTGATCGACATCGCCACCGCAATCCGGGATGGCACGCTCATGGAAGGCAGCTACTGGAAGGTGTACGGATCCACCGGGAAGTCCGGCGTGTTTGGAGAGTCCCAGAAGCTGTTCCTGCCCTACGGCATCTCAATCAACAGCAAGGGCGGCGTCAACGTCAAGGTGGTCGACTGGGGCAAAGTGCAGGCCCGGATGTACAAGGCACTGAGCAAGCCGGCCTACAAGAGCCTCTTCAACAACTACGACCAGGCCATGTCCACGATGCGTGACGTGTACCTGAAGAACATTGCTGAGACCGGTGCTGTGCCTTCCGCTGAGGCGCTCGGTGGAGGCATCGAGGGCGCTAAGAAGCGCAATATGTTCAACGAGATCATGGGTGCAGTTCCCAAGAAAGGGGACGTCATGGTCAACTTCCCGACTGCCGGCTACGTCGCCAACCGTAAGGGAGGATCGGTCTATCAGGATCTGCGTCTTGAGCGCATCCAGAATGCCGACTCCACTAAGGCCCAGATCCCCTGGACAGGCGACATGGGCGAGCAGTCGAGCTACCGCCGCACTCAGCTGAACTTCATGCCTGCAGAGGCCATTGGTGAGACCAGGGTCAGCACCGATGAGAATGGCGGCTATCGAATCTTGTCGAAGAACGGAAAGTTCCGCCTGTACAGCCCCGATGGATCCACCGTTGGGATCTTCGACACTCAGGAACAAGCCAAACTCAAAGCAGAAAAAGATTATGCCACTCAAACAAGGATACAGCCAGAAGTCCGTCAGCAGCAACGTCCGCTCGGAGATGAAGGCCGGCAAGCCACAGAAGCAGGCGGTCGCAATCGCGCTGTCGGTGGCCAAGAAGGCCAAGGCGAAGGCGGGGCGGTACGACAAGCGGGGGATGTAAGGTTCATGCCGGCTGAAGAGGAGGCGGCCAGAAAACAAGTTGCGGAAGGTCTTCCCCGGCGTGCATCTTTTGAAGCTTCAGGAGTTTCAAGGGATCAAAATGGAAACATCTACTTCAAAGGCAAAGAACCGAAAGACTGGACTCCAAAGGAGTTTGAGGAATACGGCAAAGCATTCGGCGT
>Ga0209086_10000641_pt1 | contig 29919 bp, 23 predicted proteins | sample M_130207_XF_Meta_FD_187312 | JGI IMG/M metagenome (GOLD analysis project Ga0209086, IMG submission 187312) | Freshwater microbial communities from Lake Montjoie, Canada to study carbon cycling - M_130207_XF_MetaG (SPAdes) (version 2) | ecosystem: Environmental > Aquatic > Freshwater > Lake... | reverse complement strand
TCACGCACCTTCCATGACAGCAGGCTGCGCGACAGCTTCGGCACATTCCAGTCGGCAACGCAAGAGGATCAGTGCGATGTTTGGCACCAGGCCATTTCCAGCGAAAAGTTCACGGAAGGCGGGGACATTGCCGTTCGGATCGTGCTGCGCCGCCATGTCTCGTCGCGCGGGGATGACGCTGATTGAAATGCTGCTGGCGTTGTCTGTGTTGGGGATTCTCGCGGCGCTCGCGTGGCCGAGTGTCCTGCGAATTCACAACGAGCAGAAGATTGTCGATTCGGCGGAGAAAGTGCGTGCCCTCGTGGCCATTGCTCGCGTGAACGCCATCGAGAGCGGGCTGGTCTATCAGTTTCGTCACGAGATCGCGGGGACTCACTTTTTGGTTGTGCCGTTCGAGCGTGAGTTTGAAGCGGTTGATGCGCGAACTCAGGGTGCCGGAGCGGCCGAAGGTTTGGGGCGATTCAGCAAGGCCAGTAATGATCTGCCCAAGGGCGTGAAATTCGGCAACTCGAGAATCGCCGTCGCGGGTGCGATTGCTAGCTCCTCGACGACAACCGGCGGGAGCCAGCAGTTGGCTTCGGACGTGTTGAGCGGGTTGCCGAGCGCCGACAAGTTGACTGGACTGTCGTGGTCGGGACCGATCCTCTTTCAACCGGATGGGTCTGCAACCGATGCCGAGTTCACCGTCGTTGATGAGCGCGGTCAACAAGTCACGTTGAACGTGCGCGGACTCACAGGGGCCGTCGCGACGGGCCGACTCCAACGGGAGGACCGCCCATGAGAGCCGCGACTCCCTCACACCGCTTGTGCCACCACGGCCAAAGTTCTTCGCGGCGCGGGCTGACGCTGCTGGAGATCATTCTCGCGCTGACAATCTTTTTCGGCGCGATGGCCGCGTTGTCGCAACTGGCTTGGAGCGGGAGCCGGGCTGCAATTCAAGCGCGACTCAAAACGCAGGCGATCGTGCGGTGTGAGACCAAGCTGGCCGAAGTCCTCGCGGGGATCGAGGCATTAGGTCCGAAGTCCAACGTGGCGTTTCCCGACGATTCCAAATGGACGTACAGCGTCAGCATTGGCGACAGCCCGTTCCCCGACCTGTTGCAGGTCCAAGTGACGGTCGGTCACACGGGCAACAACAGCTTGGCCAATGTCCAGTTCTCGCTAAACCGCTGGATGCGCGATCCGAGCATCTTCCTCGACGCCGCCGAAAAACAACAAGCGGAGGCCGATGCGGAAGCGCAGAGTCAAGGGGCGACACAATGAAAGCGGATCGCTCTGGCTCGCACTGTCGTTTCGCAACAGCTCGTCCTTCCGGCTTTCTGAGCGGGGTGGCGTCAGCCCCCTGGCTCTTGGGCATCAGCCCGTTTTCAAAGAGCCCGTGTGCTGACGCCACCCTGTTCCGAAATGTCTCACGCTTGGCTGCCTGGGGTCTAACGCCGCCCCGCTCAGAAAGGTGGAGGCAGAGGTCTGACGCCCAGGAAGTGCGGCGTGGGTTCACGCTGCTGGAAGTGATGCTATCGCTGACGCTGGCCATCATTTTGCTCGGTGCCATTTATGCGGCGATGGAACAATCATGGCGACTGACGGCGAGCGGTCGTCATGAAATGGCGCGGTCTCAAGTGACCCGAGCCTTGATCAAAAGGATTGCTCAGGATGTGCGCGCCGTCATGTTCGTCCCCCCTCCGCCGAGCGATGGTGAGACAGACGAAGCGGCGTCCACCTCGGGCACGTCCACCGCCGGTTCGACCTCGACGGGAACAGGCACCACGGGAGCAACGGACACCACTGCGACTGACACGACGGAGACGGAGCCATCAGCGAAGAGCATTGGCATTCGTGGCAGTGCCACGCGTCTTGAGTTGCACATTTCCCGCGCGCGGCGCGATCTGAACTTCGCAGCGAACGTCGATGGCAACACTGTCGAAACTCGCACGAGTGACTTGCTGGCGGTGACGTATTCTCTCGCACTGGGTAGCAGCGGAAGCACGGCTGGTTCGGGGCTGATCCGCAGCGAAGGCGATCGTCTGATCGTGCAGGCGATCGAAACGGACGGTGGCGACGCGCTCACGGCCTCGCGGTCGCAGTCGCTCGCGCCGGAAGTGGCGTCCCTTGCATTTCGTTACTTCGACGGAGCCGCGTGGTACACGATGTGGGACAGCGAGGAAAACGGCTATCTGCCGCGGGCGATCGAAGTGTCGATCGGGTTCACGCCCGTGGGCACACGCGGTGGGCCGCTGATCAATGTCCCGGTCAGTGCGTCGGTCGATCAGTTTCGTACGGTGATCTTGGTCCCGGTCGCGGACCCGTTCCCTCCGGAGTTGTTGCCATGAATTGGAATCATGTGCGATCCAACATGAAGCGTTTGACCAATGCGGCATCAGGTGAGCCGGATGGCGTCAGCCCCCGGACTTCGGGCATCAAGCGTCCAGGGGCTGACGCCACCCGGCTCACCAAGTTTGATTCATTACCGACCTCTCGATCGAGGAACAGACGACAGACAGCGCGTTGTCAGTTCGAGCATCCCCGCGCGGGGAGCGTGCTGCTCATCGTGCTGGTCGTGGTCGCGATGCTCACGCTGGCGGCCTACAACTTCACGCAGTCGATGCTGACCGAGTTGGAAGCGACGACGATGTATGGCGCGGACGTGCAGGCGCGCGAGGCGGCCGATTCCGGCGTCGAGTACATCGCGACGATCCTCGCCAACCGGACGGACCCGGCGCTTGAGAACCTGATTCACAATCCGAGCGTGTTTCTCGGCAAGACCGTTTCGGTCTCGGAGCGGCTGCGCGGCAACGCCCGCTTCACGATCATCGCTCCCGTCGAACACAACGTCGCGGGAAACGCGATCCGCTACGGGCTGATGGATGAGTCGGCCAAGCTCAATCTCAATCTGCTCGACCGACTGAAGCTGGAGGACGAGCAAGTCCACACGCTCCTGTTGAATATTCCCGGCATGACGATTGAGATTGCCGACGCGCTGCTCGACTGGATCGACGCCGACGATACCAAGCGACCCTACGGTGCCGAATCCGAGATCTACGAAGCGCTCACTCCCCCGTACAAAGCCAAGAACGGGCCGCTCGAAAGCATCGACGAATTGTTGCTCGTGCAAGGTGTCACGCCCGCGCTGCTCTACGGGGAAGATGCCAATCGCAACGGGTTGCTCGACCCCGGTGAGAACGATGGCGACAAGACGCCGCCACTCGACAACGCCGACGGTGTGCTCGATCACGGCTGGGTCGCGTTCTTGTCCGCACACGGGCGCGAGGCCAACCGCCGGGCCGATGGCACCAAAAAGATCGACACCAACAACGGACTGCTGACGGAGCTTTACGATGCACTCGAAGATGAGTTCGGTGAGGACGCGGCCAAGTTCGTGATCGCGTACCGTATCAGTGGTCCCAAAGACCTGCCCCCCGAAAACACCAGCGGCACGTCGGTCGCTTCGAGTTCCACGGCCAGTCAGACCAAACAGGCTCAACAAAAGGCCGTGCAAGATTTGACGAAGGCGATCGCGGAAGGAGCCTTCAAAGCGACGGGAACCGTGACGCGCGGCGGCATCGACATCTCGAAGGGAGGTCAGAACAAGGTCAACACGCTCTGGGATTTGATCGGCTCCCGCGCGGACGTCACCATCGCCGGAGCGAAACAAACGCTGGAGAGTCCCTGGCCCGCCGACACGTCTTCTCTGCCTGATCTGCTGCCCAAGCTGATGGACGCGCTCGCGATCACCGGTGACGAGTACCTCGAAGGTCGGATCAATCTCAATCAGGCGCGTCGTGAAATTTTGATCGGGCTTCCCGGCATGGACGAAGAGCTGACGGAGAAGATCATGGTCTCACAAAAGCTCGACTCGAATGGCCAACCGGACCCCGAGGTCATTCAACGCCACAACACGGCTGGGTGGCTGTTCGTCGAGGGGCTGGTCGATATCTGGAAGATGCGCGAGTTGGACCCGTACCTCACGGCGCGCGGCGATGTCTATCGAGCACAGGTCTTCGGCTTCTTCGATGGCGGTGGCCCAGTGACACGCATCGAAGCCATGGTCGATGCGACGCAGGTTCCGCCGCGAATCATCTTCCAACGCGACATGAACGCCCTTGGCCACGGCTACGCACGCGGACAGTTCCTGCCGCTGGCTCGTTGAGTGTGAGGCATGAGAGCGGGGTAAGCTCCGCCTACCCTGCGTTAGTGAATCGACTCTCCGCGTAAGGATCGGTGCAACGATGACGGTCGGAATTTTGGTGAGCCGGGTGCCGTAAGGCCCCGGATTCCTAGGCGAAGAGTCCGGGGCCTTACGGCCAATGGCACTCACTTTGTCATTCACCCCGTGAGTGCCATTGGCCTGACGGCACCCGGCTCACCAAAGCCAATCCGATAATTCACGACAGTTATTGATGCACCGATCCTAACAGCCTGTTGAAAAACGTAGAGTAGGCGGCTCGCCTGCTCGCATCTCGAGTTGAAAAACACAGGCGAGCCGCCTGTGCTACGGGTGCTTCAACAGGCTGCCAAGACCGGAATCACGGGACGTTTGTCACGATGACTCGTTTGATCGGCGTGGTCAGTCGCGTGTAGGCATCCGTTCCCGAACCGCCATCCAACTTCAACCAGTCGATGTCGCAGAGCGTCATTCGTAGGTTGTCCGCACCGCCGCCCAGCAGGGCGTCCAACGTGGTGATGTACATCCCCGTGACGACCAGCGAATCGTCTCCGTCATTCATCCGGACCACCAGTCCGATTCTTGGCAGAACGGGCAGCGCGTGGGAACTCAACGAGTTGATCGTGGTCCCGGCCGTTCCCGTCACGGTGACTCGTCCCGATGAATCGCGTGTCACCGTGACCGCGTTCGATCTGGCGTCTCCGGTGAGCGTCAAGATTTTGGTGCTTGGGTTGTAAACGGAGAGGACATTGTTGGTGGCCCCGCTGCCCGAGATGGCAAACGATCCGGTCAATCGGTACTTCCCGAGGCTGCTGTAGTCGGTGTAACCCGCCGACACCGGTGGTGCCCCGACACCAACACCATCGACCTTCACGTAGTACGTGCCCGCCGTCACGTTGATGCTGATTCGCGCCGTCACATCGTCTACCGGATTGTTGACCGCGAGTAGAGTTCCAGCGGAGTCCAGCAGCTCCAATTGCAGATCGAGCATCGAATTGGTGGAACCGCCGACAGCGTCCAGAGTCAGCGTTCCAGACGAAGCGGTGATCTTGAACCAGTCCGTATCGCCGCGCTGCTCGATCACCCCCGCTTGCGACACGTTGAACAGTCCGCCCGTGGGCGTGCCATCAATGGCCGCCGCGCCGCTCAAACTGTTTGGAAAGTCATCCGCTCGATAACCGAAACCGTTTTGCGTGGCGATGATGGCCAAGTCGTCTTCGGTGTTGTTCGCGGAAGCATATTCGCCTCGGCTCCACTGCACGAGGTTCTTGTAGTAGCCGACACCCATGTGAGGAGCCCAGCCGGTCTGGCCCGAGCCGTGTCCCGTGTAATAGCCCTCGGCCGGAGAGAGGCGACCGTCGTGATATAGCCCAAGCGTGTGACCGACCTCATGAACGGTGGCGTCGGCGATGTACTTGCCGTACGCGCCCGATCCGACCATGAAGACGTACGTCGGCGTGTCCGTGTTCCAACTAAAGCTGCCGATGTACGCGACGCCTCCAGCCCCCGGAGCGGGTGATGGATTCGTTGCTCCAATCGCGACGCGAACTCCCCAACGAGTGTCCGATGCACCCGCGTTGATCAAGTCTGAGATTGGTGGAGTCTGTGTCGTGACATCCACATCAAACGGCGCGTAGCACTCGGCGACGCGCGACCAGATTTCCTGAATCTGAGTTAGCTCCGCATTGGAAAACGAGTTGTCTCCCTCGAACGAGTAGACCGACGTGGTGATCGGCGCGCCGCCCACATCGCTGTTCCAGTACGTGCCCGTCGTCACATGACCATCGAAGTCCAAATAGATGGTCTTTGTCGCGGACGGACGGCTGTGCAACAGGAACGTGTCTGACAACGCCCGCTCGGCGACTCGCGGCGCGTATTGCAGTCCCGCCAGAGTTGCCCGCCGGTGATCGACCATGGGAATCGCACAGACTCCCGAACGGCATTCACTGTGCGAATGGCGCTCGCCAGCCAACTTCGGGTCAACCGTTCCCGAATGACCGAGTCCCACCAAGCAGGCCAGCCCGGCTGCGACACCATGACGGACCAGCCACCCGCGTCGCATGGCCACGGCACAAGTTTGGAACACAGATCGAAACACGCTTGTCGTCATGCGAGACACCCTCCGAAAGCAAACACCCATCGAAACAGCAAATCGTCCGAAGGAATGCCTATCTCGGATTTGAGGATGTGCAAACGGATTTGATCGGACAACGCGAGTTTCGCGACCTTGTTCCCCTTAAAGTTCAAGCTGCAAAGTCATGTTGCACATGGCAACGCGAGTCGGTGCCAAATGGACACACTCGTTGATGCCGTTTGGAGACAGACTGCCGTTCATGGGCGGATGTCTGGATTAGCCGAGAGGCAGTCGTTTTCATTTCGGCAATCGAAGCCTGCCGCGCAAGTGAAGTCTGGGATGTCGCGCATCCTTCGCTTGCGCGTCAGGCTTCAATGGGGACGGTTTTCTTGGCCTCTCGCCTTGGAAAAAGGCGGTATTTGTCGGTATTTGAGTGGTCGCCGGCACATCAGCGTGATCGATGCGACGACATTGATGTCCCAAACTCGCCGCTTGAACTTTCACAGGTGTTTCTCTAACGTCGCGGCCCCGACTAACCGATTTAACCGGCAAAGTCTGAACCTTTTGACAACTTGTATGAGGACTGTGATGGCTGATTTGATCGTTCCCCACGGCGGACTCGCCGAACCCGTCTGCCGCACTGTGGGCGCTGGCGAAATTGATGCTTTCAAGGCGGAAGCCGCTGCGCTCCCGAAGGTGCCCGTCTCGGCCGCCGACTTGTCCACCGTTTATCGTCTTGGCGACGGAACACTCAGCCCTTTGACCGGGCCGATGACCAGCGCTGTCTACAACAAGGTGCTGGACGAATGCTGCGTCGAGTCGAACGGCAAGAAGTACGCTTGGACGATCCCGCTGGCGTTCCCCGTCACGGGTGACATGGCCAAGACACTGAAAGCCGGGCAGAAAGTCGCCCTCACCAATCCCGCAGGCGATGTGGTTGCGACGCTCGACATCACCGATGTCTATGCGTGGCCGAAGCTGAAGTATCTGAAGAGCGTCTATCTGTCGGATCGCGCCGATCATCCCGGTGCCAACATGGTCCTGACCGGTGACGCCGCGAACTCACACCTCGTCGGTGGTGAGATTCGTGTGTTGCCTCAGCCGAAGAACGCCAAATTCGGCAAGTACGTCCTCACGCCGCGCGAAGTCCGCAAGCTGCTGGCCGAACGCGGCTGCGATGCGGCGGTCGCCTTCCAGACTCGCAACCCGCTCCACCGCGCTCACGAGTACGCACTCGTCCACGGCTTGGAGACCTTGATCCGCGAAGGGAAGAACGCACTTGCCGTCCTCAACCCGCTGATCGGTGAGACCAAGGGTGACGACGTGAACGCCGAGATTCGGATGGAGACCTATGAGGCTCTCATCACGCAGCGACAACTCGGCGATGGTGACAGCGATCAGTCCTTGTGGGGACCACGCAACGAAGCCGTGCCCGATCGAGTCGTCTTGCTGGGCCTCGACATCAAGATGTTCTACGGAGGCCCGAAGGAAGCGGTGATGCACGCCATCTACCGTCAGAACATGGGCTACACGCACATCGTCATCGGCCGCAAGCACGCCGACGCACCGTATGCCAACGGCGAGAACATCTGGGGCGACTTCGATGCGCACCAAATCTTCGACAACCTCGGTGGCGACTTGCAGATCAAGCCGCTCAAGGTTGGCTTCGCTGCGTACTACGACTCGATCGGTCGCGTCGATCTCTGTGAACGCCACAAGGACGAAAAGCCGGTCTCGATCTCGGGCAAGGACATCCGCGCCACATTGCTCAAGGCTGAGCAAGTCGATCCCCGCGTGATGCGTCCCAGCACGAGCCAGATTCTCGGGGCCGCGATGAAGACGGCGTGATACCGCCCGATTCTGAATGACCAATCACAGAAGCCCGGCTTGTCCTCAAGCCGGGCTTCTTGTTTTGAGTGGCCGTGATACCGCAAGTGAGTTTGGACGGTGGATACAACACGAACTCGAAGAGAGGAAGAGAGTCCCACTCTTCGCTTATGCTTCGGGTGAGTGTCAGCGTGTGCCGCATGAGTCCCCGTGCATGACCGCTTCTCGCTCGACACGGCTCACGGTGAACGAAAGAATGGGCCACTGAACTTGGCCTCTCTCCCAGAAAGACTCCTTCCATGGAACTCGTGCTGACCGAACGCTCGACGATCCGGCGGATCATTCGCCGTCGCCGTCGATTGGGATTGGACCACAAGGACGAGGTTTGGAACCGAAAGTACATCGTCATGCCCGACCCGGATAACGTGCATCAACGACTCGTCGGATTCTTGGTGACGGTGTGTCAAATTGTGATCGACTGGACCAACCTCGGGCGTTCCTTCCCCGGTTCCAACATCTCTGACCGTGAAGAAAAATGGACGCACAACTACCGCGTCCCTGATGTCACCGTGTTTCTCAACGGCAACCCAGCACAGGACAGAGACACCCACTGGTTCGGCGGCCCCGATCTGGCGGTCGAAATCGTCAGCGACAATGACAAGTCGCGCAAGAAACTCAACTTTTATGCGGGTGTCGGCACGCGGGAACTCTTGATTGTGGATCGTGATCCATGGCAGATCGAGTTGTTCCGCTTGCAGGCGGGTGAACTGATCTCGGTTGGAACGGCGACCGCTGCGGAAGACAAACTGCTCATCAGTGAAGTCATTCCGCTCCGCTTCCGTCTCATCGCAGGAACGCCTCGACCGCAACTCGAAGTCTTGCACTCTGACGGCATCCAACGCTGGGTTTGTTGAGTCGCCTTGCGCTCGTAGAGCCTATTCGAGAAGTTGTTTCGCCATTCGCAGCGAGCAGGTCATGAGTTGGGTGCCACGGTCACGGCTTTGCGTGGCCGTGCTTTCGTTGCGATCAAAGCACGGCCACGCAAAGCCGTGACCGTGGCACCCTGAAAACAACCCATTTCTTTCCGGATAGCCTCTTAGAGCCTGCATTTTCTGAAGCCCGGCTTGTCTTCAAGCTGGGCTGTTTGTTTTGACCGGCCGACTCGGCGCGAGCCGCTTCAATCCCGCCGAGGTCGCTGGTAGTCTCTCGCCTCGACAAGACTCTCACCAAATAGACGCCGTCAATGGAGATTCACAGATGACTGGACGATGGACAACGCGACTGTGTGCTTGGGCTTTGGCCGCGATGACGACCTTTTCAACGTCAGCGGGGTCCGTGTGGGCCGACGATCCGTGGCTCGTGTTTGAAGGGGGCGATGGTCCCGGCAAGGGAAAGCACATCGTGCTGATCAGCGGCGATGATGAATACCGCTCGGAAGAAGCACTTCCTCAGCTCGCAAAAATTCTCTCGAAGCATCACGGCTTCAAATGCACGGTGCTGTTCTCGATCGACACTCAGACCGGCTTCATCAAGCCGAACCATGACGACAAGTCGCCCGATCACACGCCGGGGATCGAGGCTCTCAAGACGGCCGATCTCGCGATCCTCGGACTGCGGTTCCGGAACATGCCTGACGAGCAGATGCAGCACTTCGTCGATTACATCGAAGCGGGCAAGCCGGTCATTGGAACACGCACTTCGACGCATTCCTTCCACATCCCCAAGGGGAGCAAGTTCGAGAAGTACACGTGGACCTACGGCGGCAAGGACTATGAAAAGGGCTTCGGCAAGCAGGTGCTGGGTGAAACTTGGATCAGCCACCACGGGCAGCATGGTTCGCAGAGCACGCGCGGTTTGATCGCGCAGGGGCAGGAAGGCCATGCGATTTTGAAGGGGATCAAAAGTGGAGACATCTGGGGACCGTCGGACGTGTACGGCGTGACGTTGCCTCTTCCCGGTGACAGCCAGCCGCTCGTGTTGGGCCAGATTTTGAAGGGAATGAAATTTGACGACGCTCCGCTCGAAGGACCGAAGAACGAACCGATGATGCCCGTCGCGTGGACGAAGTCATACAAGAGCGCGTCGGGCAACGTGGCTCGCATCTTCACGACGACGATGGGTGCGGCAACTGATTTGGAAGCCGAGGGGACTCGCCGCCTGATCGTCAACGCGGCCTATTGGGCCGTCGGAATGGAAGCCAAGATCGCCGACAAGTCGAACGTGGAACTCGTCGGCGACTACAAGCCGACCAAGTTCGGTTTCGGCAGCTTCCAGAAAGAGAAGAAGCCAGCCGACTTCGCGAAGTAGTTGCTTGCTCTCGTCGAGAAGAAGAAATTGGGAACACTGATTGGCGCTGATCTTCACTGATTTCGATCAGCGGAGACGAGTGAAAATCAGTGTTCTGGATTCTGGCTGTATTCCGCAATGCAACTGAAGTCCGGCTTCGCTTTGTTCGCCGGACTTAGAGATCAATGAACCCGCCCTGTCCCTTGTCGTGAGTCGCATGTCACCCTTCGATCTTTCGGTGCTGTTCTTCCTGCAATTGGCGGTCATCTTGGGGGCGTGCCGTTTCGTCGGGCTGATCGCGCGCCGGTTGGGGCAACCGCAGGTCGTGGCTGAGATGGTCGCGGGTGTGTTCCTCGGGCCATCGCTGTTGGGATTGTTGGCTCCCGACCTGCAGCGGTTCCTGTTTCCCGAGGACTCGAAGGCGATTCTGTTCACCGTGGCGCAGGTCGGGATCGCGCTCTACATGTTTCTAGTCGGCGTGGAATTCCGGACGGACTTGTTCGTCGAGCGATTCAAGTCGGCAGCCGCGATCTCGGTGGCGGGGATGGTCGTGCCATTTGTCTTCGGCGTGGCAGTCGCCTTGTGGCTGGTGCAGTCCCCGGGTGAGTTCTTCACGGCCAAGATCAAAGCGTGGGAGGCGGGACTGTTCCTCGGTGCGGCGATGTGCATCACGGCGTTCCCGATGCTCGCGCGGATCATCGTGGAGCGTGGCTTATCGGGAACAACACTCGGCACGCTGTCATTGGCCGCCGGTGCGATGGGCGATGCGGCGGCCTGGTGCTTGCTCGCGATCGTCCTCTCCAGTTCCGAATCCAATCCGTCGATCGCCGCGTTGGCGATTGGCGGTGGCTTGGCGTACAGCGTGTTCGTCCTGACGGTCGGACGCTGGGCGTTGAAGCCTTTGGGACGGATGGCCGAGCGGGAAGGAAAGGTCACTCCCGCAATGCTGTCCGTCGCTCTGATGCTGACGATGCTTGGGTCATGGGTCACGGACTCCATCGGCATCTATGCGATCTTCGGCGCGTTCATGCTCGGTTGCGCGATGCCGCGCGGCTTGTTCTCGCGCGAGCTGACTCGGCAAATCGAACCGATGGCCACGAGTCTCCTCGTTCCCGTGTTCTTCACGTACTCGGGTTTGAACACGCGGCTCCTCGATCTGGTGACGACGCCACAACTGTGGCTCGTCGCGTTGGTCGTGTTCCTCGCGGCGTGCCTCGGCAAGGGAGTTGGCTGCTGGGGAGCGGCTCGTCTAAGCGGAGAAGACCAGCGCACGTCACTCGCCATCGGCACACTGATGAACGCGCGCGGCCTGATGGAACTGATCATCATCAACATCGGTCTGGAGCGAGGCATCATCACGCCACAGCTCTTCGCGATCTTGGTGGTGATGGCAGTGGCCACAACGCTGATGACCTCGCCGCTGCTCGGCTGGCTTTACCCCAGTCTTGGTGAGCCGGGCGGCGTCAGCCCTCGGACATTTGAGCGGAAAGAGTCCGAGGGCTGACGCCCAATGGCACTCACTTTGAGCGGCACGGCGCTAGCCGCCGGTAAACGGAGTTACGTTTCCAAGCAAAGAACCGGCGGCTAGCGCCGTGCCGCTCACGAAGTGAATGACAAAGTGAGTGCCATTGGGCTGACGCCGCCCGGCTCACCAAGACTCCATTTGAGAAAGGGTCTCATCAAAGACCGCGTGAAGTACAACTCATTCAATCGTGGGCCGATTCCGGCGCGTTGGTCTTCGGCGGCGGATCGAGTTCCTCCACAACGTGGGGATGCGTCGCCTCCCACTTCATCCAGAAGTCTGACGGGTGCGTCTTCCGCCACAGGGCGAGGGCGTTGCCGACATGGCTGAAGAACGTGTACTTGCCCGCGATGTCGCTGTCCGATTGTTCGGTCGTCGTTTGAATCACCCAATCGGCCGCCTTGAGAATGAACTCACGCGGCGGATGGAGTTCGTCGGGAGCGATCGCCAGCCATTCCAAGTGATGTCCCGTCGCGATGACCTTTTTGTAGAGTTCGTCGTCGATCGGCTTCTTGAGCGCAGCTTCTCCTTCGGACCAGTTTGAAGGCCAATGGCCATCGGGAAATTGGCAGGTCACGATCAAGTCGCGCACCGATTTGAGATGCTCCATGATCTGGGATCGCGTGGCGTCAGAGAGGATGTCGTGGTCATCGTCCAACCGCACGAGAACCATCAGTGAGTACAGCCGATGCGTCCCGCTACAAACTCCAAATCGCTTGTGCCCGCGCATCAGCCGCTCGGCCAACAGATCGAATGAGATTTCGCGACCGTGGCGTGTCGTCCATGTTTTCTGCGGAGCGATCCACAATCCGAACGCGAGGGCCGACCATTCGACTTCCGCTTCGTCGAGCCGGAAATCGCGGAGCGCCTCTTGCAGGACATCGGCCACTTCACGGCGACGGTTCGGCGTGAAGACCGGCTCGTGCAGATCGACTCCCGCCTCGGTCAGGCAAGCCAGCCAGTGATCGTGATGAACCGAGGCACATTCCTCTTTACCCCAACGAATCGCCACACCATCCGGTCGTTCTTGCAAGAGTGGGGCGATCTGGTTGCCCCACGAGGCCAGAAACTGACCGTGATCGACGAGGTGGTCTTTCAGTGCCTCACCCGACATGACCTTCGGGTCTTTGAATTTTGCGTTGAGCCACCAGGCGCGAATCGCATGTTCGACGTAGTTCGACTTGAGCTTCTCCTTCGCAAACTTCGGTCGGATTTTCGCGAGGACCGCCGCCAGTTCTTCATCGCTCACCACTTCCGCATCGTCGTAGAGCGGCTCCACGGTGAGTGGCTTCGTGCGCGGAACCACGACGGTCTGCACGGCACGCGACACGCCGACTTCATGCAGTACGCGCTGCCGCGCCACGGGCGAACCGACCGCCCACGAAGCGACCAACGCCACGAGGGCCAGGGCTTGCACGACGATCACTTGTTGTCGGGAGACTCGTCCGGTCTTCATCTTGTGCTCTCAGTTGTGAGTTGGGGCTGTCTGCTGGAGTCAGGGTCTTGAGCGGCAGCTCGTCTTACTGACTTTCCGAGCGGGGCGGCGTCAGCCCCCCGGTTTTCTTGGACATCAACTCTTCGTCGTTGTAGCGAAGAACCAGGGGGCTGACGCCGCCCCGCTCGGATATCGAGGTAGAGGGCTTACGCCCAAGAGGCAAACTGCCCTACGAATCATTCTGGAGAACAGCCCCTCTCAAATCGGCTTCTTGCGCACGAACACCACCTGCCCATCTCGCTCTAGGCCGACCTTCCACTTGTCGTCTTCCTTCATCTTCTTGATGAGCGGTTCGCGATAGTCCTTGTCGAGGACGATCGTGTTCACTCCGTAGCGATCAAAGATTTCTTCCCATCCGGCTCGCTGTTCGATCACCTGCATGTACGCCTGCCAGATGTCGCGTGGCACGAGGTGCGCGTGCGAGTTGACGAAGACTTTCATTCCCGGTGGGCCGCTCCATTGCAGGAAGTCGCCCCATTCATAGGTGTTGAAGACCAGCCCCTGTGGCGGGTTCTCTTTGAGGTACTCGACTGTTGCGATCGGCGTGTACGTCGAGACCGCCTTCTTCAAGGCCGGGTTCTTCCCGTGCATCACTTTCACGCCCAGCGGGCTGTAGCCGAAGCTGATGAACACCAAGCCGACCGTCACGACCGACCACTTGCCAGCTCGCGGAGCCACTGCGGGGATGAGCGGTTGGCGGCACGCAGCCCGCCATGCCGAGTAGCCATGCAACGCGACAAGACATGCGGCCACCGGTGCCCACCAGATGAGCAGCCGATTGCTCCACAAGGCCCCCGCGCCGAAGACGACCAAGGCCAGTACTTCCCACGTCTGAACGCGACGCGGTGTCCAGCGGTAGAGCATCGCCAACAGCACGGCCACTGCGGCAAACACCTGCCCCTGACCCTCTCGCAAACTCAGCGGACTCCACTCGGTCAGCTCTTGCAGGTTCTCATTCGATGAGAACCGCAAGGCCTCGGCATAGAGTTCGATCCCATACGGATTGAGCAACACGGCCGCAGCCGCGAGTTCCAACAACAGGAAACTGCGACGAACACCGTCATCACGCAGCACGCGCTGAATCGAACCCGTGCGACGCAGCAGATCGACCACGCGACCGACCACACAACACCCGAGCAACGCCAGTCCCATGAGGAACGAAGCATGCACATTGGCCCACGCGGCAAACAACAGGGGGACGAGCAGCCATTCGATCGGTCGCGGACGGCGACTCGTGCAGATCGTCAACAATGCGATGAAGCAAACCAAACCAGCCAACTGCGGCCGCTGCACCATCAACTGGCTCCAGCCCACCACCAGAAACACCATCACTGCAGCCAGCCCAAACCAGCCATTGCGACTCGAACGATACGCTCGCCACGCTAGCAGGCCCGCACAGAGTGAGACCGACAGTGCGTAGAGTCCCTGTAAGCCGGGCACTCCCAAACGGCTGATCGCTCCCCAGCCGATCAACTGGCTGAGCCACGCGGTATCGACGAACCGCATCCCCTTCGCGAGCGGCATCAACGGTTCATGGATTGGCAGCGACTGCGTTTGCCAAATCAAGCGGCCATACGCGAGATGCCCCCACACATCGGTGTGCCACAGCGGTCGGAAGCAGAAGAAAAGGAAGACCAGCCCGATGGTCAGCGTCAGCCCCGCCATCGCCCGCGGACTGCGTAGATAGAGTGGCGTGTGATCTTCCAACACCGACAAGTCCGGTCCGTGAGACGGCTCCGGTGCGAGCAGTTCTTCGTGCGTTGAGGGGGCTTCAGCCAGAGTTCCGCTCATCAATTCACCTGCAATACAAAAGGCTCAGCAACGGGAAGCAATCAAGACCGGAAGCCCACTCGCGACATCGCACACGCCAGCCGCGTGAGAACTTTTGACGTGACTGATGAACAGTCCGAATCAGGTGAGCCGGGCGGCATCAGCCCCCGGACTCTTAACTGCGATCGCAAGAATCCAGGGGCTGACGCCCAATGGCACTCACTTTGTCATTCACTACGTGAGCGGCATTGGGCTGACGCCGCCCGGCTCACCACTTCTGTCGGAAACGTCAACATTGAGTTCGTCGGAATGATTTGCGGGAAGCATTCTGAGGAATCCCAGTACCGTCGATGAGGTACGGCGTCACCATCTCGCTTCACTAGACTAGCGCCTAGTCCCCCGCCACGTCGCAGGGAAATTGAGAATCCTCCGCTAAGACCGCCTCCCAATTCGGACCATCGCGATCGTAGCGCCTCGCGCAATGACAATGATTGCACCAATCGTGGCGGTCAGTGCGACGGGATGCGGTCCGCAGCAGCCTTGGTAGTGAAGTGATCCGTAGCCGGCAAAAAGCGGGTCGGGCAACTATTCCAGTCTTTCGTTTTTGAGTCTGAACTCCCAGGGCTGATAACGGGTCGAGGTTGAGGGACAACGCCTCGTCGATCTCGTTGTTTCTTCACATTGTGAGATTGACTGCGACCGCGACCGGCACTTGCCGCTCGCGGTCATTTCGTTTTCAGAGTCTGGCTTTGGTCCGGAGTTTTGCCTGGAGGGGATGAACCACCGCCGCGTGATTTCCCGATTCGTCGCGGTTGGAAAATTCTGGTCAGAGAAAATTTGACGCACGCGATTCGTGACCTAGGCTCAGATGTCGGCCAAGTTCAATGCGGGACGATGAGCGAACGCTCTCCGTTCTGCCGAGTTCGCTCGACACCAAGTCCGTACTCCGAGAGGGTGCAGGGACGTTCGTGACCGCGCGTTGTAGCGACGATTACACGGGTGTCTCATTTCATAGTGGCTGGCGTCTCTGGTGCGGGACGCGGCTGTGTCAAACAGAGAGAGGGATTCGATGAACAAGTTCATGAACAGCGTTAAGGACTTTTTGGTTTCGGAAGATGGACCAACCGCCGTTGAGTACGCAGTCATGCTCGCCCTGATCGTGGTCGTTTGCATTGGTACGGTGCGCAGCATCGGAACCAACGCCAATGCCAAGTTCGCGGCCGCCAATGCCGGTCTGTTGTAAGCCTGAGTGTTGCTCGGCTTCGACCGTACTTCCAAGTTTGTCCGCGTTTCGGTGCGAGACGCGACCCAGCCCAACGTGAGAGGGATTCCATGAACAAGTTGATGACGAGTGTTAAGGACTTTTTGGTTTCGGAAGATGGGCCAACCGCCGTCGAGTACGCGGTCATGCTCGCCCTGATCGTGGTCGTTTGCATTGGTACGGTGCGCAGCATCGGCACCAACGCAAACGCCAAGTTCACGGCCGCCAATGCCGGTCTCCTGTGACCTGAGTGCCGCGATGCGGCGGATGAGACACACATTCCGCCGGAGAGCAATCTCCGGCGGGGTGTCCTTTTTTCTGACGAACCGCGACCGAGTTGTCGCGAGAGGATTTTTGATGTTTCCATTTTGGTGCGAATTGTCCGGTAGCCAGTTTCTCCAGTGGACCACCGGCGCTGTGACGCTGTTGGTTTGTTTGGTGAACCTGGCCGCGGGATTGCGGAGCAACTGATCGTTCGGTTGCAGGCCAAATATGGAAAGCGAGCCGTAGTGTTACGGACGCAAACAGGCGGGCAGGAGGCCCGCGTGGCAGTCACCCTCACTCCATTTGAAAGGTGTTGAAATCATGGACTGGCAGCAGTTCTTGCAGTCGAATTGGGAAGTCAAGCTGGTCTCGGTCATCTTGATCGTTGCTGCGTATATCGACGGCAAACAGCTGAAGGTTCCGAACTGGATCACGTTCCCGATGGTGTTGTCCGGCCTCCTGTATCACTCGGTGGTCAGCGGTTGGAGCGGTGCGGGTGACAGTCTGAGCGGCATTGGCTGGGGCTTGCTCTGTCTGCTGCCGCTGTATGCGGTCGGCGGGATGGGTGCGGGCGACGTGAAGCTGATGGCGGGCATCGGTGCTTGGCTCGGTGCGGTCACGACCTGCTGGGCCTTCGCCGTGACCGTGGTCGTCGGCGCCGTGATGGCCGTCGTGATGGTCCTGTTTAGCGGGCGCGTGATGCACCACTACCGACAGGCCATCCACATCGCCTACGAGATCATGACGATCAAGAATCCCAGCGTGCTCTTCGCTCGGGCGAAAGAGCGCAAGCCGACCATGTATCTGCTGCCCTACGGCATTCCGATCTGCATCGGGTCGATCGCGTACTTCGTCTACGCAGGCCTGATCTGATTGGTGTCGAGTACGAACTCCGCGACTCAGCCCGCAGGTTCCGACCTGCGGGCTGCTCGAACGTCCAGAACTGACTAGTGGTCGACGCAACTTTGTATGGCGAGGTTCAAAACTAGCCCGCCGCGCAAGCGAGGGCTTCACTTTCTACGACAGTTTGCCCTCGCTTGCGCGGCGGGCTAGTTTTGAAATGCGACCCTGTTCCCGAACACACTCATCGCCCGCTCGGACAGTCTCAATGCGAGGCTTCCTTCGAGCGCGGCGGTGGCAAAGCGAGCTGGTCGGCAAGAATCGCCGACGGAGGTCCGCATCGGGCTACGTATTTAGTCAACAGAGCCAACTCGGCTCAAGTTGAGTCCAATACGACGGGCCTCCCGTGCAAACTTCGCTTTCGCCAGCGTCGGCAGTCCAAGCGTTGTAATCGACATCCTCGTTAAAGGCTGAAGAGTTTGACTTCTGTCGGTCGATCATGAATGAGTAGGCGCGGAGTAATCTGCGGAAGATCGATCGGACCGAGGTGACTTGAAATGAATTGCTCTCCCATGAGCAACGACTGCCTGTTCGCAAATCTCGCGCAAGTGGGACGGCGCGAACGAAGGCACCTCGAACACGACAACTTCCTTGCGGAGCCGCAGAGATGAAACCCAACAAATTGATCCTGCTTGCCGTTGCTGCCGGGTGTGGCTTGGTGGCGATGCTGGGCGTCCAACAAATGATGTCCGGCAACAAGGCCGCGACAGCCAAGACCAACATCCTGATTGCCAAGGCCGAAATCGGTCCCGGTATGCCACTCGACAAATCGAACGTCGGATTCAAGGAATGGCCGATCGACTCCCTGCCTGAAGGAGCGATCACCAAGGAAGAAGAGTTTGCAGAACGATCGCTCAAACATCGAGTCGGTCCCGGTCAACCCATTCTGGTGACGGAACTCGGCAAGAAGGGAGACTTCGGTCTCGAAGTACAAATCCCTGAAGGGATGACCGTTCAAACCATGCCGGTCAACGGAACTCAGACACACAGCGGGTTGCTCAAACCTGGAGCTTATGTCGATGTCTCAGCCGCCATTGAGTACGCGTTAAAAAATGGACAGAAGGAACTTCGAATTCAGCCCGTCCTTCAATGTCTGAAAGTCATCGCCGTCGATGACCAGATTGCCGGAACAGAGTCCGCTCCCACCGCAGCGGGCGGAACCGCCAAGGAAGCCAAAAACGTTTCGTTCCTCGTGTTTCCAATCCAAGGAAAATTGCTCCAACTCGCCTTCAAGAAAAGCAACGGTTCGATTCAATTGGCGCTGCGAGGCAAGACCGACAAGACACTCGCCGATGCGGGTGACCTGACCGAAGAAGCGATGACGATGTTGTCGAACCAGATGCTCGGCGATGCCGAAGAACCGACTAGCAGTAAATCCATTAGCACCGTTTCCTCGACGCTAACTTCAACCCCTTCTACTTCCAAACCGAAAAGTGCGATCCGCAGACTGGTGAAGGGTGAGACCAATCCCGCCGTGTCGGAAGTGGGTGACCAGCCGTCAAAGCAGATTTGGAAAATCGAGATCTTCCAAGGAGACAAACGTGAAGTGCAGGAGATCTCTCTGCCTGATGAACCGACTCCCGTGAACTTGCCATCGTCCTTGAATGCCACCCAGAGCTGGTCCATTCCGCTGCTGAAGTTATTCACGAGCGACACCAAGCCCGAAGCCAAACAATCCGGCGAAAGCGGTTCGGAACCGAAGCCCACACTGAAACAGCGTTCCAGCAAAAGACCGACAAGTTCCCCTGAGACCAACGATACGCCAACGAGTACCAGCGCCGAACCTGTCACTGCGGAACCGATCACCGTTCAACCGTGACGTGATGTCACACCATTGCGATCGGATGTCGCAACAAAACAACAATCCCTCACGGAGGAGGAACCAAGATGCCCAATCAAACCACACTGAGCCGTACGATCGCGCGTCGAATTCTTTCGACCGTGGTGCTGTGCGGCTTTGTGCATTCCGGTGCGATCGCGTCCGACGTGCCGGTTCATTTGGCGGCGAAGTGTTCTCTCCCCAATTACGTTCCAGCAACAGTCGAGTGAACAACCGTTTCACGGTGGTGATCTAAGTAGATCCGCAGGGGAAGTTGTGCAGGTTCATAGGCGGGTCAGTTTTCAAATGACAGGCAAACGACGGATCAAGGTCACTGCCGCAGGCAGTTGACCGGCGTCAGTCACGGAAATCGCGGGCAACGGTGTTGCCCACGATGTCGAGGGGGATGCACGGATGCGAATTGGAATGACCCACTTTCGGAAGGCCACGCGCGGACTGTTCGTCGCGGCTTTGGCAGGCACACTTTGGTTGCAGGCTCCGCCCCGCGCGGTCCTCGCCCAGCAACCCCAAGCCGCTCCCACGCCACGTGCGCCAATTGGCGATGCCGTGCACATCGTGTCTCCCACGACGAAACTCGAGGTCATCGAGCGTGGAGCCAAGAACATCGAGTTCAAGGAGTGGATCACGCGAGTGGACGGCTTCGACCCGAAGGTCCTCGACGTGAAGGCGCTCAACCAACAAGTCCTCCGCGTGCAGGGACTGGAACAGGGCGTGACTTCGATGACCGTCACCGATAAGTCGGGACAAACGTACTCGATCGACGTGTTCGTCACGGGCGACGCACGACTCCTGCAAACAGTTCTCGACCGTGCGTTTCCAAACTCGGCCATCCAAGCGTCCGTATTAAAAGGGGGTAACATCCTGCTGCGCGGCTGGGTCACGGAGGCTCAACAGATCGCCAGCATCTCGGAAATCGCGAAATTGTACGGCCCCGAGGTCGTGAACCAGATCCGTGTCGGTGGGCCGCAGGAAGTTCAACTGCGGGTGAAGATCATGGAAGTTCAGCGGTCGAAGCTCCGCACCTTCGGAATGAACTTCGCGGTGGCTTCCCACAGCATTGCATTGGCCAGCACTCCAGGACCGATTGCGGCGCTCACGTCACTGACGGCCCCGCTGGGCAAACAACCGATCGCTACGATTGGGCCCAGTGCGTTGAACGCGCCATCGGTCTCGGCCGGGATCACCGGTCAGAACTTCGGCTTCCAAGGCTTTCTCCAAGCGTTGAAAGAAGAGGGCCTGCTCAAGATTCAAGCCGAACCGGTTCTTGTCACACGCAGTGGCGAAGCGGCTCGACTCGACAACGGCGGTGAGTTCCCGATCCCGGTTCCGCAGAGCCTCGGCACGATCACGATTGAATGGCGCGAGTTCGGTGTCATTCTCGAAGCGCTGCCGATCGTCATCAGCCCGACTCGACTGCGACAGCAAGTCTCCGCCGAAGTCAGTGAGAAAGACGTGGCCAACGGCGTCACCTTGGTCGGCACGTTCGTCCCCGGTTTGACGCGCCGCAAAGTCCAATCGACGGTCGAAATGAACTTCGGCGAAACGCTGGTACTCGGTGGCTTGATCTCGACCCGCATCAACGCCTCAACTCACAAAGTGCCATTCTTCGGTGAGTTACCTCTCATTGGAGCCGCCTTCAGTAAGAAGCGGTTCGATCATTCTGAAGTCGAGTTGATCGTGATGATCACGCCCGAGTACGTCAGTCCGATTTCTCCCGATCAGTTCCCGCCGCTCGGCCCTGGCCGCACGACGACGTTCCCCATGGATCGCGAACTCTACGGCAGCGGCTTGCTCGAAGTTCCCGAACCGACCGCCGCCGAATGTCCCGACAGCGACCCTTCGTTCTCGGTCAAAGTTCAGACGGGCACGCCTTGGCCCGGCAGCACGATCTCACCGGGGCCGGCCATGTCACCGACAATCGCTCCCGGTTCGGTACCGCTGCACTCGAATCCCGATCTGATTGTTCCCCCCGGTGTTGAGCCCAGTGTGGACCCCGCTTCCGCGTCACGATCACCCGCGAAATCGCGTTGGCCAAGTAGTTCCAGACCCGTCACTCCCGCCAGTCAATTCGCGGGTGGACGAACAACCTCGGGCAACACCACCGCACAGGCGGGTTACAGCTCCGAGACATCCAAATCCGATAACCAAGTTCAACGAGCATCAGGCCAGAAGCCAGCCACTTCCAAGCCGCTCCCGCCGATAAAGTTTTGAGTTTCGCAAATCACGGTCTCCGTCGTTTCAACTCGTTCGTAACGTTCCGCGCGTGAAGGGCAGACCCGTAATGACTGTTGGAGTTTGGTGAGCCGGGTGCCGTAAGGCCCCGGATTCTTCGACAACGCGTCCGGGGCCTCACGGCACCCGGCTCACCACATCCACGCAGACAAACCTCGACCGTGATCGGTGTGCCGATCCTAACCGACTTGGAAACCGTCCATCCTCGACACGCGGGGCGTTGCTCACGCGGTTAAACGAATACGTCCGAATGGCTGTTGGAAAGAGGACTTCAATATGAAAAACGTCATCCGGGTCGCGCTGGTCGATCCGAGCGACGTTTCGCGCAACGCGCTCAAGACGCTGTTGCTCGGGATCGACTCGGTTTGGTTGGAAGCGGAGTGTTCTCGCTATGAAGTGTTCAAAGATGTGTTGCAGCAGTCTCAGCCCGACATCGCGTTGGTGACGCTCGACGCCAATCCGCAGCGGGCGCTCGAACTGGTGGGAGCCATTCATCAGGAGCTTCCTGCGTGCCAGATTCTCGTGCTGAGCAGTTCGCAGGAAGGAAGCCTAATCCTGCAGGCCGTTCGCTTGGGCGCGAAAGAATTTTTGCCGAGTCCCCTGAAGCTCGAAGAATTCCTCGGCGCCTTGGAAAGAATCCGACAAATCGTCAACAAATCGGGTGGCGCGGACGGACCCGTTCGCACCAGCCAGGTCATCAGCGTGGCGGGCGTCTCGGGCGGAATCGGCTGCACATCGTTGGCCATCAACTTGGGTTGCTGCTTCGCGCAACATCCCGGTCGCAGCGTGGCCATCATTGATCTTGACCTGGCGCTCGGCGACGCCGATGTCTGGCTCGACATCATTCCCGACTACACGATTCAAGACGTGGCCGACAACATCACGCGACTCGATTACTCGCTACTCAAACGATCGCTCACCAAGCACGACTGCGGCGCGTTCTTGCTCCCGCGTCCGATCGAAATGGAAGACCTGCCGCCGATCGGTCCAGACGAAATGCGGCGCGTCATCTCGCTGCTGAAAGCGACTTTCTCGCACCTCGTGATCGACCTCAGTAAGTCCTTCAACCAGCTCGATCAGGCGGCGATGGAAGTCTCGGACGTGATCCTCGTCGTCACGCAATTGGACCTGCCGTCACTGCGAAACGCCGTCCGGCTGTTGCAGTACTTCAAACGTCGCACGGGGCTGTATGAGAAGGTGAAAGTCGTCATCAACCGCATGGGCCTGGACGACAACGCGATCAGTCTGAGCAAAGCTCTCGACACCCTGGGTCATGCGATCTATGCCGAAATCCCGAACGAATACAGCACGATGGTCGAGGCTCGAAACAACGGCGTGCCACTCATCACGCAGTCGCCGAAATCGCGGCTGACCAAGAGCATCAACCAGCTCGCGCTCAGCATTGATGCGCCGCCGGTCGTGGACGTGAAAGTCGATGACCGCAAGGTAGGAGTCAACAAAAAAGGGCTATTCAGTTTTCTTGGAGCAGGGGGACGGTGAGCGTGTGGCGCGAGTGGTTGTGGCCGGGGGGCACACAACCGCTCGCCGCCGCCTCATCGAAAGATGAACCCGGCCCACTCGGCCGGGTTCTCTTTTACCTCACGCCAACTTGAAACAGACTTCCGAGCCGGGCGACGTCAGCCTGTTGGCACTCACTTTCGCACTCTGTGAGCGGCACAGCGCTAGCCCAATGGCACTGGCTTTAGATCATCAGCCGGAACGCGCTCGCGTCCGGTTCAGCTCAGAATCGGCGCAGCAATCACTGTCGTGGCGGACGCTGTCAGCGTCGGCTCGGATGCTGGCAGCGTCCGCCACGATGGGACAGTGATTGTTGCGCCGGTCCTAAATCATCGAGAACCCGACCCGAGCGCGTTCCGGCTGATTTGCGATTCCGGTGGTCTAAAGTCAGTGCCATTGGCTGCCAGCCCCGCACCCGTGCGGCGTTTCAAAACCAACACCGAGCACCGTTCCTGTTCAATCCAGCTCGAACCGTTTCAACCACTGTTCCCGAGCCGCGTCATCCAGCGGTGGATGAGGTTGAGTGGTTCGAGTGAGGAACCGGTTGCCGACGACGAGGCAGTCAATCTCGGTCGCCATGAAGCAGCGATAGGCGTCCTCGGCGGTATTCACGATGGGCTCGCCACGCACGTTGAAGCTGGTGTTCACGATCACGCTGCATCCGGTGAGCGACTTGAACCGCGTGAGGACTCCGTGAATGAACGGGTTCCGCACGGGATCAATCGACTGCACACGGGCCGAGTAATCGACGTGCGTCACGGCGGGGATGTCCGAACGTGGAATCTTGAGCAGCTCGATGCCGAATGGCTGACCCGAGACCGGAGTCTCCAGCGTATCGCTCACGCTGTTGTCGCTCGGATCACTCAGGGTCGGTGCCTCAGTTACTGTCAACTTTGTGGGTGCCACGGTCACGGAGTCTGCGACGTGGCCGTGAGAGTGGCGAGAGCGTGTTCCACCGTTACACGGCCACGTCGCAGACTCCGTGACCGTGGCACCCAACAACTCACCATTCGCGACTGTGATTGACGCGCTGCCCTCGCGAGGACGTGTGGGAAACACGGCGTCGCTGCTCGTGCCAAGCCCCGTCCTGCGTGCCGCCGTCACCGGATAGACGAGCAACATGTACGGACTCTCTTGCGTCACGTCGAAGTACTGCGTGGCGTCTTCCACCAGAACCATCGGGGCGAACGGGCGAAAGCTTTCGCGGAATTTGATTTTCAAATTCATGCGAGACTGCATCTCGGGATCGCGCGCGTCGCCGAGGATAGAGCGGCCACCGAGTGCTCGTGGGCCGAATTCCATCGGGCCGCGAGCGACCGCGACGATCCGGCCCGCTGCGATCTCATCCGCGATCCGTTGTTGAAGTGCCACGTCAGCGAGTGACTCCCACACGGCTCCGAGTCTGCGCAGCAGCGCGTCGTCGGAGTCCCCGTGTGAGGGAATGCTCGGGCCGAGGAACGCGCCGCGCATCGCATCGGGCTGCTGGACGACGCGAGGTTGTCCGAGTTCGTGATGCCAGAACGAGAGGGCCGCGCCGAGAGCTCCACCCGCATCGCCTGCGGCCGGTTGAGTCCAGACTTGCTCGAACGTCTGCGACGACGCGAGCAATCCCGTGGCGACACAGTTGAGCGCGACGCCGCCCGCCAGCACGACTTGCCTCTCACTCGTCTGCTGTTGGACGTGGCGACCCATCCTCAGCAGTGACTCATTCGTGACGTGCTGGATGCTGGCGGCGAGATCCATGTCGCGCTGCGTCACCGGCGACTCGGGCTGACGCGGCGGTCCCTCGAACAGTTCATGAAAGGCGTCGCTCGTCGTCGTCAGTCCCGTCGCGTAGTTGAAGAACTTTTGATTGAGCAGCATCGCGCCGTCATCACGCAGATGAACGACTTGCTCCAAGATGCGACTCGCGTAGATCGGCCTGCCGTACGGAGCCAGCCCCATCAGCTTGTACTCGCCGCTGTTGATCTTGAAGCCGCAGTAATAGGTGAACGCTGAGTAGAGCAACCCGAGTGAATTCGGAAACCGCAGTTCTTCGCGCAGCTCGATCCGGTTTGCGCGGCCGACGCCCCACGTCGCCGTAGACCACTCGCCCACGCCATCAATCGTGAGGATCGCCGCTGTCTCGAACGGAGACGGATAGAAGGCACTCGCCGCGTGTGACCGATGGTGATCGACAAACCAAACGCGACGACGCAGCCCCAGTTCGCGAGCGATCTCGCGCTCGAGCCACAGCTTTCGCGTGAGCCAATCGGGCATCGCGGCAAGGAACCCGCGCAACCCGCGCGGCGCGGTCGTCAGCGCCGTGACAAGCAGCCGCTCAAACTTCACCAACGGCTGCTCATAGAAGACGACGTGATCGACCCCGTCCAACGCCACGCCCGCTTCATCAAGGCACCAACCGATCGCCTGATGCGGGAACGCGGAGTCTCCCTTTACCCGCGTGAATCGCTCCTCTTGAGCCGCGCCGACGATCCGCCCGTCCTCAATCAACGCCGCCGCCGAGTCGTGGTAGTAGGCCGAGATGCCAAGAATCCGCGTCGTCATGGCGTGGTTCCTTTGACGACGGCTTTCGGTACGAGCGTGAGCGTCACGCCGCGATCACTGGCATTGAAGTCGCCTCGCAAACGCAACGCTGAGACGACACGAGTCGCCCCCAAATCAGGGACCGTCCAACCGAACGACTTCGCTTCCGTGACGACTCCGAGATCGAGCCACTCGAACGGATCGTCGTTTGCCGAATGCTCGTGACTGTCACCGTCATCGGCGCCGGCCTGCGGTCGCGTTTCAATCCAGAGCTGGGCCGAGTGCATCGCGAGACCGCCATCGAGCCGGATCGAACTGAGTGATACCGGCTGACGGAGGGCCAACAAGACGGAGGGGACTCCGGCAGGCATGAATGGCAGGCGCGCGGCGTCGCTCGGGTAGAGCAACTTCCATGAGGACGAGCCATTCGGATGTTTGACCCCCTCGGCCGGATGGTCTTCATGAGAGCTCGTTGGCTGAGCGTCGCCCGTTGTGACTCGCAATAGGAGGTCGCTGGGCAGGACATCGTTCAGATTCAAGGGCGATGCACGAACGAGTCCTCGTCGGCCGAGCTGCTCCGCAAAATGCTGCTCCAAAATCGTCACCGCTTGTCGCGCGAGGAACCGGCACGCGCGTGGGCCGGGGTGCCCATCGGCGGGGTTGATACCCCACGCGATGGAGTCGGTTCCGGCATCGGCGACTTCACCGTACCGAGTGGCGAACGCGGGCAGCACGTTGAAGGCGGGGACGCCCGCGTCGCGCCAGACCGGCATGATCGGATCGAGTCGCGGGGCGAAGTGTTTCGTCGAGGGATGGCCGGGCAGCGTCATCATGCAGCCGGGAAGTTGGTGCTGTGCCATGAGGTCACTCACGCCCCGCACGGTCTCGCGATAGACCGCGAGGTTTGCGGCTTCGACCAGCTTCAACTCCCACTCGCCGTATTCGTAGCCGTACTTCGGTCCCGTGAACGACTTCGCCAGCTTGTGCGCTCGGAGGGCATCGAACTTGGCGACGAGTCGCGGCCAAACACGCGCGGCCGCGTCCTTGATCCGATTAAATCCTGGAAGCGACTGCTGTGACTGTGAGACCTGCCGGATCAGTCCTTCATCCGCATCGTTCGTGACGTAGCCCCAAATGATGAGGTCCGGTCGGTACTCGGGAATGATGCGTTTCGCCACGGCAAGCTGATCGCGCGTCGAGGCTCCCGATTGTCCTGCCGCAATCACCTCGACGTGGTACCCGCGTCCAACGAGTTCCATTTCAAGCTGCCGCCACCACATGTGGTTCAGCGTCAGATACGGACTCCCCCAAACATACGAATCCCCCATGACGAGGATGCGCACGGGATCAGACTCGGCGCGTGGCTCTGTCCGTCGTTCCACGGTATGCCCCCGCCAACTTCGCACGCCGAAACGAGTCGCAATCGGCAACGCGGGATCGACCGGCGCGGACGTGTCCTTGGCGCGATGCTCGGCCACGACGAGAGCGTTATGACGCTGCCAATCGGCCCCGGCCGTCAACCCGCGCCGTTCGAGCATTGGCAACGCAACTCGATCAAGAGCGAACAACGCGACGACGACAATTGCCAGCGAAACGATCGCACCGCGCACAGCCACGCTCGGCAACACGTGCCACTCCCGGCGACCGACGCGAACAAGGAACAGACTGCGCATGACGAGGACGTGACTTCCTGAAAAGGGCGGGGAGGCGAGACTGTTCACCGACAACACCAACCCGAAGCGTGAGCGAGGCGGTGCCGTTTCTGGAATGTCAGACCACAGCGGTGATTCGATGCCCGCTCCGCAGTTGTGCGGCTTTCGCGCAAAGCGTGTGAGTTTTTCGTCGGGCAGGCGACTCGCCTGCCTTTCTCTGAGAACACAAACAGGCGAGCCGCCTGTTCCAAGAAAAACTCATCGCCTCGCAGCGAATGTGGGCACTCACCAATGTGCCAAACAGTGGCCTCTGGCTCGGCCGTTGTTTCACCAGATTCACGGGCAAGTGAGACGCTTACCCTACCCGGTGAAACCGGTCGCCATCACCGCTTCGATGGCAATTGATAGCCCGCGCGGTTGAGTTGGATGCGGTAAAGACTCGACCCGGCGGTGATGTAGAGCGTCTTGGCATTGGCTCCGCGACCGAAGCCGACGTTGGTGGGAACTTCGGTTTTGATGTAGGCCAACTCTTTACCTTCGGGCGAGTAAACACAGATGCCGGGACGGTTCTCGGCGCGAACGGCGACGTACAGATTGCCGTCTTGATCGACGACCAGTCCGTCCGGGCCATCGAACGGTGCGTAATCGACGAGCGTCTTGCGAAACTTCGCTGTTCCATCGGCCGCGAGGTCGTAAGCCATCAGCGCCATGAACCCCTTGCGCAGCGGAGCATCCACTTTGTCGGCCTGCTTCGGCGCGTTGGCGTCACCTGTGTTCAAACGTTCAAACCCGCTCGCTCCGTTGTCGTTGCTGACGACGTACAGCGTCTTCTGGTCGGGAGAGATTGCCACGCCGTTCGGCTTGCCAGCGTCGGTGATGATGCGATGGACGGTCCCATTCGTGTCGATGCGATAGACCGCCATGACCGGCTGATCGAGGGACTCGTACCCGAGATAACGTGGGTCGCTGAAGTAGATGCGCCCCTGCTCGTCGATCGTGATGTCATTGCACGAGTTGAAGGGGCGACCTTCAAACATCCCCGCCACGATGTAGCTCTTGCCGGTCGTCATGTCGGTCCGCACGATCCGTCGCCCACCGTAATCGGCTCCCTCGGCGATCAACATGTTTCCCGCCGCATCGAACTTGATGCCGTTCGACATCCCGCTGGGCGAGCGAAAAATCGTCGTCTTCTTCGTGGCGGGATCAAACTTCCAAATATGGCCGGCCTCAATCGCCCCGTTCTTATCGCGCGACTTGTGTGAGAACGTGATCTCACTGAAGTAGACCAGTCCATCGGGTGCGACGCAGACACCCTCGGTCAGCACGTTGGACTCAAACAACTTCTCCGGCACGGCACCCACCGGAACGATCGGCTCTTGTGCGAGCAGTCGCGGGTCATGAGACATCAGCGTCGAACCAGCCGCAGCGAGGCCAACGAACAATGCAATCCAGCGAGAGCGAGCCAGCATGAGGAGTCCTTATTCAATACGAGGTACTAGTGAGAGATTCATCCGGCGGACGGGGCAGTCACAACCGGTGGCCTACGTTGGCGAAGCACCGTCGCATCGACACGCCAGTGGGCGGGGACTATACCTCGCGCGAAACGAAAACGGCACTTTCCTGATCTTTTTGGATCGTGAGTCGTGGTAGACCGAGAACGCCACCTTGGTGATGTCGCGTTTGAACGTTGGCGAGCACACTTTAGCCCGGAGGGCGACACTCGAGCGACGTGGAAGTGTCGCCCTCCGGGCTGAGAAACAACCACTTCCGTGATCTGATATTCCCCTCCGTGATCCGAAATTCCCTTCGGCCTCTTTCGACAAACGGCACCTCGAATGAATCCTTTGTCCGACGATGCTTCGACATTGTTGAGCGGCGTGCGGCGCGGTGAGGCTGCGGCGTGGGAACGACTCATTGCGCGGTACGAAGGGCGGCTCACGGCCTTCGTCGAACTGAGACTGGGCGACCGCGCGGCGGCTGAGGATGTCGTGCAGGAGACGTTCATCGGGTTCCTCACGTCGCTGCCGAACTACGACGATCAGACGCCGTTGGAATCGTTCCTCTTCGCAATCGCGGCTCACAAACTGATCGATGCGTTGCGGCGCAAAGGGCGGCGTCCCGCGTTGTCCCTCGTGCTGCGAGACGATTCGACCAGCGGAGACTCGGCCCACGCAACGGGTGCAGACCAACGCGAACCGGCGGGACGTGAGCGTCCCGCATCGAGCCTCGCGCGTAGCGGCGAACGACGCGCGATCGAGGAACGGGTTCTCGGTGACTGTTTGCGTGGACTCATTCAATCGTGGTTCAGTCGAGGCGAGTTCGAACGATTGCAGTGCGTCGAGTTGCTCTTCGTGCTCGGTTGGTCCAACAAGGATGTTGCCGCGCAAATGCAGCTCAGCGAACAGGCGGTGGCGAATCACAAGAGCTTCGTCGTCGGCAAGCTCAAGGCGGCCGCCGAAGCGGCGCGGCTGCGCGAAGTGAACTGGAACGCAGTGGCGGGGGAGTAACCGCTTGAACTTACCCACATTCTTACAAGGTTTTCCGGTGTCTGTTCGCGGTAGTTGTTGCGTCTGACTCGTTAGGGGGCTTG
>Ga0209086_10000636_pt1 | contig 30093 bp, 22 predicted proteins | sample M_130207_XF_Meta_FD_187312 | JGI IMG/M metagenome (GOLD analysis project Ga0209086, IMG submission 187312) | Freshwater microbial communities from Lake Montjoie, Canada to study carbon cycling - M_130207_XF_MetaG (SPAdes) (version 2) | ecosystem: Environmental > Aquatic > Freshwater > Lake... | reverse complement strand
TAAGAATTTCAATATCTGACATACTTATTAATAATATAAATGCTAAATAATTTAAACTTATAAACAATAATTTTCCAATATTATGATAAAAATATCATATGATATTTTTTATTATATCGTATCTAAACTAAATAACCCTATTAATTGAGCCATCTGTATCCATAATATAGCCCCGGAATCCGAGTGTAGGATACTTAGTTTTTAACTGTGTCTGTAATTCTTGTAATTTATTTACATGAATATGCGGGTCTGTATCCTCTTTTAAACCGAGAGTTGCTTTATACATTCCGCAATCCATATGGTCAAATACCCATATTTCATTAATACTATGTAACTTAATTGCCAAATCAACGTGGTTTTGAAAAACTTGACTCCAGTGCGGGTACGTATCTTGTAGAACACCGAGGGATGCACCGGCAAGTGTAAATAAATCGTAGTCCATATGAAGTTCTTCTGAGTGTGTTAGATGCCATGCGAGAGCATTGGCAAAACGGGGGTCAATACATCCGAGGACAAGTACAGAAGCCCCTTTTTTATTAGGGTCAATAGGTGGTGCTGAATTACACGATGACTGGCATATGATATAGCCGATAACCGTACCAATTAGAAGAATAACTATACAACAAATAATTGTAAATGAGTGTTTCATTTACAATTAGCTTAGAAAAAATATAAGGTCTAAAAAATCGGCGTTTTAAATGTCCAAAGGTGTAAAACGCCCATTTTATATAATTTTTTCGTTGAAATTATATGATAATAGTTATTGCTATAAGGGTAAAATATATTTGGCATTGGCGTCCACCATTGCCATCAAAACAACATACTGTTGCATAGCAACGAATGCGTGAAACCCCATGTGATATTTATACCAATTTACATTATGGTCACCGTATAAATGATGAGACATATAGTAACAATATAGTAGTGCCATAAGACCGGAGTATCCCCAAACCAAATAGTATGTGTTTCGTATATATACAATGCCATTTACAAAGAATATACCAAAAGCGGTTTTTGCCGAGAGTTGGTCCATACGTCGTTGTATAGAAGTGAACCGAGGGTCTCTCCAATGATTTGCCGAACAAGCCGATGTAATGAACAAGAGAATCGATATAGCATATAGTTCATAATAATATGCATACGCACATGGACCCATAAAAAAGGTTGATGATAAAACTAACCACTTGCTGTATCCGTGAGTAGTGATAGCGTGATCATTACAGAACGACTGCATCAATGTATTCTTACTAGTCATTGTATTATTAAAACGCAAAATCTCTATATAGTTTACTATAAATGTGGTTTATACGCGTCATTTAATCTAAATACTTTTGTTTCTGGTTCGGTGTGATAAATAGCAAATCTGTAAATTATGAAAGGTTCAAATCTTATTTGATAGAAAAGGATAAGTTAAATAGGCGTTTTAAATGAGAAAAGGTGTAAGATTATTAGGCCGATGATGCTGAGTGCGTACCAGTTCGCCGTTTTGATGCACTCATGACCTGAAACATCATTTTCACCATATTGCTAATTTCGGTAACGCTGTCCTTTAAGTTCCAACCTTGATCTGCATCAAGGGTGCAATCAACTTCCTCATCCTCATCCTCATCCTCATCCTCGTTCTCATCCACATAATCTTCATCTTCATCTTCATCTTCATCTTCATCTTCATCTTCATCTTCATCTTCATCTTCATCTTCATCTTCATCTTCATCTTCATCTTCGTCTTCGTCTTCATCTTCGTCCTCGTCCACGTAATCCTCGTCGTCGTCATTGTCATAATCATTGTCGCACAGTGCGCCTTGGCACAACACAGATACTGCATAATCTGCAATGTTAAAACCGCGCGCATCATTCCAAGAGGGAATAAACCCCTCTGCCGTCAATTTGAACAAAATGGACCCGATGCTACGCTGGTGCTTAGCAGAAATTTCCTGAATCGTCCATTCCAATAACTCGTATTCTCTTTGAAGTGTAAGCACCTCGTTGACTGTCCACTTATTTCCATTTCTCTTGTTTCCGTTTCTCATGTTTACGCTCATCTTATACAATGTTTACGCTGTACTCTTTAATATCGTTTTGTAATTATTTTACGCGGGGGCTACAGTGCCAGTGCCGGGAATTGTTAGAATATTCGCACAAACCCACGTGCCGAATACAATCCACATATTTTCAATAACCCCCGATGCGGTAGATACAACCCATCGCAGTGCACGACAGTGGGGAGCTACCACCATAAATGGCGACAGTATAAACCCCACCAGGGTGTCGTGTGCACAGAACTTAGTGTATAAATGTGCGGCACCATAATGCAGCGTAATCCATGCTAAGTATACTCCGGCCACTTTTGATGTAAACTTCGCTACAGTGATTGCATGAAAGTAAAGATTCGCCATATTATTATACGTGATCAAGCCAAATGTGTATAAATGTTCGGCATAATAATCGGACTCATTTTTTTTGTATATTTCTGGACTATCCTCACATGAAATTGTGTTATCATCACAAAGAGTTTCCTTGCTTGCCTTATTACGATTACGCGTTACCGCCATATCGTTTATAGGTTGGTATCTTTAAATTATCTTCATAATTAGTTTCTGTTGTACGTGTCATTAATGCGAGATATTAGATTAAATAATGCGAGCGGGTCTGAATCCGTGTACATATAATTCCCAGATGGGTCCGTAAACAGAGTCGCTACAGATTCCACCGTCTGAAAAGTGTTCAAAATGCCATCGTAAATAGTAGGCACTGTGCTGCGGTAATTATTTCCAGACGGGTCAGTTACGGGAGCCGGATTGGTTGTATGCACGGGCGATGGATTGGAGGCAGTTGTAGGCGCTGTTGTAGCTGCAGCTGCGTTGCGAATGTCAAACCTGCATACTGGGCACGTACAATGTGTCGCGAACCATATATTTAATTGATCCGTCGCAAATACGTGACCACAGTGTCTTATTACAGTAACAATATCATTGTCACTAAAATCTGCCATAGAAATAGGACACGATATATTTCGCGGACTGACAATATCACGATATCTGGCGCGTCTTGTCGCAATGTCAACCTGCGTCTGGGTAGGATAAACCACTACAGGGTCAAAAAAACTCTCCGCATTTTGGTCATCATTTCTATGTATAGAGAATTGGTATCTACGAATATTTTCTGGAGTATAAGGCGAGCGCCTTCCTCCGCCAGCTGCGTCATATGTATACGCGGTGTGCCCATATGCACTGTATGGGTTATTCCTATGGGGGGCATTATGTCCACTATTAACAGGATTTCTATTTGTCCGCCTACTTGAATTAGACAATGTTTGCACAAGTAACCGACGAATCTGCGAATTTGTGGATGTCAAATTATTTATAGACGCGTTCAAGCTTGTAATTTGTGCTATATTATCGTTATACATACCGTTTAAAATGGAAACCAGAATCAGGTCATTGTCGGGAGGATTATAAGTCATTATCTTATAGATATATATATTATATATTATGAAATCTGTTTAAATGTATTATGTTAATTATAGTTATGAACATTGAAGATTATAAAAATAAAGGGCTTAGTGGGCTGGCGAACTTAGGCAACACTTGCTTCGCCAACTCATGCGTGCAAATTCTCTCTCATACCTACGAACTAAACTCTTTTTTGGGACAAGAAACCTACAAGGCCAAGCTTAAGCGGACACCAGAGTCGGCTCTTCTTGTGGAGTGGGACGAACTAAGAAAGATGTTGTGGTCAGATAATTGTATCATTTCGCCAGGTAAATTTATTAAAACTATTCAAAAGGTTGCACAAATTAAGGGAGTTGATTTGTTTACAGGGTTTTCACAAAACGACCTGCCAGAATTTCTGTTGTTTCTAATTGATTGTTTTCACACCTCCCTGTCACGAGAAATTAGAATGACTATATCAGGAACTCCATCAAATGCAACAGATAATATTGCAATTCAATGTTTTGAAATGATAAAAAATATGTATTCAAAAGAGTACTCTGAGATCTGGAATTTATTTTATGCTGTGCATGTTTCGGAGATTTCCGATTTGAAGACCGGAGAGTCATTAAAAATAACGCCCGAACCCTATTTTATGATTGATTTGCCAATTCCGGCTAACACTAACTCGACAACGCTGATTGATTGCTTTAATCTGTACGTTGATGGCGAGGTACTTGACGGCGAGAATGGATGGATAAATGATGCTACAAAGGAGAGAATTGACATAAGGAAGAAAATCCAGTTCTGGTCATTCCCAAACATTTTAGTAATAGATTTAAAAAGGTTTAACACCCGCTTTCAAAAAAGCCAGGTCCTTGTAACATTCCCCTTAGACAACTTAGACCTCTCTGAATATGTCATTGGATATAAGAAGAACAGTTATAAGTATGAACTTTACGGCGTTTGCAATCATAGCGGGGGTGTGATGGGTGGACACTATACAGCGTACGTTAAAAACGCAAACGGCAAATGGTACCACTTTAATGACACGAGTGTATCAGAGGTAGGTCTGCCGGAATCTATCGTCTCCCCCAAAGCATATGTTTTATTCTATAGAAAGAAGGCAAATTAAGAGGATTTAAAAATTAATTTATATTATTTTAACTAATTATATATTATAAATGGAAGTAGTAAATACAACAACAACAATAAATCCGGTAAATATGTACGATTACGTAAACAGTTACTTTTCAAACCCGATTGTTATAACAACTGTCCTATTAGTCATTATAGCATATTTTGTATTGTCATCCTCTTTAGGCAATAGTACGCCGGGTGCAGTTAATGGCAATATGGACGCCGGGTCAAGTATTATGGAGTTTATAGTTATTGCCGTTTTAGTCGTTTTAATTGCTATTAACGCGTTCCAATACTTTTTTAGTATAAACATAACAGCATATATACAGGGCTTATTTACACCTAAAACTACAGTTGATATCGTGGTTGATCAAAGCACGTATCAATCTGGCGCTGCCCCTGTCCCAGAAATTAAACTATACAAACAAGTGTTTAACATCCCTGGGAATAATTACGAGTATGACGACGCAAAAGCATTGTGCCGCGCATATGGTTCGGATTTAGCAACATATGACCAAATTGAAAAGGCCTACAATAATGGGGCCGAATGGTGCAATTACGGGTGGTCTGCAAATCAACTCGCATTGTTCCCGACGCAAAAACAAACATACGACAATTTACAAACAATCGACGGCCATCAAAACGATTGCGGCAGAACCGGCGTAAATGGCGGTTATATTGCAAATCCCAAGATTAAATTCGGAGTAAATTGTTACGGATATAAACCCAAAATGACATCAGAAGAGGATGAACTAATGAAAACTTCGTCGCCATATCCAGAAACGATGAAGGACATTGCTTTCCAGAAACGCATAGACTACTGGAAAAATCAGGTTAATGACATATTAGTGTCGCCGTTTAATCATAGTTCGTGGGCCGCACTATAAATGTTGTCCGCTTTAAATTTCATCATTCATGTCATCATCAATGTTGTAATTCATCTCTTCAAGCTCAATCAGTCTACGTTTTGTAATGTACAGGGTAATCGCGCTCCACGCATATAGGACCCAGCCCACAAGCCACAGCATTCTGCAGACAATTGTAACAATGTATATGCAGATTACTGCGACTCGTGGTGGATGTATTTTTTTTTCCATATATAACCTGCACACCGGGCATTTGCCACTTACAGCATACCAGTCATCAAGACACTTTCTGTGAATAAATCCGTCGCAGCAACACCCCCTTAGATATTCATCATCACCTCTTAATTTTATAGGAGACACCTCGTCGTATAACTCAACCGATAAACACACGAAACACTCATCCGTGCAAGTATTTTTTTCATCAGTGGAAATATTTTTAATAAAGTCGTCATCTCTATAATGATCAACCAATCTAAATAACATTATTATACTACCTTATAATTATTAAGTTAGTATAACAAATAATTCTATACCTTTTGTCTTTTTGTTGACGCCTTGTTATTTTTACGTGCCTTATTTCTCTTTGTTCGTGCAACCTTATTGGGCTGATTTAATTTGTGTAGTGGCTCTCTTACTAAATCCAATAGTGTTTCATATAACTTATCGTCTATGCATTCGTCGTCACTGTCATCGTCCTTATACTTGTCCCTACCCTTGTTACCACCGTTCATCGTACTATAACTCAAAAGCCAGCTGGGGATAACCAAATTTCCGTCAAATAAATCGGACACGTTATCGCCGCCAGATTGAGATTGCAACGTGGTTATAGGCGACATGCCCGCCTTCATCATAATAGAATTCACGTTGAAACCTCCCGAACAGGCCCCGCCACTATTTATACTAAATACCATTTCATTGCCTCCTATTTTGGCTTCATTCATATTCATATATTCGTTGTTCATATATTCGACGTTCATATAAATTATTCATATATTAATTAATTGTTGGAAAACCGCTTTATTTCCGGAACAACCTTCACAGTCCTCTTTTGTTTTATATGGTCCATGATCGTTTTAACTTGTGCTTCACTTTTAATAACCTCGCCGAGTGTCTTTTCTAAATATTTAAAAGTAAGAGGTTCTGGAACGCGACTGTTTGCAAACTTCAGTTTTCCATCGCTTATTTGTACAGTCGCATTAGAGAGATTGTTAGAAGCGGCATAGCTTGTGATGTTTTGCTCCAATGTATTGCGTTTATCTCTCAACTCGCGGGCTTTTTCGTTTATTTGCTTAAGTTGGTTATCTAATGACACCCATTGTTGAATTTGATTCTCAAAACTCATTAATAATTATATAAAATATTATATAAATATCAATACAACCCCAAATTTAAATGCCTCCTCGCTTCATGGTTTTGCGGCCACCCTTCTTGCGATAGGATTGTTGCATTGCTAAGAGAGAAAACGGCACGATTGCCTGGTTAATTACTGAACCGAAAAATCCGCCGCTCTTTCCACGGGAAGCAGAGCGAGCACGGGAAGCACTTCGTCCTCGGGAAGCAGAGCGTCCTCTGGAAGCAGAGCGTCCTCTGGAAGCAGAGCGTCCTCTGGAAGCAGAGCGTCCTCTGGAAGCAGAACGAGCACGAGATGCCCGGCGAGTTCGCTTACCTGCAGACTGAATAAGCTTCATGCTTTGGGCAGAGGGAACGCCGGTTTGGTGGGACCATTGGCCTTGTTCGCCAACTATCACGTTAGATTGGTTTGCCGCATTTGCGCCTGTTTGATCAAAAACGCGCGCGTATTGCGCATCACCGCTTCCATTTACGTGGAAGCCATACGAAGATGCAGAACTGTAGCCACCCTTCTGAGATCTATGTCTGTGTTTTGCCATATTATATAAATTGATGAGAATAAAATTATATAACGCCGCAACATTTCATTAAATATATTCTGCAAATCGTAGTTAATATTGCCTAAACCCATTACAAGACCTTTATGGCATTTGTTTTATTACGCAACAACATAATTAAAATAACAAGTATCGCTAAAATCATCATAAATATTAGAAAGAACAGGGCCAATGTTATATAAATGTACGGATTTATCTCATACAAAATAAAATCAATAATCGGCTTTAATAATTGCTTGAACTCATGTTTTATGTCATCCCTTTTTAAAATATCTAAACATTGGTTGACCAAGGAATCTCTCATACTAAACTGTAATATAAATATTCAGAAACTTGTGCGTGTTATTAGTTTTTAAATTTTCTATAATTTGAGTAATATGGACAATATTGTTGAACCAAATGAGGCGTTCGATTTCTCAAACCTTTCTTTAGCGCATCCTGTAGGAATTCAAGGAGGGGCGTATTTTACTAAAATAGAAAATAATAACAAGCCGCTATATATTCAAACGATTAAAAGTCAGACCAGACAGGGTATTGTTAAGACGGGTAAAAAGTATTACTGTGACTTGATGTTTGATAAAAATGCAGCGCCCCTCATCAGCTGGTTTGAAAATTTAGAAGAAAGGTGCCAAAAACTGATTTTTGACCGGAGGGATACATGGTTTCAAAATAATTTAGAAGAAAACGACATTGAGTCTGCATTCAGCTCTACAATTCGGGTCTACAAATCGGGTAAATTTTATCTTCTCAGAACAAATATTAAGAACCACAACAATATGCCCGCTGTTAAGATTTACAATGAACACGAGATACCATTAACCGCTGACGATATTAAGACTGAGACCAACATTATATCCATTTTAGAAATCCAGGGGATTAAATTCACGGCGAGAAACTTCCAAATTGAAATTGACCTAAAGCAGGTCATGATATTAGATAATGAGCCGATGTTTGATAACTGTTTAATTAAAACGAGTAAACGACCGGTTGAGCCTGCTGCTGTTCAAGAAACAGAAGACATTGGAACTTTAGAAAAAGATGATGTGCTGGAAGAATTATCAGTTGAAACCATTGTCGCCCCAGAACCCGCTGCAATTATTGATGGCAGTTTATCTGCTATGAACGAACCTCTTCCGCAAATAGAGACAACCGACGATTTGCACTTGGCCGGGGCTGTGGCCGGGGCTGTGGCCGAAACAGGGGGCGGCGAAGAAACTGCTATAGAATTGGAATTTGAGGATCTAACTGGAGATATTGAGGAAAACCCGAATGAATTAAAGGAGATTAACAGTTTGGAATTGTCATCAGGCGATACTTTAGAAACTATCCAGTTGAAAAAACCAAATCAGGTTTATTTTGAAATTTATAAGGCGGCAAGAAACAAGGCCAAGGCAGCAAAAAAGAATGCCCTTTTAGCTTATTTAGAAGCGAAGAATATTAAGAAAACTTACATGTTGGACAATTTAAATGACAGCGATAGCGACATTGACGCAGAAATTGACGAGGTCTCAGAAAGCGAATTGGATGGACTGTAATTTATTTATCAAATCTTTAGAATAATTAATATGTATTCTAAAAATTATTTTATCATTAATTTTATATAATGACAAGCTATTTAACGAAGGTTTGGAATGAGTATGGAATTGGAGCCATCTTGGCTTTATTAGTTGTAGCCTACGCGGTAAGCATGTTTGCAGGATACTTGAATGATAAGGGTATGTCCGGAGCCGAGTCTAACGCTCAGATGCAGCCACAGTACAAGAAGGAGACAGGAGTTCGCGCTTCTGACCCCAACGGCAACGAAGTGTATGCCTCTGTTAACGGTCTTCAGACCAGCATGCCCGGTATCCCATCGTCTTGCTCCCAGCCCAATATCCAGAACCCTGCTGAGCTTTTGCCCAAGGATTCTAACTCCCAGTGGGCGCAGTTGAACCCCTCTGGTAAGGGCGAGCTTGCCAACGTGAACCTCCTCAAGGCGGGTTACCACATTGGTATTGACACCATTGGCCAGAGCTTGAGAAACGCGAACTTGCAAATTCGCTCTGAGCCTCCTAACCCGCAGTTGTCCGTTGGACCCTGGAACCAGTCCACCATTGAGCCCGATTTCATGCGCCCTCCCTTGGAGATTGGCTCTGGCGGACAATAAGTTATTTTGTGCCTGATGAGAAAACGATAATTTAATTTATATATAAAATGATGTATTATTTATATATAATGTTTGCGGGTGCACAAAAGGTAATTCCTGCGCCCAATTCTAATCCCAAGCCAGTCCCATCAAAAGCATATATTGCGATTATGTGCGAATATATTTGTAAACGCACTGCTCCCGAGAGCAAAACACGAGCCAATCCGGTGGCTAAACCTGTAAAGAAACAACATGAAGATATGTTTATATTCTGGACGTAAACAGTGCAATATTTTATATTATCCCGTGAAAATATAAAATACAGAATACAAAATAAAAGATAAAACAAAAAAATAACGTGCACCGCATAGGGTCTATTTGCCAAATGACATTAGCTTTAACCGTCCGAATGGTTTCTCTCCAATGGCTTGTTTGAATATATATTTCACCAATGCCTCATACTCCTTGGGGCTATTTTTATAGATACAATTGTTCAATGTCTTTATTATATCCCCCTTGTCAGATTCATTGAAATTACCAACACATAATTGTGCAACCACGTTTTCGGGATGCAGTGTTTCGCATATCAAATTGTTCACATTTAGCTTATTGTATCTTTCCATCAACACATTATACAATATTTCTCCGTGATATGGTATTTTATACACATTTTTTACCCGACCTACAAAATCCTTAGCTTCTATCATCCGCCCCATGTAGTAGATCTTATGTTCCCTGCTCATTATAGTATCCTGTGCAGGATAATTTTTACCCAGCGAATCTCTCTTAAAACAGATTAAATGCTTAGCCAGAGTAATTGTTTGCGTAATGGCAACAATCCGGTTCTTATTAATAGTATGAAATGCAGGATCTATTTTTTTTATAGAGATGATACCTTGATCCGTATTAATCGGCGTATTTGCCGGAAAGCAAATATTGGCCACAGATACATTTGTCGCAGGATCGCCATTCGCAAGCTCAGCGTATCTATAATCTGGGTTTATAAAGGATGTAAGATGGGGGTGAAGTGTATTTTCAATAGCAGTCTTATCCTCATCTGTAACTGTATCGTAATCTATATCCAAAGTTAATATTATGCTGTATTGATTTACTGCCACTTGCCTACACTCTACAATAGGTGGGTCGTTTATAAATCTATCCCCAAATAATTCATGCAATACATCGGTAACATTTGCATCAATGTGACTACATAGGTCATCCACATTTATTCTTTGATTAGTGGTGAACGTAGATGTAACAATCCATGACCCCTCGTCGTGAGTGATTTCAGACGATTCTTCGGAGCTGGTAAATGGGTCATTTCCGTCGAAAGATGTGTCAATTGGGACATATTGCTCGACAGCCAGGTCGATACCAACTGAGACTGCTGCAGTCACCGCCGTGCGCGCGGCAGCAGAACCGACTCCTTCAATAACCGGCCCCATTAGACCAACAACGGCAGCATCGCCCAATCCATCAGTCGCTACTGTAACTACTACAAGTATTGTTACGGTTAACAGGTCCCATCCAAGCTTAGTCCAAAACGCCTTTTTTGCAGCCTTCTTAGCCTGTTCTTTATCGTATTCTTGAATTTTTTGATTAATATAAAAATCTTTTTCATATGAGTAACTATAAAAGTGTCCAGGAGTTGCCTCAAAGTGAAATGTAAAGAATGTTCCGGTAGCCTCGTACGGCTTGTCACTGTTCCACCCAGCATCCTTCTGATTTGTTGTCACAAAGTATGCGGTTGTATTTACCATATATGAGTAATCAAATATACTTGGAAGAACAACCGAGTATAAACTCGAACATCCTATAAAGGCCATGGTGCCTATATTTAATAGCGACAATGGAAGAATCACCATTGATAGACGACGGCAATTGTAGCAAGCATATTCGCCAATAGAATACAGAAGTGCGTCGTCTCCGCCAACGCAAATTAAACTCTCCATATTGGCGCAATTTGCAAACGCATGACTGCCAATAGAAATAATGTTTGGTGGTATGATTATATTATCTACATATCGTGCACCGTTAAACGCATTAGCGCCTATAATGTCTACGCTTGAATCAAATGTAATTGATATCGTGCTACTAAAATCAGCACCCACGTCTATTTGCGTATCTACGTCATATGAAGTTAAAATACCGTCGCTATTGGAAGTAGATATTACGCAATAATAAGCATACTGTATCGTGTTTCCACTTGAAAAATACGTACTATTAGCTTTATTGTACATTTTAGACGGCAATTTTACAGTCCGCAAAGTTTGACAATTCAAAAATGCACCAGTACCAATTGTCTGAATACCAGAACCAATAGATACATTTGTCAAGCGAGCGCAATTGTTAAATGCATAATCCCCAATGCCTTCAACAAAATTTCCAATAATAATGTTCGTTATTTTTGTTCCGCTAAATGCATTATTTTCTATATAGACCGCGTCTGAATTACTTATGCCATTGATATTTGCAACAAAATCACCGGCAAACCCACCGATTATATTAGTTACATCCGCGCGAGTTATACGCGTGGTGCCATGACCTGGGTAAAAATCTAATGTATAATTGTATTTAATGCTTGCTGACCCGGTTCCTCTGTTAAAATACACAGATGAACTGTTATAATTGGTGTAAAAATTTGGCGGCGTGGAGGGTGGTATGGCCGCATAAACGTTTGTCAATTGCGCGCAATTTTGAAACGCACCTACTCCTATCGTTGTCACTGAACTTGGAATAATAATATATGATATACCACAACCGCGAAACGCATTTTCGCCAATAGTCACAACCGAATTGGGTATAACGATCTGAGTTATTCCAGAACAATCTTGAAAGGCCCCCGCTCCTATCGTGGTTACTGTATTGGGAATTGATAGCACCCCCGACAATCTTGTACCGCGAAACGCGTAGCGCGCAATTTCGGTAATCATCTTCGGGAATTGAATCGATACAACATTTGTCTGGTCAAACGCGTTTTCAGCTATCTTGGTTGGCATTAATGGCTCGCTGGTATTTGTAATGACACCACCAAAATTACCTGCATATCCATTTAGAAGAGCGCTAACCATTTCACGAGTTAGGGCGCCTGCGCTACCATCAAACGTATATTTAAATATAGTGGTTTGCGGTGAAATCCCTGAATATGTAGCGGTTGTATTTTGTAGGTTTAGCCACGCGTCCTCACTCTGTACCTTGCTATTATTCAGCGTTTGTGGTATGTTGTTAATAATGTAATCCGCCCAGTCTTGACAATAGAAAGTCCCGAGCCCGAGATTTAAACCGCTTGTAGGTTTCTTTCTCAAAATACCCCCCCCGACATATAAACGTTGTCCAAATGCGTTCAGATAATTACCACTGCTATCATATAGTGGACTATGATAATAAGGAGTGTTGGTGACATATGAATTCCATATAGCGCCATCAGTCAAAAGGCGATGGTTACCAGCACCGCTATTGCGTATATTATATGCTATCGACACTACCCAACTGTCATAGTCATACATGCATTTGTAAAAAAGATGCGCATTGTGTAATACGACATTTATATCTCGAATAGAGAGAATGTCCTTAGGGACGGAGAGAACACTTGCATTTTGCTGGGACACGACACGTTCACCAAAACGCGTCGAAATAGTCAGGGCTCCAAAGTCAGAAGATAAACCCCTGAACGCATTTTCTCCAATGTACGTAACAGAGTCTGGTACATTCAGGCCTCCAAGTGATACACAGCTTTCAAAGGCGGACTCCCCGATTGTTTCGAGCGTAGATGGAAGTATAATTTCTGTCAAACGTGCACAATTACTGAAAGCATATTTTCCTATTGATTTTATCATATTCGGAATCCTTAATATTTTTAAGTTTGTGCAGCTCGCAAAACAATAATCGTCTATAATATCTATATTTGTGCCCGGGTAAAAAATAACTTCCTTTATTAAACATTTATAAAACGCCCATTTGCCAATATGTGTAACCGAATCTGGGATTATAATGATATTTAGATCAGTTCCAGTAAATGCGCCATCTCCTACTGTTGTTAGCTTGGAATGAGTAAAATTATTTATAATAAACGTGTGTAACGAAGAGCAGCCTTGGAAGGCGCGAGCGCTAATTGTTTCAACATTCGTTGACATGTACATGGTCTTCAGATTTGTGCATATTTGAAATGCACCATCGTCAATTGTTTTTACATCTTTGCTAATATATGCAGTATATTTTGTACTTGTATAATTGCTTGATAATTTAAGTGAACTAATTGTAACATACACATCGCGTGCCGTTAATACGCTACCACCGTTTAAAGGTGAAAACACATAATAACCTGTTAGAACGCAGACAGCGTTAATGTTGGCATCAAACGCCGCCTTAAACATAGTCCAATTTGAGACTCCTCCAACATTATCTGAGTTCGGGGCGGTATTAAACCAATTGTTTGACATTGTCACCGAGAAATCAGCGGGCGCGCAATTAGTAAAGGCCCGATTACCTAAGTTAACTACGGCCGGAGGGAGTACCAATGCCGATAACTGACTGCAACCGTCAAATGCATAAGTTCCGATGCTGGAAACCCAATCTTCAATGCGCAAATCGTTCAACGAGGAACAATATCTAAACGCGCTCGCCCCTATTCTCGTTACCAAAGATGGTATTATTATTGACTTTAAATTTGTACACCCGCTAAATGTGCCGGCATTAATTTGCGTCATTCTGCGCGATATGTACATATACGTTAAACCCGAACAATTTTGAAATGCGTTGTCACCGATTGAAGTAACCAGGTCGTCGGTCGTTACATAGGTTAAACTTGAACAACCGTTAAAGGCATTTTGGCCTATGGTTGTAACAGACATCAGGTGGACATTTAGGTTTGAAGACGTATAACCCTTAAATTTTGAGCACCCACTGAATGCGCCGTCGCCAATTGTTAAGAGATCGTTGGGGAAATGTATAAAGTTAAGGTTTGTACAATTTGCAAAAGCGCTGTTTCCGATTGTGGTTACTGTAGTTGGTATTTTGTATGATGTTACCACTCTTCCAGCTGGATACTGAATTAATGTGGTTTGATTCCCAGAAATGGACGATTTAAATAATGTGCCGGCCTCTGTCCAATAGTTCGTCTCCGGCGCTACCACTGTTATATCCTGTAAATGTGGGCAATTTGCGAACAACGGGTAGTCAAGATTTCCTATATGATCTGGAATAACAATAAAACTAATAAATGTGTTCCCGAAAGAAACCTGCCCGAAACTTCTTACGGACGAATGAAATGATATTGCAAGATTTGAAGACGACGGTTGTAGGCTACCGCATCTGCGAAGTCCAGGGTTATATCCATTCAATTGCGTCGCGATTTCTTGTTGCGATAATACCCCGTTCGGATTTGTAGTGGTAAATACGCAATAATCTGCAAACGCAATAGTTTGGTATTGTTTCAAAGTTGATAAGTAAGAGCCTTGCATGCCACGGAATGACTGTGGGGTAGTCTGCGCTAATACTGCGCCGGCCCACATCTTGCCAGAGACATTTAACGACTGTTGAACCAGCGGGAGTTGGGCGGCTATAGCCGCAAACGTATCTCCAAATGTTCCGTCCAGCTGGAGTACACTGTCTTGAGCGTTATAACCATAGTAGGCCTGGAAGTAATTTCTCAGGGGCGAAAAAATGCTCCCTCCAGAATTCTGTAAAAGCATTGTTCTCTCGATTAGCCACGTGTAAAATTTATACCATGATTTATTATATGCTAATGTAACGTTACTAAAGTAATCGCTCCCTTCATAACCTTGAGAAGTATCACTTATGGTTAAATGAAAAAATCTGCTGGGAAGAGTTATGTTCATGAGACCTGTCATAGTAAATGCACCGGTTCCAATCGTTGTTGCTGAGTTGGGTATATTCACAGAGGTAAGTTTAACACATTTGTGAAAGGCAAATTGGCCTATAGAAGTTACAGTGCTTGGTATTGAAATACTTGTCATCTGAATGCCCATAAAAGCATATTGCCCTATAGCAGTAACAGGGTGTCCGTTAATTTCAGCCGGAATTGTTATGGATAATCCACCGAGAGGTGCACTTACACCTAAACTGATAATCGCATTACCTTGGGTTGTTGTTCCGTTGCCTATAGTAGCATTCCCATGCGCGTCTACTATATAGTTCCAACTTGTACCGAACATTTATAATATATGAGCGGATAAAATATATCAATATATAATATATAATATGGAGAAACACAATATTTTTTTTTACATTTTTATAGCATTCATCCTTTTCTTCTGTCTTGTTATTTATTCTCAATCTGATGCATACAATCTAAAATGCATCATTGCGTCAGAGGATGGAAACAGATATTGCGTCAGAGAAAGAGAGAAGTTGGAGCTCGCCGCAAATCTTTTAGCGCAAGTCACACAAAAGATGAAGGATATGGTAGCTTACATGAAAGAAACACATCCGAAAGACCCGCGCGCCATTAGACTTGTTGAAGGGTTTAACCCTCAAAAAATCAGCGAGACTCTACCCACAAGCGAACTGACCGCTTACAGTGAAAATAAGGGGGAAAAAATTGCGTTTTGTTTAAATACTACAAAGGAGGGGAATAAACTAATTGATCTTAATACATTAACATTTGTTGCATTGCACGAATTATCGCACATAATGACAGAGTCAATTGGCCATAAACAAGATTTTTGGCAGAATTTCAAGTTTTTACTGCAGAACGCAAAGGCATCGGGCATATATGACCCAATTGATTATAAGAAAACCCCACAAGAATACTGCGGAATGAAAATTAACGATAACCCGTACTATGATTTAGTTTAAAAAGAGCGCAATATATCTTCTGGCTCATTTAATTTAATATCTTCGTATTTAATTAAATTAAAAATAATAGCAGTCTTATATATATATTATGTCCGGAACCACCATAAAACAAGTAAAACCAATAAAACCCAAGGAGGCTTCTTTAGATAATCCCATATATAAAGTTAAGCTCTCTACTAATGGGGCGGTTTCCACAATTTTTGTTTTTAATGGTAAGAAGACGACTGAAAACGAGAATGAGTTATTTGAGAAGGCCTTTACAGCAGCAGAAAAGAGACAAATTAATGCCGACGGCATTACGGTACAATTCTGCGAACAGCAAATTCACTTTGACGACTCCATATCGGCAATCAAACTAAAAATACTTAAGGAGCTCAGACAGGAAATATCGGTTGACGAATTGTACCTTTATTGTCAGAAAATGGAAATGCTGAGTGCGGTTTCTGTTTTTCAATCTCTCACGCAAAACAACCGGCTTCAGTTAACAAAGGTTCGCCTGGATCAGTTTATTTCCAATATTGTTAGCGACGAAACAGGCAAGCTATTTGAGCGCCCCGTAGATAAAGAGACCTATTCGTTTGATGACATTTTTGAGATGGGGTTTAATGATAAGAAATATATCGTTAATAAGGTTTTAGGGCAAAAATTCTTCATTGTAGAGAACGAATATCCGTTTGTTTGCGACCCATATAGCGTTACCGAGTACGACCAATTTTTTGAAAAGTCTGCGCGCAAATCACTAACAACCTTAAACAGTCACCTCTTGCTAAGCAGCGGCAGCATAATTGATAACAGCATTTACTTGTGTCTTGCAAAGGATGTGATTTCTTATTTAGATAAGCGAAATGTGTCGGAAGAAACGACCATTAAAGTGTATTATCCGTTGCTATATAATAAGAATATCAATAACTTGGAGGATCTTGACTCAAACGGAGTTAAATTAAATGAAGCAAGCAAGAAACTGCTCGGCGAAAAAACATTGGCATCATTTAAGACCATTGATATGTTTTACGACGTGTATAATTTGAGGACTACCGAGTTAAACTATATTAACCGGGGGATTAAATTTATAAAGGCGGTGATTCGGCCGGATTTTGACGTTAAAATACCACTTGAAACAATATTCAAGATTGTCCATGCAACTAAGGAAAATCCTCTTATTAAATATAACCCGTCGTCGCGACAGGAAAACGTGTATAGGCTGTTTACAGACAGCATCGCAACTGATGGGCGTAAAATCCCTGCTCTTAAAAAGAATGCCATTTTTAAGTTGATGAAGACGATTGCTCGTAACAAATCCGTTGCAGTTTATGTTGATTCTGTCAATACGCAAGACACTCATGCGTTAGTGTGCGAGTTTGACGAGGATGGTCTTATAACTATCAGCTCCGAATTTAAAACATTTGTCGGAATCGGTGAAATTGACAATATATTTAGAGAGTCTATTAACCCGATCATTACTGAAATTAAAAATTTACTGGAACAAAGCGGATATAAGTTGGCCAAATTTAATAGTTTAAATGACGAGAATGTTGAGATAAAGCAGCTTACATATGAAACGCAAATTAAGATTCAAAAGCCGCTTGACATTGACGCGTATAAGGGGTGCGTCTCAAGCGTTTTTGTCAACGAAACCGACGCATTTAAGGGAAACACAATTAATCTGCGGTTTAAGCGCGTATCAAATTACAGTAAATTTACCAGTCAGGAGGCGTTTATTTTGGAAAAGGCTGAACAGGGGTTGCGCGGAGACCAGATTATTGATGCGCTTCTTGAAAATTTTCCAGACGATTTGGACCGCCCACAGGCAATAGAAATGGTTAAGAAGATTGCAAACGAACTTGAAATTGAACGGGGCGTTAGACGGTCTGACATTAAGATTAAAAATAACCCGGGATTTAAAACCGTCATTTCTACTGAGAAAGAAACCGGGGTCATCACGATTACGACTGAAAACATAAACAACATCAATTATTTGTTGACCCTGCCAATCTACTTGGATACATTAGTTCGTTTAACCCAAGACAAGAAAAGTACCAAGTATCCTGTCAAGGAAATTACAGCTCTGTGCTCAAGTGGCGAGAAGGAGGAGGTGGTTATACCCGACATCATTTCGCCTTCCGAAGAATCTGTTTCAAGTTACGAAGCACCTTCACTGGACCAGGAGGATGAGGAGCTCCTGTATACAAAATTTGCACCTACCGACGTAAACAAACCAAAGGGTGCACTGGGTTTATTCTTTGACGACGACGATGAGGGTGAGATGAGCAATGATGATTCGGTGGCAGAGTATGACGGAAAGGGCGGCCAGGACTCGGACTCGTCGGTTCCAACTGACAAGACATCTGACACACCCGCGGCAAGTTTGCCGAACCAGGAAGACTTAACAAAGATTCCAAGTAGTAAGGAGCCTTTGCCCGCAATTGAGTCGCCGACCTCAGTAACAACTGAACCAAAAAATGGGGATATTGGCGAACCGGCGCAACCTGTATTGGAGTCAGAGGAACCTCAACAGGAAGAAAAAGAGCAAGAAGCAAGGGAACCAGAGGCGGCAGTAAAGGAACCAGAGGCGGCAGTAAAGGAACCAGAGGCGGCAGCAATAGAAGAAGGAGCAAAATCGGACGATTACGAGGAGGAGGAAAAGGAAGGAGCAAAGTCGGACGATGACGAGGAGGAAGAAGAGGATGAAGTTAGAAATATTGATGGAATGAAGCTGAACAAGCCTTATCACTTTCAAGCATTAATTGAAAAGAAGGATCCCGTTTTAATTTTGAAGGAGGACACTGAGCTTTTCAACTCTTATCCCAGAACGTGCAGTTCAAATATGCGAAGGCAACCGGTTATATTGACCGACTCGCAGCTTGCAAAAATAAAAAGGGAGGATCCTACCTTTCTGGGGGAGGGAGACGTAATTAAATACGGCTCTGACGAAAAGCATCAATTCAACTATATTTGCCCTCGTTACTGGTGCCTAAAGAATAATACGTTTGTAGACCCCAAAAAACTAACGCCTGTTACTGGAAAGGACGGTAAAACGGAACTTGAGTACCCTAAGTGCGGCAAGGTATTGCCAAGGGGAGAAAAGACTGTAAAGCCTGGATATTATGTTTACGAATTTTATCAACCTAAGCCTGGGAAGAAGGATTATAAAAAATTTCCAGGGTTGATTCCGGATTCCCACCCGACCAAGGGCATTTGCCTCCCATGCTGCTTTGACAAGTACAATACCGAGGGGCGACGCGCAGAAAATCAAAAGTGTCTTGGACAGGAGCCCGCCAAAAAGGAGGGCAAGCCCAAGGAGGCAGTTGAAGACGAGTATGTAAAGGGGCCTGAAAAATTCCCGCTTGATTCTGGGCGCTGGGGGTACTTGCCTGGCGAAATTCAAACAATGCTTCACGAGGTTAATGCGGATTGTCAAATAAGCAAAACAAATTCTAATATTAAAGAGAATCACCCGTGCTTACTCCGCCACGGAGTAGAGGTGAATAAAAATCAGTCATTCGTTGCATGCGTTTCCGATGTATTGTTCTTTGGCAAGCGGGTTGTGGATGGTGACAACAAGTTGACCAAAAACATGACTCGGGTACTAAGTATCAAGGAAATGCGGCAGCGAATAATCAAGGCCATCTCTGTTGACTCCTTCGTTAAATATCAAAATGGGAACCTTGTGATTAGCTTTTATGACCCAACTAAACCGGCCGAGTCTGTAGAAAAATATAAAACATCCAAACTATATTCAAAGCTATATTCAAGCGGTACACCAAACACACCAGAGGGCGCAGAGTACTTCCTAAAGGTTGCCTCTGCATTTGAAAACTTTATTCGCTTTTTAAGCGACGACAATGTAGTGATTGACCACACTTACTTGTGGGATATTATAAGCATGCCAAACAAATACTTGTTCCCGACTGGAGTAAATCTGGTTATTTTTCATCTTCCAAAGGATGATATTACTAACAATGTTAGTATTTTGTGTCCAACAAATCACTATTCGTCGGAGTTCTATCAAGCAAGAAAACCGACTATTATTTTAATGAGCGAAGACGGGTACTATGAGCCAATATATTCATATACTACAAACAATAAAGGAATTTCCGTTATCAAAGAGTTCAAGGAATATGACCCCCATCTCTCCAAGACAATGCGTGCGGTTTTTAAAGAAATCATCAAGCCATTTTTTAGTTTGATTTGCAAACCATTAGACAGTCTGCCTAACTTATACCGAGCAAAAAGAGCCTTGGTTGTTTATGACCTAATCCAGAAATTGGACAAGTATGAGTATAAAATCAAAAAACTGGTTTTAAATTTTAACAGCAAGGTAATTGGCGTGATTGCAGAGGAGCCTGGTGGGAGTGATAGAACCGGGTTTGTTCCATGTTATCCATCCACTCTGGACGAAGAGATAAAGAAAAACTTGGACTTTGTATTTATGACAGATCCGACCTTGTGGAACACATACACAAATACGGTGCAGTTTTTGAACAAGCTTTACAAGCGAAGCGGCAAACGTAGACCAAGCCCGGATATTCCATGTGAGCCAGAATTTAACGTGATTGAGGACGAGCATGTTGTTGGTATCTTAATAAATACAGGGCAATTTATACAGCTATCTCAGCCAATCCGATTGGATGAAATTGACCCCGATTTAGCGCTAACAAAAAATATAAATAATGATAATTATATTGTCAATATGAAATCTAACCCCATGGTTTCAACAGAGGTTGAATTCACAACACAGCATGACGTTGACAAGGAACGCGTTGAGTATGTTCGGAAAATTCGCCTTGAAACAGGCTTTTATAATGTGTTTCGTAACACTATTCGTATTTTAATAAATGATTACGATAACGCCAATGTGCGCGTGAAGATTGAAGACGAGACGAAGCGAGAATATGTCATATATTCCGAAAAGTTGAAAACTATAACCGAGTTGTTGCATGATTTGGTTGGTGAAAAAATACAATTTACGGGAAATGACGACTTTTACAAATCAATCAGCGAAGTCTCCACGTGTGTTGTAAAGGACGAGGCTGCCTGTTCAGCGACACCCAATTTGTGCGTCACGGAGAAAAATAGCTGCAACTTGATATTGCCGAATAAAAACATTATTACTGGCCACGAAAATGAAGATATTTATTACGGCAGGATGGCGGATGAATTAATCCGATACAATAGAATCAGGTCTTTCATGTTTCAACCCAAGTCGTATTTGTCTTTCAGTAACATTAACTACAATTTAAACGATACCGAAATAATACTCATTCATTCTCTTTTGTTGCAATACTTTGACACGTTGACTCCCGCGCCTATAAATAAGTATACAAAATCTAATTCATACGATGAGGCACAACCGATTATAAGTCAGGTGTATGACAATACAGTCCCTTCATTGGATCACGCGATTGGAAGAAAAAATGAACGCGTTTGCAATAAAGTTACAAAAGAACACATTACATCCAGCGTGTGGAAGAGTTGTTTCCCTGCCAATTACTCTGAGGTGGAGTATAGTAAGTTTAACTATTGCACATTTACCTTTATTATTGACCTAATTGAAAAAAGAACAGGTACAGCGTTAACGATTAACCAGGTTAAAAATGAACTGTTTGACGAATATCGGGCCTACTTGGGCGAATTTCAGGATAAAATCGTGGACATTTTAATTCTGGAGGGGAAAAAGACACTCGGCGACCAAGTCCACGCAGCAACACTGTCTTTTCAGAGCTTCCTATACACGGATAACTACTTTTTAACTGCATTGGACTTGTGGTTGCTCGTTTCAAAGTACAAAATCCCCACCATTTTTATATCACAAAAGTGGATTTTACAGACTAAATATGAGAGGCACGAGTTTGTTGGCTATGGAGACGTGGGCGACAAGTTTACATTTATTGTAATTCCGGCCTTTAGACCAGAGATTGTTCCTGGTTATAAGCTTATCCGAACGAACACAGGCGATACTGAAATTTCACTCGACAAATTAAATGATGATTGTGTAGAGAGAATAAGAACAGCTATAAACACGAAGGTGTCTGTCGCTGCATATTTGAAGTCGTTTAAAAAGCCAACCACAACTGTTTATAAAAAGAAAATCCCATTCGCTATAGAAGCCGAACAGCCAGAAGATAACCCGGCAAGGAAAACAAAGATGGTTATTGAAGAAGAGGCGGTAGCCATCTCGCCCGAAGAAGTGTTTGAGCTTCCCAAGAAGAAGCGAACAAGACGGAAAATTGCCGTTGCAAGGAATGGTCGTAGCAGAACTGCCAAGACTAAACGTCCGCTTGTCGTAGCAAGTTCGTCAGACAATTAACTTACCGACTCGTCGTCATCCACGTCGTCGTCTATATCATCTATATTAAGGCTATTATTAGTATTATAAATATCCTCAATTTCAGCTCCTTCTTCTTGTTCATTATCATCGTCGTTTGTCGCGGCGTTCGCTATATCCTCATCATCATCGTCATCATCGTCATCATCGTCATCATCGTGATCGTTGTTTAATATGGCCAGACGATTGTCACTATACGAGAATAACGTATACCTTGGCGTGGGCACGCGTTCATCCATTACAAAGTTGCGTGTCTGGCACGTTAGGTGGTCAGATAAAAACTCCCGGTTCTGCTTCTCTATGCGGTTGAATCCTATGTGGGCATCATTGAACGTAACCACCTTCCCGCATATTTTTCGCTTAAAGTCCTTTGTCTCTCCATATTGGATCCGGTGTACTTTTCTGCCAAATACCGGGTTGAATTTATTAAATCTCAACAGGCCAGTTCTAAGCGAGAATAAGCTATAACTCCTGTCGTGTTCTAAAAACGCATACTTGGATGTTAAATATAACATTAAATAGGGCTGGAAAATTTTTATCATTTTATCCTTTGGAAACTCTTCGTCGATATTTATCGTATTCTTTAGTTTGCGAGATTTGCAATAAGTATTATATCGAGTTATCATGTCGTTAATTTCATCGACAATGTCGTCCTGGCTTGATTTATAGACAAAATTGCGAATGCTATATTCCCGCAATAAATACTCATTCGCGTGCTTAAACTCGGTAAGGTTAAAGGAACAGTTATAAAACTTTATCAAGAGTTCGGGATGCAATCGAGTGTTGAATTTTATAAAAAAATAGATATTGTACAGAGTAGATTTATTAAACGGCAAATTGTTATATGGGTTTTTGATTGGCATTGGTTCAGAGAAAAACATGAATGCATTTGTCAGGGATGTATCAATAATTTGAATCATGTCGTTTATGTGAAATAAATATCTCGCGTTCTCTTGATATATGCAAATAACATTTGGGTCGGATAGTTTCAGCTCATTCAAGCATAGATCGCGGTCTGCTACAATTTTAGCCCGTTTATATTTATAATTATAGGCAAACCGATTCAATACGTTATATGTTTTTTTTATCCTGCAAAAATACTCAATAAATACATTCTCGTTCCCACTCATCAAGAAGCCGCAAGGTGTTTCCTTGAAAAACTTATACTGTTGTTTTACACTTAGATCAGAGGACGCCAGAATATGAAAGTATATCCGAACTGTGCCGTTGGCTCCATCATTGTTGTACTCGGGTGAAAAAAAGTCCGTCTCAGTTTTTGCAATATTTTTAATGATTAAACTAAGCGTAGACATTTTTGTAATTAAATTATATTTAAATTTATATTTAATACCTATTAGTTATAAATTTACATTTTTGAAACGCAACCGGTGAACGGTTGGTTTAGAATCCTGGGTTGTAAGTGTTATCGCCGCCCATGTCTTCTTCTTGGATAGCAATCACATTATTTTGTATGGCAATTTTATTAACGCCGCACGGGTCGTCCGGATTAGCAACATTTCCAAAGAACTTGTCAATCTCATCTTCAATGTTCGCTGGTCTGTACTCGCTCGTTGCCTCCAATTTCTGCATTTCCTCAATATCAAGCACTACTTGGAATGCGCTTGTTCCAAAGAAGCCCTCCTGGCCACACATTACATTCGCAGATACTCCTCGCATTGTGTCCAACTCTGCATGTCTTGCTGCCTTCAAGAACATTTCTGGGGTCTCTTCAAATGATGCCTTTGCAATTGGGCCAATGTTGTCATTATTAATGCCGTGTCTAAATATGGAAATTAGCTTCTCAGTGGCCGTCATTCTATCAACCAACACGCTATAATTATGGAAGTTAATATATGTTCCATCAAACTCCACAACATCTACCAATTCATTATAGATTGCCTGACGTGCAGCTTCAATACCAAGAACGTGGTATATCTCAATAATATCATTGCTGGTGGTTCGCTTGTTGTCGATAAAGTCAAGGCTCAAAACATCTAACAGGTTTGTGCCAATGGTATCCAAGACCCAAATGTCCTGTTTCTTGTAGACACCATTATTCTCTACCATGTTATCAACAATTTTTCTGAGAACGACCTTGTTAATTCCCTTGATTCCTCGGAGGACCACATTTTGCAGCAGTTGGTCCTGGAAGTTCTTCAAGAGATATATTTGGTCGGATTGGTCAAGCGGATTAACCTTTGTTTTCTTTTGGCCGCCACGACCACTTCCAGACTTGATTACCTCGGTCATTCTAATTCGGAAGACCAATTTATCCGAATTGAAGTCAGAGTAGATGCAGTTGATTTGGTCATCAAAGCAATTCTTCAATGTGAAATTGACATCGTCCATGGTAATATTCTTGTCGAGCATCACTTCAGGATCCATCACCATTCTAATAATCCACTTGGACTTTTCGTTTTCGTCCGTTTGAAGCGATGTTTCGGAGCACTCCGCAACCATATTCTCAAACGCTCTGTACTGCTCAATTGTGTCCTTGTCCTCGCTAATTAAGGTGTTGAGGTCGTCGGGGTCAAAGCATACTTCAATTGACTTAACAACCGCTTCAAGCCGTGTATGTTCCAACATATACATGATTGCATGCGCCTTGTCCTTTTGGCGCTCGTCCTCTGGCTTCAGATAGATGCTGAGCGAGGGGTTTTTAATTTCACTTGATAGCGACAGAATCTCTTCAATTCTTGGCACACCACGAGTAACGTTTGATTTAGATGCAACACCTGCAAAGTGGAATGTGTTCAGTGTCATCTGTGTTGACACCTCACCAATACTTTGGCCTGCAATCATGCCAACCATTTCTCCTGGCGCAACAATTGCTCTCTTGTACTGAAGCGTAAGCGTGTCAAGCAGCAGAGTCAATGCGGCTTTGTTGTATCGCTTTACAATGAGGAGGTCCTTGGGGGACAGGTAGTAATAGAATAGAGTCTTGAACAAGTTCGTTGGCGGGGCGTAGTATATTTTCTCCAAATTGCTGAAACAATTCTCAATCATTTCAAGCGCCTCAAGCGGCGTAATATCTACCAGCGACGAGAATGTAATGTTGCATTGGCCCTGGATATTGTTAATCACGTATGAGAACGCTACTGGGGCGCTAACTGACGAGTCACCCTTGTTCTTGAACACGTGCTTGATAATTGCCTCTCGTGCGGTAATCATAGAATCAATATACTTCTGCGTTTTATCCATAAACTCCTTGCTCTGTTTCTTTTGTCTTGCCATCGCATTTTTCACAAATATATTGCTGAGCGCCTTTACCTTCCCATTCTCTTCTGGGATGAGGAAATGAGCATAAATATCTTGTGTACTCATAGTGACAATTGGGATGCCCTGGTCTTCCGCTTTTGTTGTGTCAATGCTGTCATCGCCATATGAGAATTGAACAATCTTATTCTTGTTTGTGCGAATAGTCATGTCGTATGAGATCATCAAATCTTCCAGGCCCTTGATTAATCTGCGCTGAATATAACCGGTGGTGGATGTCTTCACTGCAGTATCAATAAGACCTACACGACCACCCATAGCGTGGAAGAATAGCTCCTGTGGCGATAGGCCGTTAATATAGGAACTTTCTACGAATCCACGCGCCCCAGGAGAATCGTCATACTTGGTAAAGTGCGGCAGAGTTCGGTTTTCAAATCCGTATGGAATACGCTTTCCATCTACGTTTTGTTGTCCGAGGCAAGAAACCATCTGGGAAATATTCAAGTCTGACCCCTTTGACCCTGCGTTTACCATGATAACGAAACGGTTCGTCTTTCCCAGGCTCTTAAGACCGATCTTTCCTGCTTCTGATGTTGCTTGGTTAAGAATACTGTTCACCTGCGTCTCAAACTCCTCCTCGTTTGTCTTGCCGGTGTTGTTTTCAAAGATGCCGATTTGCACTTGATTAATCAGATTCTTCACATCGGTTTTCTTCTTTGTGATTACTTGGATAATCTCGTCGTTTGTCTTTTGGTTGGAAATCAAATCGCTGACACCAACGCTGAAGGCAGTTGACTTCATATATTCGGTAACAACATTCTGCAGGTCGTCTATGAACTTCGCCGACGCCATGTTGCCGAAGTCGTTGCAGACTCTTTGCAGCAGACCCTTTGTTCTGGCACCCAGGACGCTCTTGTCCATTTGGCCTCGAACATATTTGCCGTTCTGGATTTCAATGACCGCATTTGATGTTTTGGCGTCGTCTTCTTCCTTGAACGCCTTGGTCTTGTACTTCATTGACAGCGGAGGCATTATCTGGCTAAGAATGTCAAAGTTTGTAATACCGCCGTCCTTCTTGATATCTGTTAACAACTGGTGCTCGTTTACACCGTTAAACATCATCAAGATATTCATTGCATCTCGCGGCGTAAATCGCATGTTTGGTCTTGTGAATTGGTACGACCCAAGCATTGAGTCTTGGTAAATACCAATAATAGAACTGTTGTTCGCTGGGCTGACAATCTGATATGGGACTGCAGCCAAATTTCTCAATTCCGCCTCGGACTCCGGGTCCTGGGGCATATGCAAATTCATCTCCGAAATCTTCTATGTTTCCATAGAAGCCGGACTATACCTTGTGCCTTATCAGGTTGATTAGACCATCATATAAGACCCGTAACCATCTAGTCTCTGAACCTTCTCCATATCCTATCATAACGGACTTAGGAGCTTGGCTGCGGATTGCCCAATCCTCTTGCGTTTTTACCATTGTGTTCGGCAGTTAACCGAGTTCCCTCATAATATTTCTACTATGAGGTGGTAGCAAGAGGCTCTAAGGGGTTTCCCGCAATTTGATTACGTTGCCATTCCTGTAAATCTAGTATAAATTGTCTCGCTCTATTTTTTAATACTTCTATTGTATCACTTTTACCTACAAACGTTGCTCGTATTTTATTAATAACAATCCGCACATATTCGCTATTATTAGTATTATTTCTAACAACACGAATATAGCTATCTATTTGATTATCATCAATAATTACGTTTTTGAACAGTTCATATTTTTTAGACAAATGTTGCTTCTGTGTCAGCCTTGACCTATTTTCACGATGACTCGCATCATGATAGAACGTCTTTAGCCTTTCAGATATTAACATCTTGGTGTAGTCACTTTTTGGTTGTGGCAATGACTTTTGTTGAGGCGGAGCACTTATTCTCCAAGTATACTCACCCTTAACATCTGTAAAGCCCTTACCACCATCAGTTAAATTATAGCCATTAGGGAACTTAGAACCAAATTGAGATATGAAGTGCTTTTCTTGATTATCCAATTCACTCACTAAACACGTGTGAATTTTATCGCAAGTAAAGTTCTCTTCGCCATATTTTCTTATGGCAGAATTCAAGTAACTGCAGTGGTTTTTTTTACTTGATTTTGCTTCATGTATGTGGTCTTTGAGTCTGCCCAAGTATCCAAATGGTCTATATTTACCATGATTTAATCTGTGACTGCGCGTTTGTCCTATATAAATCTTTTCATTTGCGTTGTTAGTTATTTTGTAGATTTCACCAACAACTTTATCTTGTTCATGTTTGTCAAGTATCATATTGATATAGCGAGATATTTATTTATACCCTTTAAAGAATGACTAGGTGGTTATATTAGCTCATGCATCTTTGCTCATACACGCGCCAGTAGATATTACAATGTTTTTCCTATTAGGTTTTATCTACAACCTAGCAGGCAGCCACCTGTTGGGGACAAGATTTATCCCCGTCAAAATCCGCATTGTACGGTTTTGTGTCCGCAACGTTCATTCTGAAAGTATCACCTCGCGTCATAATACGTGCAATGTGACACATCATACTCATTCTGTGAAGAGTTGGCTGACGGTTGAATAAGATGGCATCCCCATCCATCATATGACGGTGAACCGTGTCGCCTTCTTCAAGAACAATTGAGTTTCTATCCAAATAGTACCTCAATGTAATCACCTCGCCATTTTGCTTCTCAAGCATTTTCGCGCCAGGCCACACATCAGGTCCATTTTGAATCAACTTCGTCAAGAACGCCTTGTTGATTTTGTTCGCCACTACAGGCTTTGTAATATTCTTTGCGATCTTCATGGGGATGCCCAGTTCGCGAATAGAGATATTCGGGTCGGCAGTAATGACGGAACGAGCACTAAAGTCAACACGTTTCGCCATCAAATTGCCTCTCATGCGCCCGCCTTTTCCATTCAATCGGTCCTTGATTGATTTTAGTGGTCTGCCAGAGCGCTGTGCAACCGAGGCAACTCCGGGAATCTTGTTGTCCACTTGAGTAGCCACATAGTATTGCAAGACAGTCGTCCAGTCGTCAATCACATTCGCCGGCGCATTATTCTGAATTTTATCCTGCAGGGTCTTATTCGTCTTAATAATGTTTACCAAAATGTGACTAAGGTCGTCTTCCGATCTTTGTTGCGCATCGTGTTTCACAGAAGGTCTAACTGCCGGCGGAGGGACCATCATGACCTGACAAACCATCCAGTCAGGACGCGAATAAACAGGACTGAACCCCATAAATGTCACATCGTCGTCAGAAATTCTCTTGAAATTTTTGGCAACCATTTCGGGCGTCACCTTGATGATGATTGGCTCAGAATCGGCGCCGTCGTTCTTCCACTCAGCAAATATAGTAGCTAAGCCCTCCTTTCTAATTTTATTAGGCTGCAAGGTGCCGCATCCATCCTCGCTGTCGTCACCACATCGCTTGACTTTGCTGCATAGCGCAAACACGTACTTCCAGCGTGCCTCTCCCGACATTTTCATCGCCTGCTTATATTTCTCCTTGCTCACGAGTAGCTTGCTGCATTTGAAGCAGACACATCTCATGCACTTTTGAATTGTACTTAAGTATTGAATATAAAACACCGGGCGCGCAAGTTCAATGTGGCCAGAATACCCAGGAGTTTGCATGTAATCAAGCCCATCGGTCGGACAAATGAGTCCAGGCTCTAAAACACCCATCCTGGGGTCAAATAGACCACCAATGACCGGCTTATTATTTATATACGTGTCTCTACTGGTAATTTCCGCAACAGATCCCTTTCTAATTTCATCTGGCGATAAGATACTAAATTGTATACCGATTACCTTTGAACGGTTAATAGATGTGTTTGTGGAACCCGTTAACTTGGACATCTCTTATATTATACCACAATAGATTTATATTGTTTTAATATCAATTTTATTTTAAATGAAGAGGTCGTTTCTAACTGGAGTCGTCGCACTAAAATCATTTAGCAATTTGTGTGTTTTTGACAATAATGGGCGCTTAACATATTTCATGCAATAAAAATAAAATTGATTTTGGTTTAATGTATTTAATTATGATATACACAATAAGAATGGCTCGCGATACCAAAACCAAAATGACCAAGGCGGACTCTGTTAGACGTTCAAGGCGTCAGGAGGAGCTCAGTAAAAAAAAGAAGAAGACGGAGCAGTCCGACAGTGATGGAGATGACAATGATGGCGATTCAGAAAGTGACGAAATGGACGT
>Ga0209086_10000635_pt1 | contig 30117 bp, 22 predicted proteins | sample M_130207_XF_Meta_FD_187312 | JGI IMG/M metagenome (GOLD analysis project Ga0209086, IMG submission 187312) | Freshwater microbial communities from Lake Montjoie, Canada to study carbon cycling - M_130207_XF_MetaG (SPAdes) (version 2) | ecosystem: Environmental > Aquatic > Freshwater > Lake... | reverse complement strand
GAACGGAATCGGAATTATTGTTGGCAAAGCAGGCAATTTTCACCAATTCCGGGCGATGCGCTTCAAAAGCTTTATGCAACAGACTGATATCATCCGGGGTTTGGGTGAAATTGTGATAACTTAGGATTCGTAAACAATCGCCATTTGCTGGAAAATGGTGAAAGCAATCTGCTTCAACATCAATGGCATGGGCACCTGAATATTGTGCCTGTTGCAAGATTTTAATGCGGGAATGTTCGTCTTTTTCCCAAAGACCACCATCGCTTTTCCGTCTGATGGTCACAAGAGTCGGGCCTGAAATATTCTTTAATACCTCTGCAATGGAAAATTCTTCTTCGAGAAAATCAAGCCTTAACTCCACTAGATGCGCCCCTAAATCAAACGCGTGATTGCAAGATTGCACCATCTGACTGCCGGTTTTCTCAGCAATAACGGCACAGACACCATTTCGTAGTTCGTTTAATTTCATAGAGGGGCGGCATTATCATTTCATAGGTATATATAAAAAAAATTCAAATTAACTCAAATCGATGTTTCTTAATTACCTTCAAACATCCTAAAATAACTTGGTCTAGTGATTTTATGAATACCAAGGCCTTTGGGACATCTCCGCTTATGGGAGTTTATGACAGAGACTATTACAAAACTAACCTCAACTCCTCCTTCGAAAAGGGCTGGGGTAATATAAGTATTTGTAAATGGCTAATCGGAATCAACATTGTTCTTTTCATTTTACAAATCAGCACACGAACGCCATCCGGAGGCGGATTAGTAACAGAGTGGCTTATACTAAATCCGAGTAAAGTAATCGATGGCGAAATTTGGCGCATCTTTTCTTATGCGTTTCTTCACAGCATGGACAGCCCACTCCATCTTTTAATGAATATGCTTGTTTTATGGATGTTTGGTAGGGAAGTGGAAGATGTGCTTGGCGCAAAAGAATTTCTTCTTTTTTATGTGGTCAGCATAATTATAGGCGGATTAACTTTTGTTTTAGGTTCACAAATAGGGCTGCATAACAGTCAAGCAGTGTGTTTAGGGGCTTCGGGTGGTGTAAGCGCAGTTCTTATTCTTTTTGCGTGCTGGTTTCCTAATCGCACTGTTCTTTTGTTTTTTATCATCCCCATGCCTATATGGTTGATGGCAATATTGTTTGTAGGGTTTGATGCATTCAATCTTATTTCAGGGAAACAAGGTTCGGTTGCAGTGGAAGTGCATTTATCTGGAGCGTTGTTTGCGTATATGTACCACATATTTCGCTGGAAACTTGTACCCGAAAAAATGCCTTCTTTGCAACTATTCAAGAAGAAACCAAAGCTGCGATTATATCAGGAAGAAGTACTTGCTTATACTCCCAAGCATGAAGTAAAAGAAGTGGGCATCCCGCAAGATATGTTGATTCGGGTGGACCAAATATTGGAAAAGATTTCATTGAGTGGTAGAGACAGCCTTAGCGAAGAAGAAAATTTGTTTTTGTTTAAGGCAAGCGAGACAATCAAACGGAAAAAGAGCTAGGAGAAACAACATGGCCATGTATGAATTCGTCTGTCAAAAGTGTAATCAAGAATTTGAGCAGTTAGTGTTTTCAGGGGAAATCGCGGCATGCCCGGGTTGCAAAAGTACAAGATTAGAAAAAAAATGGTCGCTTCCTTCTAGGCCAGGAAACCAAGACAAAAACAGTTATTGTGAAACAAATTTGCCTCCTTGCAATCCTAACTGTTGCAAAATACCATCAAATGTACGAAGATAATAAAACAAGGTAAATCATTACCTTGAATGAATCACATCTCTCCCGGTTTCTCTGGAATCTAAACCAGAGCGAAAGGGAATATTTTAATGCAACTAATATCAACTGATTTAGCATCAGAGGACGGAATGAACCGCAAAATTACCGATCAAGAAGACCCTCTCCTATTAACTTTGGAAGAATCTAGCAAGCTTGTAGCACATACTCGCGATCCAGCAGAAACGATGGAAAACATCGTGGAATTAATTTCCTCGCGTTTCAAAGCCGATGTTTGTTCGGTCTATTTTCTTGAAAGCTCGGGAACCGAATTAGTTTTGGGTGCGACTGTCGGACTTCGAAAAGAATCGATAGGTAAAGTAAAACTAAAAACCACGGAAGGCCTAGTAGGGTTGGTCGCAGAAACCCTGCGCCCGGTAATGGTCGCTAACGCTTTTTCCCACCCACGATTCAAATACATTCCAGAAGCGGGTGAAGACCCATACCTTTCATTTCTGGGCGTTCCCTTGGTAAAGGCCGGATGTCTGGTTGGGGTTTTGGTTATTCAAACTGAAGAGCCCAGAAGCTTTTCCATCAATGAAATAAGAACTTTAGTTACTGTGGCCGCGCAACTTACCACGGTTGCTTCCGATGCTCGGCTTCTTTCACAATTAACTGCAGCCACCCATGAACCCTTTACACCGGGTGAACCCAGCAATTCAACTAAGGAACTGCATGCAAGGCTTTTAAGCCCCGGAGTTGGGGTTGGTAGAACTTATTCGATCGACAGTTTGGAGGAATGGCGCTCGACCACTGCGTTCAAACCTGCAGGGTTGGAGATTGAAAAAGAGCGCATGGAAAAGGCAATGAGCCTAGCGAAAGAAGAATTAGCTGCAATGGGAATGCGGATAGCACATCTTGTGGGGCAGGACCACGGTGCAATTTTAGATGCTCAGTTGATGATTCTACAAGATCGAACCATTGAAAAAGATTTGATGACATGCGTGGTGGAAGGGATGAGTTCGGAAACTGCGCTTATTTTCACGCTTGATAAATATCTTGCAGCATTTCAGAAAATCAAAGCGCCTTTCTTTCAGGAACGCATTTACGACATCAAGGATGTTTTCCTGCGAGTGCTTTGGAATTTAAGGCCTCAAAAGTCCAACGGTGGCGCAACTGAGCAGCGAATAGTTTTGATTTGCAAAGAAGCTTCAGTGATGGAGCTATTTGCAGTTAGCCCTGAAAAATTAGCGGGCGTCATTGTTGAAAAAGGTGGGCCGGAATGCCATGCAGCTATTCTTGCACGCGCTTTGGGCATACCCATGATGCAACTAAGCGATGGTTTCCAAGATTTATTGATACCCGGAAAAATAGTCCTTATCGATGGACCAGCCCAATCGATTTGTCTCGATCCAAGTGAAGCTAGAATTCATGCACTAACGCAACCTTTGGAACTACCCGAATCGCTTTATCCCGTTCAAACCAAAGCAGAAAAAGTTCCCACCGTATTTGTGAACATCAACCTGCTGTGGGAAGTGCCCACTGCCCTACATCTTGGCGCAGAAGGTGTTGGGCTTTTCCGTAGCGAATTCATGCTTCTTGCAAGGCGCACCATTCCCACCGAGGAAGAACAATTTGCCATTTATTCTAAGTTGCTAAAAAACATGCAAGGCAAGCCCACAACGATTCGCACCTTTGATCTGCGCCCCGATAAGCTTGCCTCTTTTTCCGACATTGGTGGCGCAGCCTCGCGCGCTTATGATTGGCGCAAAGTGTTGGATTCACCACCCCTGCAAAAACTTTTTTACGAGCAGGTTAGGGCAATCATGCGTGCAGGGATCGAAGGAACACCAAAAATACTCATCCCGCTTGTCGCCTCATCCGAGACTCTCGATTTTGTGATGCAAACCATGCAGGACGCTAGGGAATCTTTGTCTACAGAAAAACTGGATCACAACCCGGATATCCCACTTGGATTGATGGTAGAAACTGCAGCTTCTATCCCCATGATGCCTTTTTGGGCAGATAAAGCTGACTTTTTTGCCCTTGGAACCAATGACCTTTTTGCTTCCGTTATTGGATTGGAACGAAATGAAGAAGCGGGATCTTCCCAAGGCGACCACTGCCACCCCGGATTCTTGTCGATTCTTTCCTCCGCAATCGATCATGCCCATGCCTCAGGCAAACCAATCACTGTTTGCGGAGAACTGGCATCAGACCCCTTAGGCGCCACATTCCTCGCAAGTTGCAATGTTACCGCAATAAGTGTTTCAGTTCAGAGATTGCACCCTATTCTAAGAGTGTTAAACAGCCTCGATGAAACCTTATTAAATGATTTCAGAATTAACTTTAAGAAATTGACTAAAGCATCAGAAGTCAGGAACATGCTTTTGAAATCAATTCAACTAAACATGAAGTAACCCTTCAAGCTTGGCATAAGCTTGAAAGTCTTAGAATACTTGACTCGTAACTTGAAGTTTAAATGCCGAAGAGAGGACTTGAACCTCCACTCCCTTGCGAGAACTAGCTCCTGAAGCTAGCGCGTCTGCCAGTTTCGCCACTTCGGCATGCAATACAATCCTAAGGTAAGAAACCCCTCCGTCAAGACATTGCGGGGAATTATTCGGGAATAAAAGAGTTGGCATCCCTATCGGAATCCCCCAAATCGGCATTGTTTGCAGGTACTTTAGCCAAAGGTGGGTTGGAAGTTGAGAAAGTAGGATTGGACAATAAATAATAGAAATCTGATAGGTAGGAAAGATCACCACGATCGGGGATCAAAGTTTTAGAAGATTTAGAAAACTCTTCGGGCCAGGGCTGCTCAGGAAAGAATAAGAACCCGAGGAAATTAGCTTTTGCAAGTATCTCCAAATGAAAGAAATTACCCTTGGAAACAGGAAGACAGGACGCAAGCACATCCCGCCTATAAACCCGGACTGGAAAAAAAGGATCAAAATAGCGTACGCCAAAGATGAACCAGAAAATCCAGCTTTGAACACGCCCCCGAAAAGAACCCGGACCAGAAATATTTTCAAAAGGAATGCACAAAAAGAGTCTTCCTAAAACTCCTTTTAAAAAGAAAAGAAACCTTAGGGGAAGAGGATAAAAATCCAACACCCGAACCGCACCTGCAAGGTGAGCCTGTTCGGTATTTTGCAACATGATTTTAAGAATGGAAGGCTGGCAAAAGCGTGGCAACAAAGGTGCAACCACAAAAATCTCATGAGAAGAATGCTCAAACCCAAGTCGAAATGCATCCCCCTCTGATTGCGAGCATGTTGCCAAAACCTCTAATCGAGACAACACATCCTGGCTTGCAAACTTTTCCACTGCACCTTTTATCTCCAACAATTCTGATTCCGCCAATTCTTTCCCAATCGGTGCAACTATAACTTCCACCTTGTTTTCAAATGTTGCAATATAATCAAGCCATTTCTTTAGCCCATGTTTTAACGAAGCCATATCTTCGATCTTTGCAAAAAGCAAAAAGCAAAGTGAAGAGCTCGATACTGGGGAAAAAGAATATTCTTTCATGCAAACTTCTTACGAAAGAAACTAAGAACGATCCATAGAAACAATTTTAACAAAAACAAAGGGTCTGCTAAGTCCTTTTGTTTCTGCCTCATTTTTTAAATATAGAACATCGAATTTGTATCTGGGAAATTTCCCGATCATTTCTTCAAGATTATCAGGTGAAGTAAGGACAAAAGATTCGTTTCTAACATCAATTGCTTTCCCGAGCTTTTCCCATCCGATAACCGTTTCCACCGGTTTACCCAAATGAAAGGCTAGTGCATGAGCCTCCATGTTGAAAAATAATAAACTCTCACCAGTACTTTTGCGGATTATTTTTGCTGCAGATTTCATCTCCCGCATAGGTTCTAACTTGGGAAGGTAAAAATCAACAAACCAGACCCAGCCAATCGTGCTTGCAACCAACAACATTACAACGCTGGTAAAAAACATTTTAATCGTAAGAAAATCCCTCGAAAATGCGACTTTCAGGGCATCAGACAACAACAAAGCTAAAAAAAGTGCAGCACCAGGGTAAGCGGGTAATAAGTAGTCCGCTCTCTTATAACTGACTATGGATAAAATTAAAAACATGACAAGAAACCAAATCAATCCAAACCAATGAAGCGAAGAAAGCTTGAAGCGATTGGTACAAAGAACAGCCACAATCGCGCCATAAAAAATCGGAGACCAAGGAGCAAAATCGATAAAAAACTGATAAACATAAAACCAGGGGGGATGCGATCGCAACGCCCCATTACCCATTGCGCGAACCCAATGATGATACCCAAAAAACACCTCGAAAAATTTCCCCTCACTTTGTTTATTAATCCAGTAGAAATAGATAAAAGACAAAACCAATACCGCTAATAACCCCGAAACCAATCGATACTCCCCTACCTTGTTAACAAGGTACGCAAACCAAGAACAAACATCTTTCTTCGCTTCATTATGAAAACCATCAAAAAACATCCAGACAGCAAACAAAGGCAAAACCAAAACCAAAGCAGGCAAACCTTTCATCAACACCGAAATTAATATCGAAACATAAGTTAATACAAGTAAGATCAGCCTTGTTTTCCCATCAGATTTACCAGCCTGATAAAACGCTAACACTGAACTTGTCGTGAAAAACGCCATCGCCATATCTATGCGCCCGATTCTTGCTAACCATCCAAAATGAATACAAGTGAGCAAAATAGTCGGCCCAAGAATAGCTGCATAAAGATCATGATTTTTCCAAAGGAAAAGAAATAGCAAAACAATGATCCCAGAAGCTGCGATTGCAGAGGGCAGTCGCACTGAAACCGCATCCACCTCGGTAGCTCGAAAACGGGAAATGCCCGCAACCATCCAATAATAAAAAGGGGGCTTTTGCAGATCGTCGGAACCATCATATATCTTGGGAAGTAAGCCGCTCGTTCCATCTAAAATACTATCGGCATTCATCGCAGCACGAGCTTCATGGCTGCTCCAAAAATCACGATTTGCGAAATGGTGAAAGAATGCAAAGTAAGTGGAGAATAAAAAGAGAATAATCCCTGCAAAAACAAGCAAAACAAAAGAATAACCTTCAGTGTTATTGTGCAAACTTTTTCCCAGCGATAACCGAAAGTCTTGCGCTGCCATAATCAATTAGGCGGAAAGCCTTTTCCCATGAACTTCAAACATCCGCTTGTAAACTGCAGAATTTTCAATCAACTCTTTATGTGTACCTACTGCTGCAACAATTCCAGCGTCGAGAACGATAATACGAGAAGCTATCTCTAAAGTATTCAACCTGTGGGTGATAACAAAAGAGGTTCTACCTTTGAGAAAATCTTTCATAACCTTGTGAATTAAAGCTTCGCTTTCGGGATCGGATTGGCTCGTAAATTCATCAAGAATAATAATAGCAGGATCACGCAGGATGGCGCGAGCCAATGCTATCCTTTGTTTTTGACCTCCGGAAAGCTTGTTGCCTGATTCCCCGGCCATGGTTTCATAACCCTTGGGAAGGTTAAGAATAAAATCATGAGCAAAAGCTTTTGCTGCTGCAGATTCGACACTGGCCTTGGTCGCACCCCGTGTTCCATAAGCAATATTGTTGTAAATGGTATCATCAAAAAGAACCGTTTCCTGAGTAACAACACTGATTTTTTTACGCAAACTACGAAGGTTGATGTTACGAAGATCTTCCCCGTTTAGGAAAATTGTGCCGTGATCCGGATCATAAAATCTTGGAATCATCCCCATCAGTGTGCTTTTCCCCGAGCCATTATGCCCAAGAATCGCTACTGTTTCGCCCTCGTAAATCGAAAGATTGATATTCGAAACAATAGGCCGGCCCGGATCATAACTAAAGCAAACGCCTTTAAACTCAATCATTGGTTTTCCAGCCTCTGCTGTTTTAAAAGGCATATCTCCAGTCCTGGAACTGTAATCCAAACACAATCCATGTTCGGTTTTAACAAAGGCAGGCCCCTCACAGTTAGCGCTGACCCTGGGTTGCTTATCCATGAAAAAGAAAATCCGATCTGAAGCAGCACAACCTGATTGGATTTTAGTAAAGACACTAGAAAGCTTGCGTACCGGATCAGCAATCGCTGCAAGAAGAACATAAAGCTGTAATAAGCTCTCGGGTTCTATCGGGTGCTGGCTCATGCGCATACCAAAAAGCATGGTCTCATGCTTTAACACAAGAAAAGAACCAGCAAGCAAGGCACCAACTACTGCTGCAACCCCCAAAAGTTCTATGATTGGGCCTGCACAAGCATCAATGTTAACCACGGTCATGGATTTCAGGTAATAATCATAAGTAGCGGCTCTAAATCGACGGCGTTCATAAGGCTCCATGGTATAAGCCTTCACCAACTTAATACCTTGGAAAGTTTCCTGAAGGATTTTGTAGATGCTCGACATTCTTTCAAGCAAGCGTCTAGTTGCTTGCTTCATAAGTCGACCAATCTTCCCGAGAATGAATGCTGCTACCGGTACCAAAATTAAAAACAGAAGCGTCAACTGCCAGCTGATACATGCAGCAAAAATCACACAGCTAATAGCGCGCAAAGGTTCTGCTATGACTTTCCCAAAAAGTGTTTTCAACCCGGAACCAACGGATTCCATGTCATTGGTGAAACGAGCCATCAGTTCACTGGTGCCCTGCTCTCCAAATTGATCCACATCCAAGTGAACCACATTGCGATAAAACCGATTGCGCATGTCATAAAGAGAAAGGTTGACTACGCTGCCCACGAGCGACTCCTGAAAGAATTCGAAAATACATTTGATGAAAACACCAACCAAGACAAACCCGAGTACATAAGCGAGCGTGGTAAAACTATCCCTAGGCAAATAGGCGTAGATATATTTGTGTGCAACCAGATACCAATCCATTTGTTTACGAGCATAAACCAGCTTACTTTCAACCTTCACTAGGGCATGGGTGTGCTCTCTTCGTTGTTGTTCAACGAATTTATTAAGCTGAAGCTTCTCCAGTTCTTTTGATTTTTCATTCAACGCATCAGAAACCGCTTCAATTTGCTCGATCTCCTTGTTGCAATTCGCAATGCAAGAATCCACCCATTGATGAGGGCTTTGGTCATTATTTAAAAGTTTAAGAATAGGATAAATAGAGGTAAAGTTGAGGCCCCAAAGAATGGCAGCAAAAATCGCACAAACAATGGAGGCTACCAACCTAATGCGATAAGGCCAAGCGTACCGCAATGCTCTAAGAAAATTCTTCATAGAAAGACCGATCCTTGGTCAAATGCTTAATAAATCTCACCGAGACCATGTTGTAAGTAGCAAAAAAGGGTCTAAATTAACAAGACAAGTTCGAAGAAATGCACCCTAGCTTTAAGTTAGAACAAGACGAAGCAAAACGGCTAAGAAACGACATCTGTCGGAAAAACCGGCACTATCACTACAAAATGAAATTTAACACCTATTCTTCTTAAATCTCCCAATCTATTTAAACGATCTTGTTTGACACAGGGTAAGTGTATTGTTTACATTCGTATGGTTATTGTTTTTGCATGGCTTATTGATGAATGAGTGAAATATTATGGTTTATCAATCAAATTCGAGACCATTGGGCACGCTGGCCCAACAAATTGTAGACTTAAACAACCAGATCAGCTTGGCCCAACCTAGAAATAAGAGAAAAAACAAAGGTCTGAAGGAGATGGAGTTTTTAACTCTGTGCCATCTCCGAAACAAAGATTTAATGAATGTAGGGGATATTCAAAAGTTATTAGGGGTTCTCCCAGCCCAGATGTCACGAATTATTAGATCTCTTGAAAACCGAGACATAGCGTTGATTTCTTGCAGCATAAACTCTTTAGATAAAAGAAAAATCGATGTCATTTTAACAGATGCGGGAAACAACGCCTTTGAAAGCCATCAAACTACAAGGGTAAGCTTTGTTCAAGAATTGCTACAAAAGTTGAATGATGAAGAAATTGAAGATTTGAGAAAGCTAGTGGACAGACTGACCGACTTAATCCTAGAAAACGCAAAAACTAGCACTCATTTATCCCCAGTTTGAGCTTAAGCATTTCTAATTAAGCCCTAAAAGCTCAAGAGATTTTCAACAATTTCTGATAAGTATGCATTTTTAAGTTTACATCTTACGATAAGTCTTGCATTTTATAGGATATATATCATTCTAGGATCATTGTTTAGTTAACCTACTTTGATTATATGTCGATTTAATGCAAGTAAGTACTCAAGGAACTAGTGGTATCTAAGGGGTTCTCCATGGAGAAATGGTTATGTTGGGGTTCCATGGGGGCAGCAGGATTAGTTTTATTATTGTTTATCCTTGATATTGCTATCAGTCTGCCCTTTGGTCGCTCAAATGTTGTTGTGGATGCAATTGCAATTATTTGCAGCATTGCAGTTCTTCTATTATCTTGGGATGCATTCAGAGATTTGGGTTAAACCACTTTAAAGTCTTATTTCAAAGCCTATTTATTTGACCAATCATTAATCATCTCATCAATCATTCCATCTATTGTGAAGTTTTCAGAACTTAGCGCACTACCCCAACCCAAATTCTTCACTTCTTCGGAAGTCAGCGGGCTAATTGCAACAACTTTGGTTTTCCCCCCAGCAATCCCCACCCCTAGTTCTTTACCCAACGAATCAAATAGCACCTTGGCACTGTTTGAACTGGTGACCGCAACATAATCCATCGAAGTATTTGACAACATCAATTTAATGTTATCGATTTGTTCTTGCGAGGCGGGGCCCTGAGAATAAACATGCAAGTCGGTAACCTGGCAAATTTTCGACAATTCTTGGCTGAGTAGCGCCCTGCCCTCCTTGGCCCTTGCAAGCAGCACTTTCCCACCTTTAACCAAAGGCAATAGTGCCTCAATTAACCCCTCTGCATCATGTCTGGGTGGAATCAGATCTGGGTTAATATGGAAAAGTTTTAAGGCGAGTGCTGTAGAGGGGCCAATACAGGCAATTTTCAAATTTGAAAGAGCCCGGATATCAAATCCGAGTTGCAAAAACCTTTGCAGGAATTTCTCGACACCGTTAGCGCTTGTAAATATAAGCCAATCAAAAAAAGAAAGATTCTTTATTTCATGATCTACCAAGTTCCAATCATCCGGATTCTTGATAGCCATGGAGTCAAACTGAAAAACATTGGCACCAAGGTTTTTCAACTTCGAGGCGAAATCCAACCCTTGCCCTTTGGGCCTAGAAATCAAGATTGAAGCGTTGCCCAGAGGAAGTTTGTTGCGCCAACCCCAAAGGCCCAAATACTTGGCAGCGGAACCAATGATGATAACAGCGGGAGGGTTGAAATTTTCTTGGGCAACAATCGTGGTTAAATTTCCTAATACGGTGGTGGCTTGTTTTTGCTGGGGTAGAGTTGCTTGGGAAATAATGGCGACAGGCGTTTGCGGATCCATCCCTTGTTCCAGAAGGTTGGACTGAATAACTTGAGCTCTTTTCACCCCCATGTAAAAGACGAGAGTGCCCGGGAATTTTGCGATTTCTGGCCAATGAAGAAAGCTATCGGGCTTACCTGCTTTTTCATGCCCAGTAATAAACGCAACCGCACTAGAAAATTCTCGATGCGTGAGCGGAATTCCAGAATAAGCACTCGCCCCAAGCGCAGCAGTAACTCCTGGAACAATCTCAAAAGCAATATTTTTGGCAATCAAAGGTTCGATTTCTTCGCTACCTCTGCCAAAAAGCAGAGGGTCGCCACCTTTTAATCGCGCAACTTTCAGCCCCTTGGTCGCATTATCGACCATCAAATCAACTAGAACTTGCATGCGCTCGGGGTGGCAGCCTGGGAGGGCCTCTGCGCAAATTTTAGGAGTATCATCAGGGAGAAGTTGCAAAATTTGAAGAGACACCAGCCTGTCATAAATAATTACATCGGCATCATTTAATACTTGTTGCCCACGAACGGTCAACAGGCCTGGGTCACCCGGGCCTGCGCCAATAAAATAAACAAATCCATGAATAACTTCATTCAAATGGAAACTCGCTTACAGAGAGCTGGGTAAACTAGACGCCAACCATCTCGTCAGGCTCAGGAACATCAATTCCATAATCAGGCCTAGAGGGTGAAATTTTGCACATAAAAATGCCTAATTCATATAGAAGGCTCATTGGTATCCACAAGAAAAGCATACTAAATGCATCAGTGGAAGGTGTTGCAACTGCTGCAAAAATCGCCATAAAAAACCATGCGTATTTTCTATTCTTTTGAAACATTTCAACATTTATAATGCCCAATCGTTCCGTGAAAATCATGACCAAAGGTGTCTGGAAAGAAAGACCAAAAACTACAGGCATAAAAATTGCAAAACTTAACCACTCATTCAATCGCAAATCTGGTTTTAGCCCAAGCCATTCGTTGAACCACAAAAGTGCTTCGATAGCCTTTGGTATCACAAAAAACTCACAAATAAAGACGCCGGACAAAAACAAAACAACACTGAAAGGCAAATAAACATGCACCAACTTTTTCTCATGGGGATACAACCCAACTGCCACAAAAGACCAAGCTTGGAAAAATAGCCATGGACTTCCAATTACAATTCCACACACCATACAAACCTTGAAATAAACCATGAAAGCTTCTTGAACGCTCAAAGTACTCATGGCATCAAAATCACCTATTTTCCTTTGTGATTCGCCCATTAATGCTGATTCTTTAAGGGGCTCTAGATGAGAAACCCAAAGAGTAACCGTTTCGTTTTTGAGTTTTTCCTCAGATAAATCCGTAGGGGGCTTAATCTCGCTAATTGCTTGAGATGGATCACCTTTAAAAAGAGCTTCAAGTTGAGCCCTAGAAAATATTAGCCCTGTAAATTCGGTTGGTTTATTCAAAGCAATCAAAGTGGAATCTGTTCCCTTATCCAATTCTTCCCGTAACGAAGATACTCTTCGCTCGTAGAACTTTTTAAGCTCCGACTTCACAGGCAAAGTAATAAAATCAACAACATATTTGCCAATTAAAAAGCTAAAAATAAACGCTACAAAAAAGCCCTTGAAGGCATTTATTAAATGCGAACGCAAATCTTCAATATGATCTCCAAAAGACATCCTTGTGTCAGCAAAGAAATCCTCAGGATCTGGTGCCTTAGTCAAAGCCATAAAATCCAACCCTAACTTTTCGTTTAATAAGCCTATTATCAATTTACATAAACACGAAATATTAGCCATTATCTCTTTAAAAGAATGGCATTGCCATTGTTAAGTTTAAAGTTTATCAGGCAATTTGCCGATTAAATCTTAAAGTTTAATTATGTAAAGCTTAAGGATTAATCAGGCAGGCAAAATAAATACAACGAGCCAGGAAAAAGATAGCAATGTATACAAAAATATTCATTTTTATAGCACTTATAACGGCTTTTGGGTGCAGGAATCTGGAAGGCCCCAAGTATCATAAGGAACACCCAGAGAAGATCGACAGTGCGGTTTATAACATCGACGAGCAGAAAAGGCGTGGCAGAGAATTGATCGCATTGCCTGACGCTAGCCAAAATGTTGCCCCAAAAACCGGTATAGAAACCTACGGGCCGTCAGGAAGGTGGTAGAATAGGGTATAGTATAAAATGGGAAACAACATGAAAAACACCTTATTCGCCTCTTTGCTCCTGTTAAGCCTATTCGCCCCAGGGTGCCAATCTGTTTCAGAAAAAGCAGCATCCATTCAACCCTTGGCAGAAAACACCCCGGTCCCGCCTTACCAAGATCTTTTGTCTCGAGCAAGAAACCAGTCGTCAGTTGCAACAGAATCTTTTTTTATCAACAACTGGGCGGAGCTTGAGGATGCAGCAAAAGGGTTAGAGCAAACATCTAGGCTGATGTCAAAAAGTGCGGATATGCCAGAAAATAAAAAAGAATCAATCTTGGCGGTATCATCCGATCTAAATCGGGAAGCAGTCAAATTAAAAGAAGCATGCAGGACAAAAAACGAAGTGGAAGTAAATAGTCAGCTTCAGAAGATAACCTTAAAAATACGCGAACTGAGAATCAATTAATCAGCGGTATCATCAGCCTCATCAGACAGAAACACGCCAGCACCAAATTGCGAACAAAGCCTGAGATGATCAAGCGGTGAAAGAGTTTCAGCTCTTATTTCGCCTTTGATATCAAGAAAACCAAGCTTGGCATCAATTTCAGTTTTGGAGAGTTTGTTATCGGGCATGGACAAGAGAGCCCCGCGTAAATTTTTCCTGCGATGAACGTATAAGCCTCTAAGAAAATTTCTGAAACAAAGAGCGCCATCCTCGGGTTTCACCCCTTCAAAAACAAGCTTACTTCTAAGAATTGGGCACGGATCAATTTTAATAATTGCAGAATCAACCTTGGGCCTAGGCCAGAATGCCGCGGGAGATATTCTTCGAACGATTTCCACTTTAGCAAGGCTTTGAAAAAGAATAGGCAATGATCCAAACTCTTTGCTTTTAGGTTTCGAAATAATTTTCTCAGCGATTTCCAATTGCACCATGGCAACTATTTTAGTGGGCGGGTGTCTGCTAATAAGTAAATTACTTATTACGGGAGTAGCAACAGCATAAGGAAGATTAGCAACCAATTTGTAGCCAGAGATACCGGGCATTGAAGTAATTTCAGTTAATTTTTCAGTAACTTGGGGTTGAATCTGATTCTTGCCTTTAAGGATATCACCACAATGAAGAAAGAATCGATCCCGTTCAATCACGGTTTCTGCGGTTAACTTTTGGAAAGCGGGATCGAGTTCAACACTTAAAACAAACCCCGCACCTTCCACCAATCGGTTAGAGAGACTACCAGTACCACTACCTACTTCCAAAACAGCGTCGGAAGGTTGTAAATTCGCGGTATTGACGACAAGATCCATAAGGTTGAGATCAATAAGAAAATTCTGCCCCATTTTGTTTTTGGGCCAGATATTTCTACTTTTTAAAAGCTCGGTCAAGTAGGACTGAGTTTGCCTTGGTGGAATATCGTAAAGGTTCATCGATTACTTTTTGCCTTTAAAAAACAGTTCGTAGGCCCGCATGGCGTATTTTGCAATCATATCCGTTTCAATGTTAACCATATCTCCAGGCTTCTTAAGTGCAAGGGTGGTCATCGTAAGAGTGTGAGGAATCAAGGCGACACTGAATCTATCTTTTTTGACCTGAACTATCGTCAAACTAACACCTTCAATGCAAACAGAACCCTTATCAACCAAGAATGGTTTGATCAAATCTGGAAGTGAAAACCAGACATCAACCCAAGGTCCAGATTTTTCCATTTTTAAAACTTCAGCAGTCGTATCAACATGTCCTTGCACAAAATGACCACTGAAATCACTGCTAGCAGAAACAGGTTTTTCCAAATTAACCTTCATGCCAACACGAAGAAACCCGAGATTGGATTTCTTCAAAGTTTCTGGCCCTACTTCAAAAACAGCTTGTTTACCCTTCACGGAAATCACAGTCAGGCAAACACCATTAATGGCAATGCTGGCCCCGGTTTTTGTTTTTTTAAAAAAATCATCATGCGAAATGGAAAGCTGAACCCCAACACTCTGCGTTTTTAAAGCAGTGACAGTTCCCAGGGATTCAACAATACCAGTAAACATTTAGGGTGCCAAAAAAGAGATGAAAAAGAATCGGCCTAGCGACGATAATAATCGTTTGTGCCCGGCTTTGATACTTCAACCATATTTCTGCGAAAAGCAATATAAAAGATCTGCCTTGCTGGGAAGTTCAAAGCATAAATCCAGAAAATTAAAATTGCGAGTGATTCAGGTACGAAGTAAACCAAAGGCGCAATCACAGGTAGGGCAAAACACCATCCAAAAATCACTTTTTTGCGAAGAATATGCTTGGTTAAGTGGGGATAGGAAAAAGGCGAAACCATGAGTAAAGCTGCAACTACCGCACCAAATATAGTCCATACACTGACCACATTCTTGGCTGTTATAAAATCAAACCCAGGTACTTCAATCGACCCATAGGAACGAATCAGTGCCAAGCTGGCAATGCATCCACCCGCAGCAGGCGAAGGCAAGCCTTTGAATCTTTTGAATGACCCAGATTCCAGATCAGTATTTTCAAGGTTATACTTTGCCAATCTGATAATTGCGCAAGCCATAAACAGACCTGCAATACAGGCAAAAATATTGCGAACCAAAAAGCTTTCCCAATCCTGACCTAAACGGAGAATTAAAAATGCAGGGGCTGCACCAAAGCTAATCGCATCACACAAACTATCAAGTTGACCACCAAAATCACTCGTAACCTTGACCAACCTAGCAAGCATTCCATCTAGCACATCAAAAACCATTGCCAGAAAAATCATACCTGCGGACCAACGCAGCAAAATTGCTGCAGAATGATCATCCTGAACTGAAAGGTCAATTTTTGCAGCTATTACGATCGCAGCGAAACCGCATATCGCGTTTCCCAGCGTAAACAAATTAGGTATTAATTTCAGTATTGAGTGCAAATCACATACCCACAATTAAATAAAAAGTCCAAACATAAACTTATTGTATCTTACGCTCATCACGATTTCTAGCAAGAACTTGTTAAAAGTAAAACAAATACGGCCCAACTTTATTCAAGTTAGGCCGTAAATTTTACCCATTTTCGCTGACCCTTAGGTCCCGTGTTCCCAACCCGTCATGTACTTGCTTTGGGCCGCGGTCAGCTTATCTATGCTTATTCCCATGGATTCAAGCTTATGATTTGCAACATAGCGTTCGACCTCCACGGGCACATCGATAACTTTATTCGCTAATTTGCCTTTGTTTACGATGCAGAACTCAGTTGCAAGGGCCTGAGTTGCAAAACTCATGTCCATTACACTTGGCGGATGCCCTTCTGCTGCTGCAAGATTTACTAGCCTACCCTGACCAATCACATAAATCTTTTTTCCGTTCTTAAGTTGATATTCATCAACATTTGGCCTTACTTCACTAACAACAGCGGTGGATTGCGCCTTCAAAGCAGGCAGTTCCAATTCCACATCAAAGTGACCGCTATTACAAACCATTGCCCCGCTCTTCATCTTGGAGAAATGTTCACCGATGATTACATGGGCATTCCCAGTTACTGTAATAAAAATGTCACCAACTTCAGCAGCTTTGGAAATTGGCATTATTTCAAAACCATCCATCGCAGCTTCCAAGGCACGAATAGGGTCTACTTCGGTTACAATAACCAAGCTTCCCATTCCCCTTGCGCGCTGAGCAACCCCTTTACCACACCAACCATAGCCACACACCACAACTTTTCTTCCTGCAAGCAGGATATTTGTAGCGCGCACAATGCCATCCAAGGTGCTTTGGCCTGTGCCATAACGATTATCAAACAAGTGTTTAGTTTGAGCATCATTAACCGAAACTACGGGAAACTGGAGGACGCCATCTTTTTCCATGGCCCTTAGACGGTTAACGCCTGTGGTGGTCTCTTCCATGCTTCCTACAATTTGATCAAGGATTTTCTTACGGCTTTCGATCGAGTGCTTTTCAGCCCACTTCTTAACTTCAGGATGAACTTCATCCAACCTGTTTAGAGCCATGAAAATGAGGGCCGAAACAAGGTCAGCACCATCATCCATGGTAACATGAGGGCTGTGTTCAAGTGCAGCAACAATATGTTTGTAATAGGTATTGTTATCTTCTTCACGAATCGCAAAGACAGAAATACCGAAATCATGAACCAAGCTAGCTGCAACATCATCCTGAGTACTTAATGGATTAGAAGCAATTAAAACGAGATCTGCACCACCAGCCTGCAAAGTGCGGGCAAGATTTGCAGTTTCAGCAGTTACATGCAAACAGGCCGACATTCTCAGACCTGCCAACGGCTTTTCTTTGGCAAATCTCTCACGAACACGAGCCAAAACTGGCATATCCGTATCCGCCCACATAATTCGTTTTTTACCCAAACCAGCTAACTTTAGATCCTTAACATCACTCTTAATAGACTTGCCCGTGGACATGTAAAAACTCCTTTTACAACTTTTGAAAACCTAGACTCCTCATATGAATAGAGGATTTGCTGCTCTTTTCGCAATAGAAAATCTTAAATTTATTATAAAGTTTGGCCAGTCAAACCCATTTGCAGCCTATCATAAGTGATGGATAATGCAGCAATACCCTTGTAAACAGAACTTGTTTAACAGTTTTTTTTAGCAAAAGTGTTTTCTAAACAATTATCAAAGTTGACCGGTTTTGCTACAATCTTAATGGATGGATTTTTATTTAAAAGTTTAGCTTTTTTATATATCAGAGTATTTGAAATTCAGGACAATTAAACATTATGGCATCTAATTTTAATGAACAGACATTCTCCACACCGTTGCCGCCTTTCCAACATGGTCTTTACGACCCTAAGTTTGAAAAAGACTCGTGTGGCGTAGGCTTTATTGCCAACATTAAAGGAGTTAAAAGCCATGATATTATCAAGGATGGCTTGCAAATCCTGCTAAATCTTCAACATCGAGGCGCCTGTGGTTGCGATCAAGAAACTGGCGATGGTGCCGGTATTCTAATCCAGTTGCCCCACAAGTTTTTCTCCGAGGCTTGTTCCCAAATTGGCTTAACCCTTCCTGAATCGGGTTCCTATGGAGTGGCATTTGCGTTTTTGCCTAAAGATGCCACCGAGAGAACCGCATGCGAGAAAGCAATTGAAAAGCTATGCAAAGAAACCGGGCTCAAATTTCTAGGCTGGAGAGATGTTCCGGTTGATTCCAACAGCGTTGGTTGGTTGGCAAGGTCGCAAGAGCCCTACATGAAGCAAGCTTTCATAGGGAAAAGCGCAAAATCCATGACTCAGGATGCCCTCGAGACAAAGCTTTACATCTTTCGCAGGAAAGTTGAAAACTGGTCTTACAGCAATGCCCAGCCAGGAATGCCCGCCCCTATCTATTTTGCCAGCTGTAGTTCTAAGACAATTGTTTACAAAGGCATGCTCAAACCTGATCAAGTAGACAGATACTTTCCAGATCTTCTTAATCCTTTAATGGACTCTTGCCTTGCTGTCGTTCATAGCAGATATAGCACCAACACATTTCCCCAGTGGAGCTTGGCACAGCCTTTTAGGTTTTTGGCTCACAACGGGGAAATTAACACCCTTCAGGGAAATGTACACTGGCTTAAAGCCCGCGCTTCCATGATGCACAACGAACGCTTTGGCAAAGACATCGAACATGTTGTGCCTTTGCCCTCAGATGGGCTTAGTGATTCTGCAATTCTCGATCAGGGTTTAGAATTGCTGATCCAAGCAGGCCGTACTCTTCCTCACGCCATTACCATGATGGTGCCAGAAGCTTACGAAGGCCAGCCAGACATGGATGCTGCAAAAAGAGCTTATTACCAGTACAGCAGTTGTTTAACCGAGCCATGGGATGGCCCCGCAGATCTTTGTTTTTCTGATGGAGTTCTTGTAGGGGCAATGCTTGATCGCAATGGTTTACGCCCAAGCCGTTACATTATTACTGATGATGGCATGGTTATTTTGGCAAGCGAAACAGGCGTGCTTCCTATTCCTGCTGAAAAGATTTTAGAGAAAGGTCGATTACAACCAGGTCGTATTTTTCTGGTTGACACCGGGTCAGGCAGAATCATTACCGATAAAGAGGCTAAAGAATTTCTTGCAAAGCAAGCTCCATATCTGGAGTGGATCGAGCAGCATCATCTTACTCTTGAGAAGCTTCCCGAAGTTGAAATTGAAGATGGGTTTGCCAAGGAGTTCACCACTCTCTTGGAAAGACAACGCGCGTTCGGTTATACTCAGGAAGATATCAATCGTATTTTGCTTCCCATGGCAAAAGATGGCAAAGAACCCGTTTCCAGCATGGGGACCGATATACCACTTGCAGTTTTAAGCAATCGCAGTCAGTTGCTTTTTCATTATTTTAAGCAATTATTTGCTCAGGTCACGAATCCGCCCATTGATGCAATTCGTGAAGAAGTTGTTATGAGCACGGAATCCCTTTTGGGCAGCGAAGTTAACCTTTTAGGTGAAACTGCATTGCACGCCCGAATGCTAAGGCTTGAAACTCCAACGCTTACCGCATCAGAATTAGAAAGAATCAAGCGCTGCAACATTACCGGGTTTGAAAGCAAAACCATCAAAACCTTATTCAAACGCAGTGAAGGGCCTTTGGGCCTCAAACTTGCCTTGCAACGGGTGCGAGAAGAAGCCACCTCTGCCGTTGAAGCGGGCGCTACCATCATTATTCTTTCTGATCGAGGCGTTGATAAAGATCATATTGCGATTCCATCCCTGCTTGCGACCGCTGGTGTGCATCATCACTTATTACGGAGTGGGTTAAGAGGCAAGTGTGGCATTGTTGTTGAAACGGGCGAAGCCAGGGAAGTGATGCATTTCTCGCTTTTAATAGGGTATGGTGCCAGTGCAATTCACCCTTATCTGGTGTTTGAAACTTTTGAAGGGTTGAATAATGCCAACATGATGGTGGACAATAATGGTTCCCCACTTAGCTTGGGTTCTGCTGTCAAAAACTACATCAAATCGATTGATCAAGGCTTACTTAAAATCTTCAGCAAAATGGGGATCAGTACGCTTTTAAGTTACAGGGCTGCCCAAATCTTTGAAGCAATTGGCATCGATATGGATGTGATTAACGAATTCTTTTTTGGGACGCCCAGTCGAATATCTGGCATCAGCCTCGAGATAATTGCAAAAGAATCGATGCATCGTCATAGCTTTGCATTCCCCGATGATAAGAATTTGGAAGAACAAGAGTTGGATATCGGTGGAGAGTACATGTGGCGCAGGCGTGGCGAACATCACATGTGGAATCCTGAAACCATCCAGAAACTGCAATACTCGATCACCAAGGAAAAGTATGCCTCTTACAAAGAGTTTTCGCAGTTAGCAAGCGAAGAAGAAGAACACTTGTGCACGATTCGGGGTCTGCTTGAAATTAAGAAGTCTGCAAGGCCTATCCCCTTGGAACTTGTTGAATCAGCAAAAGATATTGTCAAACGATTCTGCACAGGTGCCATGAGTTTTGGTTCCATCAGCAAAGAGGCACACGAAACCCTAGCCATCGCAATGAACCGTATTGGCGGAAGAAGCAATACCGGTGAAGGCGGCGAAGACCCTGCAAGATTCAAGAAAGATTCCAACGGGGATTCCCGTAATAGTGCTATCAAACAAGTAGCAAGTGGAAGATTTGGGGTCACCTCCAACTATTTAGTCAATGCCACCGAGTTACAAATCAAGATTGCACAAGGCGCAAAGCCCGGAGAAGGCGGGCAATTACCGGGCCATAAAGTGGATAACTTTATTGCCAAGACTCGCTACAGCACACCTGGTGTGGGATTAATTTCGCCCCCGCCTCACCACGACATTTACAGTATCGAAGATCTTGCCCAGCTAATCTTTGACCTTAAGAATGCCAACCCTCACGCTGAGGTTTCTGTAAAACTTGTTGCAGAAGTTGGTGTTGGAACAATCGCTGCTGGCGTCGCAAAGGGCTTTGCAGACAGAATTCTTATTAGTGGTGATTCCGGCGGAACCGGTGCATCGCCTTTATCAAGTATCCGTCATGCAGGGGTTCCATGGGAATTGGGCCTTGCAGAAACTCAACAAACATTAGTTCGAAACGGGCTAAGAGGCCGGGTAAGGGTTCAAACCGATGGCCAATTGAAAACTGGGCGAGATATTATTGTTGCTGCCTGCCTTGGCGCTGAGGAGTACGGTTTTTCTACCGCCCCCCTAATTGCTATGGGGTGCATCATGATGCGCAAGTGCCACCTAAACACCTGCCCCGTAGGCATTGCAACCCAAGATCCAGTTCTCAGGGCACAATTCCAAGGTACTCCAGAACAAGTCATCAATTACTTGTTCTTTGTTGCAGAAGAAGTGCGCGAGTATTTAAGCGCAATGGGCTTCCGAAGCTTAGATGAAATTATCGGCAGGGCCGACCTTCTCAAACAACGCAAAGTGGATCACTGGAAAGGAAAAAACATTGATCTTTCCTCTATCCTTCAAATGCCTCCTGTCGCTGTTGGCACTCCGATTCGATGTGTCGAAAAACAATCAGATCGCATTGCTGACCAAATAGATTGGGAACTTATCAAAGTTTGCAACCCTGCTATCGAAAGGGCCGAAAGAGTTCAATTCGAATCTCCTATTGCCAACAAGAACAGAACCACTGGCACTCTTTTAAGTTACTTCGTAACAGCCAAACATGGAGAAGATGGCTTACCCGAAGATACCATTGATTTGCAATTCAATGGCAGCGCAGGCCAGAGCTTTGGGGCATTCATCACCAAGGGAATTACGATGCGCATCCGAGGCGATGCCAACGACTATGTGGGCAAAGGTTTGTCAGGGGGAAAGATTATTGTTGCACCATCTGCAGAATCCAAATTCATTCCCGAGAAAAACATTCTCATAGGCAATGTTGCACTTTATGGCGCTACCGCTGGGGAAGCTTATTTCCGAGGTATTGCTGGCGAAAGATTTGGCGTACGAAATAGCGGCGCAAAAACCGTCGTTGAAGGAGTTGGAGATCATGGTTGCGAATACATGACCGGGGGCGTTGTTGTTGTCCTTGGTAAAACAGGGCGTAATTTCGCTGCAGGTATGAGCGGCGGACTTGCCTTTGTTTACGACATCGATGGCGACTTCAAAGATAATTGCAATCACGAAATGGTCGATCTTGTTCCTATTGTTGACTACAAGGATATTGCCACGATCAGTAATCTTGTCAACAGGCATGTATTGTACACGGGGTCTACAGTTGCAGAAAACATCGTCAACGATTTCTCTACTGCTTTATCCCATTTCAAAAAAGTGTTCCCCAAGGATTACAGACGCGTACTCGAAGCAAAGCGCGTCGCTCAAAGGCAATGGGAACTCGTGAACGGATAATAGGCGTTATTACTTTAGGTGGTCTTTTAGTATTCATTATTTTTTCCTTTGGCTTAATGGTTTAAAACAATGGCAGATCCACGCGGCTTCTTAAACATCGAACAACAAAAACCCACCCCTCGTCCGGTTTATCAGCGGATCAAGGATTATCACGAAATCTATCAACCTCTGCCCGAAGAAAGTATCCGTGCGCAGGCTTCGCGTTGCATGGATTGTGGTGTGCCTTTTTGCCACACCGGTTGCCCGCTTGGAAATCTCATCCCAGATTGGAACGACTTGGTTCATCGTAATCGTTGGGAAGAAGCCTTGAAGGAACTTCACAGCACCAATAATTTTCCCGAATTCACAGGCAAGACTTGCCCAGCTCCTTGCGAGGCTTCCTGCGTTTTAGAAATTACTTCACCTGCTGTCACCATTAAAAATATCGAGCTTGCAATTGTTGATAAAGGCTGGGAAATGGGCTGGATTGTACCTACCCCGCCTGATAAAAACTCTGGCAAGAAAGTTGCTGTCATTGGCAGCGGGCCCGCTGGCCTTGCCGCTGCTCAACAACTTCGCAGAGCTGGCCACGCTGTTACTGTTTACGAAAAAGATGATCTCTATGGCGGCTTGCTCATCTATGGCATTCCAGACTTCAAAATGGGAAAATTCTACATCGAACGCAGAATCAAACAGATGGAAGCCGAGGGGGTTAAATTCATCAACAACGCTGATGTTGGTAAAACCATCGATCCTAAAGAAATACTTTCTTCCTTCGATGCCGTTCTAATGGCTACCGGCTCTAGTATTGCCCGAGAATTAGAAATACAAGGCAGGAATATGGCAGGTATTGAATTAGCAATGCCTTTCCTTACGCAGCAAAACCGCAGGTGCCTCGATAAACCTGTAACCGAAAAAGAAATCCTTGCTACAGGAAAAAATGTAATCATCATCGGTGGGGGCGATACCGCTGCAGATTGTTTGGGCACCTGCCACAGGCAAGGCGCAAAATCGATTATGCAGATCGATTACAACCCGAGACCTCCAGAAAACTACAATGCGGAAACCCCTTGGCCCCTTTGGCCCAAGATCCTCAGATTGTCTCCTGCGCACGAAGAAGGTGGCAGAAGAGATTGGCAGATTAAAACATCTAAGTTTGTAGGCGACTCTAAAGGCCATGTTAAAGAACTGCACGCTGTAAGAGTCAACCAATATTACGACGAAACAGGCGAGAGGCAATTTGAAGAAATCAGGGGCACGGATCTCATATTCCCATGCGATCTTGTATTGATTGCAATTGGCTTTACCGGTGCAGATCAAGGCCTGCCAGCACTTTTTGATGTAGAAATTGATTCCAGAGGAAACATTGGCACGGGCCGCAAAACCTACAGAACTTCCAAGCCTAATATTTTTGCAGCGGGCGATGCAAGACGCGGGCAATCGCTGGTTGTATGGGCCATCGCTGAAGGCAGGGAAGCTGCTCGAGAAATCGATGAATACCTCACGGGCAAATCCAGTCAATTAAAAGCACGAGACACCTCACTGCTTCAAATTGGTTTACCAGGGATGACAAAATAACAAAGCCTACTAGCCCTCATTTTTATCCCATAACCCTAGGCAATGATTTGATCAATCACTTTGCTTAGGGACTTTTATAGGTTTAAACTGCTCTCCTAAATTTTCAGCATTATTACAATACAGCCAACTATCTTAGCCTTCCTTATGTGTTAAACTAACTCTATGGATACACAAAACTCACACAGAATCAATAAGTCGATTCTCACGGTCAGTTCGCTTTTGGCCCCTTCCGATGACAAGGATTTTTGGCTTTCCAAAACCCCAAGCGAGCGCCTTCAATTCGTTGAAATATTAAGGCAACTGAACTATGGCCAAACTATATCTACCGCTCGACTTCAAAGAATTCTTACAATTGCTGAACGAACATCAAGTTGAATACATGTTAATAGGAGGCTATGCTGTGGCCTACTATGGCTATCCACGATCTACAGGGGATATGGACATTTGGATCGCCCTAAATGAGCAAAATGCCAATCAAGTAATGAAAGCCATCATAGCTTTTGGATTTAATGAATCCAATCTTTCCAGAGAGCTATTTCTTAAGGAAAATCAAATAATACGCTTAGGAACACCACCACTCCGAATTGAAATTACTACGGGTATTCCCGGAGTACAATTCTCGGACTGTTACCCACTTCGGGTAATTGACAACTTCGACGATATCAAAGTTCACTGCATTAGTTTAGAACACTTAAAGACAAACAAAAAAGCTGCAGGCAGGTTTAAAGATTTAAATGATTTAGAGAACCTTCCTTAATTCTAATAAAACTTAACATCACATTAGATTAATTCAACTGACAAGCATAACCCTAGGCAATGATTTGATCAATCACTTTGCCCGTGCTTATGGGGAAAGGCCGATTGAAATTGTTTTTAATTTCCGTGCTGGGATTGATGCCCATCAAATGAAAAAAGGTAGCGGAAAGATCTTCAGGCCTGACAGGGTCGGTCGCTGGAAAAGCCCCCTTGGAATCTGAAGACCCAAACACAAACCCCTTTTTAACACCACCACCTGCAAAAAGAACTGTGTAACATTGAGGCCAATGATCACGGCCCGACATGTTATTAATCTTTGGTGTTCTGCCAAACTCTCCCGCCCAGAATATCAAGGTTGAATCCAATAAACCACGCTCTTCAAGATCCAGAATTAAAGTCGGTAATGTTTTATCAGTGATGGGAAGGAGATGATTTTTCATTACAGGGTACATGGGTTTATCACGAAACCCATGAGTATCCCAACCACCTTCGCAACCGCCAATTTGCGGTGCAAAATAAACATTAATAAATGCTGCACCAGCTTCCACCAACCTTCTGGCAAGCAGACAGGATTGCCCATATGTGGTTCTGCCATAGCGTCCACGAACAGCAACAGGTTCTGCTGAAATATCAAAAGCAGCACGGATGGATTTCGATGTAAGCATATCATGGGCCCGATCATAATTATCCTGAATGCCTTTAGCCTTGGAAGACTTTTCAAGAATCTTAGTTTCCGCATCAATGATGGCCATCATTTCTTTACGATTGGCAATTCTATCGGGGTTAATCCCAGAGGGGAGAACAAGTTCTGGAAGATTAAAATCCGGGGAATTGGGATCTTGACCAATAAAAAAAGGATCGTAACTTTTGCCCATAAAGCTAGCATGTTGGCCCGGAGTAACCGACCCATCCCGGATCACATGGGGAAAAGAAATAAAGGGAGGCACACCTCCAGATTTTGATTTGAATTTACTCACAATGGAACCATAGGCGGGAAACAGATCAAGCGTATCTCGCAACCTCTGATCATCAGTCGCGGGCGAATAACCGGTAAGGCTATAATAGGCTGCAGAATTATGGTTCTTCATTTCATGATGCACACTGCGGATGATAGTTACCCGATCCATCACTTTTGCCATGTTGGGAAGCAATTCGCCAACGGGCATGGATGGAATAACTGAAGAAATGCCTTTAAGCGGCCCACGGTAGGCATCGGGAGCATTGGGTTTTAAATCAAAGGTATCCATCTGGCTAGGGCCGCCAAACTGGTGCAGAAAAATGATTGATTTGGCTTTCGCCTTGGGGTTTGCAGATTGGAGTGCACCTTGCAAACTCGAGCCAAGAACAGAAAGAGCAGCGCCTTGCCTGATAAAACTTCTTCGGGAAAACATTCGAAATCCTCATGATTCAATTAAGCATTAAGATTGATTCTGCCTAACTAATCTTTTTGAAAATCAATAACTTTTAAAGTCAGCCCACCCAAGATGTTGAGCCATTTTAAATCGGTCGAACCTTCACTAAACTTAATATGGGTTCCATCAACAAGAATTTGATTCCAAGTAGGGTCAGCGGTAATCCATTGCTTCCCATCATGAAACTCAGCCCAAGCGTGCCAACCCATTTTAGGACTCTTTTCGCCTGCCATATAAGCTATCCCTCCAACTTCTCTAGCAGGTATGCCAAGAGCGCGAGCCAAAGTAACAAAGAGGAGTGTATGTTCAGTACAATCGCCAGCCTTTTTATCAAGAACATCGAGGGCATTATCACTATTTTTCGCCATGGTTTTTTCAAGGTTGGCAAAAATCCATTTAACAAGGCGTGAAGCTTTCTCAAAATCGGAAGAGGCATCCCCAACAATTTTAATCGCAAGACCAACAACTTTAGGATTGTCGGAAGGAGTGCTTATACTAGGTGCAAGCGATCGTTTTTTCTCATCAAGAAGAAGGGGAACGCTTGTTTTCAAAACAAAGTCACGCTTGATTTCCATCACCAAAGAACCATCTTTACCCTTGCTGATTATCTGCCTATGAGACTGGGGAACATCAAATGCATCCTCGCCTACAAAACTTAATTTAAGCGACTTAACCTTAACAGGATCACCCAGTTTCTTGTCCAAAGTAACTGCAGATATTTGAATGAGATCAACAAGGCTATCATCTAATTTTTTGGCAACATCATTACTTTCAAGCCTGTATTCAATAATTTTTCCCATCCTACCGTAATAAAGACGGCCATTGTTTTCCAAAAGCGAATAAAACAGAGCTCCATGGGTTTCTTGATCCACCTCGTGAAGTAACAAGTTTGCGCCTTGTCCCTGAATGTTTTTTCTTCCCTTATAAATATAGCGTGTAGGAACATTGAGATCGTCTTCTTCTACCGAGGTGGAAAAGCAATCGAAGGTATCCCCTTTGATGCGTTTACTTTTAAGCCAAGAAGCGAGTTCCAATTGCATGTAAAGGTTTTCTTTGGGTTTGGAAACCTTCTTTTCATCTTTACGATTTTGGGTAGTGGTAACCAAAGTAAAGCCACTTTTTTGCAAACTAAGTTCACGCGTTTTCTTCACTCCATTTTCAAGGTGAAAAGAATTGATAAGAATAATATCACCTTTACCAGCAAGACTATAAAACACTTCGGTTCTTTCAGAAACTTCGGTTTTATTGCCTCCAAAAAGGGCTTTAAAATAGGACTCGGAAACTTGGGAGACAACCTCAACCCCATTCAACTTGGCAAATTTTATCTCATCAGTATCCCACCCGACTTTTTTCCCACCCATGTAATTTCCGTAGGATGATTTACCAAGATGATCCTTGATGAATACAACTAAATCGTTGTTGACTTGGGATTGTTTTAAGTCAGCTTGAAAACAAAAAACAACAGGGGTTTGTAAAACCACGATCACCAGAGCAGTATAGAAAACAAATGCATTTTTCATTATTGCCTCAATAAGAATTCCTTGGAGTTGACTATCCCCCAAAGGATATCTTCCCAACCATCTCTAGAATTTTTAGATTTCAACAAAATAGCTTTAGCTTTTTCAATCTCAAGGGAAGAAGGGCGCCTGGCAAAAGCGATAAGAAAAAGTTCTTTAAGTGCAATATCAGGTTTCACTTCATCCATTAAAATCTTCTCAATCCGATTGCCCTGCCCAGACAATACCTCCAAAATAACATCACCCGAAATCATTAGAAATGCCTGCCCCAGCGTATTGTCTTCCGCCCTTTCACACTCACAAGTAAGCGACCGGGATGGTTTTCCAAAAGAGGCCAGAAACCTGCTGATTGCAAGGCCTTTCTCTTTCGAACCCGAGCGAACTCCCGAACTAGGTATCGACACCGCTGTTGGTGCACCATTGAAACTTTGTGATACCAGTTTTTTACCAGCAACCTTGCTAATGGCATCCAACAACTCTTCGGCTTGCAAAAGACGGGATTTGAAATAAGCAAAATTACCAAAATCATCAGGCGAATTGAGAGGTGGAGAACTCCGTTGATAAGTTGCAGATGAAGTAATAACACGAATAAGGTTTTTTATGCTAAAGCCTGATTTATGAAAATCGACAGTCAGGGCTTCGAGCAAATCATTGTTGATAGGCAAATTCGTGGCACGAAAGTCATCAAGGGGATCAACTATACCCCGGCCAAAAAGGTGAAACCAAATACGATTTACTTGGGCCTTGGCAAAGAAAGGGTTTTTTGAATCACCCAACCAACTTGAAAGTTGAGTGAGCCATTCCCCATCTTTTTCAAGAACTAAATCTTTGCTGCCTAAGAATCGTGGCTCTAAAGGCCTGCCATCTTTGGGATCAAGAACAGCACCGGCACGATTCACAAAGACAATTTGTTCCCCGACGAATTCATTCTTGTCTAATTTATCCTTCTTATTGTTTTCAAAAATCCGATAGTCAAGCCTGGAAAAAAAACCTGAAAAGCGATGGTAATCTTCCTGAGTCCATTGATCAAACGGATGATTATGGCATTTTGCACATTGCAACCTTAGCCCCAGAAATACCTGCGCAACCGCTTCCGCACGAACATCAGGGGTACGAAGAGCACGATAGAAATTAGTTTCCGGCTGGCTATAACTACTGCCTTTGGCTTCAATAATTTCGCGCGCAAAATCATTTAATGGCTTATCTTCAGCAAAGGATCTTTTGATCCATTCATGAAACACCCTTACACCCTTGGCATCTAAAACCTTTTCATCATTGCGTAAAATATCCGACCACTTTAACGCCCATAAATCAGAAAATTCACTCCGCTCCAACAAAGCATTCACCAATTTTATTCTTTTATCCGGGGAACTATCAGCAAGAAACTTTTCGGCTTCATCAGCATCAGGTAATCTTCCATTTAGATCGAGGGTAACCCTGCGTAAAAAAACCTCATCCGAACAAATAGCTCCGGGCAGAATCTTCAGCTTCTCCAACTTTTTATTCACATGAAGATCGATGTAATTCAGTGGGCTGGGAAATTCTTTTGCAAGAATCGGGTTCCGTGATGGAATTCGAATCACCCTTGCTGATATCTGTTGATCCTGATAACGGGCAGTAATGCTGCCTTCAAGATAATCACTACAAATAATATGGCTTTCAAGAGATATGGTAATAAGAGGGCTACTGGTTTCAAAGGTAGCTAACGAAGAAACATCACTTTGGTTTTTAAATTCGCCTGTTGCTAAAACTTGGAGTGGGAATGAATTGGAATCACCTTCGAGAAAAATAGTTGGTGGAATAATTTCTAGTTTTGTTGTGGTGCTTTTGAATTTTGAAGGGGGACGGGCCCCTTCTTCAATCCATTTCTTAATTAAGAGATAACTTTGAGAGTTTCGATCAAATCTTTTACCACCTTCATGCGGAATTTCACCAATTGCTTTTTTAAGAAGCAAACTTGATTCAGGGTTTGCGTTATCAATCCGCCTCATTCCTGAATTTTTTACTATTGCAAGATAATCAAATGCAGAATCTTCCCCTCGCAAGGAAAGCCTAAATCCCCCTCTGCCATGTAAACTGCCATGACAAGGGCCTTGATTGCACCCTGCCCTGCTTAATAAAGGCATGACTCCTTCCAAAAATTCGGGATTGTCTGCAGCATGCAAACGAACAGGCCAAACTACCCAAAAAATGAATAGAATTATCAAGGGTATTAATATGCACCAATTCTTAATCATTATTTCAATAAACTTTCATTTGTTACCAATACAATAATAGCATAAATTCTAATT
>Ga0209086_10000633_pt1 | contig 30156 bp, 56 predicted proteins | sample M_130207_XF_Meta_FD_187312 | JGI IMG/M metagenome (GOLD analysis project Ga0209086, IMG submission 187312) | Freshwater microbial communities from Lake Montjoie, Canada to study carbon cycling - M_130207_XF_MetaG (SPAdes) (version 2) | ecosystem: Environmental > Aquatic > Freshwater > Lake... | reverse complement strand
AACAGATTTTAAAGCTGTTGCAGTGGCAGCTGCAGCATTCTTCATAGCAGCGGCAATCATATCTGTGATGGTGTTTTTCTCCTCCTCGTTGATAGAGTAGTAGCCCTCATTTAGTTCAAGTCCTTCTTCAAGGCAAGCGCTTTCGAATGCGTTGATTTCAGCCTCTTCATTAGAGTAAGAAGTGAAACTTTGATAGTCTTGGATAGTTCTCATTTTTTAGTTTTTTCTTATATATCTCACAAGAGACGGAACATCTGAGCCTCTTTATCAGCGTGGCTATACACTCCAATAACGGTGTAGTCAGAGGTGGATTCACCCTCAAAAATGGCATATGGTTTAATGTGTCTCATCCCTTATATATCAAAGGGTGGAAGTTCCTGTTTATCCCTTGCGAGGTTTAGCCCGTTTAGCGCCCTCGCTTCCCTTGTGATTTGCCCAGTGGCACAGACGGATCTCATCCTCCTGGGTGATCAGCAGGGCTGTCATATTCTCCACCCAGTCGCCAGAGTTCAGATAGTGACCCTTTGGGGTGCGGAGATCTGCTGGCTGATGGATGTGCCCGCAGATGGCGCCCTGACACCCTCGTTTGGCGGCCATCCTCATGGCGGCGGTCTCAAAGTCGTTGATGTACGAGGTGGCGGCCTTGACCCCTTGTTTGATCTTTTGGGAGATGCTCTGATATGGCAAACCCACCCACTGTCTCCATTTATTATAGAGGGTGTTGAGCCTTAGAGCCAGATCATAACCGATCGACCCTATCTTGGCCAGCCATTTGTATTTGGTGATAAACACATCAATCACATCCCCATGAAAGATGAGGTACTTGTCTTTCTCCCAGGTGTCCCCCTCTATGTGTCTATGCAGACTAAGGGTGAAATCCTCCACGATGGAGATGTTGCCAAAGTGTGAGCCAATGAACTCTCCCAGAAACTCATCGTGATTGCCTCTCACCCAGATCACCTTGGTGGTGTTTGACACCTTTAAAATTCTAGAGATCACCTTGGTGTGTCGCTTGCGCCACTTGCTGCCTCGATTCAAGGCCCAGCCGTCGATGATGTCCCCATTAAGCACCAGAAGGTCTGTGGGGTGTGCCTCCAGAAAATCCAGAAACTCATGGCACTTGCTGTCTCTAGTGCCTAGATGAAGGTCACTGACAATGATGGCTTTAAAGGTCATAGGGAGAGGGCTATTTTAACGATTGCGATCAGCAGAGCCGTGGTGCCCACAACTAGGTGTGAGAACGGCCATGACAGCAGTGGTTTTCTTGGTGATTTCATGATGTCCAATAATTTTGATCTTGCTCAAAGAATCCGTCCCTGTGGCGATTGAGCCAGCAGAGCACTGCCAGTCTGAGCATATAAAACACGCCTTTGCGGCGGAATCTACGTCCTGATGTCCAGGCGGTGGCCTTTACCACCTTGAATCTTTTGGGGTTCACCCTCCGGCTAAGTCGGTAGTCCTCCGCCACCTTGTCCCTCTCATTGAACCCTCCAAGGGATTTGAAAACCTCGGAGCGGAAGAGCATAAACCCACCGACGGCGAAAGGCTCCCGCCGGCTAATCGCCCACTGAATGAAATCAAAGAGTCCATAGATCCATCTCCACTTCCACTCAAAGGTGGAGAACCTCACGGTGACAAGATCGTTGCCGGTCAGAGCCACATCAAGGCATCTGCCAATCACATGAGGGGACACGTGAACGTCCCCATCAAGAAAGAGCACAAATGGCGTGGTGATCTTTTGAAATCCAAGATTACGCGCTTTTGAGGGGATCCCCCCATCGCAAACGGTGATCCCTGGCCAAAGCCCGGCCTGGTCAGATAGCAGAGATGGAGTTGTTCCATCATCAGAGGAGTCAGCTATGATGATATGATAATGACCCTTTAAATGGTCAATGACATCAATAACACCTTGCCCTTCATTCTTACAAGGAATCACAATGGAGAGATGCGGGTTAAGTGTGGTCATAGAAATGTGTCGGTGTTGTTCACATACTCATCGTCATGAAGGGTGTCATAGCAGTGACAGTCCTCCTGAACCTCAGTGTGCTCCTCCGAGTAAACGAAAGTGGAGTTCTCCCACACCCAATGGGAAGGGTCTGGGATGCCAGTGGTGCTTATAAGGATGGGTTCTTGGCTCACGATGTATCTATTTGGAATCACATTTAATTCCCATGTGTTTCACGTTAAGATAGGGTGATGTTTTTCATAGCACACATGAACGGAAACATCATCATTCAAAGCCATGGACAGGGATAGCCCATCAGTGCATGACCATCACCACAACACATTTAGACCAACCTTTACCAAGCCCAGACCACCTGTTTTAATCTTTGTCTAGCTCTTAGGGATTTTGAGGGGTTGGACTTGTTTAGCACATCATCAGAGCATTAGAGGATTAGCCCTTTAATGATTGAACAGAGTACTTTGTACTGACTAAGTGTTGGCTAGGTGTTGGCTAGGATAACCCTTAGATCACTCTTAGCCCAACCATTCAGAATGTGGCGTTTCCTAAGACCGTTGGCTTATCCATACGCGAGGCCCCCAAGAATCACAGCATAGCGGTCCCCCTAAAATCATTCAATTAGGGGTCCCCTAAACTATCTAACCCCCATTCTTAGCCGGTCCCCTATCTTAGCATCCCCCTATATACGAGGGGCCCTTGAACCCCCCTATAAGGGACCCTGTTTTTACCCCCCTCCACACATTTGGAGGGCCCCCTTAAAATTAGGGTGGAGCAGCAGAAAAGGGGTTTTTAGGGTTTACAGTGTCGGAACCGGTGACAGCGGTTTGGCTACCAGATCCAGGGAATTCCAGGAGAAACCCAGAACTCCTCAGATTCTCCCCAGCAAGATCCAGGGAAATCCAGGGGGAGTAAGCATTTGCTCTAGCTGTGAACCGATGGCCCTCTAGTTTAAAAAAACCCGTATAGTGTTATCTTAAGTAATAATCCACGTGAAAAAATAAACCAGACCAAGGAGAATTGCTTTTGCTCGGAACCGGTGACTTCGGTACATCTCCTAGATTTAGGGAGTTTCAGGGTTTACCCAACTTTCCCCCCTTTTACCCAGAGTGATCCAGGGTTCTCTCAGGAGGAGAAAGGAATGATCTCATGCGGGAACCGTTGACTGCGGTATCCACTGTGATAGCTAGCTTTTTAATCAGTAAGTTTCTGGGGCACACAAAAAACCCAGACACTTGGTCTGGGTTCGTATAAGATGGATTAGAAAGATTAGTAAGAAAAAATTAGTTCATTGGCTTAACCTCGTGCATTCCTATTTCTGCATCTCCCTTAAATTCATAAAGCTTCCATGTCCCATTCATTCCGTTCAATTCTTTTATCATACCAGGAACCGTTGTGATTTCATGTTGCTCCCAACGATCCATAAACGGACCTTCTGGGGAATTTCCTAATGCCTCTGCTAAGAAACCCAAGGCTTGAAGTTGCGATTCTGCACAAAGTGTATACAATTTTAAATCTGATCTATAAGAATCAGCTCCAATAGGTTCATCAGTGGCAACCATGTATTTTACAGGGCCATCCTCTGAAAACCCCTCAAATAATTTTACGTGTTTCATTTTTTAGTTTTATATTTTCTAGCTTTATATATCATATTCTGGTTGGATTTCCTAAGATGTCTGACTTAAACATGTTCATTGTTGGTGTCTCTCTGGTACCGTGGATCCAATGGTATAGTAGATCGTTTACCAGCTCTGCGTATAACTCCGGGTCACGCTTTATGTCGTCTACTGTTCTGGCGAAACGGGACGCTATTTCCTCGGTTCTATCTTGCCAGTTCATATCCAGATAAGGATTGGCGGGGGTTTTGTCTGTGATCATAAGTTTTGGTTTTTACCTCTTGCCCAAAGGCGGGTGATCTCTTTCTTTTTATCCTTTACTGTCCTGCTCCGGAACCGTCCGTCGTATGCTCCCTGTGAGACCATGTCACGTCGTTTGGCTCCTAAGGTCAGCCTTTGTGTTGGGGTACGTGTTGACATGGGGGCTAGAATTTAGTGGGTTTTGATGCACTCTTAACCTCCCTGCTCCTCAGGGTTTGGGTGAGCTCTTGTGCTCCGGCCCATGCGGTGATGCAGGCGGTGGCGAAGCCCAGGCTAAAAACGAACACCTCGGCTAGAGGGTCGGAGTGGCGAAAGAGTTGTGCAAACCCTCCGAGGACCGTGAACAATGCGATCACGATGGAGAGGATAGAGACAAGGAAGAATGAGATGGCTGATTTCATGGTGTGGTTGTTTTAGATGACAAATATACGACATGAGCTCGCGGTTAACCCTAGGTAAGTGGGTTATTTTTCTTCCCACCTTTTTTTCAGATCGTCCCAGTATCCGCTCTCTTGGCAGTAACGGTGAACAACTTCCAGGTCGGGGAACGCTGCAAGCAGTTTCGCCTGGTTGCTAGAGTCTGCCTTGAAAAATGCGTCATAGAGGCTGGTGCGGAAACCGCCGGCTGTGCCCGCCTTGTAATACATAAACTCCCTCTCGGCTTGTGTGATGTTATCCATGATGATAAGTTTTTTAATGATTAATGAGCCTTCTCCAATCCTCGTTCATAATGATTTGATTTAGACGGTAAATATAAGGTGTGATCTCGTGGAAAACCCTAGGAAACGTGGAAAAAGAAAACCACCTCCTTTTAGAGGTGGTCTTCCCAACGTTATCAACAAAACCCGCGTCACACTCTGGCGGTGACTTGCCCACCTGTGAACCTTATGACCTGATAATGAAAAATCTGGGGCAGTCAATGGCAGGTCCACTATGTCTCACTCCAACCCCGGTGAAAAGGGTGCAAGGAAAAATTAGCCCCTCACTAAAAACAAATCATCAAAGTCAACACTATTATTGTGATTATAGATATAGCGGCAGCCGCAATGGCACCCCAGACCAGCCACTTATTTCGGTCCAGCCAGTCGTTCATCGCTTGGTCAGTAGGGGTTAATTCTTTTTTTTTCATAATGCAAATATAAGGTGAATCAATTAATCTCCCGCGTACGCACACTATCATAGTGAGGTAGTATGTTTTACCCCCTCTTAGCCAACCTCCTCATAAACTCCTCGATCACATCTGTGATACCGCCGGTTGCCTCGTCGTAGATCACACTGTGGTTTAGCTCCACGGAAACGAGTGAGATCTCATTGCCATTCAGGTCGAACTCCGCCGTGCACTCGTCAAATGCGGCCTCTGCATCAATGCCTCTAATCCTGTTCCCAACATGTTCTGCTATCTCTTCTGCCAACTGCTCCATTTGAGATTCATTGATGATGATGGCTAGACCTTTTCGGATCGTCCCGAATCGCTCCTTCTTGCCTTTCTTTCCTTTCTTGGGCACCTCCAGTGTTCCTTGCTCCTCGAGCTCAAGGGATTGTAGAATAGAGATCACATCCTCACGGGTGAAAATCGATCCAGAGCTTTGTGTGACTTGGTTAATGACATCTTGTATTATCATGGTTGTTTTTTTTAGATGGTAAATATAGTCAATCTCCCCGCGGGATTTCTAAGGAATTAAAAAATCTTTCTGTACATTTGTAATCTTAAATTTAAATATAGGGGTTAGTAAAGACGAGCCGGGATTTCCATCCTGGCTTTTTTGTTGGGGGGTTAGCGGGAAAGACGCTGCGACATATCGGGACCGTTGACAACGGTAAAACCAGAGAGCATGCTGCAAATTCAGCGGGCAACAAAAAAGGATAAGAACTTCCGTCCTCATCCCTCTTTTAATTTAAAACCTTAAATCTATAAGCAAGAGTAAGAGATTTTATTTCTAAAAAGAAATTTTATAATGGTTATTTTTTTATAATCGCAGATAAGCAACATGTGCACATCCAGGAACCGTCGACTTCGATTCCGACATCATCTAGATGATTTAGATGTTTCGTCTATTGATTAAGAAAGTTTTTCCATCTATTATACTCTCTGGTCTCTGGGGATTCGGAGACGTGCTTAATAAGACATAGTAGGGATGACCAAGTGTGTGATAGGGTTTTCATAGCGGATTGGTTTTTAATATTATAAGAAAACATCATGCCAGTCTTAGCTTCTCCTCGTAATATTTATATCACGTGTGCGAGGCCCCGCCAACGGTTCCGCGACTTACTCAAATAGCCGTGTGTATTTACTAGGTAAGTGCGTGTTGTTACTAGGAAGTGTGTGGAAACTGAAGTGGGGAAATCCGGGCTTTGGTTATGTGATATATATTCCAAAAAGATTATGAGAACATACCACGAGCATCTAACTGAAGGGGAAAACTTCGACACAGAAATCGTTTACGAGCTGGGAGATCTTAAGATAGCTGATGAGGTGTTTTGGAATGGCGGCTGGAAAAGTGTTTACAAAGATGGAACAGACACGATAACCGTTGGCTTGCCTGGCTCTCTTCAAACCATTAAACAAAGTGACGTTTCAAGACTCAATCAAGGCATCCTCAGAAAAACCCCTAAGTACTAAACTCTTAAACAAGGATTATAATTCCAGTATTTAAACTTGGGAACCGTTGATAGCGGTTCTTTTTTGTGTGAATCGAATTTGGAATCTTTTCCACTAAGTCTTTGTTTTTGAAGAATCTTTTCCACTAAGTCTTTGTTTTTGAAGAATCTTTTCCATCAAGAATTCGGGAGGAGAAATCATATGCGGATTCGGAAACCGTTGGCAACAGTTTTAATGACAGCTTCATTCCTAGTTTTAGAGTCTTGTCCAACAAAAAACCCAGACACTAGGTCCAGGTTTTAAGTCTAATATACACAACCAAATCTAATTTACATTTTTTTACTTTCCATAAACTTCTGAAGAAGGGATTCACTTTTGACCTTCACCGGGGAACCGTTGTAACCATCCAACTCCTTAAGAAGGTCGTCAACATGACCTCGTCTCTCGTAGTCCTCCTTAGCCCAACCATCCTGAGAGATCCACTCACGCATGAGGCCCTTTAACTCTGGTTGAATCGCACATCCATATTCCATCATGAGAACCGCGAGAACTTGAAATCCTATGGATTTATATTCCCTGTAAAAATCCTCGTCGGGTTTACCGCATCCCCAACGATTGAGGATATCGTCCATTTTTCCTTTGAGAAAAAGTGTTTGAGCTTTCTCCAGGGGAACGCGGACTTTGGCTCCTCTGTCATTGAACTGATCCCGTCCAATGAGGTCGAATATTGTTGACTTGAAATCGAGCGGGGTATCACCGCCCATAATTGTTGTTGACCACCATCCCATAGTTGTTGTGTTTTTGATGAGTTGTAAAGATAAGGTTTATTCCCGTGGGAAAAAAACGGGTTAGAAGGTGACATTGCAGTCAACCTCTTTTATCACTTTGCAAACGCTTTCTTGGTTTACCGCCCTGATGACCCTTTTTACAAAAGCCTCTTTGGTCTCATCGGGTGAGTTTTTCTCGATAGGAAGGTGACATTGGAGATTACCAAGCGAAAATCCAGTACCGCTGGAACCGTGGCCTCCGTAGAGATTATAATGAACAGAGCCGCCTTCGAGGCGACAGATAAGGGTTTTCGCATTGCCCAGAGAATCATGGAGATGTAAATGACAAATTTTCATGGTGTTGTGTTTTAGAAGTGTAATGTAATAAATCTCTTCGCGGAAAACCCTAGGTTTTAGGGGTTTCCACTTTTTCAAAGAAGTCTGCGGCTGAGAGTTTTGTGGTCTCCATCACATACTTCAGACAGTCGGGACCGAAGCCGGTGTTAATCGATTCGGGGTGAGTGAGAGGTAAGGCGCAACGGCAGCAGCGACCTTCGTGCAGGACCGCGACATTGCGATCTCTGAGGGTCTGGGGTTTCTGAATCATGGCCATCAGCCAATGCATAACTTTTTCCACCTGAGAACCGGGGGTGGCGTGTTTCGATGGTTTCATTCTCATGGTATCGTTGAAGATGGTGCCACCAAATACATAGCCGGTATCACCGTCGCCCTGAATGCGGACGTTGATGAAGAAAATTGGAAGCTTCTTCTTGCGATCCTCTTTGTCCTTGGCCTGTGTGGCCTTAACAGTAAGGTGACCCCCTGTGGCCGGGTTGCGGAAGGTGAGGACTGAGCGACCTGCAAAGAATAGAACTGGCAGGCGGAGTGGGTTAACGTTTGAGCGAATAATTGGCTTGCGCATAGTGGTTGTGTTTTAGAAGGCAAATATAACACACAACCCCGCGGATAGCCCTAGGTTAATATCTTTTTCTCGAATTTAATATCCTTCTGAGTAGTGATCAAAGGTGTGCTCGGAGATATTGCCCACAGTGAGGGTTTCTTTAAAGACCAGGTGACCTTCGAAGTTTTCGGAAACGTCGCAAATGGCTCCATTAATTCTCTCAACTCCGAATCCACCATCGTTGATTTTTTCAAGGAGTGTCTCCTTGTTGAGATTAGTCACTGTGAAGGGGGTCATCTCTATACAGGCTCTGCCTCCTCCCCATATGAAGACATCTGCTAACCCTGATACTTTGTAATTCGTAAATTTAAGTCTAACTGATTTTGCCATAAAGGTTGCGTTTTAAAGGAGTAAATGTAATGAATAGGTCCTAGGAAAAGATGCGCCCGTGGGTGCCCGCGAGCGCATAGTATGTTATTACCATACTATCTTTAAGTGGCCATCTCTTTAACTCTTAGTCCTGTCTTCTCCAGCACGCGATCTATCATACTTTGAATAATCTCTGGATCAGGTGTGAAAGAGTCTAAAGCCTTTTGAGTGAACATTTTCATCTCCTTGACGTGTTGCTTGAATCCGCTGAAGGCTGTGAATGAGACGAAGCGATCTCCTTTGGTGAGTGGCTGAACCGAAATGTAAAGTCCTCTGGCCTCGGTGCGGCCACTGAAGTAGTTCATTCCTCCTTTAGAGTAGTAGAGTTCAACGTCGATGTGAGTTGTTTCTCCAGCACCCTCGACTGGAATAGATTGTAGAATTCTTTTTTGCTTTGACATAGTTAGTTGTTTTAGAATGTAAATATACACCTAGGACTCGCGGGATAAAAACGGGTTAAACTAATTTTTTAGAATCAGAACCCACTGGTTAGCAATTAAACCGCTGCCAACGGTTCCGCGACGTTTTTGATACCTCGTCGCTTTTACGTATTCTGACCACACAAAAAACCCAGACCGAAGTCTGGGTTGAGATTATTTATTTTTATTCTTAGCTAGTGGCTAATCTTTTTGATTCTTTTCTGTGGTATCCATCTTTTTTAAAATCCTCAATCCAGATTAGTTTTTTCCGGCTTCTGCCTTCCCCGATAGGTTGCCATCTAAAGTGACCTTTCACAAGAAAAGGAATATCTCTAATCAATTCTGTGAACCATCTACAATCTAAGATAATCAATTCGCTTTCACTTTCATTATAGTGCTTATTGCCATTCTCTCTAAACTTCTCCTTCGGCTTGATTATCTTTTGCTCCACGTCACAATTTCTTATGAACCATAGAGTGGATAAAAAGCCTCTGACAAAGTATAAAATAAAATCGGTATCTTCATTGATGAACCCATAAAGATTATCGTCTACGATATAACAACTACCTCTAAGAATGTTTTTATCAAACCAGAAAATGGTGTGCTGCTTATCTTTTGTCTCATACAGAAGCCAACCGCCATCGAAGAAAAGAATCCCAGCTTCATCTTCAAACTCTTTTACAAAATCACTCATCCCGCGTTTCTGTGCAAACTCCATTATCTTATCCTCTGCTTTCTTTATCGAGTTGGAAAAGCTTTGAGTGATGAAATACTTTTTCTTGACTCTCTTAAAAATCTCTAGACTATAGTTGATATCATAGTGACTGTTTTTCTCTTGACCGTAAAAATCTAAAACGTCTTTATGCACAAACATTGGGTCCAGTCTCTTAATAGAGCACATGGTGAAATAACTTGGATATGTGTTTTGATTTAATCTCATCTTTCCTATTAACTATCTTTTTTTATTATTTCTAGATTTTATTATACAAAAAATAAATTATCTCTTTAAGACATTCAAGTTCTGCATCTTCTACTGAAGTATACTCCGCAGAAAATTCTTTGAAGTTGTCCTTTTCTCTATTATAGATTACAAAACCATACTTTTCATTAAGGGGTTCAATTCTAACAAACCCATCAATGTTATACCTATCTCTAAACCATCTAAATGCTTGTTGGTATAGTGGTGCTTTACAACTTGACGAATCGTATTGCATTAAATCAATCCAATTAGTTGTTATCTCTAAACGAACACCTAATGCAGAGTTTCTACATATGTAATATCCAAACCAAGGTTCATCAAACCCAATTTCTTTAAGTTCTAACGCTTGGTCGTAAGGGATAAATTCTTTTTCCATAATTAATCTTTTTTAGGTTGTTTAAGTGATTGGATGTATTCAGCATTTAGTTTTTTAAGAAGTTCTATATCAACTTTTGTTTCAACACCTCTCCATGTTCTAATTGTACACTTATCATGTACATCAGCAGCACCTTGATAATAAGCCTTCCTAATTTGTTCCTCTGTATATAGAGTTTCTTGTTCTTGCTTATGCAATTCTACAAAATCCATAAATTCTTTATCTAAGGGATTAGTGCCAAACACTTTTTTATGTTCTTCTATTTGGCTTTGTAACCATTTTATACTTTTCATAATGTTGTGTTTTAGAATACAAATATACCGCCTTCCCTCGTGGGATAAAAAAGGTTGCTATAAATTATGTTGCAAATACACAGCATCCGTAATCCCGGAACCGTTGACAACGTTTACACCTTTGTTGCAAATCCAAATTCTTTTGGGCACAAAAAAAGGTCCAGTAGAAACTGGACCTAGCGATTGCGCGTATATTTACTATACCTAAAAACAAATTCCTTTACTCACCTAAAGCATAGGAGTCAAAAAGTTTGGTGTCTGAATGATTATACTGCTTAGCGAACAGTGGAGAGTATTTAGAGAGGTACTCATCCCTAAGCTCACCGGTGTACCCTGCGAGATTAAGCAGTTTGAATGCTTCGCTGAAAGCTGATGAGGCATTACCCCAGTGACCTTTCTCTGTTAGCTCCTGTGCTCTCTCGTAAATCTTTTTTCCATCACCTACAGCCAGAGTGACCGTGGTGTATCTGTTGTCTCCTATTTTAACCACGGTGTAATCATCCGGGTTATCCCCTTTCTCCAACGAGCTCTTCACGTTCTTGTTTATCCACCCTTCGATTGAATCGCTGTCGATGCAACGGAAATGATAGTGCTCGTTGATGGAGTAACACGTAATAGTTGATTTGTCAATCACATAGTGGTATTCTGCGGGACCGTCGAACTCGCTCTTTGCCTCCGAGACAGGCATACTCCTGATAATGGAATAAGGATTGAGATTGCCTTGATTCTTAATAACATCGATGAGATGAAGTGCTGCACCTGAGGGATAGTTGTCCCAATGGTTGTAGAAGAGATGATGTCCGACTTTGTAAGTTGCTCTTGTTGCCATAGTTTTTGCGTTTTAGAATTCAAATATAATAAAGAACCCCGTGGGAAAAAAACGGGGATATCGTTGCCGTGGTAGTCATTAAAAGGAATCGCCACAGATTTGAATCGTTGTCGACGGTTCCGGACTAGGCATGCAAAACCAATTTGAACGGTTTATCTAATTGGAACACCCCACAAATAAAAAAGATCCCGTAGACACGGGATCGATTGTGGTTTCTAAAACACCCACTATGGGGAATATTATGAGAACTCTATTAATCTTAAAGCCTTTCGAAGTCTTTCAAAGCTCTCTACTGGAAAATCGTTTGACTCAAGAAAACGGTTAATGATGGTCTGATCCTTTTTGGGGATAAAATTGATTTTTGCGAGTCTATTAACAATAGAGTCAAAGTCATTCTCCTCTCCCAGGAACTGTGATGATGTTATTGGGGATAGGAAAGTTGGGGTTGGCTGGAAATCAGCTTCTCCCATTTCATACTTATAGAAAACCTGTTTCTTGTCATTCCTAACCAGCTCCAATTTGAACAATGAAGCCACGTGGAAAATGTGTTTGGATGTGGTCCTTGAAAATTTTCCTAATTCATAAATCTTGTTGTCTTTGATTTTAGCCACCTTTGTTTCGTAGCTGATAACAAAGTTTCCGGAGATGAATAGATTCTTTCTAATCTTGAGTGTTGGTAGTGATTTCATGTTGAGTGTTTTAGATGACAAATGTACACCTAGGTCACTAGGTAAAAAAATGGTTTCTAAAAAATTACCAAACTTGAAATCCCCCGCATCCTCTGAGGAATCTAATAAATTCTCTTAAATGCTCAATCTCCACACTGTGGGAAGACACAATCAAACTTCCATCTGGCATCACCAATGGGGTGTAGAAGATATCCCCTTGCTCGTAGGTCTCATTGAGTTTGAGTTTGATTGATTCGGAAACGAAGGCTCCGTTGGTTGTGCACCAGCTGCCCAGACACAAATAAATGGAAGCGTTCTCCTCCTGTAGCTCCTCGTTGGATTCAATGATACTCTCTAAGGCATCGGCTAATCTGTTGCACTCCTTCTGAGTCTTTAGACCCTCGCCGTCGTTGTAGTGCATCGACCTTGTTTCAATTCCAAGGTTGTGGAGATTGCTGGCGTGGTCTATTAAATAAACTATTGGTCTCCATGACCACCAGCTTGCTCTAAAATAATCTCCGGGGTTGGCTTCCTGCCACTCGGAAAATGCTTTCCAATAATCTGTTGTTTCTTGTTCTGTGGCCGTGTCCCAGTCTGGTTGTTCTGGCTTTGGCGATGTTAAGATAGGATTAATTCCTGAAATGTCTACTCCCATAGTTTTTATGTTTTAGAAGGCAAATATACACCTAGGACTCGTGAGATAAAAATGGTCAATGAAAATTCTTATCCAGGGAATACCCAGCTGCAAACCCAGTTTGATCTAGTTGCGGAACCGTTGACACCGTTATCGTAATCCGGCTCCTCCGAAAGTTCGGATTTTTCGGGAGGAGAAATCAGATGTCGGATTCGGAAACCGTTGACAACAGTATTTACAACGGCATGAAATTTCGCAATCAATAGATTAGGTCCACAAAAAAAGCCTAGATTTTTCTAGGCTTGAGATATAATGCAAAAAACAAAAAGACAAGTGGTAAAGGAATCCTTTAATTCCTAGGGCAAATATAATAGTCCTAGGTCATAAATAAAAATAAATTAGCACTTTTATTTTAAATTAAGTGTTAAATACTGAAATCGCTCTGTCCTATTAAATCACGTGCGCGGACGAGAGTATCTTACTACCATACTATGTTTGATCTAGTGGTACAACCGATGTCAACGGTTCCGGCCTAGACTACAAGTTTCTATTTGGGTGCAACAAAAAAGGTCTCGAATGAGACCTTCTAAGCTAACACACAACAACTAATTGTCAATCAAACTTTTCATCAAGAACTAAACAAGCACCAGGTACTTTATATTTCGAACCAAATCTTTGTAGACCTTTAAGTCTAATGTTGGTTGAGGTTTGATCCCAGAACTCTGGTGAGATGACATATTCAGCAACCTCTCCGTTACAGTTAACCTTTACTCTTAAAGGTCTGCTGTCTTTGAATTTATATTTCCCGATTATTGATGACAGAGTTGGATTTTGACTTTCACCTTGAATTTCGATTTTATAATCCTTAATAAGCTTTAATGCCCCAGCTCCATTTGGACCAACGTATTGCACCATCGTGCGAGACCCACTTCTTTTAATAGCAGAGACAGTTAAGGATTGACCCCTCAGGGTGGGCAATTTCCCAAGAAGCTCCTCGTCTGTTATGGTGAAGATTGTTCCTGGTTTTTTTGTATAGAGAGATGATATTGTGTACTGCATATGATTTTATTTTTGCAATTAAAACATTTTAATTTTAAGGGTGGCACGAACACACTCCACATCAGCGCCAGTGATTTCGTTTTTACAATTATACACAACATCCATTAATTCATCGTAGGTTGTAACACGCTTTTGTTTTGCTAGTTTTAATAACTCTTTAAATCCTTCTGACATGTTTAAATAATTTAGAATCCAAATATAATTAATGATCCCGCGGGAAAAAAATGTAGCCAGGACAGGATTTGAACCTGCAAAAGGTTTTAGTTTTGGACGAACGCCTTGTCCGCCCAGGTCTTAGCTCCCATTCTGCCCCATAGCTCCATGTCACACATATCAGGGAAAGATTGTCTCATGTCACCCACGGTTAGCACATCCAAGAATCCTTTGTCGATGGAATGCCATTTATTACCTTTGGTTGTAAACACATTCACCCAAAGGGATTCCCCGTCATCGCATATGTGCTTCACCTGGACATTAACCAAATTGTTTTTACCGAAACCTGTGATAGCCTCAGCGGGTGTTGAGGTCCAATCAGTTATGCTAACAAATCCTGCCCGGCATTTATACACCGCACGAAACTCGTATTGTTTATCCTCCTTAATATGGTTGGACACCATGATGCTGCAAATCTTTCCTTTGACGATGGTATCATAATTTCCGTAGAACACGTCCCCTGACATTGTGCCGGTGGTGAGTTTAATAAATGATGATGCTCTGGTGATTGTTGCCATACAATAGGTTTTTTTAATTAAGTGGATAGATTTCTTCAGAGGTCTGCTTGCGAACCAAGGGAGAACTCATTATCTTGTGCAAACCGACGATCTGCTCCGCTTCCTCCCTTGATGAAACCGGTTTAAGCATCCCTTCGCCAACCACATAAAAACCATCTTGCAATTCTAAGATTCTAACTGGACCTGAGAGGTCGATTTCGATTCCGTCTGAAAATTTTAATATCATAGTTGTTGTTTTAGAATCCAAATATATGGTTGATCCCCGCGGGAAAAAAAGGTTTACACACTAACTCTTAAGAAGTTTTTCAACCAGATATTCCTGGGCTTGACCCACCGTACCTTTCACGTACTTCGAACCATAGTAATGGGCTTTCCTCATATCATCCTCAGTGTAATATTTCTTCTCCATGGAGTTGAAACGGTCAATCACAATTTGACATGCGATGTCAATTGTTCTCTGATCAACCTCATCTTCTAAAAGACAGATTAGATCATTTTGGATTTGCTCCTTTGTTTCTTTAATGCCCATAGCTTATGGTTTTATTTTGGTGAGTAATGTTTTCCAGCTCTCCGCTTTTTGAATAGGTCCTTGAAATTCATTGATCCTTCCCCAAACCTCAGAGACCAGACCATCTTCACATCTGTGCCCGCTCTTGGGTATTACCGTCCAGATCACATCCTCCTCCTTGATATCACAGATTCTAAAATCGTCGTAGAGTGTTCCATTGAAAGGACAATTGTTCTTGAAGATCACATAGTTCTTATCGAGATCAACGCCCATGATTTCTGAAAACTTAATCACCTTGGGCATAAGTGATACCGCCTTGTTTTTTAGAGAACTGTCGTTGCAGAACCAATCGAAGAAATAGAAGTAGTTGTCATTGATAAACTCCTTGTTGGATTGAAAAGCTTCGATTTGTTGTCGGAGAGTTGCTTGTTTTTGTTTAGACATAGTTGGTTGTTTTAGAACACAAATATACACCTAGGACTCGTGGGATAAAAACGGGATAAGGTATTCTTTACATGGTAAATCATTTTGTGAAATCCCTGGTTTACATCCAGAAAACGTTGCCATCGGTTCCGACTGTCTCTAGCCATTTTTGGTTAGGAAGTCTGGAAAATAAAAAAGAGGTCCGAAGACCTCTTATGCTAAAACAGAAACTATGCAGAACTTATAATCAGAGAACGTATAGTCCTTTGTCCTGGGAACAGATTTTATCAAATCCCATTCCATCTACTATATCCCCCTTGTAAATCCAGAAAGGTAAATGCCTTGGATTGTATTGGACTTTCATTTTTTCGATCTCCCCATCAAGTTTGATTTTCTTGAATTGGATTTTTTTACAGAGGATCCAAGCACAGACTGTTTTGTTTCCACCTTCGTAGATTCTCTTGGCAACGCCTTGATGATTCTTAAGAATGCAGTCTTCTAAGATGAGTTGTGTGGTGTTGGGATCCTTGTAATCGACTCGTCCGTCTGGATACTGGATCTTCCACTTCATGTAATTGGGACCTTTTCCAAGGTTGAAGCGAACTCTGATACTTTTCATATTATATAATTCAGGTGAAGAATAAACTCTTTGGCTTTGGGTTTGGTATTTGATAGGGTCTGGGATCAGCCTGTAATCTCCTTCAGAATTAATATACTCCAAAATTAACCTTTTTTTCCTTAGGAAAAAAATGTAACCTGGGTTTTTTCTTCTGACCCACCAAATATTATTGAATAGAAGTTGCTTGCAGTATTTGGGAGATTCGTGGAACCGCTGATTCTTCTACCCACCACCAAATATTATTGAATAGAAAAATCCTGAATGATTTTGTCTAGTCGCGGAACCGTTGACAACGTTTACACCAATGTTGTAAATCCAAATTCTTTTGGGCATAAAAAAAGAGACTCATTAGAGTCTCTTGTTTTCTTGGGTTTCTTACGGTTAAAGAAGTTTAGCTATTGTCTCTTTGACAGTTTGAAAGTACTTCTCAACATCCTTTAGGAATTTCTCCGCTCTGGCTTTGGTCTTAGCATAGGCAAAGAATTCGCAGCTCTCGCTATCGAAGCTGATTCCTTTGCAGTTGACCTTTGTCTGAATAAACTCTTCAAAGTCATAAGCTGAATCAAATTCCTTTGGGATAAGTCCTCTCTTTGGGTATCCGCAGATGGTCCATTCTGCTCCATCCCAATCCCCTTTAAAAAGCGATAATCCAATTGAACTGGTTGTTGTCGTTGTTGCCATAGTTTTTTGTTTTAGAATCCAAATGTATTATATAACCTCGCGGGGAAAAACCGGTTGTGCGGTTTAAAAAAAACTACATCAAAGACGAACCGAAGCCAACGGTTCCAGCTTAGAATGCGTGTTTCGGATTCAAGAATTCGCAGCAAGAAAAAAGGCCCAACAAGTGGACCTTTCTAACCAACACTAACTATAAACAACAAACTTATTTTACTTTGTCAATCCCAAATATTTAACTATAGGGCATGTGACAAATCCACTTTGAACCTCTCTGAGCACCTCACCAACTAATCCATTCTGTTGTAAGAAGTCAAGTACTCCCTCATTCTCAGAGTAATCCTTGATAATGATTTCGCCTTCGTTGAGCGGAACCTCGGGAATGTTGACTGTGGCTACCATAACAGGAATACCGTCTTCGGAATCTAAGATCTCCAAAGCAAGTCTATTGTTTCCATAAGACCTTTCCGCGATAATTACATTGTAAGTTCCGTACCTTCCGTTTAATGTGTACATATTAATTGGGTTTTGATTTTATTTTTTTTTAATTACAACATCATAAAGTTTAACAGGGACAATCTCAATTGGCTCTTGAAGTTTAGCCAAAAATTCTTCTCTCCTCATCAGCATGAATTCAACCAATTTATCTGCGGTCTCTGTGTGTGCACTGCAAGGAAACTCCGCAAGATAATCTGACTTTGTTTCCCCTGCGTAGGGCAACTCCCCGTTGTTGGTAACGTATCCCTCCTTACCATTGATGATGATGGAATCCGAATTCCTGTGCTCATAAATGCAGTACGTGAAGACTACACTTGCCCCTGTGTGGATATCTCCTCTGAAGTAGTTTCCGGAATCGTCGTTGACACCGGTAAGAATGAATGTGAGACCGCTCTCTCTACAGTTGGTGAATGCACCAACCGAAATATCGCATAGCTTATTAAGCTCCTCATGATTCCTGAGATGCTCAAGAACGATGAGAGAATTTTTTAGACCTTGGGAAACGTGGATCATATGCTGTTGATTTTGATTAAAAGTAGGAATAAACCCCTAGGAAAAAAACAGGAACGTGGATTAATCTTTTAAAACGCCGTTCTCGTACTTTAAAACTTGCTTATTAACCTTTATAATGGTTAAGTCTGTATTGACATTAAAAACCTCGTCACGGTTCTCTATTGACGTCGTAATGTTCATATCCTCACACCATTTAAGGAACTTAGATGGTATAAGCTGTTTAGCGGCTGATAGGATCTTATCCTGTGTGATTTCATTTTTCATGATCCAAGATTACAGTAAATCCTCGCGGATAAAAAACGGGAAGGGATCCCGCGTTCCCGCACACGTACGCAGAGTATCTTACTACCATAGTATGTCATTGGGGTCAAACAAAAAGGCCTGTCCTTTTTGGGACAGACCTTGTTTATTCAAATTAAAAGGGTATTAGAATGGACTGGCAATCAAGTTAGCCATATCGAAGTTGTCGCAGAGAATTCTAGATGACTCTGTCTGCAGTGTTCTGCGATTGAAGCTTTTCATTTTGAAGCCATTGTCATGTGTGGCAAAATGTGTTATTGAATTAATCATTTCCCAGATCGTCATACCCGTCTTAGCTCCTTTCATTTGGTTGGTGGTTAATGTGTTTACATCCACACCACTTTTAAAGAAGGATGCTTTAGTTTGTTGGTAGGGAATCCATGATTCGATCTCCTTGGCGTCCGCATCGCTGACCGAAACGATCCTTCCGTGTGCATGCTCCATTTCCGCGAGCGAGGCCCGGGTGTTCATAGCAAGTCTTACACGCTCCTCGAATTTCTCAGGTCTAAATCCTCTCTTGGCCAATGCCTCTAGGTTCTCGTTGAACTTTAGTAGGTTCATCTGATCCATTTGTCCGAGCTGCATTGTTTCAGAAAAACTTCTACCAATCATACCGTTGGCGCACACCAATCTGTAAAGGAATGGACTAACCTGAAATCCGTTGTTGGGAGAGTTTGAGAATGAAATACCTCCGAAGTGATCCTCGTCTTTGAGGCCTTGGATTCCCCAGGCGTTCTTTGGTGATGCCGTGTTGATCACAACGGAACCGTCGTCGCTGACAGAGAAGTCGCTGACCTCAAGATCGAATCGATTGATCATTCTGGTGGTAGACTCTAGGAAGCTTTGGTTTGACACTAGATCACGTGGATCTTTTTGAACTGCGATAATCTTTTTTGTCTCTGGATTAAGAACAATAGAAACTGACGAGTTGCCTTTGGCTTGAGCTGCAACCTTAAGTCGATTGACCAACTGTTGTCTGGCTTTGTCACCGAATGCTGATGAGAATGTTTTATCAAATCCAACTGGAAGACCGACAATCTTACAGAAGTTTTTGAATGCCTCATTACTCATGCCAACTTGTTTTCCGTCGAGGGTTAAAGTTTCACTGTTGATGACCTCGATGTCTTTAAGACCAAATTCCCTACGGATAGGAGTTTTGTTTTCTGCCTCACGTGCTCTTTCATCGAAGAGGGATTGTGAGATGGTTGTAAATTGTTTCATAATTATTTTGTTGGTTAGATTACAAATTTAAATATAAAGGCCGTGGTAAAAAAACGAATTAGCTCTCTTGTGTCTCCTCTTCCCCGAATATTAATCTATCAAACACGCTTGCCTCTGACTCAATAAGTGTGCGTTCGATTTGAAGAGCTTCCCGTGCATTCTCTTCATTGTTGAACCTACGATCGTCGTATCTAACATCACCGGTTTCGCTGAGCGAGTAAAACATCCTCTTAAGAACTGGTCCTCTTCTGTTCTTACTGAAGACAAGGAATTGAGTTCCGGTGTCTTGGTCGAACCTGAGTTCTAGCATACCTGTGGTGTTGTGTTTCAACTTGTTTGATCCGACAAACACACCTCCTTTTGTCACCTGTTGAATAGCTATAAAGGTGGTGTTACGCCCGGAGTCATTGTTACCCATGTTATGGGAAAGCATGAGGTCGATGAGGAATTTTTCGGAACCGGTGGATGAATATTTAAGCACCTCCTTGATATCCTCTTGCACCTCGGCAAAGGAGTCAATCAGCACCACGTCAAATCCTGGCTTGAGTGCATTCTCCAGCACGCTCTTGGGATTACTGTCGCAGTATTCTCCTGTGAATAAGATATCGAGGTTACCAAACTTCTCATAGCGTTTCACGTATCCATAAAGGTCGATACGTGTCATTTCCGCCGAGATGAATAACACACGATAACCGGATTCGGCTAGGTCTGATAGGATATCCATACTGACCGTGGATTTACCGACACCGGGATCGCCGATAAGCATAAAGTTACAAGCCTTAGGTACCCCACCCTCATTGGAGAAGAGGAAGTCTACCGGCTTACCAGTTTTCATTGGTACAAAGAGATCGTCAGGAAACTTTTGGTCCTTCATTCGAACAAACTCTATGGGCTTGTCGATAAAGGAGTCGACGACAGGGTGGATGTCCTGCCTAAAGGATTGTTCTTGTTTTTTACGAATAGCTGCGAGGCGAACAGCTTCTGCTATTCGAGCTTTAGCCTCGGGGCTCATGGGAGTTCGTTGTCCAGTTGGTTGTTTGAAAGCCATAGTTGTTGTTTTATTGGGTTAAGAAGAATGTTATCTAAGTTCAGTGTAGCTGTACGGTCCAGAGTATCTGCGAACCGAACCGTCGGAAAGACGAACATTGAGTACACCATTTGACCAGATAGCCGAAATAATTGGAAGTCCAACGTTGATAATCATGTAGCTATATAGGTCTTTGTAAATTTTAATTTGGTTTTGGATAACCTGGATAACCCCGAAATTTTGGTAGTTTGATTCGAACATAGTTGTTGTTTTAGAATCCAAATATATGGTTAATCCTCGCGGGGAAAAAAAGGAATTTGAAACTTTTTTAAACAAAAAAACCCGGGATTAACCCCGGGCTCTCACACAACAACTAAACTGGACTTAAGTGTTTTCTGTTTTTTCTAATATCTCTTTCAAGGGAACAAATACTTTTTCTTTAGAGTGTATATCGCAGACTTTCCATTCCCCGTCATCAAATAAGTAAACCCATTGACCCCAAGAGTCAGAAGCTGCATCTATAAGTCCCTTCTCATTTTTATGATTAACGTGGTCTATATCCTTCTCCCCTCTGTCACGTCCATAAAATAAACACCAATTGCGATCTGTTGGGTTTTTAAAATCCTGAATATCGCCAATCTCGGGACCGAGGATGCTTAGGCTACCGAGGACAATTAGTTGTTTGATCTTGTTGACATCCTGATAGTGTTCTTGAAGAATCTTACCGTTGTTAGAGGGATAGCCATCCCAGTGACAATAGATTGAGGAGATGAGTCCATCCTCTCTTTTAAATGCGATGCGTGATCTTGTTGACATAGTTTTATTGTTTAGTGTGAAGCAAAAATAAGGTAAGACCCCGCGGATAAAAAAAGATATATAGAATAATTGTCCAAATAAATAACGAGAATGAAAAGAATTAAAGGATTCAGTGAATTTTTAAACGAGGCAGACCTAATCGGCCTAGCCAGAAGTCTAACCAAAGATCTATTTACTGCTAAGAGCAAAGACGAACTTCAGGCTTTGGGGAAACCGTCGGAGAGTAAACCCGTAACCACTATAGGAGCAGGATCCCAATCAAATACAAATTACACTGCTCCTGCGATTTCCGCGGTTCCGGGCAATGACGATTTCACTTTGTACATGCAACATCAACAGGGAATAGCAGGAGCGAAAGGTCTAATCCAGGCAATGCAGGGATCGGGAACTCTTCATCCAGAAACAATTAAGACCAAGGGTGGAACCAAATACGCAAACCTTGTGATGAATGTTCCTTCTGATAAACCTCAGGTTAAATCACAGATGATTCAAGCCTTAGATAACGGGGATCAGAAAACAGCAGCAAATCTTTTCTTGAATATGTGGAAGGAGAAGTGGGCTTCAAAGGGAGCTCAAGCCCAGAAAGATATCAATCAACCTAAGAATGCAAAGGTGAAGGAGGCTATTACAAAGTACTGTCAAAAATACGGTGTGCCTTATGAATTTGCTGTAACAGTGGCTTATATAGAATCTGGGTTTAACCCATCCACAGGTAATAACAGATACAAAGGGGTTTACGCTTTAAGTCAGGAGGAGTTTAATAAATACGTCCCGGGAGGAAATATATTTAATGCTGAGGATAATGTTAATGCAGGAGTACAGTGTCTGAAAAACAACATTAAGGCGTTCACTAAATACCTTGGACCAGTATTAGCATCTTTAAAAATAGGGGATTGGGCTAAGAACTTAGCTTAAAATTCACCGGAGAAGCAACACTGTCCTTTCTCCTCCACACACGCTTTAATTCTTACCCCAAGCTCAAGTCTTGCGTAGTTCTCTAAAAGAATTTGTGTCTTGTCTTCATCGCATCCTAGATACTTACACATTTGTGGAATATTATAACCTGATTCTTTTTCAAAAAAATAATCCAGCATAAATTTGAATTCCCCAAGTTTATCCTCGCACTCTTTAATTCCCGATTTAATTGATTTCATATCCCCTTTAGTGAATTGAAATTCAATCTCAATCGGATTCTCCTCGTTCTCATCATCCTCCAGGTAAACGTAATTGTTGGTTCCTCCGAAGTGCTCCGCGTCATCACTTGACTGGACTGCAAACCAAAACTTTCCTTCAATATCTCCCGTGTAGTAGCGTCCCATAATTAAATTGTTTTTTGGTTAATTGTAATTAGTGAGTAATCACCTTCCTTTAATTCTCTAAGTGACTGCTCATCCCAATTGGCAGGAAAATTTCTTTCGACCGATTGCATATACTCTGCATGAGATTCATCGTTGTCATCGAAGCTTAAGGCTAGCTCGTGGTAGGTTCCAAAGTCGTGCGGGCAAGACCTCCGATAAAAATGTGAGCCGTCCGGCGGTTCTCCGACCGTTCTAATAATTTGTCTTTGTAAAACTCTGCATTCTAAAATGCTATCTCTAGTGTACTCCTTATCTCCTATTTGGGAGCAAGGCTCGTTAAAGGGGGTTGTTTCAAATTCAAGATAATCTTTCATCTTATTGTGTTTCTTCAAAGATAAAACACAACTGCGCGGTAAAAAAATTATTCTTCAGATTTATCCTCATTAAGATTTGGGTACTGCTCACTTATCTCCCACTCTTGCAGACCAAACTTTTGGTAGAGAAGCTCTTCCAGTTTAGCGGGTTGTCCAGTGAATCTAAGAATCGGCCATCCAGCGGAACCGCTGGCTTCGGTTTTCTCGTAAGCAATTCCGTTTTCTTCTAAGTAAGCTGTGAACACCTGATCCCCTTCCTCGTTTTCACCGAAGATGGTTTCCAGCAAGATCGTTTTCCACTGATACTCCATTAAATGACTAATTTTAAAATTCTAGACGGAAGAGGTTGAGGTTCCATAGTTAATAGATTTAAGAAAGATGACTCGTATATCTGGTATCTTTTCTTGTCAAAGCTAAAGCTTATAATGCTGTCCTGATTTCCAAACAGATCAAGGGACTTAGATACCTTAACCTCTTTGAATCCTAATTTTGCGAGTTTATCCGCTGCTATCATTTCCATGTTCACAAATTTTTTCTGAAATTGTTTTGGCTAACTCACTGACGATTCCAAATATGACCGAGGTTTTTTCCTGGTCATTATTAGAATCTTGCATCCAGTTGTAACCCTTCTCGATTAAGAACTTCTCTATCTCGTTGACAAATCTCCATCCTATCAACGTTCCCGGACTAGAGGATAAACCTCCATCTGGACCAACTATCACCAATTCATCTCCGATTATCTTAGATTTATAGCCCAAATCCTTGATATGGGTTTCGATAGTTTTAATAAACTTAGGGCTGTATATTTTCTGGAGATCATTGTGGTACTCTGGAAAAAGGTTGATTCTTAGGGTAGTCATAAGCTTATTTATCCGTGTTAAATAAAAAAGATCCGACCGAAGCTGGATCTTTTCTTGAGTCTTAGATCTTAAGATCTGAAAACATAAAAAGTTTCTACTCCTGATTGATCCCATTATAAACGGGACTAAGTGTCTCCCAACTGGATAGCTTAATGCTGTCAATAAGCCTTTCTGTGAGTTCTGCCCCGTTATCCTGTTCAACCTCATCAATAGATAAATCCGGGTTAAGGATTACCTTACCTATCTGGGTTAGGATAACAAGATCACAGTCATCAAGATACTGAATGATCTCTTTGCGCATCTCAGGAAGCTCTAAAGCTCTTGAGAGATTAGTCTTTACTTCTACTTGCATTTAGGGTAATTTTTAAAAATGACCAAAGGAGAAATGCTCCAAGCCAGCTTTTCCATGTTATGGCTATCCCTGCTCCCATAAGGTTAAGAGAGATAATAGCCAGCAGAGGAAATGCCACCAGCAGAGAAACTGCAAAAACGATAATTAGAGCGGATACCGCTAGAGTGGTCTTACCACTTCTGGCCTTCTTGGCCAGCTGTCCAAAAGAGTCTATAATATTCATAAGAGTGTGTTTTAGAATTCCCAGGGATCTTTCCCCGATTGCCCGTTCCAAACTTGCGCTCCATCAACTAGGATACGAGTCATTGTTCTACTGCTCTTCTCCTTCTGGTAAATGTTGCGGATATACGCCGAGGGTGTCTTCACCTTGTCGTACACAAAGTTGGTGCCGTTGTTGTAGAAAACTGTAACCTGATGCCCTCCTGGCTGCAGGCTTAAAGGATTTGTTCTGAACTCGTCCTTGACATGGATTGTTGACATAAAAGTCTATTTAAAGATGATCAATGATATGGATCTAGATCTGGGTTAGGAATCATATTCCAGCTCTTCTCGCTGTTATGACCTGTACCTCTAGCAAGAGCTATAGCTGAGGCCTTCTCTTTTAGTTTCAATAAAGCTTTTGCATATTCCCCTTTGTCCAATAGATCTTGGACCTTTCTGGCATTTACGGGGGAAAGATCCACCTGATAAACAACCGCATGGCGGTGTCTGTTGGCGTTGGCTCTAAGGCTCATAAACCCAAGCTCCCTTGGATCTATCTGAAGTGTCTCACTCTGCACATTAAATGTGACAGGGTTGAAGCTTTCTAATCCGTGTGCGTCTGCTATACCGTAGAATTTCATAATGGCATAAAATTAGATTACAATCCCTAAGAAAAAAAATGGTTAATTGATTATTTAAAAAAAAGCGGCGACCTAAAAGATCCTCCGCCTTTCTTTGGAATTGGGCTTCCTATATATCAGGCTTCAACTCTCTTTTTTATTTCAAGTATCCTGCTCATGGTCATTCTCCCAGCTTTATACTCCATTTCCCACCACTCCCCTTTTGTGAGGGAGCGGATCTCCCTTAGACCATGCCTTATCATAAGGTCTTTAATAATAGAGTGTTTCTGATGAAGGATTTCTTGACGTCGAAGTCGTCTCGCGGAAACGCGGGCTTCGTTCCCACCTCTAGACTCTATCTGAGCCTCTAACCATTTGCTTTTTCTTCTCCTTTCCCTCCACAGTTTTACTCTATCGCGGAACTGTCGGAGTTGTTTGATCATTTGGATTTTTCCTCTGTGGGCTGTGCTTGCCTCGGTTGTGTGAGAAGACTAATACAGTGAATCAGAATTCCTAGTCTGTCATCTGGATTTAGCTTAGAGGTTAACACCTCGTTCTTAAGAGCAATGGCTTGAAGATACGCTCCTCTTGCCACTTTCTCAACTTCCTTTTTGTACTGCGTCAGTATTTGTTCCGTCTTTGGATCCATTATTATTAGTTTTTTTTGCCATCCCGGTTGAGCATCTCCAACATAAAACAGACACCGCCTGTGAGTCCACATTGTGAACCTTATCAGAGCACTGTCTGCAGTTTAGTGTTTTGCTTTCCCTTAGCTTGTTCGGGTTATTTGATTTCATAAAATAATCTTGGTTTGCACCTCTTCGTCTAATTCTATCTTGTGATCTGGTAAATGTTCCTCGCAGAATCTTTTTAACCAGCCGCATCTCTCATACTCCTCTTTCATAATAAAGAGGGTGTTCATACGGTTGATAGCTTTCTTGATACTGGGAAGATCATCTTCCGATAAAGCCTTCTCCCCCATTGATGTGAGGGTGTCGTAGCCCTCGTAGCAGCCTGTGATAAAATTTTCTTGAAGCTTATCGTCTACTTTCTTTTTCATACTCTCTAGATCTTTTTCATTCATTCGGTTAGTAATTTACAATTGTTATATGTGCGCTGAGCTCTCCCTCCTTTATCATGCGGTAAAGAGTTCCTCCCTCGCTGATGCACTCAAGCTCACCTTCAAACGCGGAGGAGCTGTCTCTTCGGATCTTCTCCCTGACCAGCGCTCCTCCTGCCATATAGGTGAGTCTCTTAATCTCCTCATGATGTGATTTCTTATTGGTGATTGCGACAAATTTAACAGCTGCCATAATATCTATCTTTTCATCTTATATCATGGTGATAAGCAAAGTTTTCGGGTTAATCCAGGGTTACCTTAATGGAATTTCCATCCGGGGTGAATTCAAGATCTCTCCATTCTAAACGCTCGGCCACGTTCTCATCGGAGAAGTACTCCTCAAATCCCATTTCGATTCGATCAAGGCACTTAATTACATGGGCATCGAATTTACATACCCCTTTTTGAAGCATCTCCATCTTTTGCTCTCTCTGCGGATCGTCGGACTCAATCTCTAGGGTTAGAATAAGCTTAGATCGGTAAGCCCCGGTGTCGTCTATCTCCCACTCCGTGTCTTTGTGAAACTCTAGGGGAATGCCCAGCCAGGTGAGGAACATGGCTCCGTTGGTGATCTCCAGGGACTTACCAAACTTAAGGTACCGGTTCTCGATATCAACCCGGAGCGGATTTCTGCGGTTGGCAAACACGAACTGACCGTACTTGCCATTTGGTGTGAGGTTACGGTCGTAGTAGTCGGAACCGAGGGCAGCCGTCATTTCATCATGGGGTGGCTCCCAGAGGGAGCAGTCATCTAGTGCCCAGCTTAGAGCTTCCTGTCCCTCTTTCTCTCTCATCTCCCATTCATGCTCTCTAATGACTTTCTTCTTTGATTCTTGACTGAGTTCATTGAACTTGTAAATTTGGATTGTGCGCATAGTTGTTGTTTTTGTTGTGAGAGGTAAATGTATTATTCAAACACGCGGAGAAAAAAAGGTTACCCAAAAATTATCTCCCCGAAGAAGACAGTTTGTAGGATACAATCTGCTGTCACAGCGTCATCCTCCTCGTGCTCCATTTGAAGCAACCATTTAGCCTCTGTGGTCTGCACCTTCTCATGCACGTCTTTCAATGTGATTTTCTTAGTGTACTCACCATCGCACTCATGGTCTATCATCTTAAGGGACTTGCCATCTCTAAGGACTTGCATAAGCACATCCTCAAAACAGGGTGAATCCAGTTTCTTGCGGGCGGCTTTATAATCTTTCTCATTGACTGAGAGTTCCAGACCATATCCCTGAATGTAGCCTAGCCCGTTACAAAGGGAGTTGTAGAAGAACTTTTCTGATTCTGTGGGAGTTAATAGAATTTTCATGATAGTTTGATTTGATTAGAACACAAATATAGACCCAAACCCCGTGGGTAAAAAAAGGTTAACTAGGTTTATCCTCAATAAGTGCACCTTTAGCCCGGGCCTTCTCAACAAGCTCCTGAAAACTCTTCATGACTTTCTTGTCCTGCCGCTTCTGCTCTGCCGGACTGAGGGAGTTCCAAAGTTTGGCCTTGTGTTCCTCGTTTCTTTTATTCTTTTGCATGTGGGTTAATTTAATATTGGGTTATCTTCCTCCTCTTTCTCCACGAACTCGTTGATGATCCCGACTAGATCCCTGAGCAGGGGCTCATGGTAGTCTGGGTCCACCATTGAGGTGAGGATAGACCAGATGATAATATCCATCGGTTTCCATGAACTATCCTCATTGCCAAGTTGTGTGGCAGCCATGCCCATCTTTTGAAGGGCAATCAGAATCTCCGGGTCTGCTCCCCAGCTGTTTAGTATAACCTTTTGGTCTATTTCCTCCTTAGCTCTGAAGGCTTTGTTCCAGACCGTCGAGGTGTACCCATAATCCCTTTGAGCCCTTTGGAACGCTTTCCAGTAGGTGTCATAGTCTTGGCCCATAACATGAAGATTGACCATAATGTAGCCCACATCAAATAAGCTCTTGGAGGGTGGGCCACCGTGATTTTTCTTGTGACCCTCTATAAGTTCTAAGAAAACCGTTTGAATGACCGCGATCAGGGCTAAGCTCTTAGGTGAGGCAGAAAGTTTGGGAAAGGGTTTTCCCTGTCGATTTTGCATGTGATTGTGTTTTATGTGATTTCGGAGCTTACCCGAAAATGAGCTGATCAGTAGAGACACTTCTCCACTCAAACTTGTCCAGATCAAAGAATGGAATCACTTTAGGCGAGGACTGTCGCTCCCCTTTGGGATGATTCTCCTGAGGCACCTTGCTCAGATCGAGTGTGCCATAGGCTAGACGGAGAGTGCCATCCTTCTTTCTAAAGGCGAATCTGACTGGTCCTTGTCTGAGTCTATCCCTAAGCTCGTCTGCTGTTGTGGGTGGGACTGATGCCCCGGTTGGTCCTATTGACATAACGTGTTTTTTGATTCACCGCTAATATAATACATAGACCCGCGGAATGTCATAGGAATTCAGGATTTTTTTTTATCCCTTAGCCCATATGTGTGGAGATCCGTCGGTTCTGGGATTCGGAAAAGATCTCACCGGAGTCCAGCGGTTCCGGAGGAGAGAGCAGGGAAAGCCACAATGGAGCCAATGAGCAAAGGCACAGAAGCGGGGACACTAAGGTAAGCGGGAGAGTTAAGCGGGAGCCGTACACACGAGGCCCGCCAGAGCCAGCGGGAAGCGGAGGCATCTCCCTTACATTAGGGATCTCATCCTCCCTAAGGGATTGGCCCAATAGAAAACGCGAGCCCTGTGGGGACCCGCGCACATACTATCTTACCAACATACTATAAATCAAGACCCTAGATAAGGCCCTTAATTCGATCATACTTTCTAAGAGCCGCAGCCGTCTTAATAATGTTGTTAAACTCCTTCTCATACTGAAAGCCCTTAAGCTTATCTCCAAAGGTGTCATGTAGTATAAGAAGAAGAGGGATAGAGCTATCAGAGTTAGACTGTGGATTCTTCTTCCTCATAAACTCAATAAAGCCAATCACAGAGTCTATGACATGCCCAGCCGACTCAGGGTTGAGCTTATAAAGTAGAGGCTGATCCCCTTCCTCAATAGCTCTCTGGATCTTCCTGGGATCGTCGGTGTAATATGGAGTCACAAGTTTAATTGGGTAATCCTCCTCCTCGCTGGATGGCATATAGCTCCAGTTACCTCCGCTTCTATCAGACAGCTCCTTGGTGTTGCCCTGATAGAGATCTGTGGCAAAGCTCAGGTAGTCCCCATCGTAGATGTCGTCATCATACTCGATCTCTGGACCCTCAGAGTCATCTCTATACAGTCTGTTCTTTCCTGTGACATAGTAGACCCGATAGTTCAGGAAGTCCGCAGTCTCCATAGCGCCTTCGGAGTTCAGCAACCATAGCTCATCTGTGCCTTTCCTTCTCATTGCGAAGAAACCCCCAGGGGTAGCAGCCTTAGATCTATCTCCCTTAATGAGAGGTTCGAAGATCTGATCGATAGTTGTCAGATCACGATTGCTGACCACATCGAAATCGTCATCATCCGGAGAATTCCAGCTTTCAAATGCTTTTAGATTTTTCATAGCTTATATATCCTCGCCTCGGGGAAGCTTCCTCATATCGGGGCGAAATCCCGATGTAACCGCGGGGCTAGGTTAAGGTTGTGTTAGGTTTACCAGGTTATCACACAAAATTCCACTTTTTAACCCTTTTTACCCTAGGCTAACCCCGGGGCGAAGAATCCCAAGGGGCGGTGCCCTGGGTGGGCTGGGAGATCTGGGATAATCGAGGAAAACAAAAAACCCTTGTGAAATCACCCTGGGTGGTGCTCAGCCCTGCAGCGGGGCTTCTGTTGGGCCTCTTTTTACGAGGCTTCATGGGGAATTCGCTGGGGCTTGGTCTCCCTTACAAATCCTTCTCTTAGTCTTGGGCTCACACATACTATCTCACTATCATACTATGTTCTGGGTTTGGTCTTCCTCTTTGCTTCCCTCTGTACAGAATCTCTTTCTCTCTGTAGATAGGGATGCTCTTCTCATGTGATCTTCCACTCTTGGGCATGAGTCTACTTATTCTCTCTTCTACCTTCATTGCTCTTCCTATCATCAGTCTGTCTATTAGCTCTTCTTCCTTTGAAGTAATTATTGGGGGTATGTCTTTGGAGGGCGGGTCTCCCTGGGGATTCGATCCCATTTTGGGACCCATAAAAAAGCCTGGGGGTGAGCCCAGGCTGTGTGTCTGTAAAGAGTTGGTGCTACCCCATCTTGTCTAGTATG